>Ga0310697_10004638_pt1 | contig 13501 bp, 11 predicted proteins | sample 172DNAGHGlowgp2_FD_203883 | JGI IMG/M metagenome (GOLD analysis project Ga0310697, IMG submission 203883) | Sheep rumen microbial communities from Palmerston North, Manawatu-Wanganui, New Zealand - 1728 DNA GHGlow gp2 (v2) (version 2) | ecosystem: Host-associated > Mammals > Digestive system >...
AGACGATTGCCAAAGTAGCGTTCGAAGTCGTGTTTGCGACCCCTATCGTAGAGCACCTCCTTGGGTTGGAAATTGCCAATGAGTTTCTCCACATAGTCGTAAGTTCCCTCACCCACCAGGAACTCACCTGTCGATATATCCAGGAACGAAACACCACAGGCCGACTTGCCAAAATGCACAGCCGAGAGGAAGTTGTTTTCCTTGTAGTTCAGCACGGTATCCTGCATGGCCACACCAGGCGTTACCAACTCCGTAATACCTCGTTTGACGAGCTTCTTCGTCAGTTTCGGGTCTTCCAACTGGTCGCAAATAGCTACACGCTTGCCTGCACGAATCAGTTTTGGCAGATAGGTGTCGAGGGCGTGATGAGGAAAACCTGCCATCTCGTCGCCTTTGTTGTAGCCATTATTCCTATGCGTCAGCGTAATACCCAGTATCCTCGAAGCAATGACGGCATCCTCGCAATAGGTCTCGTAGAAGTCGCCACAACGAAACAGCAACAAGGCCTCGGGGTACTTTGCCTTGAAGTCAAAAAACTGTTTCATCATCGGAGTCAACTCCTTACCTTCCTTTGTTGCCATATTGCCTTTTTCTTTAGTTAGGTTGCAAAAGTACGAAAAAAAAGCGGAACAGCCAAATGTTCCGCTCTTTTTATTTTAAGTTGTTTCTATGATTACTTCTGAATCAACTTGAGCTTTGCTCGAGTTTGTTCACGTTCGATAAAACTTGAGCAAGCTCAGTTTTATTCTCACTTAACCACAAACTTCTTACCATCCTTAATCACCAGACCCTTGTAGCTCGAAGTTACCATCTGACCAGCAACATTGTAGATAGCATTGTTCTGGGCATTGGCCTTGATAACAGTAATGCCTGTAGGATTACCATTCACTGTCAAAATCTTACCGTTGGCCACCTCTGGCGTTACGACTTCATTCTTGACATACTTCTGAAGTTTGCCCTGGACAACGACAACGTCATTTACCTTGACAATATTCTCATCCGTAATCTTCTGACCTTCAGCATCCTTTGCGCGGAATACCTTCAACACACTCCCATTGTTTGTATTGTCAGCAATATAGAACGTGGCATTGCCATAGTTAAGGGAAATCTCATCAATCGTTACGACAGCGCCTTTTACTTTATACTCTTCGGCTGTACTTGCACCTTTCTCCAAAGCATCGATAATTTCAAGAGCCTTAGCTACATTGATTTCCTGAATCTCAGGAGTAGGATCACCACCAGCTGTTCCCTTCTTCCAAATCAGAATCTTGGTGATCTGAGTGTTGTGGTTACTGAGGACCTTCAAAGTGTAAATAGTACCTGCAGACTGCTTTCCTTCAGCAATTACATAATAATTGGTAACATCCTTGGCACCAACAGTCTCAGTACTTACAGCCTCATCACCAACAAAGATATTCTGCTTAACTGAAGCACTGGCAGTAGAAGTACCGACTATGTCGATACGCTCTACGTCGAAATCGAAAGCAGGTAAAGTCAATGTTGCACCTTCCTTACCTAAAATAATGTTACCAGAATCATACCAACGGTATCCATTACCTTCAGTTCCTTGCAACGTAATGGTATATCCACCATAGGTAAAGGACTGGGCATCAACCTTCTTTTCGGTACCAATTCCCCAATTGTCTGTTGAGCCAGAAAAGTCTATTATCACTTCCTGGGCACTGATGTTCAGACCAACCATAGCCATAAAGGCTACAAACGAATAGCGTAATAATTTGTTCATAAGCGTTTTGTTTAAAAAGTTAATAATATGTTGTTTTGTGGTGCAAAGTTAAGCAAAAAAAAGAAAAACAGCAATAGAAATGATAAACTTTTTGTGTGTTTCGAAAAAATTGTTTAACTTTGCAGGCAAATAAAGAAAATAAAGACTGCAAATATGGAATACAACTTTAGAGACATTGAACAGAAATGGCAGAAGCGATGGGTGGAGAATGGAACCTATCGCGTAGTAGAAGACGAAAAGAAGAAGAAGTTCTACGTACTGAACATGTTCCCCTACCCCAGTGGTGCTGGACTTCATGTAGGTCATCCGCTTGGATATATTGCCAGTGATATTTATGCAAGGTATAAGCGTCAACAAGGCTTTAACGTCCTGAACCCCATGGGTTACGACGCCTATGGATTGCCTGCCGAGCAGTATGCTATCCAGACGGGTCAGCATCCTGAGAAGACGACATTTGAGAATATCAACCGCTATCGCAGCCAGTTGGATAAGATTGGCTTCTCGTTCGACTGGGAACGCGAGGTGCGCACCTGTGACCCCATCTACTATAAGTGGACGCAATGGGCCTTCCAGCGCATGTTTAAGTCGTATTTTAGCCTGTCGTCGCACAAGGCTCAGCCAACGATTAAGCTGATTGAGCATTTCGAACTGATGGGTACTGAGAACTGTAACGCTTTGGGTACTGAGGAGTTGCACTTTACGGCTTCTGACTGGGCCGGCTTCTCTGAGAAGAAGAAGCAGGAAGTGCTGATGAACTATCGTATTGCCTACCTCGCAGATACAATGGTGAACTGGTGTCCGAAGCTGGGTACTGTACTCGCTAACGACGAAGTCGTTGATGGCGTCAGCGTTCGTGGCGGCTATCCTGTGGTTCAGAAGAAGATGCGCCAATGGTGTCTGCGCGTATCGGCTTATGCTCAGCGTCTGCTTGATGGTCTTGAGGAGATTGACTGGACGGACTCGCTGAAGGAGACCCAGCGCAACTGGATTGGTCGCTCTGAGGGTACTGAGGTGGAGTTCAACGTGGCTGACAGCGACAAGCACTTTACCATTTTTACCACTCGTGCTGATACGATGTTTGGTGTGACGTTTATGGTGCTCGCGCCTGAATCAGATCTCGTAGCTGAACTGACGACTCCTGAGCAGAAGGCAGAAGTTGAAAAGTATCTCGACTACGTGAAGAAGCGTACAGAGCGTGATCGCCAGATGGACCACAAGGTAACGGGTGTGTTCTCTGGAAGCTATGCCATCAATCCGTTCACTGATGAGAAGATACCTATTTGGATTGCAGAATATGTGTTGGCTGGTTATGGTACTGGTGCCATCATGGCTGTGCCTGCTCACGACTCTCGTGACTATGCCTTCGCCAAGCACTTTAACTTGCCGATTATTCCGCTGATTGAGGGTGCAGACGTCAGCGAGGAGAGCTATGATGCCAAAGAGGGTATCATGTGTAATTCTGCCTCTAAGAAGTTCAGCCTCAACGGATTAACCGTCAAGGAGGCTATTGCTGCTACGAAGAAGTTCGTCACTGAGCAGGGCTTGGGTCGTGTGAAGGTGAACTATCGTTTGCGTGACGCTATCTTCTCTCGTCAGCGTTATTGGGGCGAGCCTTTCCCTGTTTACTACAAGGACGATATGCCCTATATGATTCCAAAGGAGTGTCTGCCTTTGGAACTCCCAGAGATTGACAAGTACCAGCCTACAGAGACTGGCGAGCCCCCATTGGGACGTGCGAAGATCTGGGCGTGGGATACAAAGACCGATAAGGTGGTCGATAAGTCGCTTATCGACAATAAGAGTGTCTTCCCCTTGGAGCTGAACACAATGCCTGGTTTTGCTGGTTCAAGTGCTTACTATCTGCGTTATATGGATCCGAAGAACGAAAAGGCCCTCGTCAGTCGTGATGCTGATGAATACTGGCGCAACGTCGATCTTTACGTTGGTGGTACAGAACACGCTACTGGACACCTGATCTATTCTCGTTTCTGGAACAAGTTCCTCTATGATTCTGGTTACTCTTGCGAGGACGAGCCTTTCAAGAAGCTCGTTAACCAAGGCATGATTCAGGGGCGCTCGAACTTCGTTTATCGTATCGAGGACGAGGGTGCAGACAAGGGTAAGTTCGTCAGCTTTGGACTGAAAGACAAGTACACCACAACACCTATCCACGTAGATGTAAACATCGTTTCTGCTGATGTGCTGGACATTGAAGCCTTCAAGGCTTGGCGTCCTGAATACGAGAACGCTGAGTTCATCCTCGAGAATGGCAAATACGTCTGTGGTTGGGCTATCGAAAAGATGTCGAAGTCGATGTTCAACGTGGTCAATCCGGATATGATTGTCGAGAAGTATGGTGCTGACACCTTGCGTCTCTATGAGATGTTCTTAGGTCCTGTAGAGCAAAGTAAGCCTTGGGATACGAATGGTATTGACGGCTGTCACCGTTTCCTGAAGAAGTTCTGGGCGCTGTTCTATGGCAACACACGTGAGAATCCTGAAGGTAAGCTCTTGGTTGACAACAGCGAACCAACAAAAGACGCGCTGAAGAGTGTTCATAAGCTCATCAAGAAGGTGTCGCAGGACATTGAGGTGTTCTCGTATAATACCTCTATCTCAGCCTTTATGATTTGCGTCAACGAATTGGCTCAGCAGAAGTGTAAGAGCAAAGAGGCCCTGAAGACATTAGTCATCCTTATTGCTCCGTTTGCTCCCCACATCGCTGAAGAATTGTGGGAGGCTCTGGGCGAGCAGGGTAGTGTCTGCGATTCTAAATGGCCTGTTTGTAACGAGGAATATCTTGTTGAAAACAGCATCAAACTGGGTGTTGCCTTCAATGGTAAGACGCGTTTCGATATGGAGTTCCCTGCTGATGCTGACAACCAGACCATCCAAGATGCTGTACTCGCTGACGAACGAGCTAAAAAGTACATTGAGGGAGAAATCATGAAGGTTATCATCGTCCCAAAGCGTATGGTGAACATCGTTTTCAAGAAGTAAATGACAATAGATCACAAAATCATCCTTAACGAGGTCAGGGACTATATGTTTATAGCCCTTGGTCTCGCTATCTATACGATAGCTTTCACCGTATTCCTAATGCCTTATCAGATTGTGGCTGGCGGTGTGACGGGTCTTTCGGCTATCATCTACTATGCCACAGGTTTCCACTTGGAGAATACCTATATTATTATCAATGGAATCTTGCTTGTGGTAGCCTTGAAGATTCTGGGTGTAAAATTTCTGATGAAGACTATCTTCGCCATCTTCACGCTTTATTTTATGCTGATGATAGCGCAAGACCTGATACCTAAGCAGGAGAATGGCCTGCCTTTTAAACTGATGGGTGAAGGACAGGATTTTATGTCGATGATTATCGGCTGTGCGCTGACAGGTATTGCGCTGGCTACTGTGTTTATGAACAATGGTTCTACTGGTGGTACTGATATTATTGCTGCTTCTGTCAACAAGTACCATCCCAATGTTTCATTGGGTAATGTGCTGATAGCTGCTGACTTCTGCATCATTGGTTCGTGTATGTTCTTCCCACAGTTTGGTACCTATCTCGAACGAGCTCATAAGGTGATGTTCGGCTTCTGCGTGATGGCTTTGGAAAACTATACGTTAGACTATGTCATGAACGCCCGTCGACAGTCTGTGCAATTTATGATTTTCAGTCAGAAATGGCAGGAGATTGCCAACGCTATTGGTACAGAGATGAATCATGGTGTAACCATTCTTGACGGACACGGTTGGTATACTGGTAAAAAGAGTAAGGTACTTTGTATTCTGGCTAAGAAAAACGAAAGCGTCTATATGTTCCGTCTCATCAAGATGATTGACCCAAACGCCTTTGTATCACAAAGTGCCGTCATTGGTGTCTATGGCGAAGGATTTGACGAGATGAGAGTGAAAATCAAGGAAGAGAAAAAGAAGATAGAGGAAGCTAAAGAGAGTTAGAAGAAGATAGGAACATGAAGATAGTCTTTGCAACAAATAACGAGCATAAACTCTCCGAGATTCGTACCATTCTTGGTTCTTCATTCGAAGTGGTTTCCTTGTCTGACATTGGCTGTCATGAGGATATCCCTGAGACAGGTTCTACACTTGAGGAAAATGCCCTCATGAAGGCAGAATATATCTACAACAAATATCATCTTTCGTGCTTTGCGGATGATACTGGCCTTGAGGTAGAAGCCCTTCATGGCGCGCCAGGAGTCTATTCAGCCCGCTATGCTTCTTTAGAGTCTATTGCGACAGCATCGCAACAAACACTCAGTCACGACAGCGAAGCCAATATGGCCCGTTTATTACGTGAATTAGCAAATAATAACAATCGTAAGGCACGATTTCGCACCGTTATTGCGTTAATAGAAAAGAAGGATGTCTGTCCCTGTGGTTGCACCAGCGTCAAGTTGGTTCATCAGTTCGAGGGTATCGTCAATGGCGAGATAACACGAGAAAAGAGTGGGGCAGAGGGCTTTGGCTACGACCCTATCTTCCGTCCTGATGGATACGATAAGACGTTTGCTGAACTGGGATTGGATATCAAGAATCAGATCAGCCATCGTGCACGAGCCACCCAAAAGTTGGCAGAATACTTAAAGACGCTGTAAAATATGAAGAAAATCATCATTGTCCTGTTATTGTCAATTGTCAATTGTCAATTGTCAATTTGTCAAATTGGTACTTGGCGTAATTACTTGGCATATTATGATATCCAGGAAATACAGTCAGCAGGCGATGATATCTTCGTATTAGCTTCGAATGGCCTCTATCAATACAATAAAAACGACCAGTCTATTGTCACTTACGACAAAGTGAATGGCCTGAGTGATACTTATATCACCCATATCCGTTGGTGTCCCAAAGCCAAACGCTTAATAGCTGTCTATCAGAACTCAAACATTGACCTCGTAGAAACCAATGGAAACATCGTTAATATCAGCGACCTTTTCTCTAAGGTAATGACTGGCGATAAGACTGTCAAAAGCATTCGTATTGATGGTATCTATGCCTATCTAGTCTGTGGTTTTGGCATTGTAAAAGTCAATGTCCAGCGTGCTGAGATTGCTGACAGTTACACGCCTAACAATCCTGACTATCCTACCTCGTTGCCTGACGAAGACAATAGCGATTACGAGAAATATATCGACCTAGTAAAGACACTTAGTCCTGATGGACCAAAGCATAATGCTTTTGGTTTTATGCGTTTTATAAATGGTAAACTTTATTCTTGTGGAGGCAGTTTTTACGCTCCTGGCACTGTACAAGTGTGGGACGGTAACAACTGGGACATCTATCAAGACTACGATATCAGTAATCAAACAGGAGTGTCATTTGAAGGAGCCATTTGTTTGGATGTACAAGAAACGTCTCAAGGCGACAATGTCTTTGTGGGAGCACGTAACGGACTTTACGAATACGTGAATGGTAAATTCGTTAAATACTATGGTTATAACAATAGTCCTATAGAGTGTTTTGACGGTAAATCATCTGAATACCAGTTGGTGACAAGCGTTAAATTTGATGGTAATAACAATTTATGGCTACTGAATAGTCAGGCTCCTACAGCATCACTAATGTGCTTAAAAGACGGACAATTCACTAAGTTCAATCATCAGGAATGGATGAAACTCAATGATGGTGGATTTCATAACAAGAGTAATGGTAAACTTTCTCATATTTTGATTGACAGTCGTAAGCTAATGTGGTTTGTCAACGACCACTGGAAAAAACCGGCTTATTATCGTTATGATATAGACATTGATAAAGCCAGTGCTTATGAGACTTTCGTCAATCAAGACGGTACAACTATCCAGAATCTCTATGGTGTAAAGTGTATAACGGAAGACTTGGAAAACAACCTGTGGATTGGTACTGATCAAGGACCGTTTATGATAGAAAAAGCCAGTATTTTGAATGGAGAAGCGCCACTTATTCAAGTAAAAGTGCCTCGTAACGATGGTACCAATTTTGCTGACTACTTGCTTAGTGGTATCGATATATCATTTATCGCCATTGACGGGGCAGGACGCAAATGGTTTGCTACTAATGGTAATGGTGTCTATCTCATTAGCGCTGATAATATGACCCAACTGCAACAGTTCACTACTGAGAACAGTAAACTCCTTTCAAATAGTGTCATGTCTATTGCCATTAATCAGAAAACTGGAGAAGTATTCTTTGGAACTGACAAAGGCTTGTGTTCATATATTAGTGATGCTACTGAAACGAATACAGAGATGACATCAGATAATGTTTGGGCGTATCCTAATCCTGTAGAGCCAAAATATACGGGACCTATTACCATTACAGGTCTCACACTGGATGCAGATATAAAGATTCTCTCTGCCAATGGTGCAGTAGTCAATGAAGGACGTAGCAATGGTGGCACCTATACTTGGGACGGATGTGACAAGAAGGGTAGGAGAGTGGCTTCTGGAGTCTATATGGTGGTCACCGCAACGAATAAAGGCGAGAAAGGTACTGTATGTAAGATAGCTATCGTCAGATAAAAATCTATGGGTAATTTAATCAGTAATAAAACCATAGAACGTGTCAAGCGTGACAATTGTTTTGATTTTCTACGCTATTTATTTGCTTTTTCGCTTATTCTAGTACATTTTTGTACGCTCACTGACACTGAACAGTTTTGGTTTATCAGTGGACAAATGCGCGTAAAAGCTTTTTTTACTATCACAGGTTTCCTAGTTGTTTATAGTTTTCTCAGACGTAAAAGCATAAGAGTGTATTGCTGGAAACGAATTTTACGTATTATGCCAGCCTACATTACAACAATTTTATTGTGCTATTTAGCAGGTTATTTCTTCTCTACTGCGTCAGCTATCGACTATTATTTTTCCTCACAATCACTTAAATATCTTGTAGCCAATCTTTCATTCTTAAACTTCATAGAACCCTGTCTACCAGGTTTGTTTATATCTAATCCTTATGGACCTTTCGTCAATGGTTCACTATGGTCTATGAAGCTGGAAGTTATATTCTATATGCTAGTTCCTCTGATAGTCTTTCTAATGCGTAGATCGAATAAGACTTTCATAATAGCTATTGTATATACTTTACTTACTATATACAATCACTTCTACGATAATAGTGTAAATACAATTATCTATTTCTTTAGTGGTACTGCCATACTATTATATTTTGACTGGTTTTGTCAACACATCAAATGGATTTTTCCTTTTTGTATAATTTATATGTGCTTACTTTTTATCTTGGATTACTTATATTTATATTATATAGAACCACTTGTTTTCTCAGCTACCATTGTTGCTATAGCCTATTATTGTAAGCCATTAAACTTTCTCCAACGTTATGATAATATCTCGTATGGACTGTATTTATATCACTTTCCAGTAATACAAGTATTGGTGCAATACAAACTACACCAATACAATATTTATCTTACCTTCATATTAGCTCTTATTATTACCTTATTATTAGCAATAATTTCTTGGTATATCATTGAGAAGCCAATGTTACAACGTAATGTAAATTAGCTCAAAGCCAACATTCTTTCGATAGGTTTCACAGCATCTTTGGCTATCTTTGCATCAACCTCAACAGAGGGCCATTCGTGCTTCAGACAATTGTAAATCTTCAGCAACGTATTCATCTTCATATATTGGCACTCGTTACAGCTGCATTCCAGGCCGCTCTCGCTGATTTCAGGAGGCACAGGGATAAATTCCTTGTCAGGACATGAACGCTGCATCTCGTGGAGAATACCGGCCTCTGTGGCCACGATATACTGCTTGTCGTCATGTTGCTGGGCATAATTTAACATCGTAGCCGTACTTCCTTTCACATCAGCAAGTGCCAAAACAGGACCCTTACACTCCAGATGAGCCATCACGACAGCCTCAGGATACTGCTTTTTAAGTTCTAATATCTTTGCTACAGAGAAGCGTTCATGTACGTGACAGCCACCATTCCAAAGCAGCATATTTCTGCCTGTTACCTCGTTGATATAATTACCCAAATTATAATCAGGACCAAAAATAAGCTTTGCATCCTTTGGCAACTGATCGACAACTTTTTTGGCATTACCACTGGTAACAACAACGTCGGTCAGAGCCTTGACAGCAGCAGTAGTATTTACATACGAGATAACCTGATAACCAGGATGTTCTTCCTTGAACTTCTTCAAATCCTCGGCCTTACAGGAATCAGCTAATGAACAACCAGCATTCAAATCAGGACAAAGCACAGTCTTATCTGGCGACAGCAACTTACATGTCTCTGCCATGAAATGCACACCACACATGACCATCATCTTTGCATCAGTCTCTGCAGCCTTGCGAGCCAAAGCCAATGAGTCACCTACAAAATCAGCAATATCCTGAATATCACCAATGGTATAATAGTGAGCTAAAATGATAGCTCCCTTTTCCTGACACATACGACGAATCTCTTGTTTCAAGTATTCCGTCTCGTTCATTCCTTCAGGTACATTGACTGCTTCGTCAATGAATCCTTGTTCTCTCCACTCCTTTTTCAACATCACATTAATATTTTATTTTCTTTCTTTTTTCTTTTTAAAAAGAGAATGAAAAGGATGATATGCCATTGATAAGTGCAAAACTTTTTCTGCTTTTTCTTGCCAGAATATTTATCCACCCGTGATTCAACACCTTTCACATCCATTGTGAATACTTACTAATTGATTGTTAGTCCGTTAGATAGTTTATCCACAATTCTCTATTTTGGTGCAAAATTAATAAGTTTATATCTTTTTCTTGCATTTTTTGTTGGAAAAGTGAGTTGAAAGGCTATAATTTATGCCCAAAATGCACAGTCGGGTAGGGGAGTATTGTATATTTCTGTAGTTATGAATGAATAATTAACAGGATTATGCACATAGTTATCCACACTTTTTTATACCCTTGACTTCGTCGAAGGTTCTCTAACCGAAAGGTGTAGAGTGTGGCGTTGCAATCTCACGTTCGAAAAAGCTCAAATATATTTGGCTTTTTACTCTCTTATTCGTACCTTTGCAAGCGCAATGAGAAAGATAAAGACGATAGAGATGAAGCGCTTGACGATAGAAGAGTATCGTGAGGCAGAGAAACTACCATTAATAGTGGTGTTGGATGATGTGCGTTCAATGTATAATATAGGTAGTGTGTTTCGTACATGTGATGCTTTTCGCGTAGAAGCAGTTTATCTTTGTGGTATTTGCCAGACGCCTCCATCTACTGAAATCCATAAAACAGCCCTTGGTGCTGAGGAAAGTGTGGCTTGGAAATACTTCAAGACAGCATTGGAGGCTGTCGATGAAGTGAAAAAACAGGGCTACACAGTGCTTTCTGTCGAGCAAGTGGAGCATAGCACCAAACTACAGACATTCGAGCCTCAGCGTGGCTTAAAATACGCTGTAGTGCTTGGTAATGAAGTAAAAGGCGTCCACCAGGAAGTAGTAGACGCCTCGGATGGCTGCTTAGAGATACCTCAATTAGGCACCAAACACTCAATGAATGTCAGCGTTACCGCTGGTATTATTATCTATAAATTCGCAGAGTCATTAATTCTCTGACTAAGGTCGAGTGTGGCGATGTATTCTGCAAAAGTAATTCAGAATACTCCAAGAGTATTTGAAATTACTCTTGGAGTATTTTTTGTTACTCCGAAAGTATTTTCAGTTATCTTATAATAACTTTTTTTGTTGTACCGTCACTCATGCGAATGATGTTTAATCCTCGCTGTGGTTGATTGATGCGCTTTCCATCAATAGTATAACGTTCTACAATCGTTGGCTGTTGTGTGGTTGTTGTTGATTCGATTCCAGATGGATCAGTCAAAGCAACGATATTTCCAAAGTTCCTCCATTGTTCTGCATTCTTGTAAGCCTCTATAGAATTAGCAGGTACATGAAGTGTAACGTATTCACAGATAGAATTACTGAAAGCATACTTCTTAGTAGAGGGAACTTGTTCTGCATAGCAATATAAATCTGTAAAATCATCATTAATTGAGAGAGCATAAGTACCAATGCTTGTTACACTATTTGGAATAGTAACAGAAGTTAGTTTGGAGCAACCATTGAATGCATAATCATTTATTGAAGTTATGGTTTCTGGAATAACCAAATCCTTTATTTCTTCATTATTCAAATACAAACGATGCGCCCATTTTGTAGGATTACTTTGAGAATCACTAAATTGAATCCTACACCATGCTTCTAAATCCGTAATATGAACAGACTTCAAATTTGTACAATCTTCGAAGGCTTTTTCTCCAATACTTGTTATACCATTACCTATTTTGACAGAAGAAAGCTTATCACAATAGTTAAATGCCTTCTTTCCTATTGTGGTTACGCTATTTGGTATATCAATAGATGCGAGATACCAACAACATGCAAATGCTTCGTCTTCAATCCTTGTTACGCTATTAGGAATAATGACAGAGGTCATACCGCATTTCATGAATGCTCCTTGTCCAATAGTTGTCATACTATTTGGAATATCAATAGAGGTTATTTTAGTACAGCCACTAAATGCTTCTTTACCAATGTTAGTTACACTATTACCTAATGTAACAGAGGTTATGTTTTCACAACCATAGAAAGCACCATTTCCAATAGTTGTTACACTATTTGGAAGGTTAATAGAAGTCAGTCCAATACAACCAACAAATGCATTATCTTCAATCGTAGTTACGTTATCTGGAAAAATTGTAGAGGTTAAACTAGAGCAGTTTTTAAAGGTTTCTTTACAAATACTTGTCACATTATTAGGAATTGTAATAGAAGATAGACTAGTACAATCCAGAAATGCTCCTTCCCCAATGCTTGAAACGCTATTCGGAATAATAATAGAGGTTAAAGCTTTGAAGCCTGCGAAGGTATAGTTACCAATACTTGTTACACTATTAGGGATTTCTAAATCCTTTATTTCCTCGCCATTCACAAACAGATGATTGGCAATATAGACAGGATTACTTTCAGCATTTTCAAATTGTATTTTGTACCACGATTCCATGTCTGAAATATGGACTGAAGTCAGATTAGTCCATAGAAATGCATTTGCTCCAATACTTGTCACACTGTTTGGAATATTAATAGTGGTTAGATTATAACAACTTTTAAATGCTTGTCTTCCAATGCTTGTTACTTCTTCGCCTAAAATATATTCTTCAACCTGACCTCCAAAATATCTTTCTAAGGAAGGTCCAACAACCTGATTATTGCCATAATTTTTTGATACTATCGCATTGCTATTAAGTACAACCTTTTTTATTCCACTATTTTCAAATGCTTGTATTCCAATCTCTTCCACACTAGCAGGAATAGTGATAGATGTTAAATTCCAACAAGAGCGGAATGCTTCAGATCCAATGCTCGTTATTGTGTTGGGAATTGTTATGGAAGTTAGATTATAGCATTCATAGAATGCTTGATATTTTATAGAAGTAACAACATATTCATCACCATCATAGGTTACTGATGATGGAATGACAATGTCTCCGCTATATTTGTTTTGGGATGGGGACTCTTTTACTTCAGCTATTTTTGAACTCCAATTTACATAGTAGTAAATGCCATCAATCTCTACAGCTTTTTGTGCATTTGCCATTATTGGCAGCAGCATCATTGTAAACAATAAAAACCTTTTTTTCATCATCTTTATAAAATTAATTTCTAACTATATTAAAAGTGCAGACCCATCCATATTCTCATCCAGGTCTAGCACAACCTCAAATACACTATGGAGTAATCTGCACTCGATAGGT
>Ga0310697_10004640_pt1 | contig 13496 bp, 8 predicted proteins | sample 172DNAGHGlowgp2_FD_203883 | JGI IMG/M metagenome (GOLD analysis project Ga0310697, IMG submission 203883) | Sheep rumen microbial communities from Palmerston North, Manawatu-Wanganui, New Zealand - 1728 DNA GHGlow gp2 (v2) (version 2) | ecosystem: Host-associated > Mammals > Digestive system >...
ACAACGGCCTGCTGAAGGCTTCCATCGCCAGCGCGACCAACGCCCACCGCCTGGGCGCCAACGAGGCGCCGCCCGCCATCGTGTCCGCCTTCCTCGGCCGCACGATGACCGAGGTCCTGCACAAGCTTCTCGAAGTCCCTTCCGACACGCCGATCGAGATCGCGGGCAAGAAGAGCAAGAGCGTCGGCCTGGTGGAGATCCCGGAGGTCTTCGTGGACAATACCGACCGCAACCGCACCTCGCCGTTCGCCTTCACCGGCAACCGCTTCGAGTTCCGCGCCGTCGGTTCCTGCGCCAACTGCGCCGGCGCGATGACGACGCTCAACGCCGCCGTGGCCGAGCAACTCATCGCCTTCAAGGCGGACGTGGATGCGGAGCTCGCGAAGGGCAAGAAGACGAACGTCGCCATCATGGACGCCCTCAAGCCCATCATCAAGTCGGTGCTCGGCACGGTCTGCTTCGACGGCAACGGCTACACCGAGGAGTGGAAGCGGGAAGCGGAGCGCCGCGGCCTCGACGTCGAGACCAACGTCCCGAAGATGTTCTGCGAATTCACCAAGCCGGCGGCCGTGGAGATGTTCACCAAGACCGGCGTCTACACCGAGAAGGAGCTCCAGGCCCGCAACGACGTCAAGTGGGAGACCTACATCAAGAAGGTCCAGATCGAGTCCCGCGTGATGGTGCGGATGGCCCTCAACCACATCATCCCGGCCGCGCTGGAGTACAAGTCCAAGCTCCTGAAGGAAGTGGCCCTCGCGAAGGAGGTCTACGGCAACCTGGACAACTGCGGCACGGAGCTGGCGCTGCTGGAGAACATCAGCCGCCACGTGGACGAAGTCCGCGCCCGGGCGGAAGCCATGCGCGAAGCCCGCAAGGCCGCGAACCTGATCGGGAACGACTACGAGCGGGCCCTGGCCTACCACGAGATCGCCGAGAGTTTCCCGGCGCTTCGCCGCCCGATCGACAAGCTCGAAGAGGTCGTCGACAACAAGATGTGGCCGCTGCCGAAGTACCGCGAGCTGCTCTTCATCAACTAGCGGGCGGTGTTCGTAATAGGTTAGTTAGTAGTGTTTTAATTCTATTTTACATATGGACGGAGGTCTATATTCTCCGGCATCGGAACACGATGCCTGCGGGGTAGGTATGGTCGTGAACATCCGTGGCGACAAGACCCATGAACTGGTGGACAACGCCCTGAGGGTGCTCGAAAACATGAGCCACCGCGGTGCCGAAGGTGCCGACGGCAAGTCGGGCGACGGTGCCGGCATCATGGTCCAGATTCCCCATGAATTCATCTTGCTTCAGGGTATCCCCGTCCCAGAAAAGGGACGCTACGGCACCGGACTGGTGTTCCTGCCCAAGGAAACAGCCAAACGGGAGTGCATCCTGGACTGTATCAAGAACGAGGTCGAACACGAAGGCTGCGTACTCAGTCACGTCCGTGAGGTGCCGGTCAACTCCGCCTGCCTCGGCGAGGAAGCGGCGAAGGGCGAACCCTTCACGGTGCAGATTTTCGTGACCAGTGCGGAATTCATCGAGGAAGTCGACTTCGAGCGCAAACTCTACCGCATCCGCAAGCACGTCGAAAGGCTGGGGGAGGACGGTTATATCTGCTCCCTGTCCATGCGCAATATCGTATATAAAGGGATGCTCACCAGCCGTCAGCTGCGGGAGTACTATGCCGACCTGACGAGCCAGTGGTTCACTAGCGCGATGGCGATCGTCCACTCCCGTTTCTCGACCAACACCTTCCCTCAGTGGAGCCTGGCGCAGCCGTTCCGCATGCTCTGCCACAACGGCGAGATCAACACCATCCGCGGCAACCGCAGCTGGATGCAGGCCCGCCAGAGCGTGCTCAACTCCGGCGCGATGGGTGATATCGGCGATTTGCTGCCGATCGTCCAGCCCGACATGAGCGACTCCGCCAGCCTGGACAACGTGCTGGAATTCCTGACCCAGAGCGGACTCAGCCTGCCGCAGGCCGTCTCTGTGCTGATGCCGGAGAGCTTCGACGGGACGAACCCGATCTCCGAGGACCTGCGCGCTTTCTACGAGTATCATTCCATCCTCATGGAGCCATGGGACGGTCCGGCTACGCTGCTCTTTAGCGACGGCCGTTACGCGGGCGGCATCCTGGACCGCAACGGTCTGCGCCCTGGCCGCTACACCATCACCAAGCGCGGACTGCTGGTTGTCGCGAGCGAGGTGGGTGTGCTGGACTTCGATCCCACCGAGATCGAGTGCAAAGGCCGTCTTGAGCCGGGAAAGATGCTGCTCGTGGACACCAAGGAAGGCAAGATCTGGTACGACGCCGAGATCAAGGAGCGGCTGGCTTCCGAACACCCGTACCGCAAGTGGCTCTCCGCCGGACGCATCCAGCTGGAGGACCTGCATAGCGGCCGCAAGGTAGAGCACAACGAGGCCGACCTGCTGCAAAAGGAGATCCTCTTCGGCTGCACGGCCGAAGATGTGGAGAACGCCGTCAAACCCATGTGCGAGAAAGGTATCGAGCCCACCTCTTCGATGGGCAACGACACCCCGCTGGCCGTCCTGACGGAGCGCCCGCAGAGTTTTTTCAACTATTTCCGTCAGCAGTTCGCGCAGGTGACCAACCCGCCCATCGACTCTATCCGCGAACAGATGGTGATGTCGTTGTTCGAGTACATCGGACGCGTGGGCGCGGGCATCCTGACGCCCGACGGAGACAACTGCAAGATGGTGCGCCTGCCGCATCCGATCCTGACCAACACGCAGCTCGACCTGCTCTGTAACATCCGTTATAAAGGATTCAACACCGTCAAGCTCCCGATGCTCTTCGAGTGTGCAGCGAACATCCCTGCGGCCGCCTCCAACCTGCGCCGGGCCCTCGCCGGGCTCTGTCAGAAGGCAGAGAAGTGCGTGGATGACGGCGTGAACTATATCATCCTGTCCGATCGCAATGTGGATGAGACCCATGCGCCCATCCCTTCGCTGCTGGCCGTCAGTGCGGTACACCACCACCTGATCGCCACCGGCAAGCGCGTGCAGACGGCCCTGATCGTTGAGAGCGGCGAGATCCGTGAGACGATGCACGCCGCGCTGCTGCTCGGCTATGGCGCTTCCGCCATCAACCCTTACCTCTCCTTCGCCATCATCTCGAGCCTGGCGCACGGCGGTAAGATCCAGTTGAACTATGCCACGGCCCGCACCAACTATATCGAGGCGATGAAGAAAGGCCTGCTGAAGATCATGGCCAAGATGGGTATTTCCACTATCCGCTCCTACCGCGGCGCCAAGATCTTCGAAAGCATCGGCCTGGACGAGAGCCTGCTGCGTGAGTACTTCGGCACGGAGCGTTCGACCATCGGCGGTGTCGGCCTGGAGACCATTGCGCGCGATGCCATGTGGTTCCATGCGCAGGCGTACACTGAGGCGTCGAAGACGGATTTCCTGCCCGATGTGGGCCAGTTCCATTACCGCAAGGACGGCATAGCCCATGCTTGGAACCCCGAGACCATATCGGCCTTGCAGATCGCCACGCGCCTGGGCAGCTACAAGAAATTCAAGGAGTTTACCGCTGCCGTTGACGCCAAGCCTGAGGCGCTTTTCCTGCGCGACCTGCTGGACTTCAAGCGCGGCATCGCCATTCCCGTCGAGGAGGTGGAGAGCGCGGAGTCCATCATCAAACGCTTCGTCGTGAGCGCCATGAGCTTCGGCGCCTTGAGCATCGAGGCACACGAGGCCATCGCCCTGGCGATGAACCGTCTCGGGACGCGTTCCAACACGGGCGAGGGCGGCGAAGACAACGAGCGCTATCATACCGAGGTGGATGGCGTGTCGTTGTCCAGCAAGACAAAGCAGGTGGCCTCCGGACGCTTCGGCGTCACGGCAGAATACCTTGTCAATGCCGAGGAGATCCAGATCAAGGTCGCCCAGGGTGCCAAGCCTGGCGAAGGTGGCCAGTTGCCGGGATTCAAGGTCAACGCTATCATCGCGAAGACCCGCAACTCCATCCCGGGTATCTCGCTGATCTCCCCGCCGCCGCACCATGACATTTATTCCATCGAAGACCTCTCGCAACTGATTTTCGACCTCAAGAATGTCAACCCGGCCGCCGCCATCAGCGTTAAACTGGTGTCGGAGAGCGGCGTGGGTACGATCGCTGCCGGCGTGGCCAAGGCCAAGGCCGACCTGATCGTCATTTCCGGGGCCGAGGGCGGCACCGGAGCGTCACCTGCATCTTCGATGCGTTTTGCAGGCATCAGCCCGGAAATCGGCCTTGCAGAGGCGCAGCAGACGCTCGTGCGCAACGGTTTGCGCAGCCAGGTGCGCTTGCAGGTGGACGGCCAGCTCAAGACCGGCCGCGACGTGCTCCTGATGTCGCTGCTCGGCGCGGACGAGTTTGGTTTCGGCACCCTGCCGCTGATCGTGCTCGGCTGCGTGATGATGCGCAAGTGTAGCCTTAATACCTGCCCCACGGGCGTGGCCACCCAGGATCCCGAGCTGCGCAAGCACTTCCTTGGCAAGGCGGACTACCTCGTCAACTACTTTACCTATCTCGCACAGGAAGTTCGGGAATATCTCGCGGAGATGGGCTTCCACAGCCTCTCTGAAGTGGTGGGCCACACGGAACTGCTGGTCCGCAAGCCGGTAGATCCGGCTTCCAAGGCAGCGCGTGTGGACCTCTCCCGCGTACTCTTCAAAGAGGAGGGCTCCGGCGGCTGGTCAGGCGCTGAGTTCCATCCGCTCCCGTCCGTGCGCGACCTCGAGATCATCAGGGCTGCCCAGCCGGCCATCGAGTGGAAGGAGGAAATCAGCCTTGAGTATCCCATCGCCAACACCGACCGTGCCGTCTGTACGATGCTAAGCGGCCGGATTGCCGCTAAATACGGGGCCGAGGGCTTGCCGGATTCGACTTTGAACATCAAGTTCAAGGGCTCGGCCGGTCAGAGTTTCTGTGCCTTCCTCGCGGGGGGCATCAATGTGCGCCTCGAAGGCGAGGCCAACGATTACGTCGGCAAGGGCCTGAGCGGCGGCCGCGTGGCCATCCGCCCATCCGCCCGCGCTACGTTCAAGGCCGAGGACAATATCATCGCCGGCAATACCTGTCTTTACGGCGCCACGGGCGGCGAGATGTACATTGCCGGCCGCGCCGGCCAGCGTTTCGCGGTCCGCAACTCGGGCGCCAAGGCCGTCGTGGAGGGTGCGGGTGACCACTGCTGCGAGTATATGACGGGTGGCCGCGTGGTCGTCCTGGGTCCGGTGGGCCGCAACTTCGCAGCCGGTATGTCCGGAGGTATCGCCTATGTATATGACCCCACGCATGTCTTCGACTACTATTGCAACCTCGACATGGTCGAGATCTCACTCGTGGACGACAAACTCGACCGCAAAGAGCTGCATGAGCTGATCCGCCAGCACTACCTCTACACCGGGTCCAACCTGGCCCGGACGCTGCTGGACGACTGGAGCCGCTCGGTTGATGACTTCATCAAGCTCATACCGATTGAATACAAGCATGTTCTCGAACAGGAGCGCCTGCGCGGCCTGGCGGAGAAAGTACAGAACCTCCAAATCCAATATTGACGCCTTATGGGAGACTACAAAGCATTTTTGACGATACCCCGCAAGGAAGCCGGCTACCGGCCGGTCCACGACCGCATCCAGGATTTCGGGGAAGTGGAGCAGACGCTCAACGAGGGCGACCGCCGGCTGCAGGCTTCGCGCTGCATGGACTGCGGCGTGCCTTTCTGCAACTGGGCCTGCCCGCTGGGCAACCGCCCGCCGGAGTGGAACGACGCTGTGTATAAAGGGGATTTCGAACTGGCATACCGCCTGCTCAACTCGACCAACGATTTCCCGGAGTTCACCGGCCGCGTGTGTCCGGCGCTCTGTGAGAAAGCTTGTGTGCTCAACCTCACGATGCACGAGCCGACGACCAACCGCGAGAACGAAGCAGCCATCACGGAAATCGCTTACCGTGAGAACTATGTGCGCCCGGTGACGCCGGAGCGCAGTGGCAGAAAGGTGGCCGTGATCGGCGCGGGTCCCTCAGGCCTGGCCGCGGCCAATCAACTGAACCGCAAGGGTTATACCGTAACCGTCTTCGAGAAGAACGAGAAGGCCGGCGGTCTGCTCCGGTTCGGCATTCCGAATTTCAAGTTGAACAAGATTGTGATTGACCGCCGCATCGCATTGATGGAACAAGAAGGGATCACTTTCCGCTACGGCGAGGAAGTGGCGCCGGATGCGCTGCCGAAAGGCTTTGACGCTTACGTCATCGCTACCGGCACCCCGACGGCGCGCGACCTGCCCGTGCCCGGGCGCGAGCTGAAGGGTGTGTACTTCGCCCTGGAGTTGCTCGCGCAGCAGAACCGCGTCCTGTACGGCGCCGAAGTGGATGCCGCGCACCGGGTGACCTGCAAGGGCAAGGATGTGCTGGTTATCGGTGGCGGAGACACGGGTTCCGACTGCATCGGCACGGCGCACCGTCAGGGCTGCAAGTCCGTGATGCAGATTGAAATCCTGCCCAAGCCCCCTGTGGGGCCGGACGACCCGGCGAATCCCTGGCCGAACTGGCCGCGCACGCTCAAGACCTCTTCTTCGCACGAAGAGGGCTGCGTACGGCGCTGGAACATCAATACCCTGCGCTTCGTCGGGGAAAAAGGACATCTCACCGGCGTCGAGATCCAGCCTGTCGACTGGAAACCCAACCCTGAGGGCGGACGTCCGCTGATGGTCCCGGCCGGCGAGCCGGAACTGGTCAAGTCGGACATCGTCCTGCTGGCGATGGGCTTCCTGAAGCCGCAGTTGCCCGAGGTGGGGGAGAATGTCTTCTTCGCCGGCGACGTGCAGAGCGGCGCCTCGCTGGTGGTGCGTGCGATGGCTTCCGGCCATACGGCTGCGGCCGCCGTGGATGCATACTTTAAAAAGGCAAAATAGAAATGATGAACACGAAATATATCTTCATAACAGGCGGCGTGGTCTCTTCATTGGGCAAGGGCATCATTTCCGCCAGTCTGGGCAAATTGCTCCAGGCCCGTGGGTTCAAGGTGACGATCCAGAAGTTCGACCCCTATATCAACATCGACCCGGGGACGCTCAATCCCTACGAGCACGGTGAGTGCTACGTGACGGCCGACGGCATGGAGACGGACCTGGACCTTGGTCATTACGAGCGATTTACAGGTATCCGCACCACCCGTGAGAACTCCATCACCACGGGGCGCATCTACAAGACGGTCATCGACCGGGAGCGCCGGGGCGATTATCTGGGCAAGACCATCCAGGTAGTCCCTCACATCACCGACGAAATCAAGCGCCGGATGCTGCGCCGGGACGTGAAAGGCGAGGATCTCGACTTCGTGATCACGGAGGTCGGCGGCACCATCGGCGACATCGAGAGCGCCCCGTTCATGGAAGCCATTCGCCAGTTGCGCTGGGATCTGGGCCGGGACGCCGTCTGCGTCCACCTGACGTATGTGCCTTACCTGAAGGCCGCAGAAGAACTGAAGACCAAGCCCACACAGCACTCTGTCAAGGAACTGCAGGGGATGGGTATCCAGCCCGATATCCTGGTGCTCCGCACTGAGCGCCATTTCGATGACTCCTTGCGTATGAAAGTGGCTTCCTTCTGCAACGTAGACCTTGAGTGCGTGGTGCAGAGCGAAGATCTGCCGAGCATCTATGAGGTGCCAGTGAATATGCAGCGCCAGGGCCTTGATGCGGCCATCCTGCGCAAGATCGGTATTCCTGTAGGGGAGACGCCCGCCATGAAGTCCTGGCATGACTTCCTTGACATGCAGGCCGGTGCGCACCGCCTGGTGCATGTGGCCCTCGTGGGCAAATACGACCTCCAGGATGCCTACAAGAGCATCCGCGAGAGCCTGAACCTCGCCGGTATCTACGATGATGTGAAGGTAAAGATCCACTTCATCAACAGCGAAGGCGTTACGCCGGAGAACGTGGCGGACAAACTTGCCGGCATGGCTGGCGTGGTGATTTGCCCGGGCTTCGGTCATCGCGGCATCGAAGGCAAAATCCTTGCTGCGGAGTTCGCCCGCACACACGATCTCCCTTGCTTCGGCATCTGCCTGGGCATGCAGATGATGGTGATCGAGTTCGCACGCGACGTGCTCGGCCTCTCCGACGCCGACAGCAGCGAGATGAACCCGGACACGCCGCACAACGTGATTGACATCATGGAGGAGCAGAAGAACATCACCCAGATGGGCGGCACGATGCGGCTCGGCGAGTATCCCTGCCGGCTTCGGCCAGGCAGCCACGTCGCGGAAGCGTATGGCGGCCAGGAGAGCATCCGGGAGCGCCACCGCCACCGCTATGAGTTCAACAACCGCTACCGCAAGGATTACGAGAAAGCCGGCATGCAGTGCGTGGGTGTCAACCCCGACGCCGACCTGGTGGAAATCGTGGAGATCCCGGAGCTGCGCTGGTATATCGGCACGCAGTTCCATCCCGAGTACGCCTCGACCGTCCTGCACCCGCATCCGTTGTTCATGAGTTTTATCAAAGCCTGTATCGCACAGGCCGCCGATCTCGGCCGACAGTAAACCGGAACTATTCTTTAATCATTTAAATGCTTGATTTATAGCTGATTGCAAATTCCGAGGAGTTTGCTTGTGAGGGGATATTATTGTTTTTTGAGCGTTGTTTAACCCATTAACAAAGTTGGTAGTATGAAAAAAATTGAAGCGATTGTCCGCAAGACGAAGTTCGAGGAGGTCAAGGAAGCCTTGCTCGAAGCAGACATCAACTGGTTTGAGTACCACAATGTGCATGGTATCGGCCAGAGCCGCCAGGAGCGAATCTACCGTGGCGTGCAGTATTCCACAGACGTGATCGAGCGCGTGGCGTTGACCATCGTGTGCCGCGATCAGTTCGTCGATCCGACCGTGCAGGTCATTCTCAAGACTGCCTCGACGGGCGAGATCGGAGACGGCCGTATTTTCATCAGCGATGTGATCGATACCTGGTCCATCCGCACCGGTGAGCACGGCGATACGGTCCTGCGCGACAAAAAGTAGTTTAAGCAGTTGTTTTTATTCATTCAAATGATTGCCTTATGGAAGATTTAGCTATTTCCCTCGATACTGTATGGATGTTGTTGGCTGCGATGCTCGTGTTCTTCATGCAACCGGGCTTCGCGCTGTGCGAGGCGGGTTTCACCCGCAGCAAGAACACGGCGAACATCCTGATGAAGAACTTCGTTGACTTCATGTTCGGCTCCTTGCTGTTCTGGTTCGTCGGCTTCGGCTTCATGTTCGGCAGCGACGGCGCCGGCTTTATCGGTGCCCCCAATTGGGGTGACCTGTCCTTCTACAAGAGCGACCTTCCCGTGGAGGGCTTCCTGATCTTCGAGACCGTGTTCTGCGCCACGTCCGCCACAATCGTAAGCGGTGCCATGGCGGAGCGGACTAAATTCTCGATGTACCTGGTCTACAGCGCCTTCATCTCGCTGTTCATCTATCCGATCGAAGGGCACTGGACCTGGGGCGGCGGCTGGCTGAGCAAACTCGGCTTTCACGATTTCGCCGGATCGGCGATCGTCCATAGCGTGGGCGGTGTCCTGGCCCTGATCGGCGCGCTCGCGCTTGGCCCCCGCATCGGCAAATATACCGCTGAAGGCAAGAGCCGCGCCATTCCCGGCCATAACCTGAGCATGGCGGCGCTCGGCGTCTTCATCCTCTGGATGGGCTGGTTCGGCTTCAACCCGGGTTCGCAGCTGGCCGCCTCCGGTGAGGTGAACCGCACGGCGATCTCCCATGTCTTCCTGACCACTAACCTAGCGGCGGCTGCCGGCGGTGTGGCGACCATGTTCCTGACTTGGCTCAAGTATGGCAAACCGTCTCTCTCGCTGACCCTCAACGGCATCCTCGCCGGTCTGGTCGGCATCACCGCGGGCTGCGACATGGTCTCTCCGCCGGGTGCCGTGGTCATCGGCCTGATCTGCGGTGTCGTGTTGGTCTATGCCATTGAATTCATCGACCGCAGACTGCACATCGACGACCCGGTGGGCGCTTCCAGCGTGCACGGTGTTTGCGGAATCCTCGGTACGCTCCTGACCGGCCTGCTGGCCACGGACGGCGGTCTTTTCTATGGCGGTGGCTGGCGCTTCTTCGGTGTGCAGGCCCTGGGCATCTTCGTGATCGACCTCTGGGCCGCCGCGACCGGCATCCTGCTCTTCTACGGCATCTGTAAGCTCCACGGCCTGCGTGTCGGCAAGCGAGTCGAGGAGGAAGGCCTCGATATCTACGAACACGGCGAAAGCTGCTACAATGCATAGTCTGACGATCATCAAAATACGAAAAAGATGGTGATTCTCTGTTTGACCCTCCTCTGCTTCAAGGGCCTGAGCCTTTCGGCGTGGGGTTCTGTCGGACTGAGCAGGTTTTTCTTGAAAAAAGTGTATTTTTGCATCGATTATGGAACCGCTTAAGCACGAGTGCGGCGTGGCGATGATCCGCCTGCTCAAACCGCTGGATTATTACAAGCAGAAATACGGCACCGGCCGGTACGGACTGAACAAGCTGTACCTGCTGATGGAGAAGCAGCACAACCGGGGACAGGAAGGCGCCGGCCTCGCGTATGTCGACCTGGATGCACCCGCCGGGACGGAATACATGTTCCGCGAGCGGGCCGAGGGGTCGGATGCCATCACGGAGATCTTCAAGAAAGTGGATACGGCCGCGGCCGGTCAGCTGTATATGGGCCACCTGCGCTACTCGACGACCGGAAAGAGCGGCCTGAGCTACGTCCACCCCTTCCTGCGCCGCAACAACTGGCGCGCGAAGAACCTCTGCCTGTGCGGCAACTTCAACATGACCAACATCGAGGAGGTCTTCAGCTTCCTGACCGCCCAGGGCCAGTCTCCCCGGCTGTACGGCGATGCCTATATCACGCTCGAACTGATGGGCCACCGCCTGGACCGCGAGGTCGAGCGGCTGTTCGTGGAGGCGCGGGAGCAGGGCCTGGAAGGGCTTGCGATCACGCGCTACATCGACGACCACGTGTGCATGGCCAACGTCCTCCGCTCGACGATGGGCCACTTCGACGGCGGCTACGTGATGTGCGGGCTGACCGGCAGCGGCGAGATGTTCGCCGTGCGCGATCCCTGGGGGATCCGCCCGGCGTTCTACTACCGGAACGACGAGATCGTGGCGGTGGCCAGCGAGCGGCCCGTCCTGCAGACGACCTTCGACCTGGAGAGCAGCGATGTCTGCGAACTCCGGCCCGGCCAGGCGCTGATCGTGCGCCGGGACGGCGGGAGCAGCCTGGAGCAGATCCTGCCGGCGCAGAAGCTCTCCGCCTGCTCGTTCGAGCGGATCTATTTCAGCCGCGGGTCGGACTGCGACATCTACCAGGAGCGCAAGCGCCTGGGCGAGCAGCTGGTCCAGCCCGTGCTGAAGGCGGTCGCGGATGACCTGGACAACACGGTGTTCTCCTACATCCCGAACACGGCCGAGGTGGCCTATTACGGCATGGTCGGCGGCTTCCGCAAGCTCCATGACGAGATCCGCACGGAAAAGGTGGTGGTCAAGGACATCAAGCTGCGCACCTTCATCACGGACAATGCCGGCCGCAACGACCTGGCCGCCCATGTCTATGACATCAGCTATGGCAGCCTGCGTCCGTACGAGGACAACCTGGTCGTCATCGACGACAGCATCGTCCGGGGAACGACCCTGCGGGAGAGTATCTTCAAGATCCTGGACCGGCTGCATCCCAAGAAGATCGTCATGGTGTCCAGCGCTCCGCAGATCCGCTATCCCGATTACTACGGCATTGACATGTCGCACCTGGAGGAGCTGTGCGCCTTCCGGGCCGCCATCGCGCTGCTGCGCGACCGCGGCATGCAGCAGCTGATCGCGGACGTCTACCGGAAATGCAAGGAGGACCCGCAGTCGGAGAACCATGTCCGGGAGATCTATGCCCCTTTCAGCGTGGAGGATATCAACGCGAAGATCGTGGAGATGCTCCGGCCTGAAGGCATGCGGGCTCCGGTCGAGCTGGTCTTCCAGAGCATCGCCGGGCTCCACCTGGCCTGTCCGGACCATCCCGGCGACTGGTATTTCACGGGCTTATATCCGACAAAAGGCGGCATGCGCCTGTGCAATGCCGCCTTTGTGGATTACGTGGAAAAGGTGATGGAGTTCCAGTTGCCGCTCTAGCGGCCGTGGGCCGCGCTGACGGCGGCGTGCACGTTGTCCGCGATGTCCAGCGGGGAAGGGACGGAGCAGTCGGCGCCGATCATCAGGTGGCCCTTCGGGCCGTTCGCGATGATCTCACGCGTCATGGCGGCGATCTTCTCGGGAGATTCCTTGCCGATCTCGGCCTTGCGGTTGAAGCCGCCGAGCACCGGGCGTCCGAACATCTCGTAGGTCTTGGTCAGGGTGAGCGGCTCGTCGGCGATCTTGAGCGGGACGTTCACGATCGTGCCGGGGTAGTCGAGGTAGCGGCTCAGGTCATCCATCGGTCCTTCCCAGTCGCAGATGTGCAGGATGGTGATCTTGGTGTCCTTGTTGGCCTCGGTCATGACCTGCATATCGTAGGGCTTGATCATGGTCTCGAAGAAACCGCCGGGGACGTTCAGCTCATAGAACTTCTGCTCGCCGCCCTGGGTGGCGGTGAAGAAGGCCTCGACGCCGATCTTCTTGCACTCGCGGATGTACCAGAGGATGGCCTTGGTGTAGGAGTCCAGCATGCGCTTGTAGGCTTCGGGGCGCTCCACGGCCCAGCCGGGCAGGCGGTCGTCGCCGAAGCCCTGACGGGCAACCTGGTGGGTGCTGAGGATGGTCGGCATCACGTAGACGTCCTTGCCGACGTAGGAGAGCACCTCCTTGATGACTTCCACGGTCGGGGCGTACCAGTCTTCGGGCACGAGCGGGGTCTCCATGGTCAGGTCTTCGACATAGGGCATCGGCTGCTCGGTCTGGATCTTGAGCATGTCGGCGCCGCCCTTGAGGAAGAGGCTGAGGTGGGCCTTGACAGCGCCTTCGCCGAGCTTCTGGTCACCCCCGAAATGGCCGAAGAACAGGGCCGGGACGTAGGACGGATCCAGGGTGCCCGCGACGAAGCGGTCCATGATCTCTTTCTTGTCGGAGGGGATGGGATCTGAGGCCTGCTTGGGAGCACAGGACACGAAAAGGGTGACCGCGCAGACGGCCAGGGAGAAGAATAGTTTGGTAAACTTCATGATGGTGATATGAGGTTATGTGTGAGAACTATGGCAACTCCTTGATCTTGATGTTCTTGTAGGAGACTTGGTCGCCGTGGTCCTGGATCAGGATATAGCCTTGCTCGGCGTTGCCGAAGTTCGGCCAGTCCTTGTATTTGCTATAGTCCACGAAGGCGTCCCACATCTGGTTGTCCCGCTCGTATTCGAGGAGCTTGTGGCCGTTGAGCCAGTGTTCGACGTGCTTGCCCTGCACGATGATCATCGCGCGCTGCCAGCCGTCGATGGTGTAGGTCTCCCATTCGCCCTTCGGGGCGGGGATGAG
>Ga0310697_10004641_pt1 | contig 13496 bp, 8 predicted proteins | sample 172DNAGHGlowgp2_FD_203883 | JGI IMG/M metagenome (GOLD analysis project Ga0310697, IMG submission 203883) | Sheep rumen microbial communities from Palmerston North, Manawatu-Wanganui, New Zealand - 1728 DNA GHGlow gp2 (v2) (version 2) | ecosystem: Host-associated > Mammals > Digestive system >...
CTCAGTGCGGCTATGCTGCCAGCGATTTGTCACTCGTTAAGCTGCCCGCAGGCTCCTATACGGCAACGTCGGTTCTTTATGCAAACAACTCCGGTGGAACCACTGTGAAATTCAGATATGATAGCGACTACGACGATGTGGTTACCGGCGCCAGCAACTGGATGGAGAAAACCCATGACTTCACATTGACGGAGCCAACGGAGATTCTATGGCTCGCGTCTGGCGATTCAAAGAATGGACTCGACTTGCTTTATATCTCCAATACAACATCCAGCTTCCCCGTCACCATTGGTGCGGCAGGTTGGGCAACACTCTTCACTCCCTATGCTTTGGACTTTACAGGTGTGACAGGCCTCACGGCTTATACAGCATCTGTCGAAGCCTCCATCGTAACGCTGACAGCTGTGGATAACGTTCCAGCTAACACCGGTGTCGTGTTAAGAGGTGATGCGGGTTCCTTCAACATCCCTGTCGTCGCAGGCTCAGAGACCCTCAAGGGCGATTTAACAGGCAATACCGTTGAAGCTACAGCCTTCGATGCCGAGAGCGGTTATACGTATTACGGATTGGGCACCGCAGGGGATGATGTGCAGTTCCGTCCTGTTACCAGCGGTGCAATAGCCGCCGGCAAAGCTTTTTTGAGAGTGGCTGATGGAGCCGATGTTAAAGCGGTTTTCAGTGTCGTATTTGAGGATGCTACAGGCATCAAAGCAATTGCCAAAGGAAAATCGCCATTGGACAACGTCGAACTCTTCAATCTCGCCGGTCAGCGCGTCAGCAAGGCTCAGCAAGGAGTCTATATCCACAATGGCCACAAAGTACTGGTGAAGTAATTAAAATTCTGTATCGTAACGTTATGAAAAAGATATATATCACGCCATCGTTCATGGAAACGGCAGTAGCTGTAGAGAATATGATTGCAGGCTCATTCCGGAGCCAGTTAGGTACGGAAGGGATGAGTGGCGAAGAAGTCATGGTCAAGGAGGACTCAGGTTCCTTTTGGGACACTCAAGGATTAAGATTAAAATCATCCGTTAAGAAAACGGCGGGCAGTCTGGGTGCAGGCTGCCCGCCGCTCTCTTTCTTTACGTATAGAAGAAAAGGCTTACACCGATAACGGATATAAGAGCACCGAGGACTGATTTCCAAGTGATGGGCTGATGGAATAGCCAATAGGAGGGCAGGATGATGATGATAGGCGTCAGCGCCATGAGTGTGGAGGCAATGCCTGCATTGGTGTATTGTACAGCCATCAGCGAGAACCCCACGCCAACGAAAGGTCCGAATACCGTTGTCGCAATGGCTACAGCCATACCCTTACGGTCATGCAAAGCGTGGTGTAGGGGATACATCTCTTCACGTATGTAGAGTAATAGGCTGAAGCCGATAATGCCTGCGATGCAGCGTAGGAAATTAGCACTGAAAGGAATGAGCCAGACAGGCATGACGGTAGCGTCATAATGGTTCATCCCGATCTTGCTTAGCACCAGACCTATGCCTTGACACATAGCAGCCCCAATGGCAAAGAGCACGCCATTGAGTGGCAACTTCAGCGACAGTTTATGATGCTCGCCGCGTCCTAACACAGAGAGCCCGATGCCAGTGAGCGTGACGATCATGGCTACGATGCTCATCAGCGTCATCTGTTGTCCCAGTGTAACCCACGCCATGAGCGCGGCAGACAGCGGTGCCAATGTCATGAACAACTGACCATAGCGTGATCCGATGATGATATAACACTGGAAGAGGCAGAAGTCGCCAATGACATAGCCTACAAGTCCCGAGAGAAGCATCCATCTGCAGGCCTCCCAGGAGCCCACAGGGGGTAGGGGGGAGCCCGTCACAATCCAGAACATGACCATGGCGAATAGCAGCGATAGTCCCATGCGTAACACGTTCAGTGTCAGATTTCCCAGGCGTTTGCTGCCGAATTCGCTAAGCAACGCTGTCGCCGTCCACGAGAAGGCTACGCCAATGGAAATCAGTTCTCCGATAAATGCCATGGCTTGTCACTTTCCGCCATTCCATAGTTCCCACTCATCGCGCCAGCGTATGACCGGTTTGCCGTCCTCGAACTCGATAGGCAGCCAGATGTAGCGTGCGTCGTCGGGGCGACGTGGGCGCCAGGTGTCAGCCATAAAAATGTCTTTGAGAGTGGAGGCGTTAGCGTTGTTTGTCGTTGTGGAAAGGACGCTTCGGGGTAGAATGAACGTGCTTTGTCCACCGAAGGTGATGTCGGCTTTCGGGCCGCGGCAGGGGTTGGGGTGCTGCGTCCAAGGTCCCCAGATGCTGGGCGCTGAGAACATACGTGCTTCGTTCGGGTCCCATCCTGTGCAGCCAGAGGTAATCATCCAGTAGGTGCCTTCATGCTTGAAGATGGCGGGAGCCTCGTTGTGCCCAGCAGGAGCTACGCGCGTATAACGTCCGCTATGATGGAGATAGTCGGCAGTAAGTTCCGCAATATGCAGTGTCAGGTTCTCCTCCGATGAAAAGATGTGGTAGGCTTTGCCGTCGTCATCGACGTAAAGTGTCATATCGCGTGACATCTGGCCAGTGCCGAAGTCCCGCTTCACGATGATTCCCTTTTTAACGGCTTCCATCCATTCAGGTGTCCATTCCTGATAGTGAGCAGCCTCGAGAGTGTCAATCATGGACAGCTCCTGTTCCCCAAACTCCACAGGCCATGTGCCGGCATTGGCTCGTTGAGAATAGAGAAATTTGTAAGGTCCCTCGGGACGATTGGCAACTGCGACGCCGTAGCGTGCGGCATCGTAGCCTCGACCTTTCAGTTCCAAATGGAACCACATACAGAATTTCTTAGTCACGGGATTATAGATTACCTTCGGTCGCTCCAGGATGCAGCCTCTTTCAAGGTCGTGACCGCGTTCGTTGGTCACGCTCAGTGCTACGCCACAGTTGCGCCAGTTCACCAGGTTTTCAGAGGCATAGCACATCACGCCCACCAAAGCATCACTGGTGCGTCGGGATTTATGCTCGCCGAACCAATAGTATGTATCGCCATGTTTCATGATGCCGCCTCCGTGGGCATTAATGTGCCGTCCGCTGTCATCCAGCCATAACTCACCGCTACGGATGGTCTTGGGCTTCTTCTGCTGAGCGTTCCAATAGTTCTCCAGTCGCTTGGCCTCTGCTTTCGTGATATGGATGACGGAACCGTGCTTGGGTGAGACGAAGGCATTGCCGTCTGCCCCTGTGGTCAGTTTCATCTTACCCTCGCCAAAACGTCCCAGCGGAGTGAACGTCTTGAAGTCCGTCGTCTCTACGAAGCCAAAGTTATGTGGATTCACGCTGTAGATGTCATACATAATAACCCATTTGTTCTCATCGATGCGCTTCCACACATTCGGCGCCTCGCAACCGCTGTTCTCACCGTCAATCTGCTCGGTGTGATAGTCGTCGAAGTGGTTGATTCTGTCACTGATCATGTACTTGATGCCACCCGGGTTCTCCTGTGATACATAGGTCATGAAAAACCTCCCGTCAGGCATGGGACAAATGTCAGCATCGAGGACCTGAATCGTCGTGTCAGGGTATTCGAATAGCAACTTCGGTTCAGTCTCCAATGTCGTGAAAGCTTCATCAGCATAGCTGTAGTAGAGCTTTGTGCGTCCACCTGGATGCTGCCGAATGGTGAAATAGACCATCGGCTTACCCGCTTGTGGGTCCCATATTGTCTGCGGTGCCCACGCGCAACCAATCTCCCCGAAGTGTTCAGGAAACAGACGGTCGATGCGAGCTACGTGGTGTGTCCAGTGAATGAGGTCGTCGCTTGCCATCAGCACCAGTCCTCGATTGTTGCCCCATCCATAGCGGTCGGGGCGTTCCCATTGTGTGGTGCGAATCCCTTTCTGTCGTCCAAAGACATGAAGGTCGGTCATAGCGATGTAAAATTTGCCGTTCGGCGCTCGGTATATGTGGGGGTCGCGGATGCCATGCTGCTCTGCGATGCTGTCGCCCGCAATAATCGGTTGTCCATTGTTTACAGCCGTGAACGTGTAGCCGTCATAGCTGATAGCCATGAACAGCGAGTGTGTAGGGTCGCTGAAATAAGTAAAGAGGTATGCGCCCATGTCTTTCTCGCGCAGTGGCCGTGCATAGCCGCTGAGGGCAATCAGGCAGCAGGTTAGGACAAACAGTCTTTTCATGTCCTATTGAATGTTGTGTTGTAATAATGAAAGAATGTCGACGTGAAAAAAGTGATGTGAGAAAAAGAGACCGTGAAGTACGTAACAACACGGTCTCTTAGTTTTACTTATTCCTCACGGCGGGGACGTTCACCGCGTTCAGGGCGTTCGCGGCGCTGACGTGGCGGACGTTCCACATAGCCTTCAGGCTTCGGGATGAGCACTCGGTGAGAGAGCTTGAACTTGCCAGTTTTCGGGTCGATGTCGAGGAGCTTGACAGTCAACTTGTCACCTTCCTTGATGCCGGCCTCCTCAACAGTCTCGAGGCGCTTCCAGTCAATTTCGGAGATGTGCAGCAGGCCGTCTTTGCCAGGCATGAACTCTACGAAGCAGCCGTAAGGCATGATGCTGCGCACTGTGCCTTCATAGACCTCACCCACTTCGGGCACAGCCACGATGGCGCGGATCTTAGCCAATGCGGCGTTGATGCAGTCGGCGTTCGGTCCGCTGACCTGTACCTTGCCCACGCCATCCTCTTCGTCGATGGTGATGGTAGCACCGGTGTCCTCCTGCATACCCTGGATGATCTTTCCGCCCGGGCCAATGACAGCACCGATGAACTCCTTCGGGATGATGATCTGTTCGATGCGGGGTACGTGGGGCTTGAGCTCGGGACGGGGCTCGGGCATACACTCAAGAATCTTTCCGAGGATATGCTCGCGAGCCTGTTTGGCTTGCATAAGAGCTTTCTCCAGGATCTCGTAGCTGAGTCCGTCGCACTTGATATCCATCTGTGTGGCGGTGAGTCCGTCCTTTGTGCCGGTGGTCTTAAAATCCATGTCGCCGAGGTGGTCCTCATCACCGAGGATGTCGGAGAGCACTGCGTACTTGTCCTCGCCCGGGTTTTTGATCAGACCCATGGCAATACCGCTGACGGGCTTCTTGATGGGTACACCTGCGTCCATGAGTGCGAGCGTTCCTGCGCACACGGTAGCCATAGAGCTGGAGCCGTTGCTCTCGAGGATGTCGCTCACGACGCGTACGGTGTAGGGATAGTCTGCGGGAATCTGACCTTTCAGGGCGCGCCATGCGAGGTGGCCGTGACCAATCTCGCGACGGCCTACGCCACGCTGAGCCTTGGCCTCACCCGTTGAGAAGGGCGGGAAGTTGTAGTGGAGCAGGAAGCGCATGTAGGAGCGGTCGAGGACATCGTCCACGAGCTTCTCGTCGAGCTTCGTGCCGAGGGTGACGGTGGAGAGGCTCTGTGTCTCACCACGCGTGAAAATGCTGCTTCCGTGAGGACCGGGCAGTGGGCTGACCTCACACCAGATAGGACGGATGTCGGTGGTGCCGCGTCCGTCGAGGCGGATACCCTCGTCGAGGATGCAACGGCGCATGGCATCGCGCTCTACGTCGTGGTAGTAACGGTCAATGAGGGCGTTCTTCTCTTCGAGCTCGGCGGCTTCCATGTCAGCGTGAGCTTCTGCGTAGCGCACCTTGAAGTCCTCGCGAATCTTCTCGAAAGCTTCAGCGCGGGCGTGCTTCTCCAGAGCCTGCTTGGTGACGTCGTAAGCGGGCTGGTAGCATTCCTTGTTCACCTGAGCACGGAGGTCTTCATCGTTCACCTCGTGGCAGTATTCGCGCTTCACGTCCTTGCCGAGTTCCTTGGCGAGCTCCTTCTGCAGGCGGCACATGGGCTTGATGGCCTCATGGGCTACCTTCAGAGCCTGGAGCAGATCCTGCTCGCTGACCTCCTTCATCTCGCCTTCAACCATCATGATGTTCTCTTCCGTGGCACCGACCATGATGTCCATGTCGGCATCCTTCATCTGCTCGAAGGTGGGATCCACGATATACTCGCCATTCAGACGGATGACGCGCACCTCAGAGATAGGACCCTCGAAGGGGATGTCCGAGCAGCTGAGGGCAGCACTGGCCGCGAAGCCTGCGAGTGCGTCAGGCATATCCACGCCGTCGGCACTATAGAGGTTGACATTCACATAAACCTCAGCATGATAGTTGCTGGGGAAGAGGGGACGGAGCGCACGGTCGACGAGGCGACAGGTGAGGATTTCGTCATCGTTAGCCTTACCTTCGCGCTTCGTGAAGCCACCGGGGAAACGGCCGGCAGCGGCATATTTCTCTCGATATTCTACTTGAAGGGGCATGAAATCTGTGCCGGGCACAGCATCTTTTGCGGCGCACACAGTGGCCAGCAGCATGGTGTTGCCCATGCGCAGCATCACGGCACCGTCAGCTTGCTTGGCAAGCTTGCCAGTCTCGATGGAAATCTCGCGGCCATCGGGCAACTGGACTGTCTTTGTGATTACGTTCATCTTTACGATTTACAATTTAACGATTTACAATTTGCAATCTTGCGTCTAATAATTATTGTTTTCTGTCTTTCAAAAGCTCTTCCTTAGGGATGTCGGAGTAAAGTCTCCATAAAAACCGCGCAAAGATAGTGATTATAGTTGAAAGTTTAAAGTTGAAAGTTGAAAGATTTCATGAACAGAGCAGAAAAAGCCTTTTTTTATAGTTTTTTAGGATTCCCTACAGCCTAATCCACCTCTTCGAGGTGCTCACTCAAGGCCGTTGAATCGCGGGAACGGCGGCCCATGCCCATGCGAAGATGGAGATGCGAATGTCCGGAACAGCTTCCAGTTCCACCATAGCGCCCAGCATGGTGGTGCCAGTCGTCATGACGTCATCGACAAGCATCACGTGGCAGCCCTGGAGCCCTTCATCGCTCATCAGTGCGAACACCCTGTCGGCATTGTCCAGTCGCTGCGGAATGGCAAAATGAGTCTGTGACTCGCGGTCAATGATGCGGCGTAGCACGTCCGTGCGCACGGGTATGTCCAACTCCTGTGCCATTCCCTTGGCTATGGCCTCCGCCTGGTTGAAGCCGCGCGTGTGCAGGCGGCTTTTGGATAGGGGGATGGGAATGAGCACGTCGATGTCGTCGAACAATCCCGTGTTGCGCAACTGTTGCACAGCTGTGCGTCCCATCCATGCTCCCAGCTCGTGGCGGCGATGGAATTTCAGGCTGCGGACGATGTTCGAGGCAATGTTGTCGCGTGCGAACTTTGTGAGAGCCCCTATGCGCACGAGCTGCTGATGGTCGTTCCAAGCCTGCCTGCGGCGATTCGTAGCCCAGTCGTGATTCTTTTCCAGCGGCAACTGCAACTGGCAGGAACTGCAGACACACTTCTCTCCAATAGCCAGCCGCTCGCCGCAGCCGCTGCACAGCCGTGGAAACAACATCTCTGTCAGATTATGAAACTGCCTATGGAACATCATTGTGCTGAAAAACAAAGCCGATAACCTTGCGATTATCGGCTTGTTCAGTTGTCGGGATGACTAGATTCGAACTAGCGACCCCACGCCCCCCAGACGCGTACTCTAACCGGACTGAGCTACATCCCGAAACTTGGGTGCAAAAGCAGCGAAAGTGAACTTTTTTGTTTTTGCGGGTGCAAAGGTAGGCGTTTTTTTTGATACCTGCAAACTTTTTCATACTTTTGTGGCGATTTTTTACATAAAAGTTCTTTTTGCATGACCTATCATGTTGTAAAACCCAAAAATCTGAAGGCGCAGGTAAGGTTGCCGGCCAGCAAGAGCATCAGCAATCGGGCGATGGTTTTGAACGCCCTGAGCGGTGGTCAGCCTGGCTTGCTGGGGAATATCTCGGACTGCGATGATTCCACGGTGATGATGGAGGCCCTGTTCCTGTTGGACCAAGAACGCCGCGAGGGTGCGGCTTGCAAGTTGCCCCCTGTCGTGAACGTGAAGGCAGCCGGCACGGCCATGCGTTTTCTCACAGCGCTGCTGGCAGTGAGCCCCGGCACCCACACCATCACCGGCACCGAGCGGATGCAGCACCGTCCGATAGGGGTGCTGGTGGAGGCTTTGCGAGGCCTGGGCGCACAGATTGAATACATTGGCGAGGAAGGCTTCCCTCCCTTGCGCATCACGGGCGCAGATCTTCGCGGTGGTGAGATTGCGTTGGCGGGCGACGTGAGTTCCCAGTATATTTCGGCTTTATTGATGATTGCGCCTAAGCTTCAGGAGGGGTTGATGCTCCGCCTGAAGGGTGACATTGTCAGTCGTCCCTATATCAACATGACGCTCGCCATGATGCGTGAGTACGGTGCCAAGGCTCGGTGGACAGGGCGAAGTACACTGCAAGTGGAGCCGCACCCTTACCAGCCGACGCCCTATGCCGTTGAGGCTGACTGGAGCGCTGCCTCGTATTGGTTTGAGATGGTGCTGTTGAGTGAGAAGCGCGACTCCACAGTTTTGCTTTACGGTCTTTTCAATAAAAGCCTTCAGGGTGACAGCGCCGTGCGTGAGATGTTCGAGAAGCTGTCTGTCAGTTCGCTGACGATGGACTTCACCGGTGACGAGTCAAAGACATTGATTCTCCGCAATGGTAAAACTCCCAAGCGGATTGAATTGGATTTCACGAAGACACCAGACCTGGCACAGACGCTGGTGGTGGCTTGTGCCTTGAAGGGCATTGCTTTCTGCTTCACGGGACTGCAGAGTTTGCGCATCAAGGAGACCGACCGCATTGCAGCCTTGCAGACAGAGCTGGCGAAGTTGGGCGTGCGCGTGGAGGTAGAAGGCGACAGCATCATGCGCTGGGCAGGTCCCGAGGCGCAGCCGGCAGGCGAGATTCCCTATCTCTGCCCCTTGCCGGGCACGGCGATAGACACCTACGAAGACCATCGCATGGCGATGGCGTTTGCGCCAGCGGCTCTCGTCCTCGGCAGCATAGATATTAACAACCCCGAAGTGGTGTCGAAGTCCTATCCGAGGTTTTGGGATAACCTGCAAGAGGCGGGGATGGAGGTTTTAGTTAATAGTTAATAGTTAATAGTTAATAGTTAATAGTTTAGAGTTTAGAATGATTAATGAAGAATCTTTCGTTTGCTGTGGTCAGCACGCGGTCTGTGAGAAGGAGCTGCTCATGAAGGCTGCAGCGGAGCCTATCGACTACTTTGATGACGAGGAGCTCGACCGCTTCCGTGGACGGCGTGGTGACAGCTACACCGCTGCCGAGGAGGAAGAGTTCCGCGACGTGCTCTATACCACGCTCACGCGCGAGGTGGGCGATTGGTTGCGGAGCCTGCAGCTGCGCGGCATAGAGCTGCCGGAGGGCGTGCGTGACGAGGCTCTGCTTCTCATGGAAAAAATGGAAGATTGAAATCACAATAAACCTGCTTTTCTGTCGTTTATTAAAAGGTGAAAATGCGCGCGCGAACATATATATATTTGTTCTCCCTATTGCTGATAGGGATGTTGACCTCGTGCTCCACAAAGAAGAACACGGGTCTCACGCGCTTTTACCACTCCACAACCGCCCATTTCAATACGCTCTACAACGCTCAGGTGGCTTTCGATGAAGGCGTCGAGGCTCAGGAGAAAGGTCATGTCGATAACTACACCGGCCTGCTGCCCATGTATATGGTGGTCGATAAGAAGACGGCATCCCTCGGCAAGGGCAACTTCGAGACAGCCATTGAGAAATGCCAGAAAGCCATCAAGAAGCACAGCATCAAGCGCAAGCCCAAGAAGCCGTCGGGGCGCATGACCGACAAGCAGAAAGCCTATTTCGCACGAAAGGAGTTCAATCCCTATCTGCGTCATGCGTGGATGATGTTCGCCAATGCACAGTTCCAACAGGGCGATTTCATCGAGGCTGCCGCCAGCTACCACTACATCCTCCGCCTCTATGCCGACCAGCCCCGTGTGGCCAGCGTCGCACGCGCCAAGCTGGCACGCTGCTATGTGCTGCTCGACTGGCCCTACGATGCCGAGGACGTCTTCAACAAGATCCGTCGCGACAGCATCACCCGCCAGGGTCAGCGTGAGACCGATGCCTCGCGGGCAGCTTATTACGTGGCCACGGGCAAGTATGCCGAAGCGGTGGCCCCGCTGACCTCCACAGCCAAGTACACCAAGAGCCGCTTCCAGCGCGCACGCCTCTACTATCTGCTCGGACAGATAGGCCAGCTTGCCGGCGACAAGCAGGCGGCCTACAAAGCCCTGAAGAAATGTGTGCGCCTGAATCCTCCCTACGAACTGGCCTTCAATGCGCGCATCCTGCAAACCGAGGTGATGGCCGACGGGCAGGGGCGTGCGATGGTGCGCAAGCTCAAGCGCATGGCCCGGAACCCGAACAATGCTGACTATCTGGACCGCATTTACTATGCCATCGGCAACATCCATCTGGCCAGTCGCGACACGTTGCGGACCATCGACGCCTGGCGCAAGGGCATTGAGGAGAGCACGAAGAACGGTTTTGCCAAGGCAATGGTGCTGCAGCGGCTGGGCGAGCTGTTCTGGGAACGTGAGAACTATATCGATGCCGCCGACTGCTACAACCAGCTCGCAGCATTGATGGACAAGGAAAACAAAGACTACAAGGAGGTTGAGCGACGCAGCAAGATCCTGACCGAGATAGAGCCCCACCTCTCAGCCGTCAAGCTTCAGGACAGCCTGCAGTTGTTGGCCAAGATGCCGGAGAAGGAATATCTGGCAGTCATTGACCGTATCATCTCCGACCTGAAGAAGAAGGAGAAGGAACAGGAGAAGAAAGAGTTCGAGCGCGCTCAGACGGGTGCCACAGCCAGAACGCCGCAGACGGCGTCTGCCTCCAATCAAGTGGGTGCGGTGCGGCGCGGTTCCCAGCAGACGAAGTTCTATTTCTATATGTCGCAGACCGTGGCGCAGGGCAAGCAGACCTTCCTGCGCCGATGGGGCAACCGTCCGAACGAGGACAACTGGCGCCGCAGCTCCAAGCGGGAAGAAATGGGCGGTGAAAACGACGAGGGCTACGACTATGCTGCTGAAGACAGCCTGGCCGATTTGGCTGATGAAATGGGCGAAAACGGAGAACTCAGCGAGGAGGAACTGAAGCTCCGCGACTCACTGGAGAACGACCCCCACCAGCGCGAGTACTACCTCAAACAGATACCCTTCACCGAGGAACAGGTGGAAGCCTCGAATCAGCAGATTCAGGACGGCCTCTACCACGGAGGCGTATTGGAGATGGACCGCATCGGCAACTTCCCCTTGGCCGAGAAGACGCTGAGGCGTCTCGTCAGCCAGTTCCCCGACTTTGGGCAGATGGACGACGTCTATTACCATCTCTTCCTGCTTGCCCTGCGCCGCAATGACGAGGCCCTGCAGCAGTACTACCTCCAGCTCCTGAGTGACTACTATCCCGAGAGCGAGCAGACAAAGACCGTCACGAATCCGCGCTTCCTGGAGCTGGCACAGCACGGCAAACATCTCGAGGACACGCTCTACGCCCAGACCTACGATGCCTACAAGCAGAGCAACTACTGGGTTGTCAACGAGAACTTCAAGGAGAGCACCGCAGACTTCCCCGAGGGAGCCCACCGCGGCAAGTTCCTCTTCGTGCACGCCATGACACAACTCTATACGGGGCATCGCGACTCGTTCCTCGTAGAGATGAAGCAGGTGGCAGAGAAATACAGCAAGGATGAGATCGCTGAGATGGCGCAGGCCATTGTCAAGGGTGTGCAGGAGGGGCGCCTGCTGATGACTGACAAATGGGACGCCTCCACCATCTGGAGCAACCGCAGCCTGGCACTCGGCACGGACAGCACATCGGCTGACACGCTGAAGGCCGACCCGCTGGAACCCTATGTCTTTGTGCTGGCCTACCCAACGGGCGAGCTCGACGAGGACCAGCTCCTGTTCGAGGTAGCTCGCTACAACTTCACATCGTTCATGGCTCGTAACTTCGACATTGAAATCGTGTCGGCAGGCGTCATCACGCAGTTGCGCGTGTCTGGCTTCCAGAGCTATGACGAGGTACACGCCTATGCCCAACTCCTCTATTCCGATGCCCACATGCGCGAACGCCTGGAAGGCATCCGTGCCATTCTCATCAGCGAGTCCAACCTCAAGCTGCTGGGCACGCGCTATAGCTACGATGAATACGCAGAGTTCTACGAAGCCGAACTCTCGCCGCTGGAACTCCCCGAAGATATGATCCTCGACGACCCCGACCATGACTTCCCCAAAGACATCGACGATGTGCCAGTAGGGCAGGAAAACACCGATGGAATCAAAGAAAATGCAGAGGAGGCTGAGGAGGAAACCGTGGAGGATGATGACGAGGATTGGCTGTATTAGAAAGGACTCTCCCCCCTCCCTCCCTGTAGGGAGGGAGGGGTCACTTAACAAGAATTGCATAATTTATAAAAACATTTCAGTCATATATCATATATGAATACAGATAGTCAAACACATACTGCTCCCTCCCTAACAGGGAGGGTGGGGGGAGAGTCCTCCCCTTCTATCTCCTCATTGCTGTGGATTGACGATGAGATAGAGCTGTTGAAGGCTCACATCTTCTTTCTGGAGAAGAAAGGCTACGAGGTGGACCAGACGACCAACGGCTATGATGCCCTCGACTGCTGTCGCCAGAAGACTTACGACCTGATTCTGCTCGACGAGAATATGCCGGGCCTGAGCGGCTTGGAGACCCTCCAGCGCATCAAGGAGATCACGCCTGCCACGCCAGTGGTGATGGTGACCAAGAACGAGGAAGAAGACCTCATGGACCAGGCCATCGGCCGGCAGATTGCCGACTATCTCATCAAGCCTGTGAACCCAACGCAGATTCTGCTGACGCTGAAGAAGAACATCCATCGGCGCGAGATCGTGACCGAGCAGGCGCAGACGGCCTACCAGCAGGAGTTCGGCCGCATGAGTATGCTCATCGATGACGCTGCCTCGATGGACGACTGGAAGGAGGTCTATCGCCGCCTCGTGAACTGGGAACTCCAGCTCTCGGAAACGGACAGCGTCATGAAGGATATGCTGGCCATGCAGAAGAGCGAGGGAAATCTTCGTTTCGCCCGTTTCATCGAGAAAAACTATCTCGATTGGATTGCCCACCCCGACACATCCGGGCGCCCTCCCATCATGAGCCCTGACATCTTCAAGCGCCGCGTCTTTCCCCTCCTGGATAAGGGCGAGAAGGTGTTCCTCATCGTCATAGACAACTTCCGCTTCGACCAGTGGCGCATCATCATGAACGAGATTGCTGACCTCTTCCAAATCGACGAGGATCTCTATTGCAGCATCCTGCCCACGGCTACACAGTACGCCCGCAATGCCATTTTCTCGGGGCTGATGCCCAACATCATTGCCGAGATGTTCCCCGACCTGTGGGTGGACGAGGACAGCGAGGAGGGCAAGAACCTCAACGAGGCACCGCTCATAGAGACGCTTTTCAAGCGCTACCGCCGGCAGCACACCTTCACCTATAACAAGATCAACGACTCGTCAGCAGCCGAGCGGCTG
>Ga0310697_10004642_pt1 | contig 13495 bp, 5 predicted proteins | sample 172DNAGHGlowgp2_FD_203883 | JGI IMG/M metagenome (GOLD analysis project Ga0310697, IMG submission 203883) | Sheep rumen microbial communities from Palmerston North, Manawatu-Wanganui, New Zealand - 1728 DNA GHGlow gp2 (v2) (version 2) | ecosystem: Host-associated > Mammals > Digestive system >...
AGTCGTGTCAAATATCGATTTCATTTCCGGAATACTAAAATTTTTCCGAAAGCGAGTGCAAAGGTACGGCTTTTTTGCCAACCCACAAAATAATTTCAACTTTTTTTTGATAAAAAAGCAAAAAAAACGATTATAAGCGATTTGTAAACGTTTTACGCTAGCCAAAAGGTCGTAAAACGTCATTTGCACCGTTGCGGGCTGGCATAAAAACCAGCCCCTACACTGTGTGGGTAGCATGACAATGAAGATGAGGGTAGCACGACATTGAAGATATGGGTAGCAATGCAAAAAAAATCTTCATTTGTTAATGAAGATTTTTTTGTTGTTTATGATATAAATGCCGTTAGGTAGATTTGATGCTTTTTTTCGCACTCTCCTACCCTGGAGGTCGTAGATGTCGTTATTGTCATTTATGGTTGATTTGGTGATGACATCGATGCCTGTTGTGTTAGGGTCATAGAAAGACAGTTGCTTGACAGTGCTGCTATTGGTTTCGAAGAAAGCCCTGTATGCCTTGATTTTGGTGTTTCCCGTAGACCTGTAGAACTTGTTGTCGAGTATATAATAGGAGTTGTTGTTAAGAGTTTGTCCCGCGATGTACACCCCCTTGAAAGAGACGAGTCCGTCGATTGAGGTATTAGGGTTTTCGTCAGGTGAGACATTCACTCCATTTATACAATAAGCACTTTTAAACACAGTAGGTTTGAATATATACGGCACGTTCGACTGAATGTTGTCCGTTTCGGTGAATTCCAGTTCCAGGTTTTCACCATTACCCTGCACTCCGCTGAGATATTCAATGACAGTGCCTTGACCAAACACATCAGTTATCTGCTGCGAAGTCATTGAGAACGGGAAGCAAATAGTGTTCCAGAGGTCGTTTTGCGAGAATCCGGTTTCACGTATGAACCTTACATGAGCATTATTTTTAGCAACAGGCAATTGTATGTCTGACTCCTTCAGGATTGTGGTTTGTGCAATATGTTCTTTCGCCGTTTCAATAGCGGCAGTGAGGTTATCGAGTTGCACACACACTTTCTCATAATCAGTCTCATCCGGATTTACAGTTTCCACAGCCTGCGTGAGGTCGTCAATAAACTCGTCGCAGAGGTCTGTGTAGAGCGCTTCTGCCTGCGCTATATAGTCGAGATGCATATTCCGCATGGCATTTCGGTATTCAGCTTCCGTTCCCACGAAATATAGGCGCATATTGTCGAACGACACCCAGTTGGCATTTGAATCAGCAGTGGTTCTGAATCCCAGTGCAGTGGTATATCCGTCACCGTCTGCAATATCGAATAAGAGGTTATACAATTCCGGCACTCCGTTTGCAGTATGGACGTCAGCCGTTTGGTCATCCGCAAATATGGACACCCCTTGCACAGTTACACTTTCATCAGACTGCCATGACGCTATAGCCGACACCCGTAATTTGTAGTTTCCCAAAGGCAGGTATTTAAGAGTTTTTGAAGCCAAGTTCTCACCGACCGTTCCCCATCCGTTCCATTTCTCGAGCCATGTACCATTGACTTTCGCTTCACCGTTGATATACGAACGAGAATCAGAATGAGTACCAAATCCGCTGATTTCAGTCCATGTAGACGTGTGTTCCGCCTGCTCGTGTATTCTCTCTTGAGTGATGTTGTAGTTACCGTCCTCGTCCGGGTCTGTCTCCTCAGTCAATGACGGACAGGGAAAAGCCTGCATGAGTGCCTGATATTCCTGTTCGGTGATAGGCAGCACTGTTCCATGACGCGGCGTGAACGAGCCGCTTGTTGCGGTGTTCTTCACGAAAGTGAATTTCTCAAGGTCCGGTGAAGAGCAGAACTGATAGTGTCCGCTTCCGTAGCAGTCGTACATAAGAATCCAGTTGTCGTCGTTGATGATTCTAAACACTCCAGACCCTTCCACTGCCTCATTGGTCTGCTGTAGAGTACCCGACGGATTGCTCCATTGGCTTCCGTTCGGTTGTCCCGCAGTCGGAGTCAGTGAAGTGGCAGTCACCTTACATATACCACCCGACCCTTCGTTCTTATAGAAAGCATGATACAGTTCGTCAGCCTCATTGTATACGATGTCCATATCGATGGTAGCCGATCCACGGTCGTAGAAGTAAACCGGTTCGCCTTCGAGGTCAGTAAAGTCACTGTTTGCATAGCAGTAGAACACCTTGTCGTAGGTTACAGTACCGTCGTTGGTGAGAATGGAGAAGTAAATCATGTATTTCCCGGCTTTCTTATCGTATATGGTTTCCGGTGCCCACACACGGGTTACGTTAGCCAGATAAGTACCTGCGTATTTCGTCGGGAAGTGCACTGTAGATGAGGTCCAGTTGATGAGGTCGGCAGATTTCATGAGCACCATACCACGGTTTGAAGTCCATCCGAGCGCTGAACGCATGTCGGTAGCCACCATATAGAAATATCCGTCTTCCCCACGAAGGATATGCGGGTCACGAAGACCTCCCATGACAGTGTGCCCTTGAGCCAGGAAGACCGCCTGGTCGTTGTTGATGGTGGTATAGTTGTATCCGTCTTCGCCCACAGCGAAATAGATGTTTTCGTTGTCGTTAGACGGGAAGAAAGCAAATAGATAGTGGGAATAATTCTCTTTCTGCTTCACCTTTATATTATATACCTTCGTCTTGGTGGTGTTTCCGAGTGAGAACGTGGCGGTGAGAGTAAGCGGCACGTCTTGGTCAGTTTCCTGCTTAATGACCTGTCCGTCGTTGGTGAGATATGCAGTGTTAGATGACACCCATGTTATGTTTGTATTAAACTGTCCTGTTGATGGTAGGTTGATTGCTTTGTAAACCACTTTCGGCACATACACAGCCGCCATGTCGTAGTTGACAGCATCCTCTTCCGTTTCCACACCCGTTTCCAGGCGGTTGAGTTCGGTAATCTTGTTCACCAAACTTTGACGGTCGGAGTTGTTGAGAGCGGTGTTGTATATACGCAGGTCGGTGTATCTCGCTCCTTTGAGATAAGCGTCACCGTTGTAGCAACTACGTCCGAGGTAGTTGTTCTGTAGTTGAGAAAGGGAATTAGGGAACAAGTTCATGTTAGTGTTCTGTGCCTTCTGCCCGTTGTTGAGGTAAACCGTACCGGTGTTTCCGTTCTGCACATACATGATATTTACCCATGAGCCTTTAGGCAGTTGCGCACCTCCATTTACAGATGTTTCGCTCTGATAGGACTGCTGGGTAATGGCATATCGCATCTCCTTTGCGCCGAGGAACATATATCCCCGGTTGGAACTTCTTGAGAAGCACCATATGAAGTTTCCGTTAGCGCTGATATCGGATGTGGTTGGCACGAACACATCCACAGAGATTGTAAACGTGTTGCCAAGTCCCTGAATCATAGACCCGAAGTTAGCGCCGAGGTTGAAATAGCCGTTATTCGATCCGAGGTTAAGCACTCCATATGTCCCGAGTGTTTCGAGCGATGCCCCATTCTCAAGCGAACCGGTATAGGCGTTATTAGTGTCATGACTTGATTTGAAGTCATAGACTACAGGAAAAGTCTGCGCAACGGCTTTTGCCGCACAAATCATTGTCAGACAAACGATAAGAATTCTTTTCATAATAATATAAAGTCGAGTGTCGAGAGTCGAGAGAAGAGGGTCGAGAGAAGAGAGAAGAGGGTCGAGAGTCGAGAAAAGAGAGAAGAGAGTCGAAAGTCGAGAGAAGAGAGTCGAAAGTCGAGAGAAGAGAGTAGACAGACGAATACGACAAGATAATAAACTTTTCAAAAAAAGGACATTAAAGACCTTTAGTTATAAAATACAGGACAGTTCAGTCCATCAAAATAGCAAATGCAACCAAAGAAAAAAACTCTGATTACCCGATTCTCACTAAAACATTAAATTACATTCTTTTCACCACAGGTCTCCCCATTCTTCATACTCCTTACGTTCCTTTGAAGAAGGGTCGTCATCGTCTTCGCCTTCTCCACCGTCGTGAATGCCAGTTCCCGGCGATGAAAGGGTTAGCAGTTCCTCCTTTAACCAAGTAGTGTAGCGGAAAGAATCCGGTGTTTGATAAATCTTTTTCATTTTTTTTAATCTTTAGGATTTTATAAGTAATTGTTGTTAGTTAGTTTATTTCTTTAGTTACCCCTGGCAATCCCGGTTTGATTGTGGTCCGGGATTGCCATGAGGATAAATATTATCGTTTGATTACCTTTTTGCCGTTAACGAAATAGATGCCGGCCGGCAGATTGTCGATGTTGTCTGCATTTTTGCGTACAAGTTGTCCGCCTACATTGTAGATGTCGGCAGGGAAGTTGACGTTGAGACCCTCTATTGTCTCGATGGACGTTGCATCACCGTCGAAATCAAATCCAAGAGCCTTGATACCCGAGCCTTCCGGCACATGGAAATAAGCGCGGAATCCCTTTATCTTAGTTCTTCCTGTAGACGATTTAAACACATCGTTGAGGATGTAGTAGTCCGTTCCACGTGTGTTGTCCATCACCTTCGGATAGATGTAGTTGCCGACGAAGTCTACGCCGCCAACGGTCTGGGTGAGGTTTTCGCTCGGAGTGATGTCGATGTTTTCGATGATGTATTCGCTCTTTTCGTTGCCGGACTGTATCTGCATGATGTACGGTTTGTTGGCATCGATAGCATTGACATCGGTGAAAGTGAGGAAGTGATATTCATTAGTAGGGTTCACACCAGTAAGTTCCTTGACTACGGTTCCTTCTCCGAATATGTCTTGAATTTGCTGAGCGTTGAGGCTGAACGGGAAGCATATGGTGTTCCATGCGTTATTGCTTTCCACCTTATCTTTAGCTATCATAGAACGGAGGAATCTCACGTTGACTCCGTTTGCTGCGACAGGTGCCGTTTCGTCCAGTTCGCTAAGCGTTACATACGGCTCGAGGTATTCGAGTTTGAAATTCTTGTAGCAGCACCATGTACCTTCCGAAACCCCGTTTCCGAGTCGGTTAGGGTTGTTGATACCGTATGTGATGGTAGCCGTTTCAGAGCCTTCGTCAGCCGGCACATAAACGTACACCACGTTGCTGTAATGTCCTTCGTTGAGCACCGGGTATGCAGCAGGAATGCCATTAACATAGTGGTTTCCGTCTCGTGACCAATCCTGTGAGAATGCCGTTGTTGATGAATATTCCGTAACAGACTTCAATTGAGTCTTCGCACCGTTAACGTATGCATACATAGCACCTCTTGCCCCATCGTTGTCATAAACCCAGTCGAACCATGCCGCACGTTGGAATGCGTCGACCGTGAGTCGATAAAGTCCCGGTTTCATGTTGGTGAGGGTGTATTTCTCGTACTCAGCCTCTTGTAGACTTGCCTGTGTTTCAGCATACACTTGATATTTCTCCGCTCCGGTATCACCGTTGTATTGTTCGTCTACAGTGACTGCCTGATATCCGGTTGTTATCGCCGACTCGAGTTCAGCCTGTGTGGTGATGCCGGTGAGTGCCGCCGCAGTGGCCGCCGTAGCCGCCTGTGCGTCGGCGTTGCGAGTGTAGTTAGCCACATGGTCAGCAGTTGATTCGAGAGTCCAGATGTTAGACGTTTCCCAGAGGTTTTCACCCTCGGCGGCATCCGCCACGGCTCTCCAAGCCCACTCGGCGAGATAGCGGTTATTGCTCTTGTTGAGGAACTTGTAGCCGCCAGTCACCTGTTCTATAGTGAATCTCAGACGGTTGTCGACGCCACCGTCGCCATAGCAGTATCCGTCGTTATAGAGATATCGATTCTGGTTGTCGAAGAATTTGAAAGAAGTATATCCTTCAGTGTCGGTAATAAGCAACAGGGCGAGTCCCCAGTCGTCCATGGTAGCCGACGTAGCCCACTCGCCACCTCTGCTGATGTAACGGTGTGAATAAGTGTTGTAGAGGTAGTATGTTCCGTCCCACACAACAGGAGTATGCAGAGTGAGGGTAACCTCTTCGTTTGCAATCACACCAGCATAGCCCACCACTCCAGCCGGCAGTGTCAGAGTGTACTCAGTGTTCGGTTCGAGCGTCACACCGTTGAAAGAAGCTGAGAGCGTCTTGTTGTTGAGAGCCACAGTTCCGAAAGCGATGCTCAGTCCGTTTTTTGCGAGTGTCACATTTGCGGCACTGTTAAGGAGAGTGAAAGTATAAGTATCCGATGCCGCCTCGTTGAAAGCGAAGTCGAATGTGGTGAGGCTCTGGAAATAGCCGCCATCCGGTATGGTCGTTGTAGGATTACCCACAAATGCCGAAGGCAGCGAAGTGCCGAGATATTCGAGTTGTGCTTCGTCGAATGCTATCCAAGCCCCCGGGTTGTCACCCGTCTTGGCGCCCACCTTGAGATATCCTTCACTACCAGTAACCTGCACAATCACGAATGTTCTCGCACCCTGGTTGTTAGTAGGCATGGCAATCTGTTCTCCGTTAGCATACAGATAGCAGTCAGCGGAACAGTTAGCAATAGCAGAGAAGCGGTAATAGCCTTCAGGCAGCCCGTAGATTTCCTGATAGAAGTCGGTCTGTTCCAATCCGGCCCCATTGTATGATTCGAGATATCGACCTCCCACTTTGCCATTAAGTGCATCGTTGGTCTGTGCAGCCCATCCGGCACCCGTATTCTTCCATCCTATAGTAGACCATCTGTCTCCCCCTTCATTCTCGAGGCAGTATGTGATGTCGAGCGGGTTGTTATAATTCACGGCGGTGAGGTCCTCGTATGTTTTCACATATTCACCACGGAGAATAGCAGAGACATCGAAATGTCCGATGAAGTCGTTCAGTTTGTTCAGTGCCACTTCTGCGCCGTCCACGAATTGCTCATCCCATGGTCCGAGATATCCGCTTTCAGGATATGTGCCGTTGTTGACGGTCCAGTATCCGTTTTGGTAAGTGAATTTGGTACGTCCCCAATTCAGGTCACCACCTCCGTTGTCATGTGTCCTGCAGAATTGTGCCGCTTCCCACTCCGTCTGCAACATATAGTTTCGGAACATAGGGCTGGTGATAATCTGATATTCTTCGTTGTCATACACATGAGAGTCGAGAGTCCAAAGGGAGTTCTTGTTCACTTCCGGTTTGTCGGCATCTTGTCCAGAGTAGAACATGGTGTTGCTTACGAAGTTGTTGTCAGCCTGGTGTACACCGTCACGCATGGTGAGGTAGAGGTTCTTCTTATGGTCTTTGAAGATGAAGAACCACTTGCTGTAGTCTTCAGGAAGGGTTGTTATGTCTGGCCAGTTATCGGTTTCGGAATATTCAGAGACAGTTACAGTGATTGGGAAGTAACCGACATAAATGCGACTACTGTTATTCTTTCGAGCCATACCCATCCACACAGTATATGTTCCAACCGGGCAGTTTTCCTCAGCCTTCACCGTGAATTTCTTCTCTGCCATGTTGTAAGCCACTTTCAACACCGCATTAGCAGCACTTGTGCTTGCAACACATCCTCCGGCAGCATTGTAATAGTGCACATATTGACCGTTGAATTCACTATCGTTAATCACAGAAGCCGTCTGATAGTATGTAACAGTTCCTTGTCTACTTGCGGTTGCGGCAGGGGCTCCGTCAAGAGCATAATAATAAACATAATCGCCACTTGTTGCCGATGACAATGGGTCATAATATCCCTTGAAATATCTGGCATTGGTGAGATATGATTCTGTCAGATTATTCAGTGCCGATGCCAGCGTAGCAGAATTGATGGCGTCTGACGTAGCCGTGTTTCCTTGCTTCATGGCGAGGGTTATGTTCTGAACGCTTGTTGCCCTGTATGCCGTTGCTGTTGCATCGCTTGCCGTTGACGGTTCCACATAGTCGATGTCAGCGAGATAGCTATATCCGGCTGTAATGCTTGAATCGAAAGTGATGTTGAATATCATGTATGCGGTAGCCGTCTGTCCGCTGCTGTTCTTATAGACGAGTGCTTCACGGATGGTGCGTGTCGTTCCGTTGCTGTTAGCGTCCGGCATTTGTCCTACAGAAGCGGTCTTTGTTGGTTTTGTGAATTCTATGAAAGCCACAGAGTTGTTACCCCAGCTTGTAACCGTTCCGCTTGCATTGAACCAGTGTCCGAAGTCACCGTTGGCGGTATTTCCCGATGTTTGTAGTTGCATAGACGAGTTAACCGCATAGTTCATGATTGTTCCGTTCGCCTGATTGGCTGAATAAGCCACCGCGTTGTTGAAGATGTTGTCGCCTTCCATCTGGAACGCAGTGCAGAGTGCGTTGAGTCCGCTACCCGAGAAGTTTACAGTCGCTCCGTCATATCCGCTGGTCGGTGGCAGCACTACGTTATAAGTAAGTGTCACGTCGGAAATTTCCCGTCCGTCGATTTGCTTGGTGAATTCCGGCTCGTTGAAATAAGGAGTCACGCTCTTTGCGCTTGTGTTTACCAGTTCGAACTGGTATGGCCATTGGTCGTCGTTCAGGATGTTTTCATCCCACGGGTGGCGCACATAAGTGGTGAGTGCAGGAGCGATGACGAGGAACATGCGAGAAGTGTTAGCCGGAACAGCGTAGGTGATGCTTTCCGTTTTCTCTGCTGTGCCAGTACAGTGTACGGTGTTGTCGTTGTAATACACGCGTGTTCCGTCGTTCTTGAGGAAGACATATCCCATTCTGAAGCCTCTGTAAGAAGCATTGCCGGCGCTGTTGTAGTTAGACACATTCGCGCTGACAAGAGAATTAGGTTCACCATTATTATATTGTCCAGGGTCGGAGTTAGCCAGGGCACATCCGTGTGTAAGTGCAGTAAGGTTTGTTGTCACGCTTGTTCCCGATGCCGGCACGTTGAGTTCGATTACGTTGAATCCGGTGCTTTGCGGAGCGCTTGAGTACGCCACCTGATATTTGTTTGGAGCAAGTTGTACGGCGCGGTAGTCGAACTTGCCTATATAGTCGTTACGATAGTTGGCCGCCCTGTCGAAATCGAAAGTGGCGCAATGCATGGCATAGTCGAAATAGCGCTCATAGAATTGGGCGGCAGAAAGTCCTTTGAGAGCGATATACGCCTGACAGAAGTCAGTGGCACTCCCATTAGACTGGTTTTTCATCGGCTGTTTCCACACCTGTGCCACAGTGGTTATGTCGTTATAGTATTGGCAGAGGTAATAGTGGAACCAGTATGACTGATATCTCATCCATTCATGTGAGAAAGCATAATTGGCGTTGTTGCCGAAGAGCGGATAACTCTCCGTAAACATGGATTGCGGATATGCCATAGCGGCCTGCCATTGCGCAGTCTGTTCCCAAATAGCCTGTCCGTTACCACACGCCAAGTGGAATCCGGTGTTGTCGGTGTTAGAGCCCTGATGGTTGTTAGACTCGGCAAAACACATATAATGGAACGAGTGTCCCACCTCGTGTGCGATGGTGTGCCCTACCGGCTTACAAGTAGCCGGATTCACCCACAGAGCCGGTATGACAAAATCATATCCACCTCCATATGCCATCCATTCAGAGGAGTGTATAAGCAGGATCATACACTTATATCTTGACATGGTGTTGGATGTGGCTGGGTCGGCAAATTTCAATGTCACGGCATAAAGAGAATAGAAATTTTCCGCCTTGGCGAGCAAGTCGTTTATATCAACATAATAGAAGTCGCTTGACGCTAATGCATCAGGTGCGGTATTCCCATATTCGCTTGACCAGAAAACCACGAAATTATCACTTTCGCGTTTTCTCGACATAGAATAAGACACACCGTTTTCAGTGTATTCACCTGTACTTGAATTATAATTCCATACTCTTGGTATATAAATTTCCTTGGCAGCAGACGCAGTCATGCAAACAAAGAGTGCAGCCATTAAAAAAAGCAGTTGTTTTTTCATTTTTTAATTATGTAGCTATTATATATTAATTTAAATAGGTGTATATTCTTTGCAAAGTTATTAAAAAAAGTGCAAAAAATGCTTTTTTTTTATTTTTTTTATTAGTTGTGTGAAATTAATTGACTTATTGACAAATAGTTTTATACAGGATGCTGCACCAATAAAAAAACATTGACTCAGGAGTAGGTCCGCCGACCGTCCTGAGTCAATCAAAAAAAATTATTAACAACTAACATGAGGTCTAATTAAAAGTTGAGAGTCGAGAGTCGAGAGTCCAGAGAGAGATGAGAGATGAGAGAGAGACGAGAGAGAGTCAAGGGAGGAGAGTAATCTATTTCCTTATTTTTTTCGAATGTAAAGTTATTAATTTTCCAAGCTAGAAAAAAATAAAACATGGTCTTTTTTTTGTTCAAAATTAAAAATGAAAGAAATGTGCTATTTTTGACGAAAAAGTGATATTTTTAGAGAGGAATTGCTTCGCAAAATTAAAAATTAAAAATTAAAAATTAAAAGGAGGAATGAGAAATTGTTGCTTCGCTCAAATTAGGAATTAGGAATTAGGAATTCTGCGAGTAAGAGAGTGCAGAGCCAAACTTGTTTGAGCTATGCCGAGCGGGAGCAGAATCGAGGAGCGATGCGACTCAATGAGGAATTATTTTCCATGCTGACGAGAGAGGCAAGCGAAAAGGGGTAGGAATTGATGTATTTAGATGAGCTGAATTGGCGTGAATGACAAAAAAAGGGATGAGCACAATGCTCATCCCAATGCTATATAGAGTTTGATTGAATCAGATGATTACCACAGTCCGTTTTCGAACAGGTTTCTATCTTTAGCGCCACCCCATTCGTCTTCTCCGTCGTCGTAACCGCCGTCAACCGGTTTGTCATGCAAGTTACTGTCGATAGACCCGTCGACCATGAAGATATCGAGATCTGATTTCAAAAGTTTTGTATCTGGTTGCAAATATATTTTTTTCATAATTCCCTAAAAACTTTTTTATACGTTTAACCTTAAGTTTTACTTGATAATATATTTCTTACCATCCACCACATAGATGCCTGGTTTAAGTCCTTCCAGACCCGTAGCGTTCTGTCGAACGAGGCGTCCGTCGATGGTGTAGATGTTACCAGATGTCACGTGCATCTCACCGTCTTCATCGATAGCGATGATACCCGTAGGCATGTCGTCGATAGAGAATCCGAGGAGTTTTGCAGTGTTGGTTCCGTCGCCCGACACTTCGCGGAAGTAAGCTCGTGTAGGCTGCAGACCTGTCTGACCCGTTGACTGCTTCCATTCGTTGGTCTTGTTGATATACACTCCGTAGTAAGGGATGTGGATCGTCTGATAAGTGCCCACGAAGTCGAACTTGCCGTTAGGGTCGTAGATCACGAATCGGCTTTCGTCGTCCTTCTCAATACCGTCGTTAGTAGAATGACCTATAACCACCGGCTTGTAGGTGGTTCCGAACTGGTCTTCCGCATTGTTGGATGCGAGAGAGGTACGAGTCAGCATTGTAGCGTTAGAGAGGTTGAGTTTCTCGTTGTCAGCCTTGTAGAATACCATTACCGGTTGGTTGGCCTTGAGTCCGGTGCGACGAGTTTCGAATAAGAGTCGGATGCCTATGTCGGTGTCTTCTGTGCCGGTGTAGTAAGCGATTTCTTCAATTCCGAAATTCTTCTTGGTTTCAGCCCAGTCGAGGTTGAACGGCACCATGATGGTGTTCCAAGTGCCCGTTTCACCGTTTCCGTTGAATGAGCGGGTGAGCGTTACGTCTGCCGGGTTGAAGTCGAATGCCGGAGTCTGGTCAGCAGCGTTGAAGTCTGTGCACTGTCCGTCGATGGCAATGGCATCAATCATGTCGTCGTTTTCAGGAGCGAGTACGAGCACGAGGTCACCGATAGCAGTCTGTCGCTGTTCGCCCCAAGTACGGCCGTCGTTGCGTTCCTTATTGAATTCAACTACATAGTTGCCTGTTGCAGGCACAGTGAATGTTCCACGATAGTAGTACCAGCGATCCTGGTAGTAGTTACCTTGTGTTTCAGCCGGAGCAAACGAGTTGTAGGTGAGGTCGGTCACCACCTGTGAAGCATCGCTTCTGCGACGAATCACGATATTGGTGGTCGGCATCTTGCCCTCGTCATGGTCGGCATAGATGAACGAGAGGTAGTATTTCTTGCCGGCCTTGAGTGGCAACGTGTAGCCGGTTTCCTCACCATAGTGAGTATCCTGCTTAGTGAAGAGCACCGTTCCGTCGGCAGCCGATTTCAAACCAGGCATCGTGCCTTGTTCAGAAGCAGAGCCGGCGTTGTTGTCGTCAATACCGAACTTGATTATACGGCTATTGTAGGCGTCTGCACGGTCGCCGAGAGTCCATCCTACAGGATAGCAGGTGCGGAACTGGTTGACATATCCGTCCCATCTCTGCGAAATCGTACCGTCCTCGTTGTACCATGTAACCACTTCCACGTCGTCGGCAGAATAGTCGGTAGTCCAGTAGAATGCGTTCTGCTCGCAAGTGTTCTGCACCCATTCTCCGCTGTTGGCGAGTGCGCTGTAAGCCTGCTGCATCATCATGTAGTTAGGTATCGGTGCGCCGGATTGTCCAGCTTCCGTTATCTGGTCAATGAAGTTCTGGCATATTTCGGCAGCCTTGAGTTTCTTTGCGTTGTTGTAAGGTGCATACTCACCTTCTTCGAATCCGAGAGGATAGTTAGCCACGTCGGCCACTGCCTGCGTCATCTGATTTACGTATGCTTCCACAGTAGCTGCATCAAGCGGAGTTTCTCTCTGAGCGAAGAGGTCCTTGAAGCTGAACCAGTTGGCATTTGTTTCGTTGACAACGAACTGTACGTGGAGGTCGTTGAGCCCGTCCTGGTTATTGTCGATCACGTCGGTAGAACCTGTGATGGACACATTGGCGATGTAGTATTCGCTGTCGCCTACGCGCTCCCATGTAGGAGTGAGTGTAGCGTCCACCTGCTCTTCGGAGATGATCTGCATGGTGATACCCGTAGGTTCAGCACCTCCAGCCACTCTTGCTCTGAGCACACCCGTTACAGTGTAGCGAGTTCCTGTAGCTGCAGCCACCGATGCTGTGAGAACGTCGTCGGCCAGAGTTTCGGTGTCGGCAACCCAGTATTCCATGAACGGCACGATGAAGTCGCTTCCGTCATTGTCGCCTTCTCCCGACCATGTGTTGATCCAGTAGTTATTGCCATTGCCGGCCTCTCTTACGAGCGGCTTATAGTCCACGATGATTTCGTCGTTCCATGTATCGTCGCCACGGTCGTCCCATGCGCTTCCGAGGAGCTGCACGATAGGGAGTCCCGGCTGATGCCAAGTGCGGTTGCCGAAGAAGACGTAGCGAATGGTCTGAGCATCAGTGTCGGACAGACCTCCTGCCTCATACTGCTCATAGTATCTGTGATACTGGTCCATATACTTGTTGTAGGCATCGTAGGTGTAGATATTGGTCTTGGTAGTGGCGTTGAGCACTTCATGGAAGTCGGCGGCAGCCACTTCATAGCATTCAATACTCTTCTTTGCCACCTCGGCAGCAGCCTTCACTGCGGCATAGTTAGCTGGAGAAGGATCATTCTGCCAAGCCTGCTTAGCGGCCACATAGGCTTCTTTCTCGATACGGTTCATCGGCTTTGTTTCGTCGATTCCGTCTATTTCACCGT
>Ga0310697_10004644_pt1 | contig 13494 bp, 6 predicted proteins | sample 172DNAGHGlowgp2_FD_203883 | JGI IMG/M metagenome (GOLD analysis project Ga0310697, IMG submission 203883) | Sheep rumen microbial communities from Palmerston North, Manawatu-Wanganui, New Zealand - 1728 DNA GHGlow gp2 (v2) (version 2) | ecosystem: Host-associated > Mammals > Digestive system >...
TTGATTCCGTTAGAAGGCTTCGAGCTTGTTGCCACCGCCAACCTACAACAAGAAACCAGATTGGCAAAAGCAGAGGTGACAATGAAAGCCTCACTTCCGATGTCCACACTGGCTCTGACTACAAACCCGACTGAAGCAACCATCTGCGAGGGGAATGATCTCGCTTTATCAGCCACATCCTCATTGTCGGAAAATCCTCAACATTTCGTGTGGTACAACAGCGATCTTTCCTCTGTATTAGCTACAGAAACAATCACTTCAGGTAACACGGCCACAACAACTGTGTCCGGCCTTACTCAAGATACCACCATCTATGTGGCTGTAGGCACTGATGAGGTATGTCCAGCATATCCACTTTCTTCTAAAGTCAATATCAGCGAATTAAGATTGGACATGACGGTGAACGGCGATACCACACTCTTGACAGCTGTTGACAGTGTACTCTTTTATGATGAAAATGGCCCCAATTTGCCATATTCTTATTCTTCAGAAAACACAATGATTCACCACACTTTCAAAGCAAACTCTGGTCACGTGAAAATTAAATTCTCGGAAATGAGTTTGACCGACTGTGACGACATTTTTCTTGCCGTTTTAGAAGGAAATTTGGATGAAGAGAATATTGTAGCATATTACACGGCAGATGAAATTGGTGCTGACGATTCTCTTATCACGTCTGTTGGTAACACGCTGACAGTGGTTTGGATGAGCGACCACATTCACTACAACGAGCCACATAACGGTTGGAAAGCATCCGTCTATACGGATGAACTATTGAACGCAGATATGAACGTATTGGCACGAACAGATGTAAATGTAAATTCTTCTTTCCACCATGTCATCTATGATACCGTATGTGCCAGCTCCATTCCCTACTCTATCGACCGATTCCAGAATATCGACATTTCTACTGGTGGCGAATATGAGATAGATTCCGTCTATCAAACAGACTTGGGCTGCGACAGTACATATTCGTTAAAACTCAAAGTCGTTGAACTTGGTCTGGACGGAATCGTCTCAACAAATGTGAGTTGCAGGAATGCAATGGATGGATCTATAACGATTTCAGATGAGAACGTAGTCGGAGGTATCACCCCGTTCGATTTCACCTTGACGCTGGAAGGTGAGACTATTGACAGACGTGAGCAACTGTCTCCTGGTAACTACTTGATTTCTGTAAAAGATCGATTTGGCTGCTCAATATCAGAAACAATTACAATATCTCAACCTGATGAGTTACACTTCACCAACTGTCCGGATGACCTCACTTATAATGTAGAGATTGGCCAAGACGGTATCGAAATCATGCTTACACAGCCTCAGTTCGCACCCACAGACAACAATCCTATTGTAACTACTTCTGGCATCCCATCCGACAATTATTACACCGTCGGCACCCACACCATCACCTACACTGTCACCAACGATTGCGGCGAGGAAGATGTCTGCACTTTCACTTTGACAGTGAATCCCGCCACGAAACCGATCACCATTATATCCAACAACCAAAGCTGGACATATGACGGCTATGTACACCTTGGTGAGTCCTTCACAGTATGGTATGGCGACGACGAACTGACAGCCGATGACAACAGTAATGGTAGAATCTTCACCATTCCCGTCACAGGCGACAAACTGACCATCACACCCACAGCTTCCGTGATCGATTTTACCCCTACTCCTGTGACCAACACATTCGAGTACGTGCTGCAAAACGCTAACTACTATGAGAACGTGACTACGGAAAACGGCACGCTAAGCATAAGCAAACGCAATGTTTCCATCACAGTAAATGCAGAAAATGCCTCCAAGATGTACGATGGTGATTCACTCAAGGTGACGTTTGACGACATTATGATTGATCAACTTGCAGACCGTGACCAATTAATAGCAGGCTTTGTCATTACAGAAGGTTTTGTTGTGGGTGAATACGTCTGCTCCGACGGCAACTTCATGGCTGGCGATGGCATAGCTTCACAACATGGCTTCGACATCGTGCATGGTGACGGAGATGGATATTCTGCTGGAAGTTCCCTTGTCAACTACACCCCCACCTTCGACATCACCCTCCGCATCACCGCACGTCCGCTCACCATCACGGCTCTCTCCGACACCAAGGTGTATGACGGCACCGCGCTGACCGCAAGCTACGAGCTCTCCTCCACGGAAGACCCGATCTTAGGCGAAGGCGACGCCGTACAAGCCGAGACCATCGGCTCGCAGACCTGCGTGGGTACCTCCCCCAACACGGTGGCCGAAGGCTACAAGGTGATGCACACCTCCATCGTGGACGGCGTGACCGCCACCGAGGACGTGACATCCAGCTACGACATCTCCACCGTCAACGGCACCCTCACGGTGACCCCGATCACTACGGGCTTCGATTGCCCGGCCTCGCTGCCGATCACCCTCAACGAGGGCACCGCCGACACCACGCTCACCGCTACACAGCTCGGCACGCCCACGCTGAACGGCAGCGCACTGCCGGACTACGTGACAGCCTCAAGCGACCTCGCCGCGCAGAACCCGCTGGCGGAAGGCACGCACACCATCACCTGGACCCTGCGCGACAACTGCGGCAACGCCATGACCACCTGCACACAGACCGTGGAGGTGAGCTACCAGCCGTGCGAGGGCACCGTCACGATGGCCAACAGCTCCTACCACTACAAGCGCATCGGCCACCAGTGCTGGTTCACCGAGAACCTGCGCGAGGAGACCGGCGAGCACCATGCCTACAAGGACAACGCCGCCAACGTGGCCGACTACGGCTATCTCTACAGCTGGTACACCACCGTGGGCGTGACGGAGGGCGACGACAATGCCGAACCTGACAACACCACCGTGGGCGCCGACGGACAACACTACGTGCAGGGCATCTGCCCCGACGGCTGGAGCGTGGGCAGCGCCAGCGACTACGCCACCCTGAACGCAGCCGTTCCGGTGAACTTGCTCAAGGATCCGAGCACGCAATACTGGCTGAACGGCTACGAAGGCACACCCGGAGGATCGGGATTCAACGCTCGCGGCAGCGGCTGGTTCAACAGCGCCCTGAACCGCTACGAGGACTTCAAGACCGGCTTCCACTTCTGGAACAGCGACAGCACACCGGGCAGCAGCACCGCCTCCGCCGGAACTGTCAACTACTATTGTGACTCCATCGCTACCGAAACGGCCAGCAAACGCGACCTCAGAAGCGTGCGCTGCGTCAGAAAGGTGAACCCTTAACAGCCTTTATACCTATACATAACGAAAGGCCGCCCGTGGAGACACAGGCGGCCTTTTTAATACTAATCGTCCAAAAATTTCAACACTACCCCCAAGGGCCTCTTTCCGTCCTCCCCCGTTTACCCTTCCAACACCAACTTGTACTCGGCAGGCAGGTTGAAGTCATGCACGAAACTTTCCGGATCCACCTTGGCGGCGAAGTTGAAGAAGTCGGAGTAGAAACTGCGGTCGCGCTCAAAAATACGGATATTGAAGGGGATCTTGCCGCTGTGCTTGTCGAGCTGCTCCTTGATCTGGAGGGCCAACGCCCCGTTGATGTCGCTCAGCTGGAGCTGGAGTTGCACGCCCTTGCACAGCTTCTCATAGACCTCGCTCAAAGGATAGATATAGACGGGCTCCACATCGTTGCGGACCACCGTCTCGTGCGTGTTCTTATCGACCCAGGAGTTCTGCTTCACGGAGGCGTTCACATACACACGGTTGCCCACCTGCAGCAGCCAGGCGTACTTCTCGAAGTTGGAGCCGCGCAGGAACCAGGTCCAGGTGCCGCTGTTGTCCTCCAAAACCACCTTGCCGTAAGGGTTGCCGTTCTTCATCGTTCCGCTGATCACGCTGCTCACAATGCCGGCCACCTGCACGCCCTTTCCGCTCTGCACCGTCCGCGACAAGAAGTCGGGATCCTCCATCATCGACAGGTCGGCGTTGGTGAAACTGTCGATAATGACCTGATACTCCTTGAGCGGATGCCCGGAGATGAAGAACCCGGCCACCTCCTTCTCGTATTTGAGCTGGTCGTAGTAGTTCCACGGATCGCACTGCGGGAAAGTGAAAGTATCCTCGGCGGCAGTGTCGGTCTCTTCCGCCATGGCCGAGAACATGTCGATTTGCGAAGCGTGTTGCTCCTTGGCGGAGGCGCGGGAGATGAGCATGTCGATGGTGTTGCGGCCCTTGTCGTTGGTGATGAAATACTGCGCCCGGTGGATGTCAGGGAAACAGTCGAAGGCGCCGGCGTAGGCCAGCGACTCCAAGCAGCGTTTGTTGCAGCTGGCCAGATTGACCCGCTCAAAGAAGTTTAACACACTGGTGTAAGGGCCGTTGGCATTTCGCTCCTCCACGATACTGCTTGCCGCACTGAACCCGACCCCCTTCAACGCCGCGAGGCCGAAACGGATATCCCCGTCCTTGTTCACCGTGAAGGTCTCGTCCGACTCGTTGATGTCGGGACCCTTTACCACGATGCCGCTCTTCTGGCAGTCGTCGATGAAGGTGGTGATCTTCTTGATGTCGGTGACATTGTTGGTAAGGTTCGCAGCCATGTACTCGGCACGGTAGTGCGCCTTGAGGTAGGCGGTCTGGTAGGCGACCCACGAGTAGCAGGTGGCGTGCGACTTGTTAAAAGCGTAGGAAGCGAACTTCTCCCAGTCGGCCCAGATTTTCTCCAATACCTTGGGATCGTGGCCGTTGGCCTGCCCACCGGAGATAAACTTGGGTTTCAGCGCGTCCAGCTTGTCCTTCAGTTTCTTGCCCATGGCCTTCCGCAACGTGTCAGACTCGCCGCGTGTGAAGTTGGCCAAAAGGCGCGACAGCAGCATCACCTGCTCCTGATAGACGGTGATGCCGTAGGTGTCCTTCAGGTACTTCTCCATCACGGGAATGTCATAGACGATGGGCTCGCGGCCCTGCTTGCGGTCGATGAACTGCGGAATGTAGTCCATGGGGCCGGGACGGTAGAGGGCGTTCATAGCGATAAGGTCCTCGAAAGTGGAAGGCTGCAGCTCGCGCAGGTACTTCTGCATTCCGCCCGACTCGAACTGGAACGTACCCACGGTGTCACCGTTGCAATAGAGTTTGTAGGTCTCGGGGTCGTCGAGCGGGATGTGGTCAAGGTCGATGTCAATGCCTTTGGATTTCTTGATATTGGAGAGTGCCTCCTTGAGAATGGTGAGCGTGGAGAGGCCGAGGAAGTCCATCTTGATGAGGCCCACGTCCTCAATGACGGAACCTTCGTACTGCGTGACGATGATGTCCTCTTTCGCCTCCTTGTCCTCCACGGTGGAGAGCGGAGCGAACTTGGTGAGGTCGTCTGCGCCGATGATGACGCCGCAGGCGTGGATGCCGACTTGCCGCACGGTGCCCTCCAACTGGCTGGCATAATGGATGATGTCGTGAATCTGCGGACTGCGGTCGTAGGCCTCCTTGAATTCGGGCACATACTCCAGGCAGTTCTTGATGTTCACCTTCGGGGCCTTGTGGGTCTTCGGGTCTTCCGGGAACTTCACGGGAATCATCTTGGTGAGGCGGTCCGACTCGGGGATGGGCAGGTCGTGCACGCGGGCCACGTCCTTGAGGCTCGACTTGGTGGCCATGGTGCCGTAGGTGATGATGTGCGCCACCTTCTCCTTGCCGTATTTCTGGATGATCCAGTCAAGGATCTTGTAGCGTCCCTCGTCGTCGAAATCGACGTCGATATCGGGCAGGGAGATACGGTCGGGGTTGAGGAAACGCTCAAACAGGAGGTCGTATTTGAGCGGATCGACATCAGTGATTTTCAGGCAGTAGGCGACCACGGAGCCGGCAGCGGAGCCACGGCCCGGGCCCACGGAGACGCCCATGTCGCGCGCCGCCGCGATGAAGTCCTGCACGATGAGGAAGTAGCCGGGGAAACCCATGTTGCGCATCACGCTGAGCTCGAACTCAATGCGCTCCAGAATCTCCGGATCGATGGGGTCGCCGTAGCGCTTCACCGCACCCTCCATCGTGAGCTTGTGCAGGTAGTCGGCCTCCAACTTGATACGATAGACTCGCTCCTGTCCGCCCAACTTCTCGATGCGCCCCTCGCCGCCTTCGCCGCTCTCGAACTCGGCGCGAAGGTCCTCCTCCGTGAACCGCTGCTTGTAGCTCTCCACAGTGCCGAACTCCTCCGGAATCTCGAACATCGGCATGATGGGCGCGTGCTTCAGCGCGTAGGTCTCCACTTTATCGACGATTTCCTGCGTGTTGGCCAACGCCTCGGGCACGTCGGAAAAGATGGCTTCCATTTCTTCGGGCGACTTCAGCCACTCCTGCTTGGTGTAGTGCATACGGTCGGTGTCGTTCACTTTCTTGCCCGTGCTCAGGCAGATCAGCCGGTCGTGGGCCTCACCGTCCTCCTCGTTCACGAAGTGCACGTCGTTGGTGGCGATGACCTTGGTACCCGTTTCCGCAGCCAGGCGCAGGATGCCCTCGTTGGCGATTTGCTGCTGCTCAAAGACGGTGCGGTCGCCGCCCGGTTTGTCAGTTTTATGTCGCTGTATTTCAAGGTAATAATCATCCCCGAAGATACGCTTGAACCACAACACCGCCTCTTTGGCCTTCTCGTACTGGCCGTTGGTGATGTTGCGCGGCACCTCGCCGGCAAGGCAGGCGGAAGAGACAATCAGCCCCTCGTGGTACTGCTCCAACAAGGCGCGGTCGATGCGGGGGCGGTAGTATTTGCCATCGATCCAGGCCAAGGAGATGATTTTGCAGAGATTATGGTAACCAATTTCGTTCTTGGCCAACAGAATCAGGTGATAGCCGCTACCGTTCTCCTTGTGTTCGTGCACCAGACGACTACCCGTCGGGTTGGTGTTGGTCACCCTCGCCACGTAGGCCTCGCACCCGAAGATGGGCTTGAAGATCTGCGTTTTCAAAGCGGCGATTTTGGCCTGGCAGTCAGCAATTTCCGCCTCGTCGGCCAGCTCCGGCAGCTGTTTCTCCAACTCCTTGATTTCGTCCTTCACTTTGCCGTTCTTCTTGGCCACCACATCGGAGAACTCCTTGATGCCATACATCACGCCGTGGTCGGTGATGGCCAGGGCGTTCATACCATTGGCGAGACATTTGTCAACCAATGCGGGTATAGCGGACATACCGTCGAGGATGGAATATTGCGTATGTACGTGCAGATGCGTGAACTTACTCATTTTCAACGTCTTATTTTATGATTATTTGATTCTTTCATGAAAAAGCAAAGGTACACAAATTTCTGTTCGGGTCGGCTTTATAATTTTTCAACCAAAAATAATCTGGGAAATGTCCTGCTACAAAACGGTTTTCAAGCCCATGGAGACAACCGCGCACAACAAAAAAAAGGGCGGCCGAGACCACCCTTTTCATTAACCATTAAAATCTTTACATTATGATTACCCTCTGCGCTCTTTGATGCGGGCCTTCTTACCCGTCAAATTACGGAGATAGTAAATTCTCGCTCTTCTCACGACACCGCGTTTCACGACCTTGATATCCGCAATCATCGGGGAGGTGAAGGGGAAAACTCTTTCCACACCGATACCGCCGGAAATCTTTCTCACGGTGAAGGTTTTGTTCACGCCGCTGCCCTTGATTTGCAGCACCACACCCTGGAATTGCTGGATACGCTCCTTGGAACCCTCAACGATTCTGTAGGAAACATTCACAGAGTCACCAGCCTTGAACTTCGGGAACTCTTGGGTCGTTATGAAGTTATCTTCTACGTATTGAATCAACTCGTTTTTCATTGCCTTATCTTTTCTTCGTTAATTTCTGTTTTTTCCACTCTTTTTGAGGCTGCAAAAATACACTTTTTTTTCATTTCCGCAACCCTTTCCCGAATATTTTTCAACACTTAACAAAACACTGATAATCAACACATTAATTCCAACAACAGGTCTAACATGTTCTTTAACAGACCTAACGGCACCGTCCAAATGGCACCGAACACGCCGAATGGAACGCGCATTCCGCCGGCTCAAGAGACAAAAGTTTAATAAAAAGGGCCCCCGTTCCCGAGAGCCCTTAATGTAATTCCTAATTGCTAATTCCTAATTGCTAATTGCTAATTAAATCTCCCACGTGTCCCCGCTGTTCAACAAATCGTCCACGCATTTGTACTTGCCGTTGGCCATCTGCTCTTCCATCTGGTCTTCGTAAAGTTGCGTGTAGGAGGTCTTCTTGACGTTGCGGATCACGCCGATGGCCACGGGCAGGTCGCCCTTCATGCGGGCCAGCATCATGTGGATGCCGGTGTCCTCGGTGTCCTCGTGGTGCACCAGCACATCGTCGATGGTGATGCCGTTCTCGCCGATGGTGACCACCTCGAGTTCGCGGCCGTTGAAGCGGATACCCTTGTTCTTCTCTTTGCCGAAGATCATGGGCTTTCCGTTTTCGAGGATGATGGTGCGGTCGTCACGGACGGCGCGGTCGGTGATGGCGGCGTGAGCCTTGTCGTTGAAGATCATGCAGTTCTGCAACACTTCCACCACGCTGGTGCCGTCGTGCTGGGCGGCGCGCGTCATGATGTCGGTGGTGAGTTGCGGCAGGCAGTCCAGGGCACGGGCATAGAACGTGCCCTGTGCGCCCATCAACAGCTCGCCCGGGTTGAACGGGTAGTCGATGGTGCCACCTCCCATGCTCACCCACACGGAGAGGGCCGGGTTGGCCAATTTCACGCCCGTGGCGATGGCGCAGGCGCGCCCGTGGATGCTGTGGAAACCGTAAGTATCGACATAGTAGGGGATACGGGACGAGCATCCGATTCCGGACACCATGCAGATGTTCTCCTTCTTGTGGTTGGTCTTCGGGAAGGTGTTCAACAATGCGGCGAGGATGGCGTGGTCGCCGCAGCCGGGACACCATTTCACCATTTTTTTATTTCACTTTTTTGCCCGTTGTGTTATTTTTTTTGTATTTTTGCACCGTCATTTCGGTGGCATTTTATTATTAAGAAAGCGCATTTTCGCTTTTCCGTCTGAGTGAATCTGGACAATTCACAGAGGTTTGAACGGATAACGAAAAGCAAGCTTACCTATTTGCGAGTTTAATTGCCAATCAGGTGGGGCTTGATTTTCAGTATCTTTCAAACCGGGAGTCCAGACCCTACTCAGAGGATGCTGATAACGAAAGGCTCCACTTTCTTTGTTGTTTGGCTCATTTGTCAATATGATATTTTGCGATGGATACTATACAAATAAATAGCGGTGAATATATAGGGATAGAGGTGCTATCTGTAAAATCTATTCCTCATGTTTCAATTTTATCTGAGAACATGCATCCTCATGAGCATATAGATAAATATGCTCGAGACATGTCTAATCTGCTCGGTGAAATATACCAACAATACAAAGAGATGTATAGGTTAGCTGGTCAGAGTCTTGATGTGGCATTGGAACTCGATTGGATAACTGAAGCTGTGGCAAACCAGCCTTATAAAGCGAAAATCAATTTGTTCATAGTATTACGTAGTATAAACAGGGTTCAGCAACAAGCAGAGGAGACCCTTCAAATTTTATTGGGGTTGTTGAAAGCCACTTTGGATAGCGGAAAATATGAATACGAGGAATGCTCTTTCGATGACTTTTACTCCATCTTCAATCTTGCCAATAAAGAAGGATGTCAAGCTATAGTCAAAGAAGAAAGATTGGAAGACTTGCAAAACAATTTTATGCCCGTTTGCTATGCCTACGACAAATTGCCTACTAGCTATCAAGATTTAAGTCGCATTGCCAACATTCTAATCATGCATCCAGGTTGTGCTGTCTCTTTCCAACTTATTCCTACATATTACAATAACGAAGAGTTGACAGAACTTAACCGCCTGAACCAAAGCGTAAGCATGTTGAGTCAAGGCATTAGTGATCGCCAGATAGGAAATGTTAGTTTTACCAATGCGGACATTGTCAGCCAACTATATAAATACTATGCCGACAATAAAAGTCGAGCATTGTTCCAATATAACATCATTGTATATGGAGACCATCGGTCTCTCAGTGCTGTTTCAACACGGGTGTTAGGACAATTAAACTCTGCTCAACAAACGTCTGCAAACCTTCAAATTGTTGATCTTTCACTTGAAGAAGTTGGTCTGAACAAGGATACGATATTCCCGCAACCATGGGTTGTTAGCGACATATTGCTCCTTCGTAATAGAAACATGGCTGTTTGGAATAGTGGATACGTCAGCAATTCCCTGTATCGTTTCCCGTTCATCATTACTGCAGACGAAGCTGCTTCGTTTTTCCGTCTGCCGATAGGCGATGATAAAGTGAATGCAGGTTTGACGGTTAATGAGACGAATAAAACCAGTAAATCGTATTCGCAAAATCTGATCAATGCTGGAGATATTGAGGTTGGCAAGTTGAAATCTTCTTCGGCCAATACCATAGGATTTACATTGAAGGATCTTGCCAAGCACATGCTCGTGGTTGGAACACCCGGCTCTGGTAAGACAACTTTTTCCGTCGGGTTGCTTGACCGGCTTTGGAAAGACCACCACATACCCTTTCTTGTCATAGAGCCTGCCAAGAACGAATATCGCGCATTAATTCAAAGCATTCCCGAACTACAGGTGTTCACACCCGGAAAGAACTTCATTTCCCCGTTTGTTTTCAACCCATTCGTGCCGCCAAGGAACGTCCGTTTGGAAACTTACAAGTCCACTCTAAAGACAGCATTCGCTGCCGGTGTTTCTATGTCAACCCCACTCGATAAGATTTTCGAAGATACCATCAACAATTGCTATTCTGATTTCCGATGGCTCGATTCTTATACGACAAATGACAAAGGGCAAATATTCAACATAGCCGACTTTATAAAATGTTTCCAAGAGACATTTGACGAAATTGGTTATACTGGCGATGCTAAGAACATTGGCCGTGCGGGTGTCGTTCGACTTAAGAGTTTGGTGAATCTGTTTGACAACTACTACTCCATACCAATTGAGGATATCCTTTCCAAACCGACTATTATAGAATTGGCTGCGATTGAGAATAGTGAACAAAAGGCATTGATTATCGCGTTACTGTTACTTTCCATACTGGCATATGTGAATGCGAACTACATAGGGGAAGGCGGATTGCGGAATTTTATCCTGCTAGAGGAAGCGCATGTCCTACTTGACGCAGACACTAATGTGGGTGAGGGTTCTGCTAATCCCAGTGCCATTGCCCAAGGATTGGTCAAAAGAATGTTGGCTGAAATCCGATCGTATGGAGTGGGAATAGCCATTGCAGACCAGTCACCCCGCAAAGTGGGTGTTGATATTGTTGCCCTCACTGACATAAAAGTGGCATTTCGCTTAGTGGAAGTGCAGGACAAGGAAATACTTGCCAATTCAACAAGTATGAGTGACACGCAAATGTCGCGGCTGGCCAAGTTGAAGCCTGGAGAAGCATTTCTGTTCTTTAACCGTTTGGACGAACCGGAGGAAATCATCACACCTGATTATAGGTTGGACAACCAAATTAGCATATCGTTGTCTGATGATGGCATCAGGCAACTTTCAACCTATTGGAAGGAAAAGCAGCAGGATCTTCGTCCTTACCCGGAGTGTAAACTGGTGTTCTATTGTCATCATCAGTGCAACTACAATCGCCGTATCCTATCTAAAGAGATAGCTCGTCGAATATTTAAGGAACGTATAGGTATGGGTTGTAAAGATGTTGAGAAGCTAACTGCTGTGTTAAAGCAGATATCCATCCTTGTAAAAAAAGAGCTCGATGACATACCATTCAGCCGAGAGCTGCTCTCTTGCGTGAAAGTCTATTTGTGGAGACACATTAAGTATGACACTAAACTAAATGTTCCTCCAGCGGTGATTGAAAATTCATTGAGTAAAGAATAATAAGTGTTATGGGAGAATTTGATGAAAGTTACGACAGCGAACCTGTTGAGTCCAGCGACTATTCGTCCGATACTTCATCGGAGATGGATAGTTATGAAGATTATAGTGAGGATACATCGTCCGACACGTATGAAGAGGATGTGAGTGAAGACACGTATGAAGAGCCGGAAGCTACTGATGCCGAGTCTGCGGAGCAGGCTATAGAGGCTGAATCAGGAACTGATGACGGATATGCAGAAGATATAGGTGAAATAGAGTCAGAATCGGATGCCGAGAATGCAGAGGAACCAACAGATGCCGAGCCGGAACTATATGCCGATTATGCTGAAGATCAAGGTGAAATAGAAGCAGAGACAAATGCGGAGAATGTGGAGGAACAGACAGATGTTGAGCCAGAGACTGACTATGCTGAGGATCAGGGTGAAATAGAAGAAGAGGCAAATGCTGAGAATGTGGAGGATCCAACCGATTCGGATGCAGAAACTGACAACGATTTTGTAGAAGATCAGGGTGCCGAAAGCGAGCTTTCTCCTGCAGAGTTACGTGAACAAGCAGATCAAGAAGCAGCTGATGCTCAGCAGGAAGCAGAAAGATGGGCTGACGAAAATAATATGGACACGTGGAGCGATGGTACTCCCCGTGAAAATTACGAAGGACATCAGGCGGAGTACGAGGCGGAACAACAGGCGGAAGCTGACCGTCAGGCGGAGTACGAGGCGGAGCAGCAGGCGGAAGCGGACCGTCAGGCGGAGTACGAGGCGGAGCAGCAGGCGGAAGCGGACCGTCAGGCGGAGTACGAGGCGGAGCAACGGGCGGAAGCAGAACGACGGACTGAACTCGAAGCAGATGTCGCAGCAAAAGCTGAAACTCTAAATAAGGAGTATATGGATATGGTTGAACGTAAGCAGGTATTCTTCGATGGGGCTGCTAATGCGACTAACGTTGAAGATCGAGACCGTTTTAATGACTTACAATATGAGGTGGGAGAACAGATGGAGAAAGTCAGAAGTGAGATTATTGAAAATAATAACCGACTTAAATAATTATATAATTATGAAGGAATTTGATGAAGACCCTGATGAGAATGTTGAAGCCCCAATTTGTCAGAATTATGATTACGAAAACTTGTCTGATGAAGAACTCAAAGCGAAATATGAAGAGGACACGTTGCAATCAGAAGCCCTGAAAGATGCATATTCAATGTGCGATGAGCAGATTGGGCAATTAAGCAGCGAGAAAAGCTATTATGAAGACGAAGATGAGTGGAACAGCTATATGGATGAAAAAATCAAAGCTCAAAATGATGTTGTGACGCGACAATATGAAATAAAAGACGAGGTGAATGAAATAGAAAGAGAAATGGACAGACGAAAAGACAGTTAAAAACATATACAGTTATGGGATTATTTCACAGAAACGAAAACGAAGCCAATTTTGCCGGAGGAAGCAAAAATGTTATGGAGGTCATCCAGCGTGCTAATGACACTAACACGCTTATTTATCTAGACCCCAGACAGGATTTTAACACCAACTCAGTCATTACGGTGGCACCCAATGAACAAGCAATTTTCATTAAAAATGGTGAATTCTGGGGAACCTTGCCCAGTGGCAGACATTATTTGCAGACAGAAAACTATCCTGTGTTAAGT
>Ga0310697_10004645_pt1 | contig 13492 bp, 1 predicted proteins | sample 172DNAGHGlowgp2_FD_203883 | JGI IMG/M metagenome (GOLD analysis project Ga0310697, IMG submission 203883) | Sheep rumen microbial communities from Palmerston North, Manawatu-Wanganui, New Zealand - 1728 DNA GHGlow gp2 (v2) (version 2) | ecosystem: Host-associated > Mammals > Digestive system >...
TGTGGGTGGGGGGTGGGGGTTGGGGGGGGGGGGGCGCGGGGCCCGCCCCCCCCCCCCCACCCCCCAAACCCCCAACCCCCAATCCCCAATCCCCAATCCCCAGTTACAATATATAATTTTAATATTTTTATTAAAGAAAAAATAATTTAAAATTAGATATTATTCAATTTATTTTTAATTAATTAGCAAAGAATTATAATATTTAATAATAATAAATCAAGTTTTTTCTTGATAACTAACATTTATTTAATTATTTATTTATCCAACTGAGTTAACAAAGCAGTTCCTCTTCTAATCCAATGCTCTGAATCTTTATTTGAATCAGTTTCATCGAATTTCAAATAGAAATACATAACAAAGTTAGTAGAATGACCAGTAGTAGATAATTCTCCTTGCCTTTTACTAGTTTTATACAAAGGACATTCATAAAAACCTATTTTTTTTAATTTAGAAACACTTACAGGTTCTAACCATATAACAGGCATTTCAATATTTAATTCCCCAATATCTTGCTCTTTAAGCATAATATTTTCAAAGTCCCAAGAAGCTCCTTCTAAATGTAATCCATTAATATTTACACCATCTTCAGGAAATTCAATACCTTCATCACCTACTCTTTTATCTAAAACATTTGTTCTAAATGTTAATTTATCAATAGCTTCTTCAGTTTTTCTTGCATAAGTTTGTAAAACGGCTGTATTAAATCCTTGCGGGAAGAAAAATGCACTTATCCAATATGATATTTGAGGACCATTATATAACCATTCAGACATAAATTTAACTCTTAAAATTAAATCATTTATCCATGATGCTAAAGGTTTTAAAGATAAATAGGAATTATCTCCCCATAATTTAGGAACTAAACCATCTAAAAATGAATGATATACTAATTCTATTGTTGGGGACATAACTTCTGTACCATTTACTGCCAATTCAAGACTATGGAGAGAAGATGTTATTACTTGGAGTAAATTATTAAATTTATCACATTCTTGAAGAAGGAAGTTACCTAATGGTGATTTCTTTTGTTTATCATCTTTTTTCTTTTTACCTCTTTTTTTATCCTCTTTTTTCTTTTCTTCTTTTTTTTCTTCTTTCTTTTCTTCTTTTTTTTCCTCCTCCTTTTTTTCTTCTTCTTTTTTTTCCTCTTCTTTCTTTTCTTCAGGCTCTTCTTCTTCAGGATTTACTAATATTGATTTTTGATTAGCTTTGGTATTATCTAATAATTGAATTTCAGTGAATTTTTGATTAATATCTTTAATAATTTCTTTAACAATATCATCGGGTTTTTTACCTCCAGAACTTGATGTTCTAGGTTGTATACCAATAAGAGGCTCCATAAATTCAGAAACTAATTTTTTTTGTAAAGTAATATTTGCATTATTATTTAATCCAAAAACTTCTGGTTCATCATCTAAAGGAAGTTTTTCAATATATTCATTAATATCCGCTACAGTATCAACTTTTGGAGATTCATATCCTTCTCCTTCAGAAAATTTAAATAGATCATCAAAAATAAGATCATTAAAGTAACTATTTAATATAGCTGCAATTAATTTTTCATCTTTATCATCAGTGACTCTACCTCCATAATTTATAGTACCAACTAAAAATCTTAAAATTTCAAATGGTACACCCTGTTCTTTATATTCTTCAATATACATATTTAAATGCATTCTACTTGCTTCAAAATCACTATTCATCCATGCATAAGGAATATTCCAACCAAGAGCACCGAATTTTCTTCTTTCTAAAATTACAGCATGGAAGAATGCCAAACCGAATGTCATTTTTTTTAATTTTTGTTGTAAAGTATATGGTGCAAAATCTTCATCTTTAATATTTAAATATGTTCCTTTTAATGAAGCCCTAATTCCTTTAGGAGGTTCATTTGTAATTTTGACTCCAGATTGTAATACTGCGGCAGGGAATGCATCTGAGGGCATTGAAGTTAACCATAATCTATAATCATTATTTATTTCTGCTTCTCTATCATTAACATCTTCTAAAATTTCTTCTAATTTTGGCATCCAACTTCTTGCTAAATGGCAATTTTCTAAACATACCCAATCTCCTGTCTTTATACTATCTAATATTGCTCTTTTTGCTATTTCACCTTGACCTTGTCCTAATGAGATATTTATCATATTTACACCTTTCTTTTTGGCAAAATCTCTTAAAGCCTTTACTGGATTTGCTCCTGTTGATAATATAAATATTAATGGTGTTGTTTTTAGACTATCTTCAAATGCAGTGGAAACATCAAATGGTGGTGATTGTAAAAATCTATCTGAAAATGAAGTCTTTATAAAGTATCTTATAGCTTGAATTAATTTTTCCTCCCTTAATTCTTTTACTAATAATAATCTATTAAAATCAACAGATATTCTTTCAAGACTTTCTGGCAATTCAAATTCTTCTGGTTTTTCAGTTTCCATAAATTCTTTAAATTTAGCTATTTCTTCAGGTTTAAAATTAGATAAAATATTTTCTATATCATAAAATGAAACTGCGAATTCTTTAAATGATAACATTTTTTTATATAATTCTAAATCCATCCATTCTTTTATTCCTTTTTTATAATAAGGACTATCTTTTTCATCTACTTTTGGCACAAAATTACCAACTCCTCTTAAGAAAAATTGCCATTCTGAATCACCTATAGCACCATCATTTTGTAATTTTGAAGTAACAATTAAAAAACTATATAATAATTTATCTTTTTCAAAAAGACCTCTTGATATTTTTTCATAAAAGCTAATTGTAACATCATCTATTAAAATTTTTATTCTTTGACTAACATCTGCTGATTGCTGACTTCTATCCAATCTTTGGTTAAATAATTTTAGGAAATATTCTAAAGAATAATTATACATAGAATCAATATTTGCTAATGAAGCAATAGCAAAATATAAAATTGATCCACGCACTGAAACAGGACGATAAAATGTTCTATCTTTATTTATTGATTTTGCAGTAACTTCTGCTTTTTCCAATTCTTCAGTAATTTTTTTTGATTGTATTTTACTTTCATCTAATTTATTAACTAATATATCATTATCTAAAATATCATTTCCTGCATCTTTAACTAAATTCAAAATAGAAGTTTCTAAATCACTTATCATTTTTTTTGAATTATTAATAGATAGCATAGTTTGCTCTTTTTGAGCTTCAATTTCAGGCTTTTCATGTTTTACTACTTCGACTAAAAGTTGATCTTCTAAACCTTTTCTTGTAACTGTAAAGTTAATTAATGTTACTTTAATTGATAATTCTGGCAAATAATGTGGATTAGCCATTTTACTTGTCATAAAAAGTTTAAAACCAATTGTAAATTGTATAGGTTTATCTGAACCCATAGATAAATAATATCCTGCACCTTGCTTAAATACTTGATTGGCTAAAATTGGCTCTAATGAACTATCTAATGTTTGCTCTACATTTTCTATTAAGCATGGATATCCATTTTGAATACTATTTTTTAATAAATTAAATAGATTTTTATTGGTTAATTTATAACAATTAATTTTTTCTTTTCTATAAAAATTTCTTATCCATTTATTTGCTTGCATTTGTGGATCTATTATTAATGGCCATCTTTTAGCTTTTACTGTAATTATTGCATTTTCTATTGATAATTCATCAGCTGGTAATCCTGAATAATTCCAATCTCTTATTTCTAATGGACTTGATAACATTTCTTGTACACTAAATTCAGGTATATTTTCTGGTCTTAATCTTTCTTCAATTTCTTCTTCACTTAATGGTTTATATTCTTCTTCTTCTTTTTTTTTCTTTTCTTCTTCTTCTTTTTTTTTCTTTTCTTCTTCTTTTTTCTTTTTCTCTTCTTCTTCTTTTTTTTTCTTTTCTTCTTCTTCCTTCTTTTTTGTTTCTTCATCTTTTTCTTCGCCTTCTTTATTTTCACTTTCAGCCTTTTTTTTTTCTTCTTCTTCTTCTTTTTTCTTCCTCTCTTCTTCTTCTTTTTTCTTTTTCTCTTCTTCTTCTTCCTTCTTCTTTTTCTCTTCTTCTTCTTTCTTTTTTGCCTCTTCTTCTTTTTTCTTAATTTCTTCCTCATCTTCTTCTTTAGTAGAATAATATACACCAGCTCTAATTACATATTCTTTTGTAGCTTGTAAAAATTCCTTTCTATATTCCATGGTAAATGGCCCGAAATAAGAAACTACTGTACTTGAAATAATTACATTTGCGAGTAGATTTTTTGATTCTTTTGTTAATTCTACAATTTTATCTTTCCAACGAATACCCTCATCTTTTAAACCATCTACTAATTTTCCAGCACGTACCATTTTTATATTTATTGTTTTTATAGAATGTTCTAAATCACTTAATTTTCTTACAGCTTGGTCATATTCTTTTTGTAATTTTTTTAATTCTGCTTCTTTTTCATTTAATGATTTTGTTTTTTCTTCTAATTTAGCTTCAACTTCATTTAATTCATTAGTGGCTTTTTCTTGTTGATCCATTTTTGGTTTAACATTTCTATATACTTGTACATAACCTAATAATGCTCCTACATATTGTTTTAAACCATCAGCAGCTTTTGATACTTTTGTAAAATCTTTATCTCTAATTGTACTAAATAAATTTGATAATTCCATTAATTTTCTTGGTTCATTTAATTTATTTACCATAACTGATTCATTTTGGCATGTTTCTTTGAATTTTTTAGTATCATTAATTAATATTTTAAAATCCGGATATTCTCTTCCTTTACAATCAAAAGCAAAACATAAGTTTCTAGCCAAAGCTAAAATATTTTCTGAAGGTTTTTGATATGATCTTAATTGTTTTAAATCATCTTCATTTAAATTTTGCAATGCTTCTTTTGCTTTTCTTAAAGTTGGTTCAGCAACAGCCATTTCAGCATCACATTCTTCTTTTATTTTTAAAATTACTTTTCTTTTTTTATCAATTTCATCTTTTTCACCGGAAATTTTTTCTCTTTCTGCTCCTACAATTTTCTTTTTTTCTTCTAAAACTACAATTAAGGCTTCAACATTCTTTTTTCCTTCAATTTGTTGTGGTTCTAAAAGTATTAATTCTTCTTTTAAATTTTTAACAATTTCATTAGCTTCATCTAATTTTTGTATACCTAATTTATAATTTTTAACTTGTTCAGGTATTATTTTTATTTTTTCATTATAAACATCAATAAATAACTTAATAAATTCTAAGTATGAAGTAGGTGTAATATAATAATATCTTCTTAATTCATTTTCAAATCTTTTCGATAATTCTAAAGCTTTTTTTTGTATATCAACAAAAATAATACTTAATTGTGTCTTTACTTTTTTCCCTAAAGGTGCAATTGTATTCATTGGTTGACCTCTTATAGTTTCTCCAATTGTATTTAAATATCTTTCTGCAACACTATTTAAAGCATCATCGGGCCAAATATTAAACCAATCAATAGTACAACAATTTATAATTGAAGGAAATTGTATACATCTATTTCTAAAAGCAGAACCAACTGGTGAAAAAGATAATACAATATGTAGACTATCTCTAACAGTTTGAACGAAAAATTGATATACACCATCTTTTGTTTCTGGGTATTTATTTTCTTTTGCTTTATCTTTTAATGTATTAAATATTACAGCCATTTCATCATCTTTAAAAAGATTTGGAACTTCTCCATTATTTAATATATTATTAATATCTTCTAAAAAGCTTTCTTGAATTATTTGGGTATCAGAGAATAAAAATGCTTGTTTTTTGTCACTAACTCCATTTTCTGTAACACCACCACTTTTTTTTAGTATTTTTGCGATATCTTTCAAAAATGCTTCAGTATTATAACCTTTTATAATTTGTAAAGTATTCATTTCTTGTTTTAATGCAAAAACTACAAGTTTTGTTAATGATTGTCTTCCAGAACCACCAAGACCTATTAATAATGCATTACCTCTTGCTAAAGATAAAATACGTGCAATACGACAAAAATGATTTATTGCATCCGTGAAAAATACTAATTTCATTGTTCCAGATCTTGTTGCCATATTATAACTTTCTAGTTCATCTTCCACTCTTTTATGTAATAATTTCATATCTGTTAACATTTTATAACATTTTTCTTTTAAATCAGAAAATATTAACTCATTTAAATTCATTAATGTACCTTTTTGCATTCCTAACTTAGTTTCATATAAGTTTTTTATCCAATCATCAAATTTTGGAATATCTTCTACTAATAAACGATCTCTAAATTGCCTACTCGTTTCATGTATCCATAAAAGTACTAATATTTTTTTATCAACTAATTCATTTAATCCAGCCCTAAGCATTCCTTGAATAACTTTACTCATATCTCTAAGATTAAAAGTATAGTGTGATTTAGATGGAGTTGGCAATAAATTATCTCTTATTTTTTGATATATAGTTAAAGCACTTTCTATTAAAATATCAGATTCTTTTTCTAAATTTTTAGTATTACTTAACCAACTTTGAACAATTGTTTTAAATATAAGTTGCATTGAATCTTTTGATAATTCTGTCATCCAAATCATATTAAAATGTCTAAAAAGTCTGGGAGTTACAGGATTTCTACCACCTGAAGGAGGTGCACATGCTGCCATTATTATTGTATCTTTTATTGTACGCTTTGTTTTTTTTTCATCGTATAACATTCTATTATCTATTAATTGACGAATAAATTCTATTGGTTGTTGGGAACCAAATACATCTAATTGAGGTAAATTAATATCATCTATGAAATATATGAATTTTTTTCCTGCAGGAGGAGCGAAATTACCATTTTTATAAATTGTTGTTTTCAAAATGTCAAAAATATTTTTGGATGTTGTTTTTGCAGAAAAATTAGACGATTTATAAATAAATTTTCCACTTTTTTCATTTTTTAAATAATCCATAATTACAACACTTTTACCTACACCAGTTTCTCCCATAAATAATGAATTATAACCATTTGATGATAAAAAGTTCATAATTTCTTTATATTTCACTGTATCATTTGTTGGAATTAAAATATTAAAGAAAGGAACATTTTCATCATATTTATATGGAGGTCTATCATTATTTTTGTCGAAAAATCTATCAAAAGATGCATTACTTATATTTAGGCATATATCATAAATATTTGTATTAGTATTGCTATCATTAAAATTGACGTTTCCTGAAAATCTTAATTTAACCTCCCTAGAAAAAACATTTCTTGATTTATCATCAATATTAGCACCAATAGACCAAATAACTGCAAAAGCAATTAAATAATTACATAATTCACTTATATTTGCTGAATCTACTCTTATAATATCAGGTTGATAAAAACATGATATTATTTTTAAACAACTTTGGACTAAATTTATATTAACAGAAGGTATTTTTTCTTTACATTTATCTCTTACAAATTTAAGAAATCTTGGTAAAATAGTTTCTAATTCTTTACCTAAAGCATCAATTTGTTTAATATATGTTTCACATCTTAATTTAGCACTAGGTTTAGCTAATTCCTCTTCTAAATCTTTAGTTAATTTTAGTTTATAATTTAAAACCCAAGAATTAATAACAGGAATAATACCAACATGATGAGGTTCCATATAAACCATACCACATCTTGAAACAGTGGCTGGGGAAGCAACTTTTAAGTCTTGTACCTCAAAAATTAAATTCATAAATTTAGGAATTCTAATATTTGATGAATCTGGTAAACATAATTTTCTTGAATCATCTAAGACTGTATTCATATCTTCAATCCATGTTGCATCAACTGGTCCATCAAAAATTAACCATAATCTTTTGTTTATAACAGTTTGTGTTTTTTCCTCTTCTTCTGCTTCTCTCATAATTCTTGCTACAATTCCATCTTCCCATGTTTGAGTTATTTCATCTTTTGCCATATATAAATCACTTTTTGGTACAGCTTTTGGATTTAAAATATCAGATTTTATTGTACAATACCAATCATCTGTTGCAGCAAGTTCTTTATTTTTTCCTAATTCTGTAAGAGTTTTCATTAAAACTTTATATATTGAAGTTTTTCCTACTCCAGTTTCACCTACAATCATATTTCCTAAACGAACCATCATTGTATCTAATAATTGACCGACTTTTTCAACAAATCCAGGAGTTGATTTTAAATTTTCTTCTTCTACTATTTGTTTTACCTTTTCATTAAAAACTTTATTTTCAATTTTATTTACTACTATCTTTGGGAATAAGTCAGTAATTATATCTAAAAATAATTCTATATCAACTTCTAAAAATTTAGGTAAATTTGAATCTTTCATAGCACGAATAAGTACTTCAGCTTCAGGGTCTTTTGGGTATTTTTCTTTTAAATATCCAGCTCTAGTTAAAATAGATTTAATACCTCTCAAACCGAAATCATAATGTTTTTGTTTAGATAATTGTTCACTACTTAATTTAAATAATTGATGCATTTTAACAGATAATTCTTTAGCTGTAGTAAAACCTTTAGAATATAAAGTAACTTCAGCAACTAAAGCATAATCGGGAATCATCATAGAAACAGGTCTAAATAAAGATTTTAGGTTATCAGGCAATTCTGTTCTTCCAGCATAGCCAGGATTCATTGTAATAAAAACTCCAAATCTTGGTTTTAATTTTATAGTTTTTCCATCAAATTCCATAACCCATTTTTTTTCTCTTAAATGTGTTTGAATTGTTTCAATTTGTTGAGCAATTACAGATAATACTTCAATTTCAATACGATTAAATTCATCAAAACATGCCCATGCACCACATTCAGAAAGACCGCAAAACATTCTTGCCATCATTTTATAATCTAATTGATCGGTACAGTTAAATACACATACTTTAATTGCTAAAGCTTTAGATAAATCTTTTGTTGTTTCTGTTTTTCCTGTACCAGCAGGGCCGGCTGGGGCTCCACCAAAATTGATATTTAAAGCAGAAGTTAAAGTTATATAACATTTATCAGTTAAAGGAGTAATTACCATTCTTTCAGGATTTCCTAAATATTCATATCCATATATAAATCTCGAATTGGTTTGTTTAATTACTACTTCCATTCTTTCATCACCCGTTTGAATATTTATATCTTTTTCCCAGTAAAATTTCAAATTTTTTTGCCATTCAAAATCACCTTTTTGCTTTACATCTTTTTTTATCATATCTCTTACTACTTCTCTTGCATGTACATTAATAATAATTAATCTTTCTACTAAACTTTTTTTAAGTGCGCCAACTTTTTCTCTAACTAATTGTGACAATTCTATAATTAAAGTACCCATATAATCTAAAAAATCATTTAATTTTCCCCCTTTTGAAATATTATCAATAGCTTCTTCTACGAAAATAGCCCACATTATTTGATCATCAGTAATTACACTCTGACATGGATATCCAGCATAAATCCATTCTTTTCTTGGCTTTTTAAATTCGGGATATTTTTCTAAGCATAATTTGGTTTTATCATATACAGTTTCAAACATTGCTGCCTCTAATTCATTTAACCAACCCTCAATATTTTCCGTGGCAAATAATGTATGAGTTAATTTTATGACTTCATTTTCTTGTGATACTAATTCAATAATTTCATTTGATGATTCTGAAATAAAATTAACATTTTTTATACCATCAAAACATTTTGATAAATAATCATTAACTAATCTTGGTTGTCTTGTATTAGATAATATTTTTAATAATTCATCATTTGATAAGAAATAAAACCTTGGAAAAGCTTTTCTTTTTGTTTGTAAATAATCCTCTAAATGTTTTTGTATATGGTCTAAATCTTTATGATATTTGGTTAACATAACTAATAAACCTTCTTGCTTGCATCTATTTATAACAATTGGATCATTCCAAGTTCTTCTCATTAATTCTTTAAAAGCTTTATTTACTTTAGAAAAGTTTTTGCTTGCATCTGGAAGTTGTTTTTTAATATCTTCAGCAGAAAAAATATTTTCTAAATAAATCCATTGTTTTTGTACTAATAACCATTCTTCAATAATATTGGAAATACTATTTAATAAATTATCCCATTCTTCGACTTGATCTCTAATATCAGCAACATGTCTTGAAGATAAAGCACTTGCAATTAATTGTGAATGTTCATCTAAAGCATTATATATATCTTCTACAGAAGCAATAATATATTTAACTTCATTTTTTGTTTTAGATTGATTTTGAATAACAAATTTAATTTGTGACCAATCTGTTGATATTTTTTCTAAATCTTTCATAATTTTTTCCTGTGCAATGGCTGCTGCACTAATGTTATCAATCTTATCTGCTTCGAAACTTATTGCAGAATTATCAAGAATTGCGCTAAATTTTAAAGAATCTAAAATATCAGAAGAATATGGAATATTTAATAATTTAAAAAATTCTATCCAATGTCTTTCTTGCATTGAAGTTGAACTTAATACTTGAATAACAGGAGCATTTTTATTCATTGTTGTTGCTAAATTATTCAAAAGTTTAAATACCTCATCTTTATCTGGATCAGGAATTTTTGTTTTTATATTAGTTATATCTATATTATATTGTCTTATTGATTCATCTATTTTAGAAGTTTTCATTTGATTTATTGTCAAATTTTTCCATTTTTCATTATCTTCTTCTAATCTTATTAAAGTTGTCCATAATGAATTTTTTAATTCATATGTTTCCTCTAATTTTTTCCATTCATCTTCGATATCCTCACTTGGTGGATATTCCAAAGTTTTTAAATATGAATTATATTTATCCATTTTTACTTTAAATTCATCTACCTTATCTTTAATTGATATTAATAATGTTTTTATTCTGTTTCTTTCTACTCCAACTTCAGCTAATTCAGTATTTGTTGTTACATTATCATTTAATTTCATAATATTTGCTTTATTCTTTTCAATTTCTGTAGAAATATCACTTTTATATCCATCTTTTTTTGAATTAATTTCATTTCTTTGAGCTTTAATTTCTTTTTCAGTTTCAATAAAAGCATTTTTTAAATTAGTTTCATAATCAGTTAAATCTTTAGCTAAAACTGTATCTATATTAAATTGTTTAATTAAAGAATATATATTTCCCATTTTTGTGACATTTTCTTCTAATTTTTGCATAGTAGGTTGAAAAGCATTAAGTTCTTCAATAAATTTACATATTTTTTCAATTGTATTATGCTCAGTATTAATTTTACCTTTAGCAGTTTCAACAATTTCATCAATTTCTTTTTTAATTTCTCTGTATGAATTACCTAAGAAATCTTCATATATTTTTTTATATTCATCTAAATATTTATTAAATTCATCTTTAACACTTTTAGAATCTATTAACATAATATTTGGATTATAATTATCTTTTATAGAATTAGAAACTTTTGTTTTCCATATATTACAATCTTCAATAATTTTCCTTACATCAGCAATTGGAGTATCTTTTTTAACAGTTTTATCTTCTGTGGCAAATTCTTCTTTTTTCTTTTGAAGAGGTTTGAAATCTTCGAAATCACTTTTACTATTTCCAAATACAAATTCATAATCCTCTTTTAATTTATTTAATATTAATTCTGTATATTTTTTATAATATTTGGAATTTTCTATGGTATTTCGGAAATTCTTTTTAATTTCTTCATCCAAAGTATCATTTGTTTTTAAATTTACTCTTTCTGGATCAATATTATTTTTATCATTTTGGCTTTGAGGGTCAACTAATAAAATTTGTTCATAATTTTTTTTTGAAAAAATTGAAATAAATCTAGGAGCTTCAATAATTGTATCAATCATACCATGGAATAATTCTTTAAATTTAGAAGTCATAATTTCTAAATTTGGTGTTAGAGCTACTTCACCTTCTGCAAATGATAATCTTAAAGTAAAAAATGCTTGATTTAATTTTCTATTTAATAAAGTTTTATTCATTTCTAATAAATTTTGTCTATTTAATTTATAAAGCATCTCTACACACATTAAATCTGTCATTGTTACATAGTCATCAAAAGCCTTTTCATCAGAAGTTGCCAATTGAATTAATTTTTTTCTTTTTATTTTTTCTAATCTTAAATTATACATTGATTTATTTTTTAATTCTTGTAAAGTTTTTGAATTTTCAGTTTCATCAATTTCCCTAACTTCTTTTAATCTTGTTGAAATATTTTTATAAAGCTCTCTCAAAGTTTTAAAAACTTCTTCTTCAATAATTTTTTTAAATTTACTTTTAGCATTTTCAAATTCTTTTCTTTGAGTACTTTCGAAATCAGACATTCCTGAGGAGACCCATGCCGTATCTCCGACAATTTTTTGTAAAGATACTTTACTAATTTTATTAATTTGACTATTAGCTTGAATCATTTTTTCAACAAATGCTGGCTTAGTTAAGAATAATTTTTCGCTTAATTCTTTTCTGACAGATTGGAATTTTTTGAAACGATTATAATTTCTCCACATTGAAAATAATTTAAAAGGTAGATATTGTTTGAAATAATTAATCTTTCTCATAATATTAAATAAAGTTGATTGATACATCCAATCTGATAAAGTATAAAATTCAGCTACTTGTTCTGGGTTTTTTCCTTTATCTTTTCTATTTGGATCATTTACTGGATAAGAATGGGAAATACCTGTTGGAGTAATAATAAAATAGTCTTTACCAATTTTTTCTCTTTCCACAACACGTAGGTCATATGGGGAAAAAATATGTTCTGCAGAATGATCAACTTTTTCACAGAAGATAAACTTAATTGGTGTTGTATTTCCATACATTGCAAAGAATTGTATAGCTTTTTCTCCATTTGTAATATCTTTCATATTTTTTTCTGTTTTTGAGCCTTTTTTTACATAAAGTTCAACTTCTAATTCTTTCATTTCTTCCCTCTGAATTTTTGGATCAAATATTTTTATAAATTTTTCTTTTATAACTTGTTCATATTTATTTTTTTCTTTTTCATTGGAACTTTCAAGAATTTCATTTTCTTGTTCTAAGCTTAAATTTTCTTCTTTATCATCTTCTTTAATTGGCTTGGATTCTTTTTGTATATTAAAAGTTTTTTTTGTGGTTCCTGCTGCATGAGAAATTTTGGTAGCTTCTCTTTTATCTTCTGGTAAGGGATATTGGTTTTTAATGCTTTCATCATGGGGATATAATGACATAAAATATTCTTTGTGTTCAGGTTTGAAAATGTCTGTTACTTTAAAAACGCCGAATCTTTGTTTCGTTTCTACATCATCTGATAAAAATTTAGAACGATGTTTTCTTTTGTACTCGTCCTTGTATTCAAGGCCGACTACTTTTTTATTGTTCATTTTTTATTTATAATTTTTTTTTTAAGATATTTAAATAGATTAATATCAGTTATATATTTATTTAATTTATATTATTTTTCTTATTTTAAAATTTTAAATATTTATTATTAAAAAATTTAAGATTTTTATTTTTTATTAATTATTATTTTTATAATAAAATTGGGGATTGGGGATTGGGGATTGGGGATTGGGGTTTGGGGATTGGGGATTGGGGTTTGGGGGTTGGGGCCCGGGGCCCGGGC
>Ga0310697_10004647_pt1 | contig 13484 bp, 12 predicted proteins | sample 172DNAGHGlowgp2_FD_203883 | JGI IMG/M metagenome (GOLD analysis project Ga0310697, IMG submission 203883) | Sheep rumen microbial communities from Palmerston North, Manawatu-Wanganui, New Zealand - 1728 DNA GHGlow gp2 (v2) (version 2) | ecosystem: Host-associated > Mammals > Digestive system >...
TTCAACGGACGTGTGTCGTATGATGTCGTCCAGCAGAAGAATCCCAAGACGGCAAAGATAGGCTATACCGTCACCCCTGGCCGTCTCTATCGTCTCGACAGCGTCGGCTATTTCGGATTCCCCGCTCATGCTGACAGTTTGATCAAAAGTACCCAGCCTGAGGCGCTGATTCACAAGGGCGATCCCTTTGAGGTAGCCAGACTCGATGCCGAGCGCAATCGTATCAGCACGCTGTTGCGCAACAATGGTTACTACTATTACCAGCCCGACTACGCCTCCTATTTGGCTGACACTTTTGTCGTCGACGGCAAGGCCCAGCTGCGCTTCCAACTGGCTAAGGACGTGCCTGTGGCTGCTCAGCATCAGTGGTACATCGGACGTGTCAATATCAATATGAAGAAGACCTTTATGGAGCAGCCCACCGACTCGTTCGTAGGTCGCTTCTTCACTGTCCGCTTTGCAGGTAAGAAACCACCCATCCGTCCTCGTGTCCTCATGGCTGATATCAAGCTGCGTCCCCGTCAGATGTACAGCTATTCAGATTATGTGGAGTCCGTCAGCAAGATCAATGCTATGGGCCTGTTCTCGATGACCGATTTCCAGTTTACACCACGTGATACTACCGCCACTTGCGATACCCTCGACCTGACGCTCAACTGCACTTTCGACAAACCCTGGGACTTCTATGTCGAGACCAATTTTAATGCCCGTACCATAGGACGTATGGGTCCTGAGCTGAAGACGGGCGTCACTCGTCGCAATGCCTTCCGTGGTGGCGAGAAGATAGACATCAATCTGCATGGCTCCTACGAGTGGTCTACCAGTGGCGGTTCGGCGATGAACAATTACGAGTATGGTGCCGATGCCTCTATCGAGTTCCCACGTATCATAGCACCTTTTGTGGGTGGCAACCGCATCCGTCGCGACAAGCAGGGGCGCATCATCCGTCGTCGCCGTTTCTATACCACTCCTACCACACTGGCTAAGATTTCGACCAATATCATCCATCGTCCCGACTATTACAAGATGCATGTGGTGAGTGGCGAGTGGACCTACCGTTGGCAGCCTACCGCCCAGAGTCGTCATGAGTTTTCGCCACTGACGGTGAAGTATCAGTTCATGAACAGCCATACCGTCAAGTATGACGAGCTGGTCCTGAATAATCCCTATCTGCTGGCCACCATGCAAGACTACTTCATCCCTGAGATGCGCTACACCTATACCTACACGTCGCAATCCACGCTGCGTCACCCCATTCGCTGGGAGACGACCATTGCTGAGTCGGGCAACGTCGTATCGCTGGGTTATATGATTAAGGGCGACAGCTGGAACGACAAGGATAAGAAACTCTTCAAGAATCCCTATTCGCAGTTTGTGAAGCTCGAGACCGACTTCACCAAGACGTGGACACTTAACAGCTCTACACGACTCGTCGCTCATCTCAATGGCGGCTATATCTGGTGTTTCGGCAACTCCACCTACGCTCCCAACAGCGAGCTCTTCTATGTGGGAGGCGCCAACTCCATCCGAGCTTTCTCCGTGCGTGGAGTCGGTCCTGGCGATGTCGAATCGTTTGGCGATCGTGCCACCGACTATCTGTTGCGCAATGGTAATATGAAAATCATGGGCAACCTCGAGCTGCGTCAGCGACTCTTTGGCAGTCTGCATGGCGCTCTGTTCCTCGATGCGGGTAATGTGTGGAACACTTCCGGCAGAGCTTACGGCCAGTTCCAAATGAAGAATCTGTTACGCGAGATGGCAGTAGGTACAGGCGTCGGTATTCGCTACGACCTCGACTTCCTCATCCTGCGTCTCGACTGGGGTATAGGACTCCACATGCCTTACGATACGGGCAAGTCGGGCTTCTTCAATATCGACAGTTTCAAGGACTGTCAGACGCTTCATTTCGCCATTGGTTATCCTTTCTAAGGTTAAAGAGTGGTAAAATCGCTTTTTGCTGAGAATTTTTTCGTACTTTTGCAGACAGTTAATGATCATTATTTACTAAATAGATTAATATTCAATGAAACCGACATTGTTTCTCTTAGCTGCAGGCATGGGTAGCCGATATGGTGGCCTGAAGCAGCTCGACGGTCTGGGCCCCAATGGCGAGACCATCATGGACTATAGTATTTACGATGCCATCCAGGCAGGTTTTGGTAAGATTGTATGGGTGATCCGCAAGGACTTCGAGGAGCAGTTCCGCACCCAGATCCTGGCCAAGTACGAGGGTAAGGTGAAGTGTGAGCTCTGCTTCCAGGCGCTCGACGCACTGCCCGCAGGTTTCAGCGTTCCCGAAGGTCGTCAGAAGCCTTGGGGTACCAACCATGCTGTGCTGATGGGCAAGGATGTCATCAAGGAGCCCTTCTGTGTCATCAACTGCGACGACTTCTATGGTCGCGACTGCTTCATGCAGATTGGCAAGTTCCTCTCTAATCTGCCTGAGGGTGCTAAGAACAAGTATGCTATGGTCGGCTTCCGCGTTTGCAACACACTCTCAGAGAATGGCAGCGTGGCGCGTGGCGTCTGCACTTATAATGACAAGCGTCACCTGACCGATGTTGTTGAGCGCACTGAGATTATGCGCATCGACGGCACCATCAAGTACAAGGACGAGCAGGGCGAGTGGCAGGCTCTCGACGAGAATGCCCCTGTCTCCATGAATGTGTGGGGCTTCACTCCCGACTATTTCGAGTACAGCGAGGCTTATTTCAAGGAGTTCCTCAGTGATCCTAAGAACATGGAAAACCTGAAGGCTGAGTTCTTTATCCCCTTGATGGTCAACAAACTCATCAACGACGGCACGGCTACCTGCGAGGTGCTCGATACCACCTCTAAGTGGTTTGGTGTGACCTACGCTGCCGATCGTGAGGACACCGTAAATCGTATTCAGAAACTCGTCGACGAGGGCGTTTATCCTAACAAGCTCTTCTAAGTCGCGATATGCTCAATCCGATATTAAGCGAGGGGGAGTGCAGCTTGCTGCGCTCCCTCATCGAAGGTGCCGACTCCATCGTGCTCTGTGTTCATCAGAACCCTGATGGCGACGCTATGGGCTCTATGCTGGGCATGGGTGAGGCCTTGCGCACGCTAGGTAAGGACCCGTTGATGGTTGTTCCCGACCAGTTTCCCGACTATCTGCACTGGTTGCCCAACTCCGAAAAAGTCGTACGTTACGACAAGCGTAAGGATTTTGTCGATACCGTCTTGAAGATAGCCGACCTCGTCATCTGTCTCGACTTCAACACTCCATCGCGCACCGACGAGATGGCTGCTGCGCTGTGTGCGTCGCCTGCCAAGAAAGTGCTCATAGACCATCATCCCGGTCCCGAGGTAGATACTGTGCTCTGCATCTCTCATCCTGAGATGTCGTCGGCTAGCGAACTCGTGTTCCGTGTTATCTGGCAACTGGGACTCTTCGACCGTTTGGGCCAGCATTATGCCGTTCCCATCTATTGTGGCATGATGACCGATACGGGAGGCTTCACCTTCAATTCCAACGACCCCGACATCTTCTTCATCATCAGCCAGCTGCTCACCAAGCACATCGACAAGGACAAGATCTACCGCAACGTCTATCATAACTACAGCGAGCACCGTCTGCGCCTCGTGGGCCATGTGTTGTGCAATCGTCTGGTGGTTGACGCTGAGCGCCATGCTGCCTACTACACACTTGATCGCGACGATCTGCGCCAGTTCCACTTCATCAAGGGCGATGCTGAAGGACTGGTCAATATGCCCCTGCAAATCAAGGGTTTGAAGCTCAGTATCTCTTTGCGCGAAGATACGGAGCGCGATCAGACCATATGGGTGTCGCTGCGCTCAGTCGACAAATTCCCCTGCAATGAGATGGCAGCCCGCTTCTTTAACGGTGGAGGCCACCTGAATGCCTCTGGCGGACGCCTCAATTGCTCAATGTCCGAAGCTGTCGATATCGTCCATCAGGCCTTTATTGCGTTTGAGGACAAGTTAAAGTAGTCTAATATTGCAGATATTTGCCGAATAATTTGTAATTTTGTGGCCGAATTAAACTTTTTGACACTCAAAGATGAAGAAATTTTTATATCCTGTCGTGCTGTTGCTCGTTGCTTTCACCTATGTCAGTTGTGAGAATTACGAGACCTATGCCGACAAGAAGGAAGCCGAGCGTGATGCCATTGACAGATTCATTGCTCGCGAAGGTATTCAGGTCATTGATGATGCCCAGTTCAAGGCTCAGAACAACACCACCGACGTGTCGAAGAACCAGTATGTGCGCTTCGAACGTAATGGCGTCTACATGCAGATTGTCCGTCAGGGCTGTGGCGATAAGATGGAGGAGAACAAGACCGTCAACGTGCTCTGCCGTTTCCTCGAGAAGAATATCATGACCGATTCCATCCTCATCCGTAACGACGATGCTGCCTGGTTGACGCGTAATAACATCACCTACAATGTATCCGACTATATTGACAAGATGACCTGTTATCGTACAGGAACCACCATCACTGCTTCGTTCGTCTCGGGCATGATGTATATGTTCCACAGCTCAGCATCTGTTCCCGCTGGCTGGCTCGTTCCCTTGAACTACGTCAACATCGGACGTCCTGATCCCGCTTCTGCTACTGAAGAGGAGGTTGCCAAGGTGCGACTCATCGTACCCCACTCGCAGGGCACTGCCGACGCGTCGTCCAGCGTCTATCCTTGCTATTACGAAATCACTTATCAACGTACACGTTAAAAATCATTATTCCATATGACACTGATTAAATCCATTTCCGGTATCCGTGGTACCATTGGCGGTCCCACTGGCGATACTCTCAACCCACTCGATATCGTTAAGTTTACAACAGCCTATGCTCAGTTCATTGGTGGACGTAAGGTGGTAGTAGGCCGCGATGGTCGTATGTCTGGTCTGATGGTTCGCAATGTTGTCGTAGGAACCCTTATGGGTATGGGCTATGATGTCATAGATATTGGCTATGCCACAACTCCAACCACGGAGTTGGCCGTTCGTATGGCAGGTGCTGATGGTGGTATCATCATCACCGCATCTCACAACCCCCGTCAGTGGAATGCCCTGAAGTTGCTTAACCGCGAGGGCGAATTTCTCACTGCTGCCGATGGAGCTGAAGTGCTTCGTATGGCTGAGGCTGAGGACTTCAACTACGCAGAGGTAGACCATCTTGGCAGCCTTACTGTCGACGATACTTACAACCGTCGCCATATCGACTCTGTTCTTGCCCTTAAGCTAGTAGACCGCGAGGCTATCAGCAAGCGCAAGTTCCGTGTGTGTGTGGATACCATCAATTCTGTAGGTGGCATCATCCTGCCTGAGCTGTTCCAGGCACTGGGTGTAGACTACGTGATTCTTAACGGTGAGTGCACAGGCGACTTCGCCCACAATCCTGAGCCTTTGGAGAAGAACCTGCAGGGCATCATGGATGAGATGAAGAGCGGTCGTTACGACTTGGGTATTGTTGTCGATCCCGATGTCGACCGTCTGGCTTTCATCTGCGAGGATGGTCGTATGTTTGGCGAAGAGTACACGCTGGTCAGCGTAGCCGACTACGTGCTCTCTCAGACCCCAGGCAATACCGTTAGCAATCTCTCCAGCACCCGTGCTCTGCGCGATGTTACTGAGCGTCACGGTGGCACCTATTCCGCTGCTGCTGTTGGCGAGGTCAACGTCACTACGAAGATGAAGGAAGTCAACGCCATTATTGGTGGCGAGGGCAATGGAGGAGTCATCTATCCTGAGAGCCACTATGGTCGCGATGCCCTCGTAGGCATCGCCCTCTTCCTCACCTCACTGGCTAAGAAGGGCTGCAAGGTCAGCGAGCTTCGTGCCACCTTCCCCGATTATCAGATTGCCAAGAACCGCATCGACCTCACCCCTGAAACTGACGTCGACGCCATCCTGGTCAAGGTGAAGGAGATGTTCGCCAAGGATGCTACCGCTCAGGTCAACGATATCGACGGTGTGAAGATTGACTTCCCCGATCGTTGGGTCCACCTGCGCAAGTCGAACACCGAGCCCATCATCCGCGTCTATAGCGAGGCTGCTACGATGGAGTCTGCCGACGAGCTCGGCAAGCGCCTTATGCAGGTCGTTTACGACATGCAATAAAAAAACTTTTGATTATTATAAAAGAGGGCTGAGCACCATCGGTGTCCAGCCCTCTTTCTTGATTGACATACTTAGAAGTTCACGCCGATAGCCATGAACAGGTTTTGGTTGCGAGCAGTGGCGAAATCATCCTTGATGATATTGGCCAGACCGAAGTCGAAACCAATTTCGGCATAGAGCATCTTGTATTCAGCACCACAGCCCACGCGGAGCCCACCATCGAAGCGACGGAAATCGTTGAAGGAGGAATGGGACTCGCGCTGCACTGTTGTGGAGCCGTAGTTCTTGGTCTTCCCCCCGACACCATAGGCCAGATAGCCTCCTAGGAAGGGCTGGATGTAGAGGTCGTCGAGGACATCGAATGAATACTTGATGACGATAGGAGCCTGCAGATAGGTCAGGCGGGTGGTGATCTCGGCACCATCGCGATAGCGCTTGCCTCCCTTCTCGGAGTAGAGCAGTCCTAACTCAAGCCATAGTGGGGTGGAGTTGGCCAGCTGGATGCCGTAGACGCCTCCAACCATGAGTCCAGAACGACTGTCTAGGTCGACGTCGATGACATCGCTATTGACGGTGGCGACGTTCAATCCGAGGCGCAGACCATAGTAGCGTTCAGTGGTCGTTCTACTGTAGCGGCTGCGTTCGCGCGACGTCTGATACTGAGCCAGACAATGGGTGGCCACTGTGGCCAGGCATATCATCAAAAGTATTTTCTTCATGTCTCTCTTTTACACTGTTTACTCGTAGTGTGTGTCGAGGTAGGTGACGTGGGTGACGAGGTACTCCTCGATGCCGTGCTTACCATCAGCACCACCGATACCACTCTTCTTCACACCTGCATGGAAGCCCTGCATGGCCTCGAAGTGCTCGCGGTTGATATACGTCTCGCCAAACTCGAGCTCACGAGCCACACGGGTAGCAGTGTCGATATCCTTGGTGAAGACACTGGATGCCAGACCGTATTCGCAGTCGTTGGCCCAAGCAATAACCTGATCCAAGGTATCGAACTCAACTAGAGGAATAACAGGACCGAAGGTCTCCTCGTGGATGATGTCCATATCCTGTGTACAGCCATCGAGAACGGTTGCAGCATAGAAGTAGCCCTTGGTGCCTACGCGATGACCACCGCATAGCAGCTTAGCACCCTGCTTGATGGCGCGCTCCACCTTCTCTTTGACGCTCTCCAGTGCGCGAGCCTCTACCAACGGACCCATATCGACGGTGTGGTCTTGGCAGACGTCGCCCACCTTGACAGCCTCCATCTTCTTGACGAGAATCTTGGTGAACTCGGCCTTCACTTCCTTCTGCACATAGACGCGCTCGGCATTGTTACAGATCTGACCATTGTTACCGATACGCGAGTCGACAATCCACTGGGCTGCCTTCTCCAGGTCGGCATCCTTGCAAACGATGGCAGGAGCCTTACCACCCAGCTCAAGGCTGACCTTGGTAATATTCTTAGAAGCAGCAGCCATGATGCTCTCGCCAGCACCTACAGAACCGGTGACAGAGACGATATCAATCTTGGGCGAGCCAGCCATCTCGTTGCCGATGACGCTTCCCTTACCCGTTACGATATTGATGACACCCTTGGGCAGACCCACTTTGTCTATAACCTCGCCGAATACGGTACAGTTCTCAGGGGTGAGTTGTGAGGGCTTGATGACGATGGTACATCCGGCAATCAGCGCAGCACCGGCCTTACGGGCGATGAGGAAGAAGGGGAAGTTCCAGGGCAGGATGCCTGCTACGACACCAATAGGCTTCTTCGACAGGAAGATGGTCTCGTTAGGACGGTCGGAGGGGATAATCTCGCCCTCGATGTGGCGTGCGAACGATGCCATGTAGTCGAAATACTCGGCAGTGACGTCGACCTCGATGGTAGCCCATGTGATGGTCTTACCCTGCTCGCGCATGATGATGTCGATGAACTCCTCGCGACGCTCACGGATACCGTTGGCCAGTTTCTTCAGCCAGCCAGCACGCTCGATGGCCGGTGTCTTGGCCCACGCCTTCTGAGCAGCACGAGCTGCGTCTAGCGCACGGTTCACATCCTCGATAGTGCCATTAGGCTGTCGAGAAATGACTTCCTCAGTAGAGGGGTTCAACACATCAATCCACTGGCCGTTCGATGCTTCGCAGAACTGACCGTTAATGTACATTTTCAGATCTTTCATACGTCTTTGTTTTAGTATTGTAGTTAATTGAAATCTATCAACAGGCAAAGTTAAGCTTTTTAGCTGACATTACCAAATTATTTGCCCAAAAATTTCGTATCGAGATATTGTTGGAAGGCTTCCTTGTACATATCGCCAATGGGCAGATAGGTGTCGGAGTCCATGATGACACGGTTCTTGTTGACCTCTTGAATCTTCGTCAGATTGATGATGTATGAACGGTGGATGCGCATGAAGTAGGAGGGCAGACGCTCCTCCATCTTTTTCATGGAGAGCAGCGTAATGATGGGCTTGGACTCGCTCTCGAGATAGACCTTCAGATACTCGCTCATAGCCTCGACGTAGCGGATGTCGCTGATGCTGACCTTCACAATGCGATATTCGGTCTTGAGGAAGATGGTGTCATCTTCGAGGTTAGAGGTAAGAGGTAAGGGGTTGGAGGCTAGAGAAATGTTCTCACGACCCTCTAATCTCTCCTTTATCCGATTTGCTGCTCGCTGGAAGTCCTGCAGACCGAAGGGCTTGAGCAGATAGTCGACAGCATTGACCTTGAAGCCCTCTACGGCATATTCGGCATAAGCGGTAGTGAAGACCACGAGGGGTGGGGCCGTGAGTGTCTTGATGAAGTCCATGCCGTTGAGGTCGGGCATGTTGATGTCGCAGAATATGGCATCTACGGTGTCTTGCTGCAGAAACTGCTGAGCCTCGAGTGCACTCTGGCACTGGGCTGCCAATTCTAGGAATGGTACTTTGCCTATGTAGGCTGCGATTTGCTGGAGCGCCAGGGGCTCGTCGTCAATAGCCATGCAACGAATCATGTCAGTGGTATTAAGAGTTCAACATTATAAATGTCAGGTTCGTCCTGTATATTTAGCGTAAAATTGTTGTCATAGAGTAAGTTTAAACGTTGTTTGACATTGGTGAGTCCGACGCCTCCTTTCTCCTGATTGGGCTTGTCGGCTTTGCTGTTGCGGCAGGTGAATCGGAGTTTGGTGCCCTCGATGCCTACCTTGACGTCGATGAACGACTCGTGCTGATAGGAGATGCCATGTTTGAAAGCATTCTCGATGAAGGTGATGAGCATCAGCGGTGGAATCTGGCGATCAGGAGCCTGGGTGGGCAGGTCGACCGTGATCTTGACCTTATCGGTATAGCGCAGGCGCATCAGTGTGACGTAGTTGCGAATGAAGTCGAACTCACGGGTCAGCGGTACCCCTTTCTTATCGCCTTCATAGAGCACGAAGCGCATCATCTTCGACAGTTCCAGGATGGTCGACTTGGCTTTCTCAGCATCGATATCTACTAGTGCATGGATATTGTTCAGCGTGTTCATGAAGAAGTGAGGGTTGATCTGGTATTTCAGATATTCCAGCTGTTGCTCCAGATTCTCCTTCTCCAACCTGATGAGCTTCTTCTTGTCGTCGCGATGCTTGAAGTAGTACTTGATGCCTAGGTTCGTGCCCAGCATGAGAAACAGCACGAGTGTGGCTACGATGTCGTGTTCGCCAATGATGGCGGGTGGCGTGTGGCGCCTCTTCTTGTCGTCGGGCTTGAAGGTGGGTTCATGGTCAGGCTTATGCATGTCTTCGGGTTTATGCATGCCATCGGGCTCATGCATACCATCGGGCTCGTCGTCAGGACGGAAATCGTCATATGGTCTATGACCATCGTCGAAGGGGGGACGCACATCGTCCATCTTCTCCATCTTTGGCTTATGAGCCATATTGGCAGGTTTCCCATTGCACTGATAGATCATGAACCCCGCTATCATCGTCACGAAGAGCGAGCCGTAGAGCAGTCGTTTGTTCCCATATACCAGCAGGGGTGCGATGATGAAGTTGTGGATGAGAAACAACAGTAGATAGACCGTGAAATGTTGCCAGACCATGATGACCTCGCTCCACTGGAAGGTCAACGACTCGTTGTTCAAGGCATGCAGATAAAGACTTAGCACTGGGGCTGCAAAAAGCAAACCCCATAGTGCTAAGTACATGATATGTTCTTGTCGCGACTGATGTGCCATCCACCTATAAAAACGTAATTTTTCGTTTTTTATTGTCATGTGAATGCTTTCATTTATAAGAAGGGAGATTACCAGTGTCCGCCAGGGAATCCTCCACCCATACTGCTGCTGATGCTATTGCTGGCCGTCACGCTCTGTGTCGTGCTGCCCAGCGAGAGGGTGTAGCTGGTGCCGCTCTTCATGTTAGGAGCGCTGACCATGATGGTACCGTTGTTGTATGTGTAAGGAGGCATGGTGAACGAAGCCAGTGTCGTGCTGCCATTACTGATGGTGACGCCATTTTCCGTCTTCGCCGTGGGGTTCGACAGGTCGATGGCTACCTCGGTGGCAAAGGTGTTGTTAGCCAGGATGTCCTCCTCGTCAGGGAAGTATTCAGAGACTGCACTGGAGGGTTCGGCAGTGGTCTTGTCGATATCGATGCTGAAGGTTAGCAACTCACCGCTGCTGGCGCTCATCGTACCGTTGCTACCACTAATGGCACCCGTTCCACCCGTGCCTTTGCTGTCAATATAACTTTGGAATTCGCTGTAAGGATCCTGTGCTGAGCAGGCTGTCACTACGGCCATCGTGGCCATCAGTGTCCACAAAAACATCGTCTTTTTCATATCTCTTGTCCTTTTAAAGTTGTTAATGATTATTTTTATGCGACAAAAGTAGACGAAAAAAGCCGGTCCACCAAAAACTTTCAGCGAACCGGCCTAATTATTCAGCGAATGATTAAAGTCCTAATTTGCTTTTTGCTGATGCAGCAGCGTTGTCGATAGCATCGCTTGCCTTCTTCTTAGCAGCCTCCTTGGTCTCTTCTACCTTCTGGTCAGCAGCAGCCTTAGCCTCTTCCACCTTCTCGTTGGCAGCGTCGACAGCAGAGTCCTTCACCTCAGTGGCAGCGTCGCCAACATTCTCGATGAAGCTCGTAACCACCTTTTCGGGCTCAATCTCGGTCAGCGCAGCAACGGCAGCTACAGCAGCCTCGCTATCACCGGCAACAGCCTTCACCTTGTCGGCATTCTCCTTCAGGAAGTTCTGAATCTTAGCCACATACTCCTTGGCAACCTCGGGGTTCTCCTTAATCAGGCTGACAACCTTCTCTTTAACGGTAGCCAGAGCCTCCTGCAACTTGGCAGCATCGCCAGATTCGAACAGAGCGCTGATGGCATTGATGTCCTCCTGAGCAGCAGCCTCAGACAGCGAGTCAACCAGTGCTACTGAGTCAACGGCCTCGGCAGCCTGCTGAGTTTTGTTACCACACGATGTTGCGAACGAGATGGCAGCAACAGCCATCACTGCGAAAATGATTTTCTTCATAACGTTTTCCTTTCTCCTTTAATTAATTAATAATGTGTTTAGTTAACAATACGGGGGCAAAGATACGTTTTTTCTATATATCGTGTACTCAGACAGCCTGTTTTTTAAACTTTTTTTACACACAGGTTACCATTGGATAACTACCATGTGATGCCATCTGCCTTCTATAGATGTCACTTAAGAAAATCAAGCATAAAAAATATTGGGCTTCTTGTTTTAAATTTGTGGAAAATGTGTAACTTTGCAGCGAGAGCCATCAGACTTGCTTGGATGACGAGAGTGCCCTCTGTTTTTATATAATATTAGGTGATATGAAACAAGAAAATACAACGCCCACCTCTGGATACCCCAAACTGGATGAATGGGTGATGATATGGCGAGAGACACTGCCAAAGTATTTCGGATACCCATTTAACGAGGTCTCGCCGCTGCGCGACTTCTATGAGTGGTACTATGCTGCAGGCATCAACCTGATGAACCTGAATAATGCTGGCGACCCGTTTACCGACACACCTTGGGAGGTGTCATCGCAGGTTTTCGAACGCGAGGTCATCGAGTTCTTCGCACCGCTTTACGATTTCGACGACGGCAACCGATGGGGACTCATCACCCATAGCGGCTCCGACGGCAACAATCACGGCATCTACTTCGGTGCCAACTACCTGAAGCACAAGACAGGACAGGCCCCCATACTCTATGTGAGCGACGAGGCCCACTACTCGAATATGCGACTGGCTCACCTGCAGAACCTGGAAACACGGCTGGTGAAGAGCGACACTATGGGGCGCATGATTCCCGAGGAACTGGAACGTGCACTCGACACGTCGCGTCCGGCACTCGTGGTCTATGCCTGTGGCTCTACCTTCAAAGGGGCTATCGACGATATGCCTGCGCTGAACGACGTGCTCCGCCGTCACCCTGAACTGCCTGCCGTCTATCGTCATGTCGATGCGGCACTCTTTGGCGGCTACCTGCCGTTTACCGAGCACCGCCATCTGGTGAGCAGCAAGAAGATGGGCTTTGAGTCGATTGCCGTCAGCGGCCATAAGTTCTTCGGCATCGACTCGCCATGCGGACTCTTCATCTGCACGCGTGAGGTGTACGACAACCAGTCAGACTTCGACGTACCTTATCTGAATAAGAACATGCGCATGATCAACTGTTCGCGCGACCCCATCCAGCCGCTTAAGTTTTGGTGGGTGGTACAGAAAGTGGGTGCCGAAGGGTGGGCGCGTCAGGCCCGTCGAATCATGGAGCTGACGGCTTATCTGAAGAAGCAGCTCGATAAAGCAAGCTATCCCGCGTGGGTCAACGAATACAGCAACACCGTTTTTATGCGATGCCCGTCGCCAGAATTGGCCCACAAGTACCAGTTGGCACAGAACGAGGATACACGTTTCGGAGGCAAACTGTGCCACGTGGTGGTGATGCAGCATTTCACTGAGGAGTCCATCGATGCCTTCGTGGCAGAATTATGTAAAAAGATATATGGCAAAGATTACTAAAGAACAATACGAGTTTGCATTGGCACGAATAGAGGAACTGTTGCCAATGGTAGATGACAATACACCTTCCAACGACCGTAATGCGGTAGAGTTGACAATGATGTCGGATGTTGTTATTGACTACGAAAAGGAGCACTATCCGTGTCGCCTCATAACATTTACGAGACAATGAGTAGAAGTAGAAAGCGAATGCCTGGCAGCACTTGGTGCTGCTGCAAGTCGCAGAAGAAAGGAAAGCATCCAAGAAGCCGTAAAAGCTGCCTCTTGGCCGCAATAAAAAATAGGACCGAGCCCCTTGCTCAGTCCTATTTTCTTTTTTACGGTTTCCTACATGCAGCTCGTCACTCCGAGCGTAGTCCCCAGTG
>Ga0310697_10004648_pt1 | contig 13484 bp, 18 predicted proteins | sample 172DNAGHGlowgp2_FD_203883 | JGI IMG/M metagenome (GOLD analysis project Ga0310697, IMG submission 203883) | Sheep rumen microbial communities from Palmerston North, Manawatu-Wanganui, New Zealand - 1728 DNA GHGlow gp2 (v2) (version 2) | ecosystem: Host-associated > Mammals > Digestive system >...
CAATACGGGCGGGATATCTTTGTGCATGACGTGGTGTTCAACCGCAAGGATAAGTCCGTAACGGTGCCTATCGTGGCGAACAGGCTTGCCAAATGCAAGGTACGGAAGGTACGCTTCGAAGCGAATGTCGGCGGACAATCCTACGCGGACGAGATAAGCGCAAAGATCAAGGAAATACCCTATGCTTGCAACGTTACCTCGAAGAAAGCCCCGAACACTATGAGCAAGCTGTCGAAGATAGAACAGTTTCAGCAGAATATCCGTGAAATCCATTTCCGAAGGGATAAAGGGCGCGGGCGGGAGTACGATCTGTTCATCAACGAGTTGCAGACGTTCTCGTTCACCCAGAAGAATCTGCATGATGATGCCGCCGATTCTCTTGCCGGATTGTGCGATATGGCGATAAATGGAGTGGTGAAGATACAAGTATTAGGTGTCAGACCGTTCTAAAATGAATAATGTAACCCCATACCTTGTGGTGTGGGGTATTTTTATGCCCTTTTTTACAAATATCAGACGTACTCCGTACACTTCTGTTGTCCTCTAAAGGTTTTTTGTTAGTGTGGGAGATAGAGAACCTTTATTGTTTTCACTTTTCGCATACACCCACACCCGCCCGTGGGTGCAAACGCGGGCAGCTCCCCTTTTAAGTCGATTGTGAGGTAAACGCATGGAAGAGATCATTACATCAAACATGGGCTTATACGGTCGCAGACGCATTTATACGAATGCGGATGTTATCACGGCTGAGAACGTCCTTGAAGAAGTGAATAGTGCGCTCAATACCCACATGGAGAATCTGAAAGAGGAAGAGTATCTGTATTGGTATCGTCGCGGTTTGCAGCCGATTCTTGAACGAAAAAAAGAGATCAGGAGTGAAATCTGCAATAAGGTGACGATCAACAACGCAGACATGATCGTGACATTCAAAGACGGGTACTTCCTTACGAAGCCCGCAACATATATCAGCCGGAAAGAGGACGAGGGCATCACCGAGACGGTGAAGCAGCTGAATGAGTACGTCAATCTCTCCGGCAAGTATGAAGCAGATAACCAGGTCGTAGATTGGTTCCATACTGTCGGTCTTGGCGATCTGTATGTCGAGCCAAACGATGAACCGGGCATCCCGTTCAAGACCTATGCCCTTGACCCCAGAAGCGCGTGTGTGGCATACAGCCGTCAGCCGGGAAACAAGCCTGTAATGGCTATCAAGATTGCGGTTCAGGATAAGAAGGTCATGGTGGACGCGATCACGAGGGAGTATTTCTTCCGTCTCGAAGGCAAGACACTCAGCAATGACGAGCTGAAATATGGCTATGCTCCCGATGCTTCGGCATTCAACCTGAGATACCTCGGAGCCGAAGCTAACATCATAGGCGAAATCCCCATTGTTGAATATACATATAACAAGCTGCGCATGGGTGCTTTTGAGAACGTCCTGTCTATCATGGACGAGATCAACCTTGTGCAGAGTAACCGCATAGACGGCATAGAGCAGTTCATACAGAGCCTTATGATTCTGTATAACTGCGACCTGGACGAAGGACAGACGGCGGCCTCCATCCGCAAAGCGGGTTTTGTGGCCTTAAAGAACAGCGGAGAGAACAAGGCCGATATCAAGGTCCTCAACGAGCAGTTAGACCAGTCACAGACTCAGGTAACGCTGAAAGACCTTTACGAACAGATGCTTGACAAGGCGGGCGTTCCGAACTCGGTTCATGACGGCGGTTCAACTTCCGATACCGGGTCCGCTGTTTATCTCCGTAACGGGTGGGCAGTTGCCGACACTTGCGCGAGGAACACCGAGGACGAGTTCAAACAGGCGAATGCGTACTTTGACCGTATCATTCTTGCCATCTTGAAGAAGAAGATCGGGTTCAGCCTTAATCGTTCGGATTTTGAGTTAAAGATAGTCCGCAACGACCTCTCGAACCTTCTTGTAAAGACACAGGCGGCTATGAACATGAAGGATTTGGGATTCGCACCTGCACTTGCTTTTGAGCGTTCGGGCTTATCGAATGACCCGTTGACCGATGTTGAAGTCAGCAAGGAATACATCGAGAAGGTTTGGAGCAATCAGCCGACCGCACAGCAGACGACGGACGGAGACCCGAACGCATCTGTACAGAACTCTACCGAACCGAGGGACAGGACGGAAGGCGGTGAGCCTGATGCTGCTAAGGCTTGACGAACTGAACTCCCTACAGAGCGATATAGAGCGTTATCTGGGAAATAAGTCCAAGATAACGGACTTAATGCTCGATTGGCTTGCTCTCGCGTATGCAGACGGCAAGACGGACGTGGAAGATCAGCTGCGGGGCGAGACGGATATCCCGGTAGGGCGCATCCAAGAAGTGATATATTCCAAGGTCGGCGGCAAGACCGCTTTTGAGCGAATAGAAGATGACCTTGACAGCATCGAGGATCTGTTCTTGCTGTTCGAGAATGAACGTCAGAGGGTGTACAACACGGCGGGCCATGATACGGCTGAAAATCTCGGTGCGAAGTACAAGACGTGGCACACGATGCTTGATAACCGCGTCAGAGATTCACATGAATATCTCGAAGGCATGGTAAAGCCCATGAACGAACCGTTCTACACCTACAACGGAAATTCGGCTATGTACCCCCGGTCATTCGGTGAGCCGTCGGAAGATATCAACTGTCGCTGCTACGTTACATACACAAAGTGATTTACGGCTTTATGCCGTGGATATAACAGCAGAGACGCTGTATAAAAAACGCAAAACCACACTTAACGGCGCAACAGAAAGAACTGTTGTAAATCAAATGCAAAGGAGAAATTGAACATGGCAGAAGAAAACAAGAACACTAACCCTGAGAGCGAAGCAAAGGATAAGCCCGGTACTGCGGCAAAAACCGAGGACAAGAAGGACGAAGTTGATTACAAGGCCGAGTACGAGAAGATGCTTGCGGAAAACGCGAAGCTGAAACAGGCCACAGATAAGGCTTGCGGAGAAGCCGCTGACTTCAAGCGTCAGTTAAGGGAAAAGCAGACCGAAGCCGAGAGAGCCGAAGCCGAGAGAGCGGAGAAAGAAGCCGCTACTCTTGCGGAACTTGAAAAGTATCGTACTGAAAGCCGCATCAACGGCTATAAGACGAAACTCATGGAAAGCGGCTACGACCTTGAAACAGCTGCTTCAATGGCGGCGCAGTTACCCGAGGGCGTGGGTGATGATTTCTTCGCCAAACAGAAGGCTTTCATGGAGAACAAAGCAAAGTCCATTGAAGCCGAGTTGCTTAACAAACAGCCCAAACTCTCACAGGGCGGCGGCCTTACTCAGAAGGATCTCGATAAATCCGAGTATGAGCAGATGCGCAAGTGGGCGGGGCTGTAATACCCGGAAGGAGACTTTAAATTATGGCTAACACATTTGAATTAGCGCAGAAGTTCTTACCCATCCTTGATGAAGTCTACATGAAGGAGAGTAAGTCAAGCGCACTTGAAACCAGAGACGGCGTTCTCTTCACAGGCGCAAACACCATCAAGCTGTATGAGACCAACATGGACGGTCTCGGAGACTATGATCGTCAGAACGGATTCATTACCGGCGATGTAAACGGTGCATGGAACCCTTACACTCTCGAAATCGACCGCGGACGTTCGTTCACCATTGACGTGATGGACAACGACGAGACCCTCGGTATGGCATTCGGCACTCTTGCAGGTGAGTTCCTTCGCACGAGGGTCGCTCCCGAGAGCGATGCCTACACCTTCGCAAAGATCGCCGGAACAGACGGTATTTCCCACGGCACACACGATGCCCTCGCGGATATCACCGACGCTACCGACGAACTTGACAAGGGAATCGCGCAGCTCAACGAGGACGAAGTACCCGACACCGATAGACTTTGCTACGTTTCGGAGAAGTTCTATCAGAAGATCCAGGGCGCGATCACAAAGTCCATCACCAACACCGAGACCAACGTGAACAAGACCATTGAGGTTTACGACGGAGTACAGATCATCCGCGTTCCTCAGAGACGTTTCCTGTCCGCTATCACCCTGTATAACGGCAAGAACGCTCAGAAGGCTGGCGGCTATGTTCCCGCTTCAACGAACTATGACCTTCATTTCATCATGCTGCACAAGCCCGCTGTGAAGAAGGTCACAAAGCACTCGGTTCTCCGTATCTTCGCCCCCGACGTAAATCAGCAGGCCGACGCATACAAGGTTGACTACCGCGTATACTACGATGCTTTTGTAATGAAGAACAAGAAGAAGGGCATCTACTTCCTTCGTTCTGACGTGGCGAACACCTGATAACCCGTTGTTGATTGCCCCGCTCACTTTCCGAGTGGGCGGGGAATGCTTTTTTCAGAAGGAGAATTTGACTTATGGCATTCGCAATCACTACAAGTCCTGAAAAGCCGAAGTGGAAACCCGATTATTCCCCGGCAGACAGACAGGAGAACTATAACGCGATCATAGATTTTATCGGTGCATATCTGCCCCTTGCTGCCGTTGCGATCATCACGTATGACGCGGCTACAAAGGTGGCTACGCTTACGGCGCAGACTCCGAAGTACGGAACACTTTCCTATCAGTGGGCGGCATCGGATACCGAGGATGGAACATACACCGATATTTCCAGCGCAACCTCGACAACCTTTACGGCTACTTCCACCCAGAGCGAGAAGTACCTTGGCTGCAAGGTTACGAACACCCTGAACGGCGTAAGCACTACCGCGCTGATTAAGTGGGGCAAGCTGCCTGAAATCTCATAAGGCAGAGGAAGGAAGGTCTAAGCATGGTTAGACGTAACGAAGATGGTTCTATGTTCATCGGTGAAGTGGTGGAAGAGGTAAAAACCGAGACGAAAACCGGGATAATCGGAGATCAGTTTTTGGAAGAAACCCCCGAAGAAACCAACGCGGAGATCGTGGAAGAAGTACCCACGGAGGCACCCGTGGTGAAGGAACCCACTCCGAAACCGAAAACATCGACACAGCGCAAGGCTCCCGGCAAGGGCAAGCGCAAATAACACGGCATTGAGAGGTAACGGATATGGATACAGCGAGTAAACTTGCGGTCGTTAAGACCTTTTTAGAGGTTGCACAGAATGACACCACTCTTGACAACGAAATATCCGTTTACCTCGATATGGCGAAGAACGAGATATTGAACTGGATGTACATTAACAAGCCGGACAAAAGGGCAGAAGTAACCGAAGTGCCGACACGTTATGAAATGGTGCAGGTCAATGCGGTGATAAATGCTTATAACCACAAGGCCGCAGAGGGTGAGACTGTACATAACGAGAACGGCATTAATCGCACGTTCAAGTACGATGATATGGTTGCGTATGTCCGTACACACGTCTTTCAGGTCATCTAGGGGGTGAGTGTATGCGGTCTTTAGCGAGAAATAAGCAAAAGATTTATTACGCCCTTTACGGTGGCAAGGAAGAGATCAGGGATGAATGGGGGAATCTTACGGGCGAATCTCATCTGATTTACGGAGATCCCGTAGAGTACCGCATCAACGTATCTGCGGCACGTGGTACGGCTGACGTAGAACAGTTCGGTATCAATGCAAATTATACAAAGACAATGGTAACGAATGACCTTTCCTGTCCGATTGACGAAACAACGCGGTTATGGATAGGGATTGAGCCTACTAAGCCGCACAATTACGTTGTAGTGTCGGTGGCAAAGTCAATCAATTCGATTACCTACGCAATAAGGGAAGTGAGCGTCACATGACGATCGAGTTTGAACTGTCCGAGAAGTCAATCGAAAACGCCATCCATCATGTCGAGCTTTACCGCAATGACCTTAAAAAGAAAACGGAGATCTTTGCTGACAAACTGGCTGAGGATGTAAAGACCAATGCGGAGAATCAGTTGATCGAACACGTTGAGACGGGAGAGACATTTGATTCGTTGCGGATTGAAAAGACGGGCATTTACACACGTCATGTCCTTGTAAGCGGCGCGGCTGTATGGCTCGAATTTGGTACGGGTGTCGTAGCAAACCATGCCTATCCGGGTGAATACCTTCATCCCAAAGCTGTTGAGTTGGGTATGAAAGGCATCGGAACATACGGCAAAGGGAACGGAGCGAATCCGTGGGGATGGTGGTACATCGACGAAAGCGGACGTAAGCGGCATACCTACGGTATTCCCGCAACGATGTTCATGTACTATTCGGCTATGACCACGCGTGACAGGATTCCCGAAATGGCAAGGGGGTTATTCCACACATGATTGACATAGAAGATCAGGTATTCAATACTGTTGCGAATGCGCTCCGGGCCATATACGGAGACGGCATATCCATTGACGGCGAGTATGTCGAGAGTCCGTCGGTATTCCCTTCCGTGAGTCTTGTCGAAGGTGACAATTCCGAGGTAGAGACGAACAGAACCCTCGCAAGGCTACCTGAAACGGCTGCAAACCTCATGTACACGGCTAATGTCTATAGCAATAAGGCCACAGGCAAAAAGACCGAAGCAAAGGCGATTATGGACGTGGTAGACGAATGTATGCACAAACTCGGTTTTCGGCGCACGATGCGCTCACAGCTCCCGAACGTAGACCGTACCATTTATCGGGTTACGGCTCGTTATACACAGATTTTCCAAACATTTTAACAGGAGGCAATAGGCATGAATGAGATCATTACTGTTGGCGCAAGAGTCAAATATGCGTTCGAGACTACTCCGGGCGTAAGACCTACGAGCGGCTATGTAACACTTGATAATGTTACCGAAGCACCCGAAATCGCTCTTTCGCTCGAAACCATTGATGTTTCAAATATTACTGATAAGATTACCCGCTATGTTGAGGGTAGGCAGGACCCCGGCGGCGAAAAGCAGTTCACCATTAACCACTCTGACGCAGGTATCACTGAGTGGAACACCCTTGTTGCCCTGGCTGAGACAAAGAAGGCCAGCGGACTTCGTTGTTGGTGGGAGTACAGATACCCCAACAGCGCCAATTCATTCTTCTTCTGCGGCACACCGAAGCAGATCGGCAACAGCGGTATCACAGGAAACAGCGCATCGACCATCACCGGCAGCGTTGTATTCGAGGAGCTTGGCGGATGGCAGCCCCACTCCGCAGAGATTACTCCTTCGGCTACTTCAACGAGTGTTACGGCGGGTTCAACGGGTTCCGTTACCCTTACCAACAGCGTAGGCAACGTAAAGATTACCGCTAGTAATCCTGCTGTTGCTACGGCTACCGAAAGCTCAGGCACCGTAACTATCACGGGCGTAAAGGCCGGCACTTCGATACTCACTATCGAGGACGGAAATCATGACGCTTGCAAGGTAGTTGTCGAAGTAACGGCGGCGTAAATAACGTGAGATAGAAACAGAGGACAGAGGTTCGCCACCTTTTCGAGCGTCCATGTGCGCCGATTACTCTGTTTTTATAAATAATTCAACCTACATGGAGGATATGATTATGGCAGAGAAAAAGACAGTAAACAAAGATGGTTCAAGGAACGTCAAGCCTATCCGATTACATGACAGCGTGACGGGCGATATCTACGTCTTGGAATTTAACCGAGAGACGGTTAAGTATGCCGAAGATAGAGGGTTTAGGGTAAATGCTCTTGATGAAGGCGCGATCGTCTCGGCAACGGAAGAACTGTTCTGGTACGCATTTAAGATGCACCATCCGAATATCAGCAGAGCCGAAACGGACAAGATCCTGTACGACAAGCTGAAAGGACTGCCGAAGGGCATGATGGAAAGGCTTGTGGACTTGTATCTCGAACCCGTATATACACTTGGACAGAGCGAGGAAGATGCAAAAAACGCGACAATGACAGCGGAGTTTTAATCGAAGAAACAGATACTCCGTTGTCATATACGGATATTTTTATGCAAGTTCTCCCGTACTATTTGGCAATCGGTATGCCGTATGAGCTTTTTTGGAATGGCAAACCTTCTCTTGTCAAAGTATATCGCGAAGCTCACGCAATAAAAGCCGAGCAGCACAATCAGGAAATGTGGGCGCAAGGCCTTTACAATTTCAGGGCTTTTCGGGCGGTTATGGAAGGCTTCGGCTACGGATTGAGCGGCGGTAAGGGTAATAAGCCTAGTGAATATCCGCAGGAGCCTATACCTTTTACAGAGCGTGAGCAGATAGCCGCAAAGGAACGCAATAAGCAACGTACCCTTGCGTGGGTAGAACGAGGACAGCATTGAGGTGAGTTATGGCAGAGATAGATACGTTAGAAGTCAAAATAAAAGCGAATGCTCAAAACGCGGCTGATGCGTTGAATCGTCTTGCCACGTCCTTAAAGAACGTAAAAACCGCACTCGCCGGAACGAAGAAAGACGGGATAACGGTTACTCAAAAGCTGTCAAAGAGCATCGGAGACCTGAATAATGCTTTACGCGGTATAGACGGTAGCGGATTAAAGAACCTCAATAGACTCTCCACCGAACTGTTTAGATTTGCTAATGCGACGGCAAGGGTAAAAGGTGTAAGTCGTGGGTCAAGCATTACAAGCGCAGTTAAAGACGCACAACGTGCTATCGGAGCGGCTAACGGCTCTAAAGGTTCTAACAGTATGGTTGTAAAGGACCGCATGGAAGATGTCTCGGGCGGCTCAGCTGTTGTAAATATGAAGCGCGTATCCAGGGCTTGGTACGAGATAGATCAGGAGTTAGGCCGTGTGCGAAAGAAACTCGGAACTGTAACGTTTGGGTTCGGAAAATTGTTCAAGGCGATTGGTCGAATCGCGTTCTACAGGGCTATCCGTTCAGCACTCAAAGCAATAGGTGAAGCGTTTTCTGAAGGCTTAAAGAATGCTTACGGCTACAGTCAGCAGAGTGAGACCTTCAAGCGTCTTGCGGATACACTTGACCGCGCTGCGTCAAAAACAGCACAGATGAAAAATCAGTTAGGCGCGTTGTATGGAGAGTTTAAACAGTTCATACAACCGGCCCTTGAATGGCTGATTGAAAAAGTAAGAAGCATCGGAGAGCGCCTTACCGAACTGTTTGCAGCTCTCAACGGTGAAAAGACATACTTACAGGCGCAGCTCGTAGCTACCACATGGGGAGATGCTACGGATGCAGTAAAGAAGTATAAACAGCAGTTACTCGGTCTGGACGAATTGAACAACCTTACCACTCAGACAAGTGGAAAGAGTGACGAAACCGATTATTCGACCTTATACAAAGAAGTGTCGGTAAATGATAAGCTCCTGAAAGTTGGCGAACAATGGGGCGCATTAAAAGAGAAAATAAAAGGTTCGATCGCAGAGATTGAACTGTTTGTCGGCGGTGCGCTTATTGGTTTGGGCGCGGTCCTGACATTCAGCGGGGCGAACATTCCGCTCGGATTAGCAATGTTAGCGGGAGGAACATATATCGGTCTTAAAGCCATCACGGAGCATTGGGATGCACTCAATGGTTCTGTAAGTGATTCATTGGCAAGCATCGGTCTTATACTCGGTGGTGCCGCGTTCGGTGTCGGTGCAGTATTGGCATTCAGTGGTGCGAACGTTGGTCTGGGTATCGGAATGATGATAGGTGGCGCAAGCGTTGCCGGATATTCAGCCAAAAAGCTGAATTGGAACAAGACGAACAAGAACGTCAAAGAGAAAACCGCAAGATTGATTACTATTTTAAGTGGCGCAGAGTTGGCAATCGGTGCAGTTCTGGCGTTCAGCGGTGTTTCTCTCAAATTAGGTATCCCGCTTATGGCGGCGGGTGCTGTAGGTCTTGCAACGGCAGCTACGTTGAATTGGGATTCAATTTCTTCCGAGATTCGCGGAGCATTCCAGAAATTTGCACCATTCTTTGCGCTGACTGGAATTGGTAGTATGGCTGTTGGCGCGTTGTTGCTATTTACAGGGCATATAGGATTAGGTTTAGGACTGCTTGTAGGGGGCGGGTTCTTAACTGCGACTACAATATCCTTTAATTGGGATAGTATTCTGACCGGGTTGAAAAACGCATGGATAAAGATCCAGCAATGGTGGAACAGTAACGTTAAGGGTACTATCAACAAAGCCGTGAATTGGCTTGAAAAAACTCTTGGATGGGATGTTAACGGCGATGGCAAGATAGCCGGATTGCAAGAGGATTTTACTTCTACGTTGGAATCGAGTTTGAGCGGTAAGCTGCATGGTGGCACAAGCTATAAGTTTGGCGATACTACAGAAGGGCAGACACGCACAAAGAACATTACGGGTACTGGCAAGAATGTTTACGTTAGTGGACCGTCCGAATACACGACAAAGCATTATTTACCCGGATATGAGCCGTCAGAGATTACTGTTAATGTAAATATTCCATTTGGTGGTGGAAACAAGGCATCTAATACTGTGGCGCGTCTTAACGCTATGGGTGGTATCAACAAGCCTGGTTCACTCTTCTACGCGGGCGAAGCAGGACCTGAGTTTATCGGTTCAATGGGTAATACTTCTGCTGTAGCAAATACCGGGCAGATGACGGATGCAATCTACAAAGCGGCGTACATGGGAATGAGCAGAGCGTTACAGGAGAACGGCGGCAACGGTCTTGCGGGATTTGAACCCGCCACAACGGAGGACTTGTTCATAGCCATGAAGAAGAAGTCGAGTGCATACACAAAGAGAACGGGGCAAAGTGCTTTTGCCTAAAGAATAGGGGGATAGAGATATGGCTTATCAAGGTTATCTGATTAAGGTGGGTACATATACTATCCCCCTTAAATACATCAAATATGATACATTTCAGGGGCTATGGAGTACCACAGACGTTGACAGCTACCGAGACGCTAATTCCACGGCTCACAGGGATTCGGTTCAGTTAAGACACCCGATGAAGGTTGAGTTTGAAACGCCGGATATAAGTGAAACGGATTTCCGCGATTTAATGTCAAACATTCAATCACAGTATCTAGGCACTACAACCTTGTGGAACGGCAAACAGGCAAAGACTTGTTTGGTTAAGGCGTGGATAGCTGAACTAGGGGAATACAAAGAGGATTACTGCTATGTTCCTGATATCCCGATAACAATACGCTATGCCGATAATAACCAGTTGAGGTATGACCCTATAAGAATCGCATTTATCGGCTACGCATCTGATTTAGCAATGTAAGGGGGGTGAAAGGGTTTGATTCCTTACAATTATGACAATCCCGCATTTGCGGCACAGAAAGACTTACTGATAACGGACGGAACAGTTACGGTAAACGGAATGAATTACACCGTGACAGGTGCGACAGTTACGATCACGAATGAGCTGTTGGAGTCCGAGGCATTTGAGCTGAACCAGAGTTTAAATTCGGCTAGTCAGTTGACGTTCGGCAGCTGTGAAAGCAGCTCGGTATCGTTCGTTATACACGATAATATTCCCACCTTAAAGGGTAAGACCTTAAAGGTTTATCTGATACCCGATTCTGACGCGTCTAAAATGCTTCAAATCGGCGTTTACAAGGTGGAAGAAGATAAACTATCGGCTGACCGCACAAAGCGGCAAATAACGGCTTATGACGCGCTCTATGACATACTGAACGCAGATGTAGCCGGATGGTACAACAGTTTATTGCCGGATAGCAATAGTACAGTTACCCTCGGTCAGATGCGATTTGCTCTTACGGCTTATTTCGGTCTGACACAGGAGACAATCAGCCTGCCGAATGACAACCTTGTTATCAAGAGGACGATTGAACCCGAGACGTTGAGCGGCGCAGACGTAATCAAGGCGATATGTGAACTGGAAGGCTGTTTCGGACAGATAAGCAATGAGGGTAAGTTCAAATATGTAGTGCTGTCGGAAAACCTCGATGCAGGCTTGTTCCCGTCAGATACACTCTATCCCGCGAATGACCTTTACCCGCAAGACGTGAACCATGATGTTGACCCGATATCGAAAGCACATTATATCGGTACACCTAGTTTTGAAGATTGGAACTCGGAGAGCATCACGGGCTTGACGATCAGGACGGATGATGCGGATGTGGGTGTTACAGTCGGCACAAATGAAAATGTCTACGTCATAACGGGCAATTTCCTTGTGTACGGCTATAATGCGACACAGCTTACGACAGCGGCAAATAACGCGCTTTCAAACATGAGAAACCGCTACTACAAGCCGTGTACCGTAAATGCTGTCGGAAACCCACTTCACGAAGTCGGAGACGGTATCAGAATCAGTACCACGTATCGCGGTATCGTAACGTATATACTGGAGCGAAAGTTATCCGGCATTCAGGCATTACGCGATACCTATTCGGCTAACGGGGAACAGTATTACAACGAACAGCTTAACAGCGTAGCAAGTCAGTTTAAGCAGTTAGCCAACAAAACCACGAAGATAGAAAAAGACGTTGACGGAGTGAAGGTGTATGTGGATGAACAGCTTGACGATACGGTGCAAGGTTCATACGCATACGTGACCGCAGAGGAAATAGGGGCAAAAGTCAGCAAAGAGACTATCTTAACCGATCTTAACTCAAAACTTGATTCAAGTAGTGTTCGGATTTCTTCGAACAGAATCACTTGCGAGAGTACGGGTTCGCTTGTGGTGGATACCACGAATTTTAAACTTGACGCAAGTGGGAACGCAAAGTTTAGCGGAATAATCGAGGGTGCTACCCTAAAGGCGGGTACATCGATTCTCGCATACGATCAGTACAGCTCGCAATATGCGGCTATGGCATCTAGCGGTTTTGCACTCACCGATGTTAGTAGCGGCACAAATATGATAGATGCGTATGCGCAGAATATCTATTTGCGAGAGCCGGGATATGGTAGTACAAACTTCGTTTGGCTCTACACGGATTCGGTAACGCATAAGTCGCAGCTCTATTTAGGCGGTAGTGGCGGGCATCTTTCATTACAGAGTAATGGTTCTATCGGCTCTAGCGGAGCAGTAGCCGTGTCGGGTACAAGTTTTACATTCAACGGCTTTAACGTTCTTACGGAAAATAGTCAGATTCCGATACCGACCACCCTTAAAGTAGAGCAGATCCAGAACAGTTCAGGCAACTCGCGAATCAATATTGATTACGGCTCGTCCGCATACAACATCGTGCTGAACGGCTCGGTAAACATCGGTAATGGTTCGTCAAATGATATCCGCATCAAGGGTAGGGATGTGAAGTGGAAAGCCTACAGTTCCCTTGCGGCGGGTGATTATGTATTAGTGGAGAATCAGGTATGATGGAAGATTTTGAAAATGCTTTAATCAATCTTATCAACGAAACACCGCTCCCGTTCGAAGCGAAGCGATATGTCGTCCTGAAAGTGGTAAGAGACGTAGAGGACGCGTACCAGGCAGAGAAGAAAAGACGATTAGCCGAGCGGGAGAGCGGGAATGACGATAGAGGAAGTGATAAAGCGGATTGATTCAATCCCTGTCACGGAAATGTATACAGACGCAGAGGGTAATTACATCGGCAAGGCACTCACGCGTTGGGTCGATGTAAAAGCAAAAGCCCTAGAGATATTGAAGGAATTTGAGAAACAAAAGGAAGAAAGCGAGGTAAAGCCGGATGAATAAGTGT
>Ga0310697_10004649_pt1 | contig 13481 bp, 11 predicted proteins | sample 172DNAGHGlowgp2_FD_203883 | JGI IMG/M metagenome (GOLD analysis project Ga0310697, IMG submission 203883) | Sheep rumen microbial communities from Palmerston North, Manawatu-Wanganui, New Zealand - 1728 DNA GHGlow gp2 (v2) (version 2) | ecosystem: Host-associated > Mammals > Digestive system >...
TTTGCCGAGCGATTTAGCCTTCTTGATTGTCTGAGGCTTGAGGCGAATGGTTATTACCTCTTTAGTTCTTGCCGCACGCCGCTCTTCAAGAATTCTGCGCATTTGCTCCAATTGTTCATCTGTAAGTTCCGGACAATCTTCATCTGGTACAACAGGTCTTGTTTCCAGTTCTTTCAGCATTTTCTTCTGCCGTTCAGTAAGCGGTGCATTAAAATCAATTTCTTTGCGAACCATCATAGTATGTATCCTCCTCCCTCTTTGTTGCACGACGCGCAGAAATTATTCTCAGTACATTTCCGCGTTCGGTAAAAACTACATTGATAAGAAAGACAAATCCATCAACCATACCGATTGCAATATATCTGTCCTCTTCCGTTGAATGTAGCTCATCATATATTTCTACTCGGTTAACGTCTTTAAAAACCAATGAAGCAGTTGAAAAATCAATTCCGTGTTTTTGAATATTGATTATTTCTTTTTTTATATCCCATTCGAATTTCAAAATGTTCTCTCCTTTCATTATAATCTTTGTATTCTATTTTGCAATACTTTTTGTAATACATTTTAGATAAAAATAATGCCCCATATGGTTGTCATATGGGGCGGTTTGTTGTTCTGTTCTTTTGTTTTGCGCTTTTGTTAAGCTCTGTCTTTGATTTCCTTCGTAATCTTCTCTACGAAAGCCTCAAAGGACATTGTTTCGGTTTCGCCTGTGTCACGGCTTCTGACAGCTACCGTGTTCGCTTCGGACTCCTGAGGGCCGAGGACGAGCATGTAAGGTACGCGGTCAACCTGCTGTGCCTCACGGATCTTGTAGCCGACCTTCTCGTTTCTGTCATCGAGTTCGACTCTTATGCCGAGATCCATGAGTTTCTCATAGACGGCAGTTGAGTACTCTATCGTCTTGTCCGAGACGGGAAGTACCTTGACCTGGAGCGGCGCAAGCCATACGGGGAACTTGCCCTTGGTCTCCTCGATGAGGTAGGCCATGAAACGGTCAAGTGAACCGAGGATTGCGCGGTGCAGGACGACGGGAGTCTTCTCCGTACCGTCCTTGTCAACGTAGGTGAGTTTGAACTTTGCCGGAAGGCAGAAGTCGAGCTGGCAGGTGGAGAGCGTGTACTCGCCGCCGACTGCCGGCTTGACGTTTACGTCGAGCTTCGGTCCGTAGAAGGCGGCCTCGCCTATCTCCTCCGTGAAGTCGAGACCGAGGTCAATCATTACTTCGCGGAGAGCGGACTCAGCCTTCTCCCACATCTCGTCATCCGGATGGTACTTCTGTGTATCTGCGGGGTCTCTCAGTGAGAGAACGCAGCGGTAGTCCGTAATCTTGAAGTCTCTGTATGCCTCGAAGATGAGGTCGCATACTGCGGAGACTTCATCTTTAATCTGCTCAGGTGTTACGAAGAGGTGTGCGTCGTTCTGGCAGAAGTGACGCGCGCGCTCAATACCCTTGAGTGTGCCTGAGGCCTCAAAACGGAAGTCGTGGGCAATCTCGCCTATTCTCAGGGGGAGATCACGGTATGAGTGAGGCTTGTTGGCGTAGATACGCATGTGGTGCGGGCAGTTCATGGGACGAAGGACAAATGCCTCACCCTCAACTTCCATTGCGGGGAACATGTTCTCCTTGTAGTGGTCCCAGTGGCCTGAAGTCTTGTAGAGGTCAACTGTGCCGACACAGGGTGTCATGACATGCTGATAGTCAAGCCTGCGCTCCTTCTCCTTAATGTACTCCTCAAGCTCCTGCCAGAGTGTGTAACCTTTCGGAAGGAACATCGGAAGGCCGCGGCCGACAAGGTTGTCGGTCATGAAGAGGCCCATCTCCCTGCCTATCTTTCTGTGGTCGCGCTGCTCGGCCTCGGCAAGTTCCTGAAGATACTTCTCAAGTTCTTCCTGGGTTGCAAAAGCCGTACCGTTTACACGGGTGAGCATCTTATTGTTCTTGTCAGCCTTCCAGTATGCGCCGGACTGTCCGGTAATCTTGAAAGCCTTGAGCGCTTTTGTGTATGTGAGATGAGGGCCGGTGCACATGTCAATGTACTCGCCCTGCTGATAGAAGCTTATTACGGCATCCTCGGGGAGGTCGCCTATGTGCTCAACCTTGTATGACTCCTTGCGGTCCTCCATGAGCTTTATTGCCTCTTCTCTCGGAAGAATGAAGGACTTGATGGGAAGGTTCTCCTTTACGATTTTCTTCATCTCAGCCTCAATGGCCTGAAGGTCCTCGTCGGTGAGTTTGGTGTCACCGAGGTCTACATCGTAATAAAAACCTCTCTCGTTTGCGGGTCCGTACGCAAAGTCAGCGTGCGGCCAGAGGCGCTTTATGGCCTGTGCCATTATGTGAGCAGCCGTGTGACGGATGACGTGGAGCTGTTCCTCCTCGGGGCACTCAGCCACATGTCCGTCGTTATAAATTACTTTCATTGTCGTAAATCCCCTTGAAATTAAGTCAAAGAGAATTTTACAACCTTAGTAATATAAAGTCAATTTATTCTTTTTTATAATTATTAATACAGTGAGCACGATTGACTCTATGGCAGTGATTATCAGAAGCCTCACGTTTTCTGAGAGTTCGTCCGATGTATCGGGTCCGTAGTACGCGCGCTCAATTGCGCGTTTACTCTCGTCCGGTCTGTTGATTATCTCGTTGTTTTCACAGATTTCTATTTCACAGACCGGGTCAGAGGCCGCCGGCATAAAATCAAACGAGTATTCATTTTCATCATTCACATAGCCAGAGGCGGTCTCAAGCTCTTTGACATAGTATTTAAAGCCGTACGGCAGGTCGGCTGTCATACGGCAGCTGCCGTATCTGTCAGGCCGGATTATCTCAAGGAGCGAGCCCGCGGGCAGGCCTTCAATATCCTCGCCGGCGAACACGCCGAAGACCACCTGTTCATAGAGTGTCGGCAGAAGTTCGGGCATGGTGTCTGACATGAGTTTCATAAATGTCAGATTACACTTTATTCTCTCATTTTCAAAAGTCACGGACATGTCATCTTCAAAGAGAGAGACTTCGGTCTTTTCCTCGCTTAAGGCATAGCCTTTCGGAGCAGCGATTTCTTTGGCATAGTACAGACCTTCAAACAGGTCTTTTGTGAAAGCCGGACCGTCCTTTGCCGTGACTACTGAATCGACAAGTTCATCCTTTTCAAAGCGCTTTGTTCCGTCTGCAGTGTAAACGTCCTCTCCGGCGTAGATTCCGACGACGCAGCCTGAGAGATACTGTTCCTCATATGTCGGTGTGAAGACGGTTCTGTCTCCGTCCTTCGACTCAGTGAAACCCGTCAGGACTTCACCCTTTTTGTATACGGAGAAATTCCGCATCAGGTTCTCGTCCTCAAAGGTCTCCTCAACTGCCTGTCCGTCCTCGGTGATTGAAAACTCAAAACGCTTATCCGAAAGTATGTACCCATCGGGTGCCGTGCTCTCTATGGCATAGTACTCTCCGTACGGCAGATTCTCAAAAACGGCCACGCCGTTTTCATCAGTCTCCGCGCTTGCGACTTTATTATCGCTTGTATCATAGACATCGAACACTGCGCCGGGTATCGGCTTTTCCGTGCCCGCGTCTATTTTCAGGGCAGTGAAGGTTCCCCTCTTGATTTTGTTGCTGAAGGTGACGCTTGCGGTCTTTCCCGACTGTACAGTCACGGTCTGCGAAGCGGTCGGGATGTATGAATTGTCCGGCATGACCTCTTTCACCGTGTATGTGCCGGGCGAAAGATTCGGGATTGTAAATGTGCCGTCAGCCCCCGTCTTTACAGTTGTGGTAAAGTTGCCGGGTCCCGTGACGGTAAAAGATACATTTGCCGCCTTCCCGTCTTCTGACACTTTTACGATTTTGCAGGAGCCGGCATCCTCCGTGACAGCTTTGATTTTAAACGGAATCGGGTCAACCCTGTTTATTCCCGTGACCATTTTCTGCTGCGTGCCGTGGTCGAGAATCAGAAGCGCCTGATCCGTCAGATTCGATGAGTTAAGCACGGAATGATTTATGCTCAGACTGACATTGTCGGCATTTTTATCGGTGGTATAAAGCGTCATCCTGTTGCCGCTTATCGACCAGTTTATGCCGCCTGACGAACCGCTTGTGACATAGTTGCCGAGTACATTCTGGGAATCCGTGACTGTCGCTTCATAGCGGCTGTTTGCATTGCTCCATTTCAGGGTAACCGTATTGGTACCGCTGTTATAGTCTGTGCCCGTTATAACCGGTTCCGTCAGGAAAGTATTTACTGCGGAAACAAGCGCGTTATATGCCGCCTTCGTCGTCGAATTGAAATAGGCGGTTTCACGCGCGCTTGACAGAGTGGTTCCTCTGTACTTACCGTTCACTGTATTTACAGTACGGTTGTTTCCGTACTGAAACTCCCATATTAAAGCCTGCGTCGCGGCATAGAGGTCGCAGTTTGCGGTCACACCGCCGAGTGATGAGACACTCGGAAAGCCGCAGAGCAGAGTGATTTCCAGTGCGCGTCTCTGTGTCTCACTGAGACCTGCCCAGAAAGCGTTTGCGCCTGCGTTCTGCGCCGTGTAATTCAGCCCGTCATTCGCGCTGGTGTGATGCTGAACACAATATACCCATATGGGTTTACCCGCATTGGTCTTCTTTATTTTGCTGTCGGTCAGCGCTCCGCCGACACCGATATCCGATATCGTCGCTCCGTCGGCTTCGACGAACAGCATGCAGAGACCCTTGCCCTCATCGTCTCTTATTGTATTTGCAAGCAGAGACGATGCACCGCTCTGCCTTCTAGGCATGTTTTCCCCCGTCTGAGCATAAAAGCAGGTTACAGCCGTTATGTCAGTCATGCCGGGAGTAATGCTTGCGGCAATCGCATTCATCGGGAACGCGAGAACGGTTAACAAAAGTGCCAGCAGGGTTGCTGACACCCACTTGATTTTTCCCATTTTATTAAGCCCTCCTTTCACATACAATACGGCAAAAACGTCCACCAGCCGTCTCCGGAATAAAAATAAATGACATTGATTCTTTCATTCCATGAGCCCTGCGCATGAAAGTCAATTTCGCTCTTTGCCTTTGACATTCCCTGCTCATATGACCAGCCGGGGCCTATGCCCCACTCCATGGCGCCCCACTCGCTATTATCAGCGCCGAGACTTCTGTCAATCGTATAGCCTTTTGAAACAGCGTAAGCTTCAATTTCATTTCTGAACTTCAAGGCATCTGCCTCGGTATATACAGGTTGATTTTCCGTAGTCTGTTTCCTTGTCGTTGCGTCTGTTGTTGCCGTCGTCGTGGTTGCTGCGGAAGTTGTCGTGACGGCGGGAACGTCAGTGACAACAGCAGTGGTTGAAGTTTCAGTTACGGCAGCGGCCGTGGTTGAAACTTCAGGGACAACCGTTTCACGGGTTGTCGAAGACGTTGTCGTTGTAACGGCTGTGTCCGGCCCACCGTGAAGCGTAAAGATAATTGCGCCTGTGCCGGCGATAATAATGCAGGCAAAGACAGCAATTGCCTTTTTTGTTTTTTCCGTAAGTTTATTCATAACATTCAGGTTTATGAGAAGGTGGCTGCAAACGTGTGATTGGGAATTGATTGATTGATTAGGGGTTATCAGTCATGGAAAAGAAATGTTTTTGCAGCCACCTTTCATCCTTTTTAACCGGCAAACTCTATGTTGGTTGCCTTGATTCTGAAATGGTAGCGGTTATTACCGTCCTTATCCTTATAGGCCTCGTTCTCAAACGAGCCGGAGACGACAATCTTCTGTCCCTTCTTCACATAGTTCTCAACGAACTTTGCAAGCGTATCCCAGCAGGTGACATCGAAGAACTCCGCATTCTCCTTGTCACGGTCATTGTTGGCCAATGTAAACTCAGCGACCTTGGTTTTCTTCTCGGTCACTTCCCTGATTTCGGGGTCTCTTGTGAGACGTCCGCTCAAAATAATGCTTCTCATGTTATTCCTCCTTAAAAAAATAAGAGGCGGCCTTAAAACCGCCTCTTTATATAATGTCGAAAAAGCATGAGAATCGGACGCGCCGTGTACGAAATGTCGGATTTTCCGTACGAACGGTATGTTATCTGTCCCATTTCTCGCAAAGCGCGATAATCTGATCCGCGAATTTTGCAAGGTCCTTGTTTGCTCCTCCCTCGTTATGCTGAATGGTCTGAATGAGTCTCTGACCTGCGAGGAAAAGTCTGCCGTAAGGGCTGTTTGCCTTGAATACCGGAGCAGCCCCGGGTTTCTTCTCGATCTTTGTCCTGTTGCCCTCTGAGATTATCTTGTTCGAGATAAGATCAACCACACAGTAAGGATAAGGAGCATATGCGTTGAGCCCGAATTCATTGCGGAGTTTTGAGGTGTAGGCCTCACATACATCGTCATCGCCGTGGCAGACAAATACCTGCTGGGGTGAGAATTCAAAGGCTGAAATCCATTTCGTAAGACCGTTTATGTCAGCATGGCCCGACATACCGGCGAGTTTTGCGACCTCCGCTAAAACCTCAATCTCCTCACCGAAGATCTTGACTGTCGTGGCTCCGTCCACGAGGGCTCTGCCGAGCGTGCCCACAGCCTGGTAACCGACAAAGAGAATCGTACACTCGGGTCTCCACAGATTGTGCTTTAAGTGATGTTTTATACGGCCGGCCTCGCACATGCCCGAAGCCGAGATTATAACCTTGGGGTCAAGGTCATAGTTGACAGCCTTCGACTCCTCTGAGGATACCGCCAGACGAAGTCCCGAAACCTCTATCGGGTTTTTGCCCTGAGAGATGAGTTCCAGCGCTTCCCGGTCAAGGTACATCTTGTCACAGTTGCTGTAGATGTTCGTGGCCTCAATGGCCAGGGGGCTGTCTATGTAAATCTTGAAATCGCCGTGTCCGGTGACCAGTCCGCGCTCTTTTATCTGCCTGATAAAGTAGAGCATCTCCTGTGTACGTCCGACCGCAAACGACGGTATTACGACGTTTCCGCCGCGGTCGAAGGTGCGTTGGATGACACTCGCGAGCGAGGCCGCATAGTCAGGCTTCGCACCGTGTGCCCTGTCACCGTAGGTGGATTCCGTTATGACATAATCCGCACGGGTAATATAGGTGGGGTCCTTAATAAGGGGCTGGTCGGTATTTCCTATATCGCCTGAGAAAACAAGTTTCTTTGAGATTCCGTTCTCTGTCAGGAAGACCTCAATTGAAGATGAACCGAGCAGATGTCCGGCATCAATGAACCTTATCTGGATACCGTCAGCTACATCTATAAGTTCATTGTATGAGTGTGATTCAAAGCAGTGCAAAGCGGCGATTGCGTCCTCAATGGTATAGAGAGGCAGAACCTCCTCCTTGCCCGCGCGCTTTGCCTTGACATTTTTCCACTCCGCTTCAAACTCCTGGATGTGGGCGGAGTCGCGGAGCATTATCGTACACAGGTTATATGTCGCCTGGGTACAAAAAACCGTCCCGTTAAACCCCTGCGCTGCAAGCAGCGGGAGTTTACCGGAATGGTCAATGTGAGCGTGCGTTAAAAAGACATAGTCTATCTCGCTGGCGCCGACCGGAAGTTCTCCGGATTCATAGATATCGGCGCCCTGTTCGAGACCGTAGTCCACGAGCATCTTCTTGCCGCACGCTTCAATATAGTAGCAGCTGCCCGTGACTTCATGGGCTGCGCCGCAGAAAGTGAGTTTCACTTAAAAATCACCACTTATAGTAATAATACACTCATATTATACTACATATGGTGACTACAATAAAGAGAAATCTGCTAAAAGGTCAGATTGTAAAGTAATTATACTTTACAGATTCTCTTCTGAGAAGAAATAACGTACTCTTCCGGCACTGCGTTTGCCGTACTGAATGGCCTGTGTAGGGCATCCGTTGATGCATGCGGTACACTGCGCGCAATTGCCGTTCCAGGTGGGTTTTCCGTCAACAAGTTTGATGTTTCCGACAGGGCATCTGCTCTCGCAGGCGCAGCAGGAAACGCATTTTCCGGCATCGACGGAAAACGGCTTGTCACTTGTGGCGAACTTCATAAACATCGGGTGAACAACCTTTGTAAGAACAACCGGAGCGAAGCCGCGGGTTACGTCGGAGTATTTCTCACCGTTCTTTATCTTTTCAATGAAGGTTGTGAGTTTGGGTGTGGCGGCGGCAAACATTCTCTTCGCGTCCTCTTTTGTGTCGCAGTCGCCGAGCTGAATGCAGTTGTTCGGCAGTGCGAGTGAGATTGCGGCCGCAATCGGATGGCCTAAAAGCTTTGCCGCCTGCTTGTCGAGTATGCCGCAGTTTGCGCCGCATACAGCAACAAGGTAGACATACTGATCCTTTGAAAACTTCGCAGCTTTCAGAAAATCAGCAACCGGTCCTGGAACGCCCCATGCGTATGTGGGTGTCACGATACCAATGCACTTGTCATCGCTTCCCTGCGATGTGGGAATCATCTCAATCTTATCGCCGAGTTCATCGGCAATTCTCTCGGCAACCCACTTCGAGTTGCCTGTACCTGAAAAACAGTAAATCATAAACTTTTCCTTTCGGTTTAATCATCGAGCATGTCGAGGATATTGAGTTCATCCACCCAATCCGCGTCTTCATCGAACATGGGCTCATCAAACAGATGCTGTACGTTACCGTCCTCATCACGGAAGGTACCGTTCTCATCCGGTTCACCCATTGCTTTGCTTAACCAGTTTAAAATACCCATAAATCACACCTCTTCGGCGGCTTATTCAAACTTAGCCGCAGCCTTTTTGAGATTCTCAATGATTGGAAGCTGCTGAGGGCAGGCGTTTTCGCACTGACCGCAGCCGATACAGTCTGAAGCTTTGCCGCCTTCTGCCGTAGCCTTCTTGTACGCTTCGGCGTCATTTGCGTTCATGGCGGCAAAGATTTCGGGAATGTTGATCTGCTGCGGGCAGCCCTCTACGCAGTAGCAGCAGGCTGTGCAGGGAATTGTATCGTCATTCTCAATAATCTGACGAGCCACTTTTATAATCCTCTGCTCATCTTCAGTCAGGGGCTTGAAGTCCTTCATGAATGAGAGGTTATCCTTCATCTGCTCAACGGTTGACATGCCTGAGAGTACAGACAGGATACCGTCAAGAGATGCGACATAGCGGATTGCCCAGGAGGCATATGATGCGCCCGGATTGGCCTCATCGAAGAGTTCCTTTACCTTCTTCGGCGGGTTGGCGAGCGTGCCGCCCTTTACGGGTTCCATGACAACTATCGGAACGTTGTGCTTTCTGGCAACCTCATAGTTTGCTCTCGAGCATACCTTCGGGTTCTCCCAGTCCGCATAGTTGATCTGAAGCTGTACAAAATCAACCTCAGGGTGAGCCGTAAGAAGCTCTTCAAGAAGGTCGGGAGTGTCGTGGAATGAGAATCCCACATGCTTGATAAGTCCCTGTTCCTTCTTCTCGTTTACGAAATCCCAGAGATTGAAGTTCTCATACTTATCTGCGTTCTTCTTTGAGAGCGCGTGCAGAAGATAGTAGTCAAAATATCCCGCACCCGTACGCTCAAGGCTGGTCTCGAACTCTCTCTTTGCGAGCTTCTCAGTCGGAGCCACAAGAGTATTGAGCTTTGTGGCAAGTGTGTATGACTCACGCGGATAGCGCTCAACAAGGGCTTTCCTTGTCGCGGTCTCAGAACCGGGATAAACAAATGCCGTGTCAAAATAAGTAAAGCCGGCCTCTATGAAGAGGTCTACCATTTCTTTCGTTTTCTCCACATTGATAATGGGACCCACCTTCGGAAGTCTCATGAGACCGAAGCCGAGTTTCTTGTTTCCCGTAGTATCAATTGCCATGTAATCACCATTTCCTTTGCCGAGTTTCTGCTTACTTATTGATTATACCACAAACAGCACTTCTAGCACACCAAGTATAATGCGCAAAATCAATAATTGAAAGAGAAGACATAGTACTATGCCTTCTCCAAAAACCGATAATAAATAATTCCGTTATGGTGCTAAAGCATCATTAAAACCGTTGTCATATGTTTTTCCAGAACCACCACACCATGGACAACTCTCACCATTAACGCGGCCGGTTCCATTACAATAATTGCACTTTGCCGTTTTTTTGCTACTGCTACTTTTACTGCTTGATGTGGTACCACCAGTATATTCTTCACCATCAACATAAAATGTGAAATCATGATGATGTTCATAGTTAAGCTCTGTGCCGTCGTCAAAACCTTTAAAGCCATCTAAATAATACTTCGCAAGATAATAGCCAAGATCATCAACCGCTGCAGAAGAAATGTCATTTAATACAGTTCCGTTAGCCTTAATTATCAAATCAACGTAGACTGTATTATTACTCTTATCATATCTCACAGTTCCCAAAGAAATTGTACAGTCGTCTATTTTTGCAAGTGGTGTTGTTGTCGTGGTGGGACTCGTTCTACGTGCAACACCCCACTCTTCATTGAAAGTATTGATTGCATCATCAGCCCGTGTTTCTGTAATATAGTCAGCAATCTGCTGCCTATAAGATTTAGGTAACCCCTGACCAGTACACGCAGTAAAAACCAAAACAATTAAAAGCGCTAGCAACAAACAAATTATCTTTTTCATTGTATTTTCCCTCACAAATAATATTTATATGATTGTCTCATAATGCAATAAACGCTGTCAAGAATAAGCGCTAATGCACCTAATGTTCATTTAAACTTATTCTCAATGGCTTTAATAATTTCATTTTGATAATTCTCTGCATCTTCTTTACGCTGCTCCGCAATGTCTGGAAGCTTCCTTAGCAACGCTAAATAGTAAGCATCCATATTACGCCGATAACTATCAATAAAACTGCCTATAGCTATTCCTTCATCAAACGTATCAACAAGAAGTTTCCTTTGAATCTTAAAAACTTCTTCATCGAGTTCTCGATCGCTTGATTTACCTAAATCGGTTCGCTTTTTGTATGAGACATTTACTTGCTCAAAGTATTTCTCGGCTTCATTCAAAAGTTCTTTGCATTGTTCTTCATTAATTTTTCTATTATGCTCCCGTATCCTCTCTTCTCTCTCTAATTCCTTCCTTTTAAATTCGGCTTCTTTCTCTTTTGAAACATAATGATAGATTGTCGCCCATCCTTGATCGAATTTAAATACAACATCGTTTTCAATGATGACATCTTCATTTGTTTCATAGTTATATGCGGCAATCTTTTGAGATCCTTCATATTTGCTGGCAATTTCACTTAGGTAGTGGCCTTTCTTATTCTCTTTTAATCCGCAGAAAGACAAGAATCTGTTCTTATCATACCAGCATGCCGGATCGTCATAATCATAGTATAAGCTTGCGCTTTTATATTCTTGATTACCGTATATTCTGTTCAAGCGGATAATATCATATCCACGCTCCCAGATCTTAAATCTTTTTCTATCTCGCCCAGATGGACATTCAATAAAGATTGAGAGGGCACCGCCAATAACATCATTGTCACAAGGAGCAAATGTTAAAAATGGTTCAATAGCATCTTCAAGAATACTTTTATACTCATCATATCTCCATAGTGTTTTATTGCGAAAATCAAAAAGCCAAATAACTCGATATCCGTTTTCAATCCAGAAAAAACTGCGCTTTCTAAAATTGTTATTTGAAATCGGGCTATGTTGAAACTCTATTACCGTTTGACCAATTTTAATATCAGCCCTATGTGATTGACCAGTTTTTTCATCTTTCAGATAGAACTCTCTATATTCTTCCGGGAAACACTTTTGCCAAGCTTTATGCCACTCGGTCATCGGGTGATACTGACCTAAGAAACCACCGTCACAAGTAGTGTCTTTTTCATGGGCAAAATGAGCGGCATTAACATTACCTTCTCTTAAAAAGACAGGTTCGCCACATTCGGGACAAAAATATATTCCATGTCCCTTAACGGCTTCGTCAGCCGAGCAAGCCACAATATTTGAATTATCATACTTTAATGCCAAAAACAAACAATTCACCACCCGATTAAAGTATTAATCAAAGTACTTTTTTGCTTTCTCACTTTGTCTCGCAGCTATTTCTTTGATTTCGTCACTAATAAACTCTTTTGGAACATACTTAATCGCTACCCAGTTTTTTGATACTGCAAACAAACATAAATCTTTGTATCCCTCAACATTTTGAGGAACAAATCTAATAAGAGTTGGACGCTCTTCAATCGCCTTCTCACACATTTTCCTATCAACATAATCTTTAGGAACAAGTTTTAAAAGGCCACAGTTATGAGACACTACCTCATAGAAAAAGTCATAATCTAAATACTCACTTGGAACTCTTTTTAATACTTTTGAACTTTCAGACTTTACAACTGCGTTAATATATTCGTCTCTATATAGAATATTTGATGGAATATACTCTGTCACCAATCTATTTGGATTCAATTCAACTAACTCATGATAGAATCCTTCTGTCTTGTACTTATCATCTAAATTGCTGAAATCTTTCCAAGCAAATGCATATGCAACCACTTTATCTGTACGGCAAGAATCCGGCACAAATTCAAATGAACCATTGTCAGGGTTTGTTCCAACAAAATTTATAGCGAATTCTTCCGACCATACCTCATCAGGTATTAAAGCTGCATATCTTCCCAAATCCTTTGTTATAAGCCCAAATGTATCATTTTTCCTGTATGCATCATCAAATCTCGAACAACAGAAAGCATAATAACACATTTCTGCAGTCAAATACTTTTTCGGTACTTTTTCTATAAGTTCACCTTTATCCCAAACAGCATATTTATATGTTTCATATGACAATTCTTCCTTAGAAGATTTAACTCTTTTTGCAGAAAGCTTTCTAATCTTTTCTTCTTGCAACTCTTTGATGTGATCAATAGCAGCGCTTTCAATAATGTCCATCAACATTTCCTTAGAATATATATATGCTATGTAATTTTCGTCAATGTCAGATATGTTAAGGACATAAGCAACATTCTTTCTAGGATTAAAAATTCCTAGCTTTTCTATCTCACCAAACTCAATGTGAGCTGAGGATATTCCCAATAGATAATAAATTAAAAGCTGAAGCGTATGATTAGTAGTAGGTTCATTTTTAGATACTTTAAAATCCCAAAGTGTATCCCTGGTTAAAAAATCTCCATCGCCAGAACTTATCATGTAAGACCTGGCACCTGGCAATGTGAACCCACACAGTAAAACTTCACCAAACTGTTCCCACAAACTCATGGAACGTTCAACCATAATCAAAATATTCTCCACTGTATCTTCATCGGGTTCACATACATCATCATACATTTTTCCTGTTCTGTAATAAGTATCATATTTTAGGAGTTTACTGGCTTCTTTAATTGATTCCGAATTGACACCCGTTACTTTTTCAGTTATTCTTTGCGCTTTTTCTTTTTTTCCAGCCCTTTCTGCACCTTTAAGAGCCACCTTAAAAGCTTCTTCTGGAGGAGTACCTATTGCAATTCTTGTAAAATAATCAACTAAAACGCCAATGCCTCCTGGCGCAATATTTTCATTTTTATTTAGCACCTTACCATCAT
>Ga0310697_10004652_pt1 | contig 13476 bp, 11 predicted proteins | sample 172DNAGHGlowgp2_FD_203883 | JGI IMG/M metagenome (GOLD analysis project Ga0310697, IMG submission 203883) | Sheep rumen microbial communities from Palmerston North, Manawatu-Wanganui, New Zealand - 1728 DNA GHGlow gp2 (v2) (version 2) | ecosystem: Host-associated > Mammals > Digestive system >...
CAGGATCTTGAGGGGATTGAAGGTGACGCCGTAGTTTTTGAACGTCACGCCCTTGCCCGCCTTGCTTGCCACGTATACGACCGTCATGGAGAGCAGCGAGATCGCAGCGCAGCCGATCGTCCAGTACGCAATGCTGTTGACGCCGAGCGCGGACCAGTACTTGCCGGTCTCATACATCGGGAAGTGTGCGACGAGCGCAAGCGCAGCGCCTGCGATCATGACGCAGAGACTTCCGACGAGGAACGATTTGCGGTACTCCTTCTGACGGAAGCTCAGGATGAATCCGACAAGTCCCGCGATGCCGAGCGCGCAGCCCGCATAGAACAGAATCTTGACCATATCCGACCCTGCCCCGCCGTCCATCAGCGGCGTGAAGAAGATGCCGGGCAGAAGGATCAGGCAGAACAGCAGCGCAAATGTGCCGAATTTGGAGCCGGCGCCTTCCACGGACGGGAGCGGCTTCAGCTCGGTCTTCACCTTGTTGAAGAACGGAAGCTCGATGAGCAGCGACGCAACGCCGATCAGCAGGAATACGAAGCCGACGAGCGCGACGCACTCGAAGATCTCCTTGAACTGCCAGACCTGCTTGTTCGCGTCGATCGCTTTGATATTCTGCGAATAGTCCTTGAACGCTTCGGTATAGAATTCGACGGCGTACGCGGTCGTGTTCTTGCTGAAGTGGTTCCACGGATGCGTCTGCGCAGGCTCATAGATGATGCGCTTGCCGCCGTCCGAGGTCTCGTACCAGGTATTCGCCTTTGCCGCCTCGGTCTGCTGGAGGAACGCCATGCCCTCCGGCGTGGAGACGTAATCCTTACGGCGCACCGTGCCCGCTTCGGCGTCCGGCGCGTTGAAGAAGAATTCGTCGTACTGCGCCGCTACCTTGCCCATCGTACGTCCGCCGCCCAAAGCGTCCGCCGCGGCAACGTCGATGCCCATGAATCCGGTGTAGGAGAAGTCGGATCCCTCGGTCAGACCGCAGAGGATCTTGCGAACGCCGGTTTCCGCAAATTCCTGCTCGTCCATTGCGAGCGCCATGGAGCTTCCGAAACCGCCCATCGAGTGACCGGTGACGCCGATGATGCCGTTGCCTGCCTCATCCTTCAAAACGTACGGCTGATCGTACATATAAGCGACCGCGTCGTGCATAGAGTTGACCCAGAACGGGAACCACATGCCGGTGAAGGTCTCGCCGCCGAACATGGCATACACTTCGTCGTTCAGATCGGAATGGCCGTGATCGTACTGGTCGAGCGCCAGGACCACATAGCCGCGGCGCGAAAGCTCGATGGCGTTCGCGTCCTGCATTTCTGCGGAATTCAGATAGCCGTGCGTGACGATAACCGTCGGACGCGGATCGGAAGCCGACGCCCCCTTCGGCATGTACAGCAGACCGCTGAGTTTACCGATCGCCGTATCGAACGAAATGCGCGTTACGTTCGTCGCAAACGTACCGGTATTGAATACGAATGCGAGAAAGCTGCCCAGCAGGATCAGCGCAAGCCCGATGCAGATCGCGATCAATGCTCTTTTTTTCATTACATTTCCTCCCTCTGTTCGTTATATTGTTTCCTGCGGAAACATTACAAGTGTATTATACATCATACTGTGCCGAAACGCAAGAGATTTTATATGATATATGCATATTGTTCATAAAATCCGATTACGGTGTTGCGGATTGCCGGCATTCTTGCTATACTGAATACGGAGAGTTTGAAAAGGGGGATCCGGTCGTGAAGCTTGAATGGATGGGACCGCACCGTGAGATCGTCGAAGCGCTGATCCGCTACTGCAATATCTATGCGGGCGTATACCGCAAAGAAAAGATGAACTTCCGCGGTATCACCTATTCCTACGCGCAGATCCAGGTCCTGGAGTATCTCCTGGAGAACGAGGAACGAAACGAGAACATGTCCTCGATCGCGCACCGTCTCGGCATTACGCGCAGTAATTTCACCAAGATCATTTCGCGGCTTTCCAGCAAAGGACTGGTCGAAAAGGTCCGCATGCCCGGAAGCCGCCGCGATCTCAACGTGATCGTCAACGATCTCGGCCGCGAGCTGTACGAGGACTACGCAAAGGGCGTGTTGAAGCGTCACTTTGAGCCGATGTTCCGCGACCTCGATATGCTGTCTGCCGAGGATCGCGCACACGTTCGCGACGCGCTGTTTCACGCGATGGGCGGGAGAAAAACATCGGAAAACGACCGAAAGCAGTCCTGATCACGTTCCCGGTTTCCTCTCCTTTCCGGAATTGTCGTATACAGGCGGCTGCCTTTTTACAATTCAAACGATTGACAATCCGCATCGGGACACGTATGATATGTTTGTAAGGGCCACGCATCTCATATAAAAGGAGACATAACATGAAAAGATATTCTGTACTGCTTATCTCAGTTTTCATTGTCTTTTTGTTACTCTTGACACTCGGATGCGACCGCAGAGGATATTTGAATGAAAAGGAAACGCAGGCGCTTTATGATGAGATCGAAACATGGATTCAATCCGGTGAGATCTGGGAGTATGAAGCCGATGTTTGGCTGAACAGCGCATGGGGATCCGATGATATCACAGAGAAAAGTCTTGCTATTGTCAAGGCGGCGGCAAACGCCGCCTTTGATCCCGAAGCCGGGAACCATAAATCCGGAGTTTGGTTGGGAAACAAAAATAATACGAATATACTGCATGTTGAATTGAAAGACTTCACACTTCCCGGCGATAAACGGGAAGGCATACGCGTGTTGTTTTCTGTTTACAGGCGAAACAGCAATTCAATCACAATCATCGTATCGGACATTGAACCCGGAAGCGATACCTGGAAATCCGTTACCGAAGTACAGTTTCACAAGGATCGGTAATTTCGTATTATGTTTTGCGGATCGCAACAATGCGGCAGATGGGATTTCTTTGCGGCTGTGGATACCGGGCTGTCCTGCTTGTTCTCCGAACTGCGCAGATGATCTTACCGCCGCAAGCAACCCGCTGTCCGACGCCGCTCTGTGGCGTCGGACGCGGCTTCCGAGAAGCCGCACGCGGTCAAGTCCCGACATATCCATACAAAAACAAATACCACCCGCAAGGGGTGGTATTTGTTTTTGGTGCGGCAGATGGGACTTGAACCCATACGCCTGCGCACACGCACCTCAAACGTGCCTGTCTGCCAATTCCAGCACTGCCGCGCATCGTGTATTATACGCTGCGGCATCAAAATTGTCAACCCCGAAATTGTCGATTTTTTGGAACTATTTTTGCAGCCTTGTCCGCCGCCTCTTCGTATGCTATAATTCCGTCATGCAGCGTATTGAGATCACACATCCCATTCCGCCGTTTTACCGGGCGGATTCGCATATCCTGATCCTCGGCAGCTTTCCGTCGGTCAAATCCCGCGAACAGCTGTTCTTTTACGGGCACCCGCAGAACCGGTTCTGGCGTGTGATCGCAGCCGTGTTCGAGGACGAAACGCCCGTCTCGATCCCGGAAAAGCGTAAGTTTTTGGAACGTCACCGCATCGCGCTCTGGGACAGCATCGGGCGCTGCACCATCGAGGGCAGCGCGGACAGCTCGATCCGCGACGTCGTGCCCAACGACCTTTCCGTCATCGTAAACGGCGCGCCGATCGCCGCGATCTTCTGTAACGGCCGTCAGTCCTTTGACTGCTACATGCGGTATATCTATCCCGCGCTGCGGCGCGAAGCCTCCGTTCTCCCCTCCACCAGTCCCGCCAACGCCGCCTGGAGCTTCGATCGTCTCGCCGACGCGTGGCGCGTGATCCGTACCGTATAACTGCCGTTCGGATGATATATTCCCGCAGGATCGTTTCAAAAGTTTAAAACAGTCTTGAATTATTTGGTTTCCATGTTATAATGAACCCATTGTCTGGATTATAAGGGGTAAATTTGTATGAACATTACCGTTGTGTGCGACGTGCTCGGGGAAGCGAATAACGGCACGACGATCGCAGCGCTGAACCTGATCCGCGCCATGAAGGAGCGCGGTCATACCGTCCGTGTGGTCTGTCCGGATCAGAACCGGAAGGACCTGGACGGCTTTTATATCGTGCCGACGCGCAATTTCGGACCGCTGATCAACAGATATCTCAAAAAGAACGGCGTTTCGATCGCCCGTCCGGATCCGAAGATCATCAGCGAAGCGATCGAGGGCGCCGACGTCGTGCATTTCATGACGCCGTTTTCCCTGTCCCGCAAGGCGATCAAGCTGGCAAAGAAGAAGAACATCCCGCTGACCGCCGGCTTCCACTGTCAGGCGGAGAATTTCACCTCGCATCTCTTTTTGAAGGATTCCAAGATCATCAACCGGCTGTTCTATCATACGGTCTGGGGCATTGCGTATCACAACTGCACGCGGATCCACTACCCCACGCAGTTCATCCGCGACACCTTCGAGCACACGATCCGCCGCGAGACGCCGGGCGTTGTGATCAGCAACGGCGTGAACAAGGCGTTTCATCCGGTCGAGGTCGAACCCGATCCGAAGTATGACGGCAAGATCGTGATCCAGTTCACGGGACGGCTCAGCAAGGAAAAAACGCACAAGGTCCTGATCGACGCGGTCGCGCTGTCGAAGTACCGCGACCGGATCCAGCTCGTCTTTGCGGGCATCGGTCCGCTGCACGACAAGCTCGAAAAGCGCGGACAGAAGCTTCCGAATCCGCCGGAGTTTCATTTCTTCTCGCGCGAGGACCTTGTCAAGCAGCTCAACCGGGCGTATCTGTATGTCCATCCAGCCGAGATCGAGATCGAAGCGATCGCCTGTCTCGAAGCCATCGCCTGCGGTCTCATCCCCGTCATCGCGAACTCGCCGCGCAGCGCGACGCGCTACTTTGCGCTCGACGAGCGCAACCTGTTCCACAACAAGGACGCAAAGGACCTCGCAAAGCGCATCGACTACTGGATCGAGCATCCCGAGGAAAAGAAAGCGCTTGCCGAACGCTACAAGGGCTTTGTGGAGCAGCACGAATACGAACACTGCATGGACCGGATGGCGGAAATGCTGTCCGACGCGGTAAGGGAGCATCAGCATGAGTAAGATCCATGAACCGAAGCGTGTCATCTATTACCGTGACGCCGAAAACGAAGACTACGCAGGGACCAACATCAATACCAAGGCGGTCGGCGCGGACTTCCCGTTCGCCCCGATCGGTGTGATCTGGAAGTTCCTTGCGTTTATCGCGTACTATGTGATTGCGATCCCGCTCGTGTTCTTTTACTGCTATGTCGTCTGCGGCTTCCGCGTGAAGAACCGCAAGGCCGTCCGGAAGATCCGGAAGGGCGGATTCTTCCTCTATGCGAACCATTCGCACTTCACCGACGCGTTCCTTGCTCCGATCGTGGCGTTTCCGAAGCGCGCATACGTCATCGTCGGACCCGATACGGTCTCCATCAAGGGGCTTCGGAATTTCGTGCAGATGGTCGGCGCGATCCCGATCCCGCAAAGCGTGAAGGGCATGGCGTCGTTCCTTGACGCGGTCCGCCTGCGCACCGAGGAAAAATGCTGCATCAGCGTGTTCCCCGAGGCGCATATCTGGAACTACTGCACGTTCCTGCGGCCGATGAAAAGCGGTTCGTTCCGCTACCCCGTCCACCTCGGCGTGCCGAGCGTCGCCGTCGCGGTGACGTACCAGCAGCGGAAGCTCCCGTTTATCCGGCAGCCGAAGCGCACCGTGTTCATTTCGGATCCGTTCTATCCCGACGACACGCTTTCCGCAAAGGAAGCGCAGCGTAAGCTGCAGAACGAGGTCGAGACGTTTTTGAAGGACAAGCTCGAGACCTATTCCGTTTATAAGTACTTCGACTACCGAAAGTCGGAAGAAACCGAGAACGCCTGAGGGCGTTCTTTTTTTATGCGAAATCGTTGCCTTTTGCTTCCCCATTTTGTATAATAGGAATATCTGTGACGGGGAGGAACGGACATGATCACACAAAAACTGTTCGGCGTGACAAAGGACGGGCACAAAGTCCATGCTTACACGATCACAAACGAGCGCGGGATCTCCGTGACCGTGCTCGATTACGGCGCGACGCTGCAGTCGGTCGTGCTGCCGCACATGGGAAAAGCCGTCGACGTCGTGCTCGGATACGATACGATCGAAGAATATGAGCAGAACGACGGATACCTCGGCGCTTCGATCGGACGGTTCGCCGGCCGTATACCGGGCTCGCTTCTCAGGGTCGGCGACGAAGTCTGTTCCGTCACCGCAAACGAGGGGCTGAATCATCTGCACGGCGGCAGGGTCGGCTTCGACAAGCGTATGTGGTTCACGGACGTCGGCAATGATGCCGTCATGTTCACGATCGATTCAAAGGACGGCGAGGAAGGATATCCGGGCGATCTCCGCTGCACCGTCACATATACACTGTCCGGCGATACGCTGACGTACGCCTATACAGGCAAGGCGAACCGCATGACCGCGTGGAATCCGACGAATCACGCGTACTGGAACCTGAACGGACACGAGACGGGACGCGCGCGTCTGCACTGGCTCGAGATCCCCGCAAACCGCTATGTGCCCGTACGCCCCGACAAGATCCCGATCGCGCTTGAAGCGGACACGGCGGATACGCCGTTTGACTTCCGTTCTTCCCGGATCATCCAGGGCTCGTACGATCACAGCTTCATCCTTTCCGGCGGTCCGATCCGGCTGTCCGGCAATCAGGGGATCCGTATGGAGATCACGACCGACTGCAAGGCGGTCCAGTTCTATGATGCCGAATATCTCAGCGAGCGCAAGGGCAAAGGCGGCGCCGTCTATCGCCCGTTCGGCGCGGTCTGTCTGGAAACGCAGGGACGGCAGACGCTTCGCGGGAATTCGGTTTACGAGGAAAATATCCTGTATGAAGGGCTGCCGCAGACGCGCACGACACAGATCCGATTTTTGTACACGGAGGGTTGAATATGGAATCCATCGAAAACATGCGGAATGAATTCAGAACCGTCTTCGGACGCGACGCCGTGCGGGCGTTCACGTCCTGCGGTCGAAGCGAGCTTGTCGGCAACCACACCGACCATCAGCACGGACTCGTGCTTGCCTGCGGCGTGAATCTGTCCGCCGTGGCGCTTGCCGCGCCGAACGACCGGGACGAGATCCGTCTGGTCTCGAAGGGCTTCCCTCCCTGCTCCGTTGCGCTGAACGCGCTCGACCCCGATCCGAAGGAATACGGCACGACGACGGCGCTTTTGCGCGGGGTGCTGAGCGGGATCGTGCAGCGCGGCGCATACCCGTTCGGGCTCGATATCTACGTCGTGTCCAACGTCCTCTCCGGCAGCGGATTAAGCTCCTCCGCGGCGATCGAAGTCCTGCTTGCGGGCGTCATGGAAGGCTTTTATCTGGACGGCGATCTTGACGAGATCGCGCTTGCCGTGATCGGTCAGCGCGCCGAAAACGTGTATTTCGGAAAGCCCTCGGGTCTGCTCGATCAGATGGCGTGCGCGCTCGGCGGCATTCAGTTCTTCGACTTTGCCGATCCCGCCGTGCCGATCGCGGAACGTGTCGATTTTGATTTCTCCGGCAGCGGTCACGCGCTCGTCATCATCGATTCCGGCGCGGATCACGCAAACCTGACCGACTGCTACGCCGCGATCACGCGCGAGCTTTCCGCGCTTGACGGATTCTTCGGCGCGACGGCGCTGCGCGACGTGTCCGAGGACGATTTCTACGCCGCTCTGCCGGTGCTCCGCCGCATGTTCGGCGACCGCGCCGTGCTCCGCGCGATGCACGTCTTTGACGAGAACAAGCGCGTGCTGGAAGCGAGAGCTGCGCTTTTGCGGAACGACTTTTCCGCCTTCCTTGCCGCGCTGAACGCGTCCGGCGAATCGTCCTACATGATGCTGCAGAACGTCATTGCCGAGGGGCACGAAAACGCGCAGGCGGTCGCGTTTACGATCTGTTACGCGAAAAAGCTTTTGCACGGACGCGGCGCGGTGCGTGTGCACGGCGGCGGGTTTGCCGGAACGGTGCTTGCGATCGTGCCGAACGACATGCTCGACGAATTCTGCGCGGGCATGGACCGCGTGCTGACGCCGGGCGCATGCCATCCGCTTTCGGTGCGCAAGCGCGGCGTTTATGAGCTGCATACGGAGGGCTGAGGCTATGCGCAAACGGTTCTGGATCGCGCTGTTCATCTTCAGTCTGATCGGACAGATCGCTTGGGTCGTTGAAAACATGTATTTCAACGTCTTTATCTACCACATGTTCAACGCGTCGCAGAGCGATATCGCGCTGATGGTGCAGGCAAGCGCCGTTTCCGCGACGCTGACAACGCTGCTGATCGGCGCGCTCTCCGACCGGCTCGGCAGGCGCAAGGCGTTCATCACGATCGGCTACATCCTCTGGGGGATCTCGATTTTGTGCTTCGCCGAGCTGCGCGTCGACTGGATCGCAAAAGTGTTCCCCGCCGCTGCGCAGAACGCCGCAAAAGCCGCTTCGATCGGCGTCACGCTCGTGATCGTATTCGACTGCATCATGACGTTCTTCGGCTCGACCGCAAACGACGCGTGCTTCAACGCCTGGCTCACAGACAGCACGGACGATACGAACCGCGGCAAGGCGGAAGGCGTCAACGCCATGATGCCGCTCGTCGCGATCCTCGTCGTATTCGGCGGGACCATGTGGACGCAGAAGGACAATGTCGCGCACTGGACGATCCTGTTCCTGATCATCGGAGGGATCGTGCTCGTTTCGGGCGTGCTCGGCTTTTTCCTGATCGACGAAAAGCCGCAGACCGGTCTGTGTCCGGACGGATACTTCCGAACACTTTTTTACGGCTTCCGTCCGCGCGTCATCCGCGAAAGCCGGGATCTGTACGTTTCGCTGATCTTCTTCACCGTCTTCGGGATCTCGATCCAGGTCTTTATGCCGTACCTGATCCTGTACTATACCGAGGCGCTGCATCTTGACAACTATGTGCTGATCATGGCGCCGGCGATCGTGCTCGCCGCCGTCGCAACCGCATTCTACGGACGTCTGTACGACAGGATCGGGTATCGGAAATCGCTCGTTCCCGCGCTGCTCATTCTGCTCGCGGGCTATGCCGTCCTCTATCTGTTCCGCAACACCGCGCTCGTGTTCGTCGGCTCGCTGCTGATGATGTGCGGATATCTTTCCGGCATGGCCGTGTTCGGCGCGCGCATCCGCGACTGTACGCCGACCGGCATGGCAGGCAGGTTCCAGGGACTTCGCATCATCGGACAGGTCCTGATCCCCGGCGTCGTCGGTCCCGAGATCGGCAAGCTCGTGCTGATGGGCGCGGAAACGGTCAAAAACGACGACGGCACGTTTTCGTTCATTCCGAACGCGAACATCTTTTTGTGGGCGGGCGTCGTGCTGCTGCCCGTCGCCGCGTTGAGCATTTTGCTGCTCCTTCGCCGCAGGGAGGACGCAAACCATGCTTAACGCCTATCCGCGTCCGCAGCTCCGACGCGAAAGCTTCATCAATCTCAACGGCGCGTGGGACTTTGCCGTCACGGACGGCGGGTATCCTGCGCGCTTTTCGGACACGATCAACGTCCCCTATCCGCCCGAAGCGCCGCTGTCCGGCGTATGCCGCCGCATCCGTCCCGACGAGGCGATGTGGTACCGGCGCCGCTTTCCGCGTCCAGAACATACGGAAGGCGAGCGCGTGATCCTGCATTTCGGCGCGGTCGATCAGATCGCCGAGGTGCTTCTGAACGGAACGCTACTCGGGCGTCACGCAGGCGGGTACCTGCCGTTCTTCTTCGACGTCACCGACGCGCTGCAGGACGACAACGAGCTTGTCGTCAACGCGATCGACACGCTCGACCACACCTTTCCATGGGGCAAGCAGAAGCAGAAGCCGGGCGGCATGTGGTATACGCCGTTTTCCGGCGTCTGGCAGACGGTCTGGATGGAGGTCGTCCCCGCGGTCTATGTCACGGATCTGAAGTTCACGCCGCAACTTGACGCGATCACGATCGCGGTCGGGACGAACGCGCCGTTCCCCGGCGCCGTCCTTACGATCGAAACGCCGGATGCGCCGATCCGTGTCGACATGCGCGCTTCCGAAGTCACGGTTCCCATCCCCGATCCGCGTCTGTGGACGCCCGAAACGCCGCATCTGTACCCCTTTACGGTGCAGTGCGGCGCAGATACCGTCCGCTCCTATTTTGCGCTGCGAACGATCTCTCAAGGCGTCGTAAACGGCGTGCCGCGGCTGCTTCTGAACGGAAAGCCGTACTTCTTCCACGGTCTTCTGGATCAGGGTTATGATCCGGGCGGGCTCTGTCTGCCGCCGGACGACGAGGGATACGCCCGCGACGTTCTTGCCGCAAAAGCGCAGGGCTTCAATACGCTTCGCAAGCACATCAGGATCGAACCGCTTCCGTTCTACGAAGCGTGCGACCGGCTCGGCATGCTGGTGATCCAGGACTTCGTGAACAACGGCAAATACCGATACCTGCACGATACCGTGCTTCCGACGATCGGATTCAAGCGGCTGCGCGATGAAAGAGCCGACCGCAAAAATCCCGCGCAAAGCATATTTCTGACGACTGCCGAAGGGACGATCGCGCATCTTTATAACGCACCGTGCATCGCCGGCTGGACGATCTTCAACGAAGGCTGGGGGCAATTCTCGGCAGATCGCGTATATGATACGCTGAAGCCGCTCGATCCGACCCGGTTCTTTGATACGACCTCCGGCTGGTTCCGCAAAAAGAAAAGCGACGTACGGAGCGAACACGTGTACTTTCACAAATTCCGGACGGTGCGCTCGGAAAAACCGCTGCTGCTTTCGGAATTCGGCGGTTACGTCCTTACGGACGATCCCAAGCGGAAATACGGCTACAAGTTCTTTGCGGATCGCGACGCTTATCAGAAGGCGTTGTCGCGGCTGTACCGCGACGAGATCCTGCCCGCGATCCCGCAGGGATTATGCGGCGCGATCTATACGCAGCTGACCGACGTGGAAAGCGAGGAAAACGGCATTCTTTCGTATGATCGTTCCACGGTCAAAACGGATCCGGACGAAATGCGGGCGATCGCGGCAGAGCTGATGAACGCGATCCGATGACAGCAAAAAACAGACGCTTTGCGGCACAGGAGCCGGAAGCGTCTGTTTTTATACCTTTATTTCGCATCATCCGCAGCGCAGCAGCGAATGCCCTTCCTCCTGCTGCGGTTTTGCCGTCACCAGCACGCTGCAGGTCGTCTCGGCGGAGCCGTCGGCGCTGTATACGCGGATCGTCGCCGTGCCCGGGCTGAGCGCGGTCAGGCGCCCGTCGCGATCGACCCGGACGACAGCCGGATCGGAGCTTTCAAAGCGCAGCTGCACGTCGGAAACGTCGGACGGCGTGACCGTCACCTGCAGATCGGCGGCGTCGCCTGTTAACAACTCGATCACCGTTTCCGCAAGAACGATCTGCTGTACGGAAAGGACCTCGCTGTCCGTGATTGCCGGCGGCGCAGACGAAGGGCTTGCCGCGGGGATCGCGCGCGTCTCCAGCGGCGTGCCGCAGACGCTGCAGAAAAGCGTCTCCTCCCCCGCCTCGTCCGGTCCCGCTGCCTTCGTGACGGTCCAGTCCCCGGGCGTATGCCCCGCCGCGGGGATCGTTTCGGTGTAGGAGTCGCCGCAGAACACACAGGTATAGACCACCTTCCCCGCTTCCGTGCAGGTCGCCTGCATGACGTCTTCGGCGTACTTGTGCTGCGGTTTTGTATAGTCGTCGCGGTAGGTATAGCCGCAGGCTTCGCAGGTATAGGTCGTATAGCCCCAGGCCGTGCATGTGGGTTCCGTAACGACCGACCGATAGGAAGGCGCTTCGCAGGATTCCGGACGCATCGGGACCGCAGTGTTGCGGTAGGTGAAATCGAAGTGCAGCTCTTTGTTGTGCGTCAGATAACAGTCTCCCGCGCAGTTTTCGCCGATGATCGCTTTGCAGTACGCACGCTTCGAGGGCGTGACCTCAAAGAAGCGGATCTCCGCGTCGACGCTTGAATCCCGGATGGAATGCATCTTTCCTTTATAGCCGCGCCGCAGCTTGAACATGCCGACCATGCCGCCGTTGTGCGCATAGCCGTAGATGTCGGCATATCCACGCGTGTACGCCGTGCAGTCCTTGATGTTGCCGCAGCCCGAAGCATAGACGCCGCCGAGGAATTCCTCGCAGAGAACGTCCGGATTGACGTCGAGGAACACGAGCTCCGCCTCGACCGCGCACTGCTCGAAATCGCTGCCTTCGGAGAACCCGACGATCCCGCCGACGCCGCAGTTTATCGCGGAAATCGTCATTGTGCTGCGCACGGACACCGTGCAGTCTGAGATCACGGTGTTCTTTGCGTATCCTGCGATCGCGCCGGAGAAGCAGTTCCGATCCGTTTCGATCGCGATCTTCACGTTCACCAGCGTCAGGTCCCTGATCTGCGCGTCGGTCACGACGGAGAACAGCCCGGCGCACGACGTGTCGTATTCGACGCGGTTGCCGTCATAGGTCACGGCCGTATCTTCGCCGGTCTGCGTGACGGTCAGGTTCCCGATCGTGTGCCCCGCGCCGTCAAACGTGCCGGAAAACGGGATCGGCGTCCACGGCTCGCCGCAAAGATCGATGTCCGCCTTCAGCACACAACTGCCGGACGGCGCGTCCGCAATGCGCATGAGGTCTTCGCGCGTGGCAATTTCCACGGCGTCCTCTTTTGCGTCCGCTGCGGGAAACACCGCGCAGAGCAGCAGTATGACGATCATAAGCACGGAGATCTTTTTCATCCGGTATCCTCTCTTTCCCGACGTCCAAAGATTTATTATCAGTATACCATACGGATCCGGTTCCGTAAATGCCTCATCAAAAAAGGACCGCGATGCGGTCCTTTCCGTGTGTATCAAATGAATTAGTTGAGAGCGTCCTTCAGAGCCTTGCCTGCTTTGAATGCAGCTGCCTTGGTCGCCGCGATCTCGATCTCCTTGCCGGTTGCCGGGTTGTGCCCCTTGCGTGCCGGACGGGTCTTCGCTTCAAAGGTGCCGAAGCCGACGACGGAAACCTTCTCGCCTGCCTTGAGCGCATCGACGATGGTGCAAACAACCGCGTTCACGACCTTCTCTGCGTCCTTCTTGGACAGCTCGCTCTTTTCCGCAACTGCTGCGATGAGTTCAGTTTTGTTCATGATTATTCCTCCGTAAATGATTTTCAAAAGTTAAGTTACTCTTAATGAGCAGAGCCTATTTTACCAATCAAATCTGCATTCGTCAAGACCCAAATTGCCATTTTAATCGGAAAACAGGGATTTTTTTGCCTGTTCCCAATACTTGTCCTGTTCCGAAAGCGGCAAATCCGCAAGTTCCTTTCCGTCGGCTGCCGCAAGCTCCTCCATTCTGCCGAATCGCCTGATAAACTTATCTGTCGCATCGTGAAGCAGTTGTTCGCCGTCCAGTCCGAGAAGCCGGATCACATTGACGATCGCAAACAGAAGATCTCCCGCTTCCTCATCGAGATCGCCCTCTCCGTTCATCGC
>Ga0310697_10004653_pt1 | contig 13474 bp, 9 predicted proteins | sample 172DNAGHGlowgp2_FD_203883 | JGI IMG/M metagenome (GOLD analysis project Ga0310697, IMG submission 203883) | Sheep rumen microbial communities from Palmerston North, Manawatu-Wanganui, New Zealand - 1728 DNA GHGlow gp2 (v2) (version 2) | ecosystem: Host-associated > Mammals > Digestive system >...
AGACTGCGGCCTGCTGGTGAATTCCTCTCGTGGCATTATCTATGCCTCACAAGGCGAAGACTTTGCCGACGTGGCCCGTCAAAAGGCTAAGGAATTGAGTGAGGAGATGGCTGAAGAACTCAAGTCAGCAGGTGTCATCTGAGGGAATTGCCATCGTGAACGACTCGAAAATTATCAACGACCCGGTATTTGGGTTTATCAAGATACCACGTGGATTGCTCTACGACATCGTGGAGCATCCTTTCTTTCAGCGTCTGAACCGCATCAACCAGTTGGGTCTGGCATCCGTGGTTTACCCTGGTGCCCGTCACACCCGCTTCCAGCACTCGTTAGGTGCCTTCCACCTGATGTCAGAGGCAATACTCAGCTTACAACAGAAGGGAAATTTTATTTTCGACTCTGAAGCGGAGGCTGTTGAAGCTGCCATCCTGATGCATGACATCGGCCATGCGCCCTTCTCACACGTACTTGAGCATACACTCATCCACGGCATCTCGCATGAGGACATCTCGATGATGATGATGGAGCAGATTAACCACGACCTAAACAGCCAGCTCAACCTTGCTATAGCTATCTTCAAGGGCGAGTATGGCAAGAACTTCCTGCACCAGCTGATATCGAGCCAGTTGGATATGGACCGTCTGGACTATCTGCGCCGCGACTCGTTCTATACCGGCGTGACAGAGGGTAACATCGGGTCGGCACGTATCATCAAGATGCTCAATGTGGTCGATGATGCACTCGTCGTGGAGCAAAAAGGCATCTACTCACTCGAAAACTACCTGACAACCCGACGGCTGATGTACTGGCAAGTGTATCTACACAGGACATGCGTTGCCTGTGAAAAGGTGCTCATTAACATGTTGAGGCGAGCCAAAGAACTTATCCGACAAGGCATCAGACTTCAGGCATCTCCCGCCCTACTCTACTTTTTGGAGCACGAAGTTGATGCGCACTGGTTCGAAACCCATCCCGAAGCGATAGTCAATTATACAGACCTCGACGACTCAGACATCTGGAGCGCCATGAAAGCCTGGAAATACCATCCGGACAAGATACTCTCGACACTTGCTATTGACATGCTCGACCGACACATCTTCAAGGTCGAAGTAAGCGAAGATCCCGTGACAGAAGAACGTCTGGAAGAGATTGCAGAAGAAACGGCAGCAAAGATGGGCATCACCCGAGAGGATGCCAAACGCTATATGATGAGCGTCGATGAAATCTCCAAAGACATGTATAACATCGACGATGACAGCATCTCAATACTTTACAAAGACGGCACGATTTGTGATATTTCCGAAGCATCGGAATTGCTAAATGTTCAGTTACTTTCTAAAAAAATAAGAAAATATTATCTGTGTTATCAACGTTTTAAATAATTTTTGTTACCTTTGCACCTAAATATATTGTTGCAACAAGAAACATGGAATTTACAGCAAGACAAATAGCCGACCTGATACAAGGACGCGTAGAAGGTGACGAGAATGCCACCGTTAATACATTCGCAAAAATCGAAGAAGGGGTTCCTGGTGCAATCTCGTTCCTCTCCAATCCAAAATACACGCATTACATCTACGATACAAAGTCAAGCATAGTACTCGTGAACGAGGATGTAACGCTGGAGAAGCCCGTTTCAGCCACACTCATCCGCGTAGAGAACGCGTATGAATGTGTGGCCAAACTGCTACAGTTTTACGAGTCGATGAAACCCAGAAAAACAGGCATCGACCCACTGGCAAGTATTTCTCCCAATTCAACTATCGGCAAGAACGTCTATATCGGAGCCTATGCCTGCATCGGTGACGGGGCTGTCATCGGCGACGGTACTCAGGTTTATCCGCATACCGTCATCGGTGACGGTGTTCAGGTAGGCAAGAACTGTCTGCTTTATCCTAACGTAACCATCTACCAAGGTTGTAAAATAGGAAATAACGTAACAATCCACGCCGGCAGTGTGATTGGTGCCGACGGCTTCGGTTTTGCTCCGAATGCCGAAGGCTACGACAAGATTCCGCAGATAGGTATCGTTGTCATTGAAGACGATGTGGAAATTGGTGCCAATACCTGTGTGGATCGCTCGACGATGGGAAAGACTGTGATTCACAAGGGTGTAAAACTGGACAACCTGATTCAGGTTGCGCACAACTGTGAGATTGGCGAGAATACCGTCATGTCGGCACAGGTGGGACTGGCCGGTTCGACAAAGATAGGCTCGTGGTGTATGGTAGGCGGTCAGGCAGGCTTCTCTGGTCACATAAAGGTGGCAGACAAGACATTCATCGGAGCCCAGTGTGGCGTTATCAGCAACACCAAAGGTAACGGCCAAACACTTATCGGTTCACCAGCCATGGATACAAAAGTGTTTTTTAAAGCCAAGGCCCTCTACTCCAAACTGCCAGACATGTACAGGCAGATTGCCAGTTTGCAGCGGGAGATTGATGAATTGAAATCTAAAATCGAGAATGCGTAAGTCGTTATTTTAATCGTGAATCTGAAAAGTAAATCGAAGATATCCAAATGAAGCAGAAAACTTTGAAAGGCAGTTTCTCACTCTTCGGAAAAGGACTGCATACGGGTCTTAATCTCACCGTAACATTTAACCCTGCGGCAGAGAATACCGGTTACAAAATACAGCGCATTGACTTAGAGGGCGAGCCTGTAATCGATGCCGTGGCTGAAAACGTGGTAGACACCCAGCGCGGCACGGTACTTGGCAAGGGCGATGCTCGCGTATCGACGGTTGAACATGGACTCTCCGCTCTTTATGCGCTCGGCATCGACAACTGCCTCATTCAGGTCAACGGACCGGAATTTCCGATACTGGACGGCAGTGCCATCCAGTATGTCGACAAAATCAACGAGGTGGGAATTGAGGAGCAAAATGCACCTAAGGACTGGTACATCATTCGAAAGAAGATTGAGGTAAAGGATGAGAAGACAGGTTCGTCAATCACCATCCTGCCAGACGAGAACATGTCGATTACGGCCATGTGTTCCTTTGAGTCGAAGTTCATCAACTCACAGTTTGCCAGTCTTGACAACCCGGCAGACTATGCTACAGAGATAGCTCGCGCCAGGACTTTCGTCTTCGTTCGTGATATTGAACCCCTGTTGCAGGCCAACCTTATTAAGGGCGGAGACTTTGACAACGCCATCGTCATATACGAACGGCAAACCACTCAGGAACGGCTTGACACTTTGGCAGATATGCTCCATGTAGAACACCGCGATGCCAACGAATTAGGTTATATACAGCACAAGCCTTTGGTATGGGAGAACGAGTGTACACGTCATAAGCTGTTAGACATCATCGGTGACATGGCACTCATCGGCAAGCCTATCAAGGGGCGCATCATAGCAACGCGTCCTGGACACACTATCAACAACAAATTTGCCCGCCAGATGCGCCGGGAAATTCGCAAACACGAGATACAGGCTCCTATCTATGACCCCAATGAGGAGCCGGTAATGGACGTGAACCGTATCCGCGAACTTTTACCCCACCGCTATCCTATGCAGCTTGTTGACAAGGTTATATCGCTGGGAGCAAACACCATCGTAGGCATCAAGAATGTCACGTCCAATGAGCCCTTCTTCCAAGGCCACTTTCCTCAGGAGCCAGTCATGCCCGGCGTACTGCAGATAGAAGCTATGGCACAGTGCGGCGGTCTGCTTGTACTCAACACTCTGGAAGAGCCGGAGCGCTGGTCGACCTATTTCATGAAAATCGACAACGTGAAATTCCGCCAGAAGGTTGTACCTGGTGACACTTTGCTGTTCAAGGTAGAACTGTTGGCTCCTGTGCGTCATGGCATCTCGTCGATGAAAGGATACATCTTTGTGGGTGACCACGTAGTTGCCGAGGCTTCCTTTACGGCACAAATTGTTAAGAACAAATAAAGAGCATGAACCGATAAAAAACTATCAATGAATCAGATACATCCTTTAGCCGTAATCGACCCAGAGGCTAAACTGGGAGACGGCAATGTCATAGGTCCCTTCTGCGTGATAGACAAGAATGTCGTTATAGGCGACAACAATAAGTTGTACAATGGTGTAACGCTCCACTTCGGGACACGTCTTGGTAACAATAACGAAATATTCCCAGGTGCAAGTATTTCCACCAAACCACAAGATTTGAAATTCCAGGGCGAAGAGACGACCTGCGAAATCGGCGACAACAACTCCATCCGCGAGAATGTAACAATCAGCCGTGGAACTGCCTCAAAGGGCAAGACCGTTGTAGGCAATGGCAACTTACTGATGGAGAACATGCATATAGGGCACGACTGCATCATCGGCAACGGCTGCATCATCGGCAACTCCACGAAGTTTGCCGGTGAAGTAGTGGTCGACGACTATGCTATCATTTCTGCCACTTGCCTTTTCCATCAGTTCACCCGTGTAGGCAGCTATATCATGTTTCAGGGCGGTACACGCACCAGTCAGGACATTCCCCCATACGTCATCGCTGGTAAGGAGCCGGTTCGCTATGCCGGGGTAAACCTGATAGGCCTTCGCCGCCGCGGATTTCCCAACGAGGTGATTGAGGCCATCCACGATGCCTACCGCATCATATACTCCAAAGGCGTGCTAAGAGACGGCATCGCAGAGGCACGGGTGAAATATCCCGACTCTAAGGAAGTAGACTATATCTGCTCATTCATTGAGTCGTCGAAGCGCGGCATTATACGCTGATTGGCAATTACAAAGGTAATCCTAACAGGTGAAGACATTAATAGTAGTCACGGGACCGACAGCTGTCGGGAAGACGGAGCTCTGTCTCGACATAGCAAGACATTTCTCCATCCCAATCATAAATGCCGATTCTCGACAGATATATCATGAACTGAATATCGGCACCGCTCGACCCACCGAAGAGCAGATGCAGCAGGTGAAGCACTACTTTGTTGGGACATTGCCGTTAGAGAGTTACTATAGTGCGTCGTTGTTCGAGCAACAAGTCTTAGAGTTGCTCACAGAACTGTTCAGGGACAGCGACTATGCCTTGATGAGCGGTGGCAGCATGATGTATATTGATGCCGTATGCAACGGGATTGACGACATCCCCACCATCGATGATTGTACACGTGCTACGATGAAACGACGGCTGAAAGAAGAGGGCTTGGAGAAACTTTGTGAAGAATTGAGGAAGATAGACCCGGAGTATTACCAAATTGTAGACCGTCACAATACCAAACGTGTGGTCCATGCGTTGGAGATATGCTCAATGACAGGCAAGACATACACATCATTCCGCAAAAATGAGAAGAAGGCACGTCCTTTCAGGATAGTGAAGATTGGACTCAACCTGCCACGTGAGACACTCTATGAGAGAATCAATCAACGGGTAGACGTGATGATGGCCAACGGGTTATTGGATGAGGTGCGTGCGCTTACAAGCAAGAAAGGCTTAAACGCATTGAACACAGTCGGTTACAAAGAACTATTCGAGTATTTTGATGGCAAAATGACACTGGATGAAGCCGTTGAGCGCATCAAAGGAAATACCCGTCGCTATGCCCGTAAACAACTGACATGGTATAAAAAAGACAAAGAAGTCAGGTGGTTTCACCCAGATCAAAAAGAAGACATATTCAACTTTATCAAATCGATATGAACGAATCAGAAAACGAGAAACATGGTTGGCTCAACCGCTGCCGTCAGAAAATTAATAAGGTGTGGCAAATGTACAAGGGACTGTTTGTCGGTCGTCCATGGTACATAAAGACAGTTGCCGCCATCGTCTCCTTGGTTTTGGCATTCTTTTTCTACCTTGGCGCTGTTGACATGAACCTGCTTTGGCTATTTGGCAAGTCACCGTCTATGGCGACCATAAAGAACAAGCGTCCTTCGCAAGCCTCCGAGGTCTATAGCGCAGACGATGTGATGATTGGCAAGTTCTTCAGCGAGAACCGCACCCCCGTGAAGTTCGAGGAAGTCAACCCCGTTTTTTGGAAAGCGCTGATAGACACGGAAGACGAGCGATTCTACCACCATCATGGTATAGACTATACCGCCTTCTTCGCTGTTCTTAAAGAGTATGTACTGCATCATGATGCGCGCGGGGCATCGACCATTACGCAGCAATTGGCCAAGAACCTTTTCCGTACCCGTTCGGAATACTCCACGGGACTCCTTGGCAACATACCAGGCGTGAAGATGCTTGTTATGAAAAGCAAAGAGTGGATTACGGCCTATAAGTTGGAATGGTTCTTCACGAAAGAGGAAATCCTCACACAATATGCAAACACTGTAGACTTCGGTTCCAACGCCTTCGGCATTAAGACAGCCTGCAAGACCTATTTCGGCTGCACGCCGAAAGACCTGAAGCCAGAACAGGCAGCCATTCTGGTGGGTATGCTGAAGGCTACAACATATTACAATCCGCTTCTGAATCCCGAGAACGCTCTCAAGCGCCGTAATATCGTGCTCGACCTTATGCTGAAGCACAACGATCTGACGACGAGGGAATGCGACTCACTCAAGCAACTTGAGATAGACTTGGACTTCAGTGTAGAAAATGCTTACGACGGACAAGCCAACTATTTCCGCGAGGCTGTGGCCTCATACCTGCGTGACTGGTGTAAAGACAATGGCTATGACCTCTACACAGACGGTCTGAAGATATACACCACCATAGACACAAGGATGCAGAAGTATGCAGAGGCGGCAGCCCGCAAACAGATGAAGCAAGTGCAAAAGAACTTTAATAACCATTGGGGAAATATTAATCCCTGGCAGGATGAACACCATGTCGAGATAGCACATTTTATAGAAGACATTGCCAAGCGACAGCCCTACTACAAGCTACTTGCTAAGAAATACTCCGGTAACAGCGATTCCATAGACTATTATATGAACCTGCCGCACACCGTGAAACTGTTTGACTACGATGGAGGTCAGATAGAGCGTGTCATGTCCTCGATGGATAGTATCCGCTATATGGTGCGATTCATGCATTGCGGCTTTGTGGCCATGGAACCAGAGACCGGCTATGTGAAGGCATGGGTGGGCGACGTGGACTTCAAATCGTGGAAGTATGACAAAGTCACAGCCATGCGTCAGCCTGGATCCACCTTCAAGTTATTTGTCTATACGGAGGCAATGAACCAGGGACTGACACCATGTGACCGCCGCCAAGATTCTTATTTCTCCATGAAGGTGTGGGATCCGTCGAAAAATGCCGAGACCACATGGGCACCAACCAATGCTAACGGCTATTTCACAGGTGACTCCATGCCCCTGAAGACGGCGTTTGCACAAAGCATCAACTCTGTTGCTGTAAAGCTGGGACAGGAAGTAGGCATCCCAAACATCGTGACCACAGCCCATAACATGGGTATCAAGAGCAAGCTCGACCCCACTCCCTCTCTTGCCTTGGGATCAAGTGACGTCAATCTACTTGAACTGGTCAACAGCTATTGTACAGTCGCCAACGATGGAAAGGCCATTGACCCAGTTCTCGTATTACGCATACTCGACCGCGACGGCAATGAGATATATGCCTGTTCAAATGAGCAACGACAAGCCATTCCCTACCGGAGCGCCTTCCTGATGCAGCAGATGCTACTTGGAGGTCTTCGTGAACGTGGAGGAACATCAATGAGTTTGTGGGGATACGTAGGACAATTTGACAGAGATACAGAATTCGGTGGAAAAACCGGTACATCAAATAATCACTCCGATGCATGGTTCGTCGGCGTCAGTCCAAAACTCGTAGCTGGAGCCTGGGTGGGCGGTGAGTATCGGAGTATACATTTCCGCACTGGTGCTTTAGGACAGGGTTCACGTACGGCATTACCGATCTGCGGCTATTTCTTCCAGTCGGTACTTGGTGACAAGGCATTCCAGAAATACCATAAGAAATTTGGCAAACCGAAAGACGAAAATATCAAGGCTGAGATGTATCTGAGTTGTAGCTATATACCACATGTTGCCGACAGCGACAGCATAGCAACTGATTCACTTGATTTGGAAGGTCTTGATAAATACATTGAAGGTGAAAGCACAAAGGCTCCTGCTACCTCGCCACAGAATGAAGATGCCGCTCCCGTAGCCGCCCCTACACCCCATGTAGAAGCTACAGAGCACAGAAAAGTAAAAATTGAAGATGAGAAGCATTAATGGAGTTAGACCTTGACAACAAAGAGTGGCAAGACGCCCTCCAAATCATCAACTTTACCCGTCGCTCGCTGTTCCTTACCGGGAAAGCAGGGACGGGTAAGTCAACTTTCCTCCGCTATGTAGCTCAGAACACCAAGAAGAAATACGTCATACTGGCCCCAACCGGCATTGCTGCCATTAATGCAGGAGGCTCAACGCTGCACAGCTTCTTTCGACTGCCATTTCACCCTTTACTACCTAATGACAGCCGTTATGACCGCCGCCATATCCAAGAGACGCTCAAATACACTAACGCTCAGCGGAAACTGCTGCGAGAGGTAGAACTTATCATCATCGACGAGATTAGTATGGTACGTGCAGACATCATCGACTTTATCGACAAAATCCTGCGTATCTACACACGCAACCCTGAACCATTTGGCGGTAAGCAGATGCTACTTGTCGGTGACATCTTTCAGTTGGAACCAGTTCTCAAAGAAGACGACAGGCAATTACTCTCAAGTTTTTATCCAAGTGCCTACTTCTTCAATGCTAAAGTATGGCAGAAAATGCCTGTAGTCAGTATTGAACTAAAGAAAGTCTACAGACAAAGCGATGCCGGATTTATTGCCATACTCGACCGTATCCGTACCAATACCGCCACCATCCAAGACCTTAATGCATTAAACAGCAGAATTGACCGTCGACAGACAACGTCATCAGACAAACGCAACTCATCTCTGAGAATTACACTCGCAACACGACGAGACACCGTAGACTATATCAACGAACAGCATCTGGCGGCAATAGAAGGTGCACCCTCTATCTTTTTTGGAACAATACAAGGAGATTTTCCTCAGAGTTCTCTCCCCACTCCAAAAGAGCTGGCACTGAAACCCGGCGCACAAGTGATTTTCATCAAAAACGATAAGGACAAACGCTGGGTGAACGGCACTATCGGCATAATAGACTATATCGCAGAAGAGGACGGAATCATCGGCATCATCAATGAGGAGGGCGTGGAATATGATGTCAAGAGAGAGGTTTGGGAAAACATGCGCTATACCTTTAATGATAAGGAACAGAAGATAGAAGAAGAACTTCTTGGCACATACACCCAATTTCCAATCCGTCTCGCCTGGGCAATTACCGTACACAAAAGCCAAGGCCTGACTTTCAATCAAGTTGATATAGACTTTGGTGGAGGTGGAGCATTTGCTGGAGGCCAAACCTATGTTGCCCTCAGCCGCTGTACATCCCTACAAGGCATCACCCTGAAAGAGCCAATCCGGCAATCAGACATTTTCATACACCCTGAAGTCATCCGCTTTGCACAGTATTACAATGACCAGCGATTAATCAGCAAGGCACTGGAAGAAGGGAAAGCCGACCGTGAATACCACGATGCTATAGTAGCATTCGACAAAGGAGACTTTACGGCATTTCTTGATAATTTCTTCAAGGCCATTCACAGTCGCTACGACATTGAGAAACCGCATATCCGACGATACATCCGCCGGAAACTGGAAATCATCAACAAACAGAAAAAAGAAATAGAGCAACTGGAGACTGTCGTCAAAGAGAAAAATGAGCTTCTGAAACGACTGGCGGCCGAATACACCATACTTGGACGCGAATGTGAACAAGAACACATGACCGATGCTGCAATCCGAAACTATCAGAAAGCCCTTGAACTGTATCCTGAAGCCAATGACGCACATCGAAGGTTGAAAAAACTGCTAAAAGGAAGTTGATTTCGGTCAAAATCCCCGATAATTGTGTTAACATTTGATAAAATTTGCAATTGTGCCCCTACACAAAGATTTATACGAAAAAAAATCCAAGAAAAGTTTGCGGATTTCTAAAAAAAACATTAACTTTGCATCGTTATCCTGAAAACAATCTTTTTACCTTAGAAAACTAATACCTATTGAAGATATAGAGCGACGGCTTGCGAAAGTAGTCGCTTTATTTATGCACAATATTGAATAGTTAAACTTTGCTAAATGCGGTCGTGTTTATCATTTGGCATTATCATTTATCATTTATATTTCGTACCTTTGCACCCCGAAATGAGTCTGTAGGGGCAGAATGAAGTATGCACGACCGTGTATCGCCTCGCAGAAAAAACCCTATTTACAAATAATTAAAATGTACGCAATTGTAGAAATTCAGGGTCAGCAGTTCAAGGCCGAGCAGGGCAAAAAGCTCTTCGTGCACCACATCAAGGATGCTGAGCAAGGCAAGACTGTTGAATTTGACAAGGTACTGCTCGTAGATGCTGACGGTGCAGTCAAGGTTGGTGCTCCTACCGTAGAAGGAGCAAAGGTAGTGTGTGAAGTAGTTGAACCGCTGGTAAAAGGTGACAAGGTCATCGTTTTCAAGATGAAGCGCCGCAAAGACTCTCGTAAGCGTAACGGTCATCGTGAGCAATTCACACAATTAGAAATCAAATCAGTAATCGCTTAATTAGGAGGACTTAGAAATGGCTCATAAAAAAGGTGTAGGTAGTTCTAAGAACGGTCGTGAGAGCGCAGCTCAGCGACTTGGCATTAAAATTTTTGGCGGTCAGCAGTGCGTAGCAGGTAACATCATCGTTCGCCAGCGCGGTACCAAGCACAATCCCGGTAATAACGTAGCGATTGGCAAAGACGACACGCTATATGCTCTTGTAGATGGTACAGTACAGTTCCATAAGGGAAAGTACGACAAGAGTGTTGTCTCGGTAATCCCTGCTGCTGAGGCCTAACTTTCAAACAAGAAACAACTTATTCCAAACAAACCCAGAATCCCGCACTCTTCGGAGATGCGGGATTTCTGCTTTTTTTAGACATTTTTCTTTGTAGTTCGAACGATTATTTGTACTTTTGCAGCAATAATTTGAACTCAACTTTAAAATACGTATTTAAGATGTTAACACTCAAACTCATCAGTGAGGAAACTGAACGTGTAATCCGCGGTCTTGAGAAGAAGCATTTTCCCAATGCCAAAGAAGCCATCAACAATGTTTTAGCAGTCGACAAACAACGTCGCGAGGCCCAGCAGGAACTCGACAAATGCCTGAATGAACAGAAGCAGCTCTCCGGCCAGATTGGTCGCATGATGAAAGAAGGCAAGAAAGCCGAGGCAGACGGTATCAAGCAAAGTGTGGCAGCACTCAAAGAAAAGTCTAAGGAACTTGAAGAACTGATGAGCAAGGCTCAGGAAGAGATGGTGGTGTTACTCTGTCAGATTCCGAACATCCCCTACGACGAAGTACCCGAGGGTGCTACGGCAGAAGACAATCGCGTGGTGAAGAGTAACCAGAAGGAGTGTGACGGTACAGACACTGTTGGCAACTGGACGGCCAATCCTGTTATTCCGACAGCGAAGTTGCCGCACTGGGAACTTGCCAAGAAATACAACCTCATAGATTTTGATCTCGGTGTAAAGATTACTGGTGCAGGATTTCCTGTATACATCGGCAAAGGTGCGCGTCTACAGCGAGCATTAATTAACTTCTTTCTCGACGAAGCGCGAAAATCCGGATATACAGAGATCATGCCGCCGACAGTTGTCAACCAGGCATCGGGCTATGGCACCGGTCAGTTGCCAGACAAAGAGGGGCAGATGTACCATTGCGAGGTTGATGACTTCTACCTGATACCAACCGCAGAAGTGCCTGTGACAAACATCTACCGCGACGTGATACTCGACGAGAAAGATCTCCCCATCAAGAATTGTGCCTACACTCAGTGTTTCCGTCGCGAGGCAGGTTCGTATGGCAAGGATGTGCGCGGCCTGAACCGTCTGCATGAGTTCTCGAAGATTGAGATTGTGCGCATCGACAAGCCCGAACATTCGAAAGAGAGCCATAAGGAAATGCTGGAACACGTAGAGGGATTGCTGAAAAAACTGGAACTCCCCTATCGCGTCCTTCTACTCTGTGGTGGCGATCAGTCGTTCACGTCTTCCATCTGCTATGACTTTGAGGTCTATTCAGAAGCTCAAAAGCGCTGGCTCGAGGTATCGTCCGTATCCAATTTCGACACCTATCAGGCCAATCGTCTGAAATGCCGTTATCGCCGTGCAGACAACAAGAAGACTGAACTCTGTCACACGCTCAACGGCTCTGCCCTTGCCCTCCCCCGCATTGTGGCAGCTCTGCTTGAGAACAACCAGACAGAGAATGGCATCAAAGTGCCTGCCGCCCTCGTACCCTATATGGGCTGTGACATTATTGACTAAATAACCGGAACTAAACAAGGACATTATGAATAAAATCATCAGAAAAGAGCAATTCTCCGAGAAGGTTTTCCTTTTTGAGATAGAAGCGCCATTGATTGCCAAAAGCCGCAAGGCAGGCAACTTCGTCATTGTACGCGTTGGAAAGAAAGGTGAGCGCATGCCGCTGACCATCGCCGGCGCTGATATCGCTCGCGGCACCATCACACTGGTTGTCCAGAAGGTTGGCTTGTCGAGTCAGAAACTCTGCATGCTCAACGAAGGAGACTATGTTACCGATGTAGTAGGTCCGCTGGGCAATCCCACGAAGATTGAGAAATATGGCACAGTGGTTTGTGCCGGTGGTGGTTTGGGCGTGGCCCCGATGCTACCTATCATCCAGGCTCTCAAGGCCGCAGGCAACCGTGTACTTTCTGTGATGGCTGGACGTTCTAAGGATCTCATCATCTTAGAAGACAAGGTACGCGAGAGTTCTGACGAGGTGATTATCATGACCGATGATGGCTCTTACGGTGAGAAGGGCGTTGTAACCGTCGGTATGGAGAAATTCTTTGAACAGGAGCATGTCGATAAGGTATTTGCCATAGGCCCTCCAATAATGATGAAGTTCTCCAATCTTACTGCTCAGAAACATGGCATCCCTTGCGAAGTATCCTTGAATACGATTATGGTGGATGGTACTGGTATGTGTGGTGCCTGCCGACTCACCATTGGCGGAAAGACGAAGTTCGTATGTATCGACGGCCCAGAGTTCGACGGTGCCCTCGTTGACTGGGACGAGATGTTCAAGCGCATGGGCACCTTCAAACGCGAAGAGCAGGAAGAACTCGCCCACTTCGAAGAGCATCTTGATGCTAATTCTGTAGACGGCAGTAACTCTGCCGTCCCCACCAACGATATCGTAATGGACGATGATCCTACCAACGATACCATCGACATCCTCACCGACCGCAATGCCGCTTGGCGCGACGAACTCCGTAAGCGCATGAAACCCAAGGAGCGCACCCAGATTGAGCGTGTCGTCATGCCAGAACTTGATCCTGTCTATCGTGCCACTACTCGTACTGAAGAGGTCAACATTGGCCTGACTAAGGAGATGGCAATGACAGAGGCCAAGCGTTGCCTTGATTGCGCAAAGCCG
>Ga0310697_10004654_pt1 | contig 13474 bp, 10 predicted proteins | sample 172DNAGHGlowgp2_FD_203883 | JGI IMG/M metagenome (GOLD analysis project Ga0310697, IMG submission 203883) | Sheep rumen microbial communities from Palmerston North, Manawatu-Wanganui, New Zealand - 1728 DNA GHGlow gp2 (v2) (version 2) | ecosystem: Host-associated > Mammals > Digestive system >...
CCTCGCCCTTTGCCTTGATACCGGCAGCCTCCTGCTCCAGGCGGTAGCGGGTGGCGTCCGACTCGGCGTTCTGTGCCAGTGCGCGCTGCTCGGCCTCGTACTTCTGGGCCTCGGCTACGCGCTTGCGCTGCTCCAGGTCGGCGGCGGCGTCAATCTCCACCTTGTACTTGTCGGCATCGGCCTTCTTCTCCACCTCGGCAGCCAGCTGGTTCTGCTTGATCTCAATCTGCTCGCGGGAGAGCACCTGCTCGCGCTTGGTCTTCTCAATCTCGGCCTCCACGGTCTTGATGTTGATGGTCTTCTGCTGCTCCTGCTGCTGGATGGCGTAGGCGGCATCGGCATCGGCCTGTGCGGTGTCGGCCTCCTTCTTCAGGGCGGCGCGCTTCAGGGCCAGCTCGTTGTTCTTGATGGCGATGGCCGTGTCGGCATCGACGCGGGCGTCGTTCGACTCCTTGTCGGCCTTCGACACCTCAATCTTCACGTCGCGCTCGGCCACGGCACGGTTGATGGCAGCGTCCTTCTTGATCTTTGCCGTGTTGTCGGCACCGAGGTCCTTGATCAGTCCCTCGCGGTCGGTCACGTTCTGGATGTTGCAGGAGATAATCTCGATACCTAACTTGGCCATGTCGGGCTGTGCCTTGGTCATCACCTGATCGGAGAATCCGTCGCGGTCGGTGTTCAGCGAGCGCAGGTCGAGCGTACCGATGATTTCGCGCATGTTGCCCTGCAGCGAGTCCTGCAGCTGAGAGGCTATCTCATCGGGAGTCATGTTCAGGAAGTTCTTGGCGGCCAGGCGCGTACCCTCGCTGTTGGGGGTGACACGGATTTTGGCCACAGCATCCACGTCGACGTTGATGAAGTCGTTCGTAGGTACGCTCTCCTCGGTCTTGATGTCTACCGTGATCTGTCCAAGGTAAACCCTGTCCAGTCGCTCGAAGAAGGGGATGCGGAAACCGCCGGAGCCGATGAGCACACGGGGCTCTTTCGACAGGCCCGAAATGATGTAGGCAAACGAGGGGGGAGCCTTCACATAGGAGATGAACAGGAAAACTGCAATTAATGCAATTGCAACCGCTACGATCACATAAATGGTTTCTGTTTCCATAATGCTTGATATTAAAGGTTTGTAATTGTTATTTGATGGTTATTTTAAAATCATCATGATTTCACTCAGAATCGATGTCGTCCCAAAGACTCCTACGCGACAATCCCGGTGTTTGCGCATCCTCATCAATAACCTCAGTTTTACCTGTGTCACCTGAGACATCCAGCGTAGAGTAGGCAATAGGTTTTTCCGGTGCCATCTCATGAACAGACACAATCGGATTGATATAATATTTCTTCATAGTTATTTGAATGTATTGGGAGTTACTTATTTTACAATTATCTTACGATTGTCCTGAATATAAATTCCCTTCTGAACAGCTTTAACCCGCTGACCGTTCAGATTGTACGCCTCACCATTGTGATGTTGCCGTTGTAAATCATTTATTCCAGTTACTACGTCATCATCAAATACGACTCCCAAACGGGCAGCATCTACAGAAGTCTGGATATAGGCATGCTCCTTGGTGACAACCATGTTGTTTGCCCGATAGAAACCGACGATGCCATTCACCTTATTTAATATATAATTATATGGGCCACTTCCAGTCTCCACGGCTGCACCTGTTCCACGTATGAAAGCGTTATCTTCTACAGCCCAAGCTTCAATATTCTTTGTCACAGGTACGTTAAAGGTGCCTTGACCTTTCAAGAGTACGCCCTCACCAGCAGGAACTACAGATACCTTATAGAATGAGACATTCGTGCCTTCAACTAAGGCTTTATAAGCAGTCAATCCTTTCACTTCACTGTAGTCAAGGTCATTGTCGCTTACGTATGTTGCATAGCCTGCATCAGTGACAGTTATCGCCTCTGTGGGTTCGGGGAATTTTGCCAGACGGAAACGTGTGAACGACATCCAATTTTGCACAGAAGTGGTTTGAGCTTGCACACCTATATTAACCATTGCGTCATCTTCCAGCTCGAACTCAATAAAAGCATCGTTCCAGCCATTGCCAAACAATCCTTGAGTAGCACCGATATGGACCATCTCCTTTCGATTATCGCCCGCATAGAGGCAGAAGGAATTAAGTCCTGCAGAAGCCCTGCTGCTCACAGAGAGCAAATAATGTCCTTTCGACAGTTCTACTTCCTGTTCCAAACTGACATCCCAATTGCTCACGCTCCAGTTTCCACCGTCGAAGTAACTGTATCCAGAATAGCCGTCGGCATCCGTAAGAGGCTCGCTGGAGAGAATATTTATATAACCGGGAGTTGTCAAGACGGTCGTCCAGCCATCCTTTCCATTTTCGGCATTTGGACTTTGTATGAAATTTGTCATGTCAATAGCTCCCTCTATGCCTTCCAAGAATGCGTTTGACTCTACATATCTGCGAATGGCAGGTTGCCATGCCTGTAGTTTTGTTGTAGCATCATCCGCGCTGGCAGGCGCATAGGTTTTGTAGCTTTCAACAGCTGCGGTCTTCGATGCGCTGGCGTATGGGTATTGCCCAATCAAGGAAAGAACGTCTGCAAGCCTCTTATAAGAAGCTCTGGCCATTTTGAATGTCTCAGTTGCTTCTGTCAAAGCCTCCAATGCATTCTGTAGAGAAGTTTCATCGCTGCCCACGTTTTCGTATTCGGCAATAACAGCGCTAAGGTTTTCACGTTCCTCTCCTGCTACAATGGTGTATCCCTCATCGGTAAGAGCTTCTATTGCATCGGCTAATGCTTTTTCATAGCTGGCAATCAGCCCAGCATTTTTGAGCGCATTGATGTCGGCATCGGGACCGTAGTACGTTAGGCGGAAGTTGTCCCAGACACACCATAAATTAACGTTCTCTTCTAAATGAGCACCGATAGCCATCGATCCGTCTGACGGTATTTCAATATACATGGGATCTGAGGTGTATAATCCGTTTTCAAAAGAGCTGCCGGCATCTGCCATTGAATTCTCAGAGCCAGTCATGAATGGGAAACGTGCATCCGAGGTTTCTTCGCTTTCATCACAGTATGCAAAGAAATAGGGAAGGTCATCGTTGTTCGTGCCGTCTTGACGATAAAAACCTTGGGCAGTCAGTTTGTAAACGCCCTTCGGAACCTCAATATCCTGCTCTAAATGGAATGTTGAATGATAGGATTCCGCACAATAATTTCCTTGGCTGGCGTTGGGTCCACCAAGATTATAATTCCGTGCATTGATTGTCCAAGCACCATCTATACGATTGCGTCCGAATCCTGCATTCCTAATTAGGATAGTTGCGTCAACGGGATCTTCGGCTGTTGCCGAAGCGAGAATCGCATTTTGCTCTTCCATGATTTCTTGTTCGGTCAAAACCTCCCAAAGAGCATTTTCACTGTCAGGGTCAAGGTTTTTGCCAAGAACCGTTGTCTCTCCGTCATAGCCATAGTAGTTGTCATCACTTGCGATGGTATAATAACCATTCTCCTGTTTCGTAAAGGTCAATTCCACTGGGGTATTATTATCCATGTAGTCCCCGTTGAAATAAATGGCAGACCCACCATTCGAGACCATTGACTCAAGTGTGTACTTCCCGTTGTCAAGCAATTCCAAAAATGCATATTGGTATTCATCGACCAGTGAGGCCTGTGTGCCCCAGGCATTACCTGCCCCCCAGAATTTCCGGGTAGCAACGTTGCGAAGATAGTAAAAATCAGAATCAAAGTCTGCTTCTATTTCAGGCTTTTCGTCTGAATAAACGGTCGTCGAGGCCACCTCATTGTAGTAAGACAGCCATTGGCTGTTCGTTTCGTCATACTCATAAGTATAGTATCCCAATGAGATGTTGTTATCTTCATCGTCATCGCAGGTGAACGACATCTCCATCTCGGCAGTATCACCACCTGCTATGTCAAAGTGTTGAACACCTTTCAGATTGTCGTTCACATAAAGATAGACGAGGTCGTTAAACGCTGTTCCCCTATTCTCGAGGGAGGTCTTGACGGTGAGCTTGTTGCCAATCTCAAGCGTTCCTTCAACCTCCATATCGCCACTCAGATCGTCGAAAGGCATGGATAGTGTCAACTCATCTCCTTCAATCCAAGCAACGGCATAATACTTTTCTGACCCACTACTCCTATGCCACTCATCAGTCTCTACGTTGCGGGAAATAGTCGCTACGGTGTATTCTCCATCAGGGAGTGCCGGCACAAAAGCTTCCAGTTCAATACCTGACCATCCCCAGCCAGATTCCAGCTCAACATGTCGATTTGATTCTGCATAGACCAAGTTGTTGTTTGCATCATAAAGTCCCAAGCCCACTTCGAAGTCGATTGTTTCATCCATCATATTATAGGTCTCTGCGATTGCACTGATATAGAATTGATCATTTTCCTTTTCAACAGTGGTCTCATCAACAATCAAGTCATAGACTTTCATTTTTGCATTTGAATTTGGGAGTCCGTCATTGGGTTTTGCATCAATCAGGGCATTCTGATAAAAACTATATCCGTCAGTACTCGAACTTGCGCCGATGCCACTGTTACTATCAGGATCGAGTATAGACAGCAGGAAATAAGAGTCGCACATGCCTCCCCAGCCCCAGTTCACATGGTAATACCCATCAGCATCATAGCCGTCGATGACAAATGCATGTCCTCCTCCCAGCGACTGACCGGCATAGAACACTGGACGTTGATTGGCCAGTTCGTTGTAAATCAAGTCATTCCATTCTTTCGCCTTGTAGTCAGAGCGGTCTGCCATATATGTTGATGCGGCATAATCGAAATAATTCTTGAAAGCAGACGACACTACTGAAGCAGACGCACCGCTCGAATTGTTAGTATAATCCATTTGTACCGAAGCTCCGCAGAGCTGCATCAACTTGGCCACAGCATTCTTCTGGGCAGTAGTCTCATACCCAGTGTAATTATCAAGCATGTTCTCCCAATCAATAGCGGTTACGGGGATACTGCTTACACTAATGCTATTAGTCTCAGTAACATAGCCTGGAATGCTGGCAATGGTTTGCTCTGGATACTGATGATAGTATAGCACCTGGGCCATTGCGGTAGCGACGCATCCTGTAACTGAACATAAAGAACCGTCATACGGACACATATTATTATAAGGTGCCGACTGGTTCCATGTCGAAGAAAGCAGAGGTTCCACTGAGGCGTGTTCATTCAATTGACTCACTTTAAACACTGCTGCGTTGGAGTGACGCTGCAGATACCTCATCTGCTTCTCATATTCATCCAACCACCAGCGCAGGTTCTCTGGCATTTCTTTCGAGTCAAGGCTGCCTTCATCGGCATAGCCGAGGATGGCTGGTGTGCGGTCGTCGGCACTCACGAGCACAAAGCCGTTTTTCTCACCCACATTGAAGGCGTAAAAACCTTTTCGCCCTCCTTCTACTTCATGCAGCGCCATGCTCTTTCCTGAAGCCAGTCGTTTACCGTTCAGCGCTCGCGGTCTGCTTTGCATAAACTGCGATGCTTTTTGTAATGCCTGCTCTTTCGTCACATTGCCTGCATGGCTAAACATACAAAGCATCAGGAAGACTGAAATCTGTAATATTCTTTTCATTACTCTTTTGTTATTGATAATTAATAATAGAATCTGATTCCGCTTGTTTCGCTTTTAGCAAAGATAACTCTATCTTTTTTCTTGTATCGTGCAAAAATACTAATTGTGAGAAAGAACCACAATTGTTTTGTACAGCCAAAACCTCACTTTTGTACTGCCAAAAATTCAGTCTTTATGCCAGCTTCAGGTGGTTAGTAACACTCGGCAGTCTCGTCAGAACACGCGATAGCCACCTGTGTGCTTTCTCTTGCGTCAGGTTAAATATGGTAGTAATTACGTATAAAAAACCATACGGTAAAAGAGAACACGTAGAATCCGACTGCATATTCATGCTCAATGACTCTCCGGATTCTCTCTTTCCATTGTCCTCTCAACAAAAATCTTTCGACAGGAAAAATCAAGGCGTAAGGAACAGCATAGGCAAACCAGTAGTTATATGACAACGCCTCGGCACCTCTTCCGTGAAGGAGCGCGTGGACTGCGCGCTGGAAGCCGCACCCCGGACAGCTAAGCCCTGTCAGCAACTTGAAAGGGCATTTTGGAACCCACACATAATCGATAGGGTTGAACATATACAAAATGCCCAACCCTATGACCGCTCCAGATAACCAGATAATTTTATTTTTCAAGATCAGCTTAATCTTGCATCATCGCAAGAATAAGATTCAACACGATTATGACGATGCCGCCGGCAATGCCGATATAACTCAGTTTCTTAGCATCTGCCGAGGCTTTCTCGGCCTCATCATACTGCCCTGCAGCAAAGAGTTTTTTGACGCTGTTTGCCTTGATAACGGCGACAATGCCCAGAGGCAGACAAAAGCAAAGGGTCGTGAAAATAGCCAAACCCATATTCGTTTCAGGCTGGACATGGAATTCCTGTCCTTGATTCTCAGTAGCTTGATTGTTCATATCTTATGTTTTAAAAGTTATTGCAGTTCTCTTCTATTGTTTCTAAGAACGAAAGGATTATCTTTAACAACGATGCAAAATTACGACTTTTCCACATTCGACGTTCTTTTTTTGTACTGCCAAAAGCATCAGGAAGGCCGTATTCGCCGTTTGTGCCCCAGTTTCCTTTCGCATGCCCCGTCTCCGATTGTTTTGAGGTCTCGAAAGGGGCTCTTACAATTCGGCCTGAATTAGGCGACAATTCAGGCCGAATTGCAAGCTAATTCAGGCTGAATTGCAAGCTAATTCAGGCCGAATTATAAAAACCTTTGGAAAGATTGGGAAAGACGACAGAAATTATGTACCTTTGCACCCAAATTTCAAAACAGCTATTATGAACATTGAGACATTGATCAGCAAGGCTGCCGCCGAGGCCGTAAAGGCGCTTTACGGCATGGATGCCACCGAAAAGATGCTGCAGCTGCAGAAGACGCGCAGCGAGTTTGAAGGAAACCTGACGCTGGTGGTCTTTCCCTTTGTGAAGGCTGCCCGCAAATCGCCGGAGCAGACGGCCGAAGAGATAGGCCAATACCTCGTGGAGCACTGCCAGGCGGTAGAGAAATATAATGTGGTGAAGGGTTTCTTGAACCTCAGTGTCGGTCAGGGGGCATGGCTCCAGCTGCTCCAGGCCATCGACGAAGACGAGCACTTCGGTCTGAAACAGGCCGACGAGAAGTCGCCTCTGGTCATGATTGAATACTCGAGCCCCAACACCAACAAGCCCCTCCATCTGGGACACGTACGCAACAACCTGCTGGGCTGGTCGCTGGCCAAGATCATGGAGGCCAACGGCAACCGCGTGGTGAAGACCAACATCGTGAACGACCGAGGCATACACATCTGCAAGTCGATGCTGGCCTGGCTGAAATACGGCAACGGCGAGACGCCCGAGAGCTCTGGCAAGAAGGGCGACCACCTCATCGGCGACTACTATGTCAGTTTCGACAAGCACTACCGTGAGCAGGTTCGTGAGCTCGTGGCACAGGGCATGGACGAAGAGAAGGCCAAGCAGGAGGCTCCGCTCATCAAGGAAGCACACGAGATGCTCGTGAAGTGGGAGCAGAACGACCCCGAGGTGCGCGCGCTGTGGGAAAAGATGAACGCCTGGGTCTACGCCGGTTTCGACGAGACCTACCAGAAGCTGGGTGTCTCGTTCGACAAGATCTACTACGAGTCGCAGACCTACCTGAAAGGAAAGGCCAAGGTAGAAGAGGGACTTGCCAAGGGCATTTTCGAGCGCCATGAGGACAATTCCGTCTGGGCCGACCTGACCAATGAGGGGCTCGACCAAAAACTGCTGCTCAGAAGTGACGGCACCAGCGTCTACATGACGCAGGACATCGGCACGGCCGAGATGCGCTTCCAGGACTATCCCATCGACAAGATGATCTATGTTGTGGGCAACGAGCAGAACTATCACTTCCAGGTGCTGTCCATCCTGCTCGACCGCTTAGGCTTCAAGTGGGGCAAAGAGCTCGTACATTTCTCCTACGGCATGGTGGAACTGCCCAACGGCAAGATGAAGTCGCGCGAAGGTACGGTCGTCGATGCAGACGACTTGATGCAGCTGATGGTAGATGATGCCTACAACACCTCGATGGAGCTGGGTAAATTTGCCGATATGACCGAGGAAGAGCGCCGCGAGGTGGCCCGTATCGTGGGCATGGGCGCCCTGAAGTACTTCATTCTCAAGGTCGATGCCCGCAAGAACATGCTGTTCAACCCCGAGGAGTCTATCGACTTCAACGGCAACACCGGCCCCTTCATCCAGTACACTCACGCCCGCATCCGCAGCATTCTCCGTAAGAATGGGAATTCACAACCCGATTCTTCGCTCTTCACTCTTCACTCTTCACTCTCTGACAAGGAGATCGACCTCATTCAGAAGATGAACGAATTCGGAGCTGCTGTCGAGCAGGCTGGCAAGGACTACAGCCCCAGCGGCATTGCCAACTACTGCTATGAGCTGACGAAGGTGTTCAATCAGTTCTATCATGACTATTCGATTCTGAACGAGCCCGACGAGCAGAAGAAGGCCGTCCGCCTCATGCTGGCCAAGAACGTGGCCAAGATCATCAAGAACGGTATGGCTCTCTTAGGCATCGAAGTGCCCGAAAGAATGTAATGCTGAGTTTGTTGCGATCACCGCAACAGACAGAACGACTTAAAAGAATACATGCAGAACCCTCCCGATTATCGTCACGACACCGTGCTGCCGCTTCCCATGGAAGTGACAGCCGATGCCTGGGCTGTCGATGCCGCCTGCTCAGGCAATCCCGGACCGATGGAGTATCAGGCCATAGACCTGCAGACAGGCTACCGGGTGTTCCACTTCGGACCCATGAAGGGCACCAACAACATCGGCGAGTTCCTGGCCATTGTCCATGCACTGGCCCTCTGCTGGCAGAAGGGCTTGCCGCAGAAGACCATCTACTCTGACTCTTACAATGCCATTCTTTGGGTGAAAAAACGGCAGTGCAAGACAAAATTAGAGCGCACACCGGACACGGAGGCGCTCTATCAGATCATCGAACGGGCCGAGCGTTGGCTCCAGACCCACGACTACCGAAACCCTATTCTCAAGTGGGAGACCCAGAAGTGGGGCGAGGTTCCTGCTGATTTTGGCAGGAAATGATGTTCTTTGTGTAGGTGACAATCACGTTTCCCCCATACATTTCTTGCGAAAGCACTTTGACCTGAGCGGGCAGTTGCGGTGCACCAGTGCCGCCACTGACGCAGAGTTGCGTGTTCGTCTCCACGCGTATCTCGTCCCAAAGCCCCTGCATCAGGAAAGATTCGAGCGTCCGCCGGCCACCCTCCACGATGAGCGACTGCACGTTGTGGGCATGGAGGCTCTCCAGATTGAGCGGATGCTGATGGTCTATCACCAGGCGCTTCGGGCTTTCTCCGTACCAGTCGCGCACGGTGAGCTGCGGGTGCTCGCGCTCATTGGTCACGCGACCTACGAGAATCGCATCTTCTTCAGCCCTCAGTTTGTGGGAAAGCATCCTCGTGAAGGGTGTCGAGATGGCCAGCGGCTGACCGTGGTCGTCGATGAAACCGTTGGCCGTCTGTGCCCATTTTAATATAATGTACGGGCGCGAAAGGCGGTGGAAGGTCAGGAAGCGGCGGTTCAGCCAGCGACACTCGTCCTCCAGTACGCCCACGGTCACGTCTATGCCGGCCTCGCGCAGCTTGCGAATGCCGCGTCCTTGCACCTCTGAAAAATCGTCTATGCAACCCACGACCACACGTTTCACACCTTTCCTGATAATCAGGTCGGCACAAGGTGGTGTCTTCCCGTAGTGCGAACAGGGTTCAAGCGACACGTATAGGGTGGCATCCTTCAGCAATGGCTCGTCTTCGGCTTTCACTGATGCAAACGCGTTCACCTCGGCATGTGCTTCGCCACAGCGCACATGGTAGCCCTCGCCCAGGATTCGCCAGTCCTCACCCACTCCGCGAAGGCCGCGCACAGGCGAGACAGACTCAGCCAGGGAGGCTGGCGGAAGGCATATCACTGCCCCCACCATCGGGTTCGGCCGGGCGTTCTGCCGGCCCTGACGGGCCAGTTGCAGGCACCGTTTCATGAATCTCTCGTCTTCCGTCATGATTGTCATCTTTTTCAAACGTTGTAAATACTTGATTATCAACGGTTTGTAATTCAGTACGAATTATCGTGCAATTCAGCCTGAATTATCGCGTAATTCAGGCCATATTACGAGGCAATTCAGCACGAATTGCAGAGCCGTTTCTGCAATCACTTGGCAAAGATACGACTTTTCGGGTATACAACCGCATAAAATCCATGTTTTTCTTTCGTTTTCTTTGGCTGTTTAGCAAAAATGCGCTATCTTTGCAATTACTTGTAGAAACATGTTCCATCATGAAAAGAATCAGACACCTTTGGTTCATGGCCATAGCGGTCATGACGCTATGCATAGGATTTACAGCCTGCAGCAAGGACGACGACGAGGACGAGCAGTCGGCGAAGACGACCATCGACGGCTACGAATATGTCGATCTGGGGCTGAGTGTGAAGTGGGCCAAGTACAACCTGAAAGGCTTCTATCAGTATGGCAACCCTGTAGCGAACAGCTTCACCGGTGACGACCAGACACTGCCCACTTACGACATTGGCGGTACCAGTCTGGATCCTGCCTATGCCAACATGAGCAGTAAGTGGCGCCTGCCGACGCACGAAGAGATAGAGGAGTTGGCCAACGAATGCGTGTGGGTGCTCGTCACCGAGCCAAATGGCACCCGTCATTTTCGCCTGACAGGGTCAACGGGTCTTTGGATCGACCTGCCTTGCGAAGGAGCCTACCCCTACGGTAACAGTGCCGAACCACTCTTCGAGAACGAGGAGTTCTGGCTCATGTCCAGCACACTCGAAGACGGAAACAACCCCAGGCCTTATATTCTGAAAGGCATTTACGCCAATGAGAATGCAAAGCCTACCTTCAAAGTGACTTGCATCGATGTTCAACGCTACAGTGGTCTCTCCGTGCGTGGCGTGAGCACCGCCGAATCTGATCAGGCGAAGAAAGAGAACAAATGAACTACGATACCTGCTGGCGCAGACTGACTACGGTTTATGAGGCAGACGAGGCCAAAGCCATTGTCCGTTTGATGCTGGACTTGCGTTTCGGACTATCGTGGACGGACATCGTTTGCGGGAAAGTGGAGGAACTTTCGGCTGATGAGCAAAGGGAACTGGAGCTCATGATGCAAAGGCTGGAGACGGGCGAGCCCGTGCAATACGTGTTGGGTGTGGCAGAGTTTGGGCCGAGGCAATTCCATGTTGAGCCCGGTGTACTCATTCCCCGACCTGAAACCTACGAGCTTTGCCAATGGATTCTCACGCAGACTCCCGCCAAATGGAAAGGGCGGATCCTCGACATCGGCACAGGCAGCGGCTGCATTGCCTGCACATTGGCTGCCGAAAGACCCGATGCGGAGGTGACAGCCTGGGACATCTCGGACGCAGCGCTCCGCATAGCAGCCGTGAACGCCAAACGTGCCCATGTTCTTGTGTCGTTCGAAAAGACTGACGTCCTGCAACTTGAGAAGGCCAGTTCCCCACAGACCGGAACAGCAGATGCCCTTCAGTCCGGGCGTGACGGCCGATGGGATGTGGTGGTCAGCAACCCGCCCTATATCTGTGAAAAGGAGAAGAAGACGATGGAGCGCAACGTCTTAGCACATGAACCGGCACTGGCGCTGTTCGTTCCCGATCATGACCCGCTGCTGTTCTATCGCGCCATTGCCCGCTATGCTGTCCGAAGTCTTAGGCCGGAAGGACGCCTCTTCTTCGAAATCAACCCGCTCTACGCGGAGGAGATGAAACAGATGCTGCAGGAAACAGGGTTCAGTCACGTGGAAACGCGGAAAGACATGTTCGACAAGCAAAGATTTATGTGTGCATGGAAAACATTCATAAAGATATAACCGAGCAACAAGCCTTTGCAAAGCTCTCAGCTCTTTGTGCCCGAGGGGAGCATTGTCAGCACGACATGCTGGAGAAGATGAGGCAGTGGGGACTCGACGAAGAGGCTCAGGCCAGGGTGATGGAGCGCCTGGTTGGCGGACGGTTCGTCGACGATGAGCGCTACACCCGTGCTTTTGTACGAGACAAAATACAGTATAATCACTGGGGACGACGCAAAGTGGAACAGGCACTCTGGCTGAAACACATCGATGAAGGTATAGCTAAACAGGTGCTCAACGATGTGGACGACAGTGAGTATGTGGCCGTCTTGCGCCCCATGTTGCGCCAGAAACAGCGCAGTATCACGGGCAGAACCGACTACGAACGCTACATGAAACTGCTGAAATGGGCTGTTGGCCGTGGTTTTACGACCGACGTTATCCGCCAATGCATCGACATAGGCGATGAGGAAGAGCCCTTTTCCGCCCCCGATGACGACGAATAACAATGCAGACGAGCTTCTGGACGAAACTACTCGACCTTGTTTCGCCCCGCTGTTGTGTGTCGTGCGGGCGACGGTTGTCGGCTGAAGAGTCGGTACTTTGCCCTTCATGCCGACTGCATCTGCCGCTTACCGACTTCGTCCTGCAGCCGTTTGACAACCAGATGGCGCGCATGTTCTGGGGAAAGATGCCGGTTGAAAAGGTCGCCTCCTACTTTTTTTACGAGCCAAAGACCGTGTCGGCCGACGTTGTTCACGCCTTGAAATACCATGGACGCGACGATGTTGCCGAGGCTCTTGGCTGTATGGTGGCGCGTCGATTCGCCCGTTATGACTTCTTTTCCGGCATCGATGTCATCGTACCGGTGCCCTTGACGCGCCGTCGTCTGTGGCAACGAGGCTACAATCAGAGCCTTTCCGTGGCGCGGGGCATCAGCAGCGTGACGGGTGTTCCCATCGAGCAGGCGCTGAAACGAACCCGCTTCGCCGGCAGTCAGACCCGTCTGAGAGCCGAAGAGCGCCAGAGCAACGTGGAAGGTGCGTTCCGTCTGCGCCGTGCCGAGGCCGTCCGTGGCCGTCATGTGCTCTTAGTCGATGACGTAGTGACCACAGGTGCCACCATGCTTGCCTGCGGCCACGAACTGCTCCGGGCCGAAGGTGTGAAAATCAGTATTCTTTCTTTGGGACTTACCCGTTAGGGACAGGGGGCGTAACGTCAGGAGAGAGGGAGCGAAAAGACGAAACGTGCCCCGCCGGTATAGCTGGTGTCGAGTACAATCTCGCCTCCGAGACGGCGGGCAATAGAGCGGGCCACGCTCAGTCCGATGCCGGTTCCGTCGTAATATTCATCCAACTGCACGAACTCCTCAAAGATATGTTCGGCCTCTTCCGGCGGAATGCCAATACCTGTGTCCTCGATGACAAACAGCATTTGCTGTTGGTCGGTGCGGATGTTCAGCACGACAGTTCCACTTTTCGCAAACTTCTGTGCATTGTA
>Ga0310697_10004655_pt1 | contig 13472 bp, 7 predicted proteins | sample 172DNAGHGlowgp2_FD_203883 | JGI IMG/M metagenome (GOLD analysis project Ga0310697, IMG submission 203883) | Sheep rumen microbial communities from Palmerston North, Manawatu-Wanganui, New Zealand - 1728 DNA GHGlow gp2 (v2) (version 2) | ecosystem: Host-associated > Mammals > Digestive system >...
ATTGCGTGATAAGCTCCGACACCGACACACATTTCGAAGTGGAGAAAGGACATGTGATGATAGTTTCCGACCTGTATGCCAACGACTTCGGCGGTCCTCTTTACGACGGCGCTTCGTCGGGCGGACGCGTAGTTACAACGGTCCACAACGTTAAAGGCACAACATCGCTGCAGAATCTCGCCATCAACACCGATGCTTTCAAGGATGTTACCATATTGGGACAGAATTCGTTCCGTCTCGAGTTTCTGCGCAACGACCTCTCCGACGGCAGCCAGAAAAGCAATGTCGCCGAACGACCTGCCGGTACTAGTGCCGACAATGCGCCCAAACCACAGCAGAAACAGTCGTCAACGCCTGTTTCATCGGCCAGAGCCGCAGGCGAATTGCAGATTTTCGAAAGTTCGTTTATGGTTAACGGTCAGAAAACCGACAAATATGTGATAAACACGGACAATCTGCAGATAACCGGTCCCAACGCCACAACAAGTACCGATGGCTCGGAACTGCTGAAAATCGACGACGACAGCATAATGAATCCGCATCTGAACATACGTTACGACGCCCCCAACAACCGCTACCTAATCTCTGCCGTGGGCGACACAAAGCTGAACGACAGAATTCTAGAGCGCAACCCCGACAACTGGTCGGAACTGCCCAACAACTCTTCGATACTTTTAAACGGCGACATTCAGATAAATTTCATGAAAAAATAAAGCCATGCTCGATATACTATTGTTGATAGCCATAGCACTTCTGGTGGCATTTCTGGCAAAAGAACATTTTACTAATTATCCAAGATAAATCATTCATTATGAAAGAGATGAAATTCTACGGAGCTACCGACATGGGCAGACTCCGCACCAACAACGAAGACGCTTTTGTTGCCCAGCATATTTGGAGCAACCGTTATATACTGTGCATTGCCATCGACGGAGTGGGAGGTTACGAAGGAGGCGAGGTCGCAGCACAGATAGCTCAGGAATACATACCCAGACATCTTTCCGAGGTCTCGCGCGACAATCCCCTCGAAGCTCTGAAAGAGGCAGTGGTGGAGGCCAACAACCGCATTTTCGAGGAGCGTCAGCGCGACGCCACGCGTCCAAGCATGGGATGTGTGCTCAGCGCAGGTATCATCGAACTCGACGAAAATATCATAAACGTGGTGCATGTCGGCGACTCGCGCATATACTGCTACCAAGACGGCGTTTTCAAGAAAATAACCCACGACCACTCGCTGGTGGGATACCGCGAGGAAATAGGCGAACTTACCGAAGAGGAAGCCATGAACCATCCGCAGCGCAACATCATCGACCGTTTGCTCGGCGATGCACTGCACACCACCACCGACCGTAACTTTTTCGAAGCCTCCAAATGGCCCCTCGACGAAAACACCCAGTTGCTTTTCTGCTCCGACGGCCTCACCGACCTCGTTACAAGCGCAGAGATGACGGGCATTCTCGACCAACGCATCTCTATTCAGGAAAAGACCAAACGTCTTATCGACCTTGCCAATGCCAAAGGAGGGAAGGACAATATCACCGTGGTGCTGGCCATTGCCGAAAATCCCAACGCAAAGCCCAAACAGACTGTGGTGGAAGCTCCGCTGCAACCTCAAAACTACGGAGTCGGAGAACAACCGTCGAAACCAAAAAAATCGAGCAAAACGCTGTTGCTCTTAATAGTCCTATTACTGGTAGCAGCCGCTTTTGTCGGTGGCAACTTTCTTGGCACAAAAGGTATTATCTCCATACCACCCAACAAAGTGAAAGTGGTGGATTATACCGACAGTTTGAACACCTTGAACACAACCATCGATTCTTTGCAAACATGCATTGACGCGGCCAACGATTCCATCAACGGTCTTAATGAAAGAATCGGCAAAATAAATGATTTAAGTAACCCCAAACCTCCAACTCACAATAAAAGAGGTAGATAGGAGGAATATAATATAACTGAAACTGCATAATGCGACACATAAAACCCATTATTCCGCTGCTTTTTGTAACCATAGTCCTGTGCTTCGGTTTTGTTACTTTGTATTATAATCAGAGCGGTTTTTTGAAATCCGTCTCCGAAAATTATAAGACAAAACGGGCTATCAATCTGCAAAAAGGAGTCTCCGCCACGGACCTCGGGGATTTCTTAGTTGAGCAGGATTACATAAGCGACCGTCGCGACGCCGATTTTATTGCCAAACAGCTTGTTGCGAAAATCGACAGCGGCTACGCTCTGCCCAACTTGGGGGCTGTAAACACTACTCGCTACAAGGTGCGCACCACTCTGGCCGACTCGTTGGGTGGGGGACTTTTGCGTGGCCGTTGCAAGGCATCGCGCGAAACTCTCGGTTTGGACAATACAGTGGAGGCTCTTTATGCACATCCCGAAATATTGAAAACCGACTCTTTTCCAAAAAGCAATGGCGACAAGGAGTTGAAGGTCAATGTGGTACGTAAGGATACGACAAAGACTTTTTTCAACAAAATCCGTAAAAAGTTAGGGAAACTGAAGAAAGTGCCTGCCGCCGGTGTGCTTGTGTGTCTGCGACAACACGAACTTGTGTATGCCAAAAAAGTTACCATCGATGGCAAGGACACAATTGTGAGGTACACCGACACCACAGCCCACGACACAGTGGTGGAATACGCTTTTACAGACGCAAAAGGGGAGGTGTCGTTCAAAATTCACGACAGTCTGAACTACAGCGTGTTGCCTGTGAAAGCTGGTTGCAACTACGGCTCGCCTAAAGGCACTCTGAAAAACAAGAAATTTGTCTTTGTCGAAGGCTCTGACAAGATAAGACTCTTTGACACATATACTTACAAACGCATCAAAGACAATGGCGCGTTGACGGTACGCACTCCCGAAACCTACCGCAACTATCTGATTATCTCGTTTTTACTTTTTGTCGGACTGTGGTGGCTGCTTTTCGGCTTTGTGGTAGCCCGCGACCGCAACACCAAACGTCATAGCGACACACTTATCCTTGCGCTGCTTATGACGCTTACAGGTCTCGGACTGCTGTCGAAATTCGCGCTTGTAAATCCCGTCACCGACAAACTTTTGGGTTGGGATACTTTGGTGGGCACACTCATCGGAATTGTGGCTATGATTCTTATAGCCCGTTTCGATTTGGTGAAGTTCTACAACAATGGAGTGCGTTTCCTCGGCATGGCCCTGGATTTCGACTTTGTGATGCAGTTTGTCCGCTGGACCAACCTGCCTTTCGGTAAAAAGCTGGAGGGTTTCGATAACGACATACAAAGACGCACCAACAACAGTTCGGTGCAGTTGTTCTGCAAGTTATTGTTTTTGTGTGTATTGCTATTCCTTTTGCCCGTCATTCTGATTGTCAAATTGATAACTTTTGTATGTTCCAAAATCCCTAAAATCAAAGATTTGACAATTCCAAACGGCTTTGGCTATATGCTCTTGGCTATCTCCTTGCTGGTGTTGCTTTTCCTTTTCGGCTCAGGCCCCGAAGGCAGCAATGCCAAAGTAAATCTCGGACCGTTCCAAGTGAGCGAGATAGCCAAATTCCTCACTATGTTCTTTGTGGCGGCATTCTTTGCCGAGAATTCCGACACTCTGCAGGCTTTCGCCGACAAACAGTCCATTTTCGGAATGCGTCAGGTAAAACTGGTGCTCTTCATACTTGCCTTTATGGTAGTGATGATGGGCGTTTCGGTAATGCTGAGCGACATGGGGCCGGCAATAGTCGTAATATTGTCGTTTATTCTTATTTATAGCGTGGCGCGTCGCGACACCGTGCAGATGTTTATCGGTGTGGCAACCTTTATTGCCATGCTCGTGCTTGCCTATTGGCTCAACCACTCCATAGTGCTTATGGCCGCGGCGGCCCTTGCCTGGCTTGTGCTTTGGGTGGTAATAAGTTGGGTGCGCAGCAAACGCATCTACGAAAGTGCCGTGTTCTTTAACCTTATCATTGTGGCTTTCCTTTTCGGCGGGCCGTTGCTCGACACTCTTGGTTTCCACAACGAAGCTGAGCGTCTTACAAGTCGCAACGACATGGTGTGGAGCGGCGTATGGAACAACGATGTTAAAGGCGGCGACCAGGTGGCGCAAGGCTACTGGGCGTTGGCAAGCGGCGGCATCGGCGGTCAAGGTCTTGGAAACGGACACGCCAGCGTGGTGCCCGCCTGCCATACCGACATGATTTTTTCGAGCATCGGCGAGGATATGGGCTGGGTAACCCTTGTGCTGATTGTGCTTTGCATGGCCTTGCTGGTGCACCGCGGACTGCTTATAGCACGTAAGGCGGGCAACCGTTTCGCATTCTTCCTTGCCGCAGGGCTGGCCACTGTTACAGGCATACAGTTTTTGGTGATAATCCTCGGCAGTCTGGGACTGATACCCCTTACCGGTGTGGCCGTGCCTTTCCTCAGCTACGGCAAATCGAGCATAGTGGTAAATATGGTGGCTTACGGAGTGATACTCTCGCTTTCGCGCGAAAAAGCCACCGAACGACAGGCGGAATACATACGAGAAAAGTACGACGGAATCATAGCCGCCGGCAGCGCGTCGTTCATAGCCGTGGGATTATTTATTGTCTGCTGGCTGTTCGCCTATCAGTTTTTCGCTCGCGACAATACCTTGATACGTCCCGCTTTTGTAACAAACAACCAAGGAGCCCGTGTGGCCGAGTACAACCCGCGTATCGACATACTGATGCGGAAACTCGCCGCCGGCAATATCTACGACCGCAACGGCGTGGTGCTTGCCACAAGCGTGGACAGCATCCTTAACGACAAGAAAGTCGTGGACAAGATAGTGGAGGCCGGTATCACCGCCGAAGATGTGAAAAAGGCGCATCGTTACCCCAAAATGAGGTACTATCCTTTCGGCGACCAGATGTTCTTTATGCTCGGCGATTTCAACACCAAAATACTGTGGGGCAGTCACGACGACAATCCTTACGGCTATATGGCCGAAAGCCGTCATCTGGCCATGCTGCGCGGTTTCGACAACATAGCTCGCGACGAATACGGCAAACCCCAGAAGGATGTCCTCAGGGCTCGCAACTATATCTATAGCCCGTACCTTGCCGACCGCGGAGAGAAGGAATTCCGCTACACACGCTACGACTATTCGGCACTTCTGCCGATGCTCAAAGCCGGCGACGACAGTCGCAAGGTGCGCGAATGGAACGAAAGACGTTCCGAACGCGACATCTCATTAACCATCGATGCCAAGCTGCAGGTGCGTATGCAGGAGGCTTTGCAACAGTTCGCCGCCACTCGTAAAAACAACTATATGCGCGTGTCCGTGGTTGTGCTCGACGCTGCCCAAGGTGACCTGCTATGCTCAGCAAACTATCCGTTGCCCAATCAGGATACCATCGTGGCAAAGAGCAATATTCCATATTATAGCGACAACTCTCTGAATTTTAAGGCCTACACCGACCGTGACCTTGGCATGACGTTCCAGTCGCAGCCCGGCTCCACAGCCAAGGTGATGTCGGCCATGGCAGGATTTATGAAAGTCGGAGGAGATGCCACAGGAAAGTCGTATATGGTATATAGTGAAGAGAAAATCGACACAAAACTCGGCGAGCCCACAGGCAATGTGTCGCTGCACAGCGCCATAGTTCAGTCGTCGAACTGCTATTTTGTGAATTCGGTAAACGATATGGACCTTTACAAACAGCTGGGCATTATTTACATGGCCACTGGCGTACGTATCGACCGCGAAGCCATCGACAAACGCGGACGCACCGTCATCGACAAATCGCTGACACCGTTTTTCTTCTATACAAGCGACATGACGGACACCGCCGTGTTCAACGCCGAAGTGTCGGCTACCAGCAGTCGAGGCAAACATATCTATCAAAAATATATCGAACGTCGTACCAAGAAACAGCAATATGAAAAGATGAACTGGAGCCCGTGCGCATGGGCGTGGGGACAAGGTACTTTGCGCGCCACTCCGCTGAACATGGCACGTGTGGCCTCCATCGTTGTGAACAACGGCACAATGCCCCAGACACGCTATCTGCTCAACGATTCCCTGCCAATGACAAAGGTGTGCGCCAACTCGCTCGAACAGCTGAAATCGTATATGAAAGACCAGGCACGTATGAAAGGAGGAATCTCCAACTCCGCTATAGGCGGAAAGACCGGCACTCCCGAACGTTCGCATGTGGTACGCAACAGCAAAGGCCGCAGAGTGAAAAGCAGCAAAAACGACGCTTGGTATATTTTCTTTGTCGACAGCGACGGCGTCAATCAGAAAAAAGCACGCAAACTGGCTGTGGCAGTACGTATCGAGCGTGCCAACGCCACCTCGGGCCTTGCAATGCAATTGTCTCGCAATCAAGTAATTCCTGTTTTAACGGAAAACGGTTATATGAAATAATAAAATATTCTGAATATGGGCTTTTTAGATGATATAAAGAAATTCCTTAATCCAAAGGACGACCCCGCCAAGGATAATGTTGCGGAACAAAAAAACGAGCAACAGGAAAAAAATCCTGAGCCGCCAGTACAACAGACTGTTTCTGAGCAAGTTGCTCAGCCTGAGCCTCAGGAGGAGAGTGGGGTAGGGGGAACGGAAAAAGTGACTGCTGAACAAAAGGAAACAACCGTTGAAAATCACACAGAGACTCCAAAACCCGAGGAACAAAATTCGGACAAAGTCTCAGCGCCACAGATAAGAGCGGCGGTTATCAAAAACATCTCCGTACTGCTGAAACCGTTGTTGGGAAAAGACGATTTCAAAGGCATAGCGCTTTACGCCACACAATCGATCTACGCCATAGCTCTTGACAAGGAATTCGAAAATATGTTGCGTATAGAGTTCGACAACCGTGGCTTCAAATCCCTCGGCAACGGCAAAGTGGAAATTTACGAAAGCAAGCCTACAGCCGAGGCCCACGATGTTTACGACAATATTATCTTTGCCGAAATCCTTACCAAGGAATCCATTTCACACTATGCACCCCGCAAAGCCCGTATCAGCATATATCACGGCAAGGGCAGCCTAAAACAGGATGAATACATCCTCGACACTGCCGCAGACAACAAAAAAACTTATTGCATAGGTCGTGGCGACATCAGCACCAAAGGCGGTGTTTTCCGCGAAAACGACATTGTTATCGACGATGCCGAGACCAATCCTGCCATCGTTGATTTGAACAAATATGTAAGCAGTTCGCACGCCAACATCGAAGTCCTCGACGGCGGATTTTATCTCAAGGCCATGCCGGGCGGTATCGCCAACGGCAACGCCACTAAATACATCCGCGACGGCAAGGTGTTCAAACTCGAGACCGATTCCATGTCGTACCCCCTTCAGGACGGCGATATAATTGAACTTGGCCGTACAGTCCTGCTTAAATTCGAAGTAATTGAATAACAATAAACAACAAGTCATGACAAAAACACTTTTGTTCACGCTTTTGGCCGCTTTGCCTTTCGTGATGTTCGCCCAAGGCCCCAAGCCGATAATCACCGACACCATTTGGGTGAAAGGGATCCCCGTGGTTTTGGTGAAAGTCGAAGCAGGCACCTTTCAGATGGGAGGCACCAACGAGCAGAGCGTTGCCGCCAAACGCGACGAGAAACCCGAACACAGCGTAACCCTCGGCGATTACTACATTGCACAAACCGAAGTAACTCAGGAACTTTGGCAGACTATTATGGACAACAACCCGAGCTCGATGAAAGGCAGCAACCGCCCCGTGCACAACGTCAGCTGGTACGATTGCATGGAGTTTATCGAAACATTGAATACCGTCAGCGGACGTAAGTTCCGCTTACCCACCGAAGCCGAATGGGAGTATGCCGCGCGTGGCGGAAACCGCAGCAAAGGCTTCCGTTTTGCAGGGAGCAACAATGTGGAGAAAGTGGCTTGGAACGCCGAAAGTGCTGGAATTGAGTTGTATTATGTGATGCAACGTCAGCCCAACGAGCTCGGCATTTTCGACATGAGCGGCAATGTGTGGGAGTGGTGCAACGATGTTTATGCGCCATATTCCAACAAAGCCCAGACAAACCCCAAAGGTCCCGAGTATGGAGACGACAGGGTGCTGCGCGGCGGCAGCTGGCAAAGTTCCCGCACCGATTGCCGTGTGAGCAGTCGCAAAAACGCCATACCCTACGACCGGCAAGAAACCTACGGCCTGAGATTGGCTGTGGATATTTCGAAGTTCAGAAATTAGTATTAAGAGTTTACGAATCAACGATTCAACATTTAAACATTCAACAATTCAACAATAAAAATGGCCTTTTTAAACGAATACGAAAAAATTAAACTGATAGGAAAGGGCAGTTTCGCCACCATTTGGAAAGTGCGGCACATCAAATTCGGCTATGTGCGTGCCATAAAAGTCTCCAACGAGATGGTTGAAGATGAGAACGACCCCGCCTACCAGTCGTTCCTCAACGAGTGCAAGGTGCTGCTCAAAATAGGCAACGGCTCGCATCCCAACATCGTTCACATCTACCAGCCCCGCCTTGTCGACAACCGCGCTGTGGTGGAGATGGATTATGTGGAAGGCGAAACGATAGACAAATATCTGTCGCGTGTCAAATTCATATCCATTGACGAATTCCACCGCTTTTTCGAGGAGATTGTTGGGGCGCTGGCCTATTGCCACCACGACATTTTCCGTTTCCTGATGGACCCCAACGTCGACGACCTCGTAACCGACCCCAACGACGGCCAGAAATACATCATCGACGAAGCCACCGAACAACGCCTTGTGGCCAAATACGGCGTTACCCACAACGACATCCACTCCAACAACGTGATGCGCCGCAGCTACGATGGCAATTTCATCCTCCTCGACTTCGGCCTTGCAATTCAAGATGGTAAGGCTGTGAAAAGCAGTTCGCGAAGGGGAGGGGCGCTGGAATATATGTCGCCCGAAAAATTCGAGGACAGCAGTGTAATCACCACGCAGTCGGATATTTATAGCCTTGGAGTGTTGCTCTACGAGATGCTTGCCGGCCGCGTGCCTTTCCAGATGGACCCCGCACGTTTCTCGAGCAATCCCACTGCGGCCTCGTACGAGATGATGAACGCCCACAAGACCGCCATACCGCCTGCCATAGAGCCTTTGCGCCGCGATGCTTTCGAGGCCGCAAACCCCGGCAAGACATACGTCAAGGACTATCCCGACTGGCTTGAAGATTTGATAAACCGTTGTCTTGAAAAAAATCCCGCCGAACGTTTCGCCGATGCCAAGGCTCTGCTCGACGCTTACAAAGGACTGAAAAAGGACGAAACCGCCAAAGCCAGTTTTATTCCCAATAGTATCAAGGCAACACCAACAGCCGACGCTATTATTCCTCCTTTGCCCATTTCCAGTAACGATTCGGACGAAGTCCCCCAAAACTCTTCCGCAACTATTATTCCGCCTGCAATTCCCGAAAACAAAACAACCGACGAGGTGTTGCCCAAGCCATCGGCCACGACAATAATACCGCCGCCCTTGCCGCCACGCAACACTCCGGACGTGCCCTCGGCAAAAGCCACTTCAACAACGAATCCGGAACCTGTTAAGCGTGTTGCTACTCCGCCATCCCCCAAAAAGAAATCTCATGCAGGTTTGGTGTTAGGCATTGTGTTTGGAGTGCTGGTTTTACTTGCAGGTCTGGGATTGTTGGGAATGTATCTGTATGGAGTTTACGAAGAGTCGCAGTACGATCATTACTATACCTATGCCAACAGCCTTATACTGCGCTCCTCTGCGGTGAAGAAAAAGGATAATTCCAACAAAATCGCCTCCTTGCCGTATGGCACTGAACTTTTGATGGTTAACCACGGCGCAACATGGTCGGAGGTAAAAGCCAAAACCACCGACGGCAAACAAGAAGGTTATGTTTCGTCCGACTATATCCTTTCGCAGTCCGACTTTTTCCTGCTCGACGGCATTTTCAGCAACCAAGCGGCACGAAATCAGATCAACGACTCCAAATATCGCGATGCACTTATAAATTATTATAAGGAACACAACTACCGTGGCGATATCAGCAATGATGCCTACAAGGCGATGGGACGTGAAAGGTCGTCCGACACACGGCAGATTTGGCTATTGACCGGATACGACGGAAATTATAGCTCCATTTATAAAACAAAGGCATACAATACACAATCCAAAAACGACGATTTGGTTGTTGTGCTCGAAAGATACGAGAACAATATCTGCACTGCCCGGAGACTTGTCTATTTCTACATCGACAACGACGGCAAGAGCTATGTCATGTACGAGGACGACAATCCCGATTCCGACAGAATTAAAAACGTTTCCGTAACCACAAGCTGGTGGACGGGTAACAAAGTTTTTAATGTGGAATATTATTAACAATCAGTATGTTGCGATATTGGAAAAACGTCAGTGACAAGAACTTTGAATCTACAGAAATTGTTTTTTCGCACAAAGTTGTGAAAAAACAATTTTTTTTTCGTATTTTTGCAAAGATAAGCCAAACGGCTGTTAGATGCAGTTTGGTTGAATTAAATTTTTGTGTTACAACAGAATAAATAAAAAAACAACGATAAAATTATGGATTTCAGCTTATCAAAAACCGAAGAACTCTTTCTGCAGATGATACGCGAATTTGCAGAAAAAGAGGTAAAACCCCTTGCCGCCGAAGTTGACGAGGAGGAACGTTTCCCGATAGAGACCGTTCAGAAAATGGCCAAGATCGGTCTGATGGGTATCCCCATCCCGAAAGAATACGGCGGAGCCGGCGGAACCAACATCATGTACGGCATGGCCGTAGAGGAACTCTCGCGCGCCTGCGCCACCACCGGCGTGATACTCTCCGCACACACCTCGCTGTGCTGTGCCCCCATCATGGAAAACGGCACCGAGGAACAAAAACAGAAATACCTGCCCAAGCTCGCCTCTGGCGAATGGATCGGCGCTTTCGGTCTTACCGAACCCAACGCCGGCACCGACGCCGCAGGTCAGCAGACCATCGCCGTGCTCGACGGCGACGAATGGGTGCTCAACGGCAGCAAGATATTCATCACCAACGGCAGCTACGCCAACGTGTTCATCATCATCGCCATGACCGACAAAAGCCTCGGCACCAAAGGCATCAGCGCTTTCATCGTTGAAAAGACCGACCCTGGCTTCAGCATCGGCAAGAAAGAAAAGAAAATGGGTATCCGCGGCTCGGCAACCACAGAGCTTATCTTCGAGGACTGCCGCATTCCCAAGGACCGTCAGCTCGGCCAGCTCGGCAAAGGCTTCGGCCTTGCCATGAAAACCCTCGACGGTGGCCGTATCGGTATCGCCGCTCAGGCTCTCGGTATCGCACAAGGCGCTATGGACGAGACAGTTAAATACACCAAAGAACGCAAACAGTTCGGCCGCAGCATCAGCCAGTTCCAAAACACCCAGTTCCAGATGGCCGACCTTGAAACCAAAGTGCAGGCCGCCCGTCTGCTCGTTCGCTCGGCACACTACAAAAAAGACCACGGCATGCCTTATTCCGCCGACGCAGCAATGGCAAAACTGTTCTGCGCCGAAACGGCAATGGAAGTTACCACCAAGGCAGTGCAGTTCCACGGCGGCTACGGCTACACCCGCGAATATCCTGTGGAACGCATGATGCGCGACGCCAAAATCACCGAAATTTACGAAGGCACAAGCGAAGTGCAACGTATGGTTATCGCAGGCAAATTATTTAAATAAAAACTTTAGATAAACTGCGATAAAGTTTTAATTATTAGTTATTTTTGAAAATAGTAAAACAATGAAAATAGTAGTTTGCATAAAACAAGTGCCGGACACCACCGAGGTTAAGATCAACCCCCAAACCGGTACACTTATACGCGAGGGCGTTCCCAGCATTATGAACCCCGACGACAAAGGCGGACTGGAATTCGCCCTGCAGCTGAAAGAACAGTACGGTGCCCACGTCACCGTCATCACCATGGGCTTGCCTCAGGCCGACGCTATCCTGCGCGAAGCTCTGGCAATGGGCGTTGACCGCGCCATCCTGCTCACCGACCGCAAACTCGGCGGTGCAGACACCTTGGCAACCTCCAGCGCTCTGGCAGGTGCTCTCCGCACAATGGATTACGACCTCATCATCACCGGACGTCAGGCTATCGATGGCGACACCGCACAGGTGGGACCCCAGATTGCCGAACACCTCGACCTGCCGCAGGTGAGCTACCTCGAACATCTCGAATACGACGGCAACAAGACTTTCACCATCCGTAAACAGACCGAAGAGGGCTATCAGGTGCTCCAGATGGACGCTCCCTGCCTCGTCACCGTTCTGGCATCGGCAGTGAAACCGCGTTATATGAGCGTCAGCGGCATCGTGGATGCCTACAGCCGCGAAGTGGAAGTGTGGAACGCCGACAAAATCGACGTGCCCGAAGAACGTATCGGCAAAGCCGGCTCGCCCACAAGCGTGTTCAAATCGTTCCCCAAGAGCCTCAAACCCGCCGGCGAGACCTTCGAAGTGTCGCCCGAAGAGGCTGTCGAGCTGATTGTCAACAAACTGAAAGAAAAACACATAATCTAACCCTTTAAACAGAAATAGAAATGGATATATCACAATATAAAGACGTTTATGTTTTCGCCGAACAGCGCGACGGCGTTATCCAGAATGTGGCTTTCGAACTGCTTGGCAAAGCCCGCGACTTGGCCGACACCCTCGGCGAGAAAGTCGTAGCAATACTTTTGGGCAACGGTATCAAGGACAAAGCCCAGCATCTTATTGCCAGCGGCGCCGACAAGGTTTTCGTGGTCGATAACGAACTGCTGAAAGACTATCTCACAGAGCCTTATGCACAAGCCATCACACAAATTATCCAAAGCCAGAAACCCAGCATTTTCCTGTTGGGCGCCACCACCATCGGCCGCGACCTCGGTCCGCGTCTGAGTGCACGCAACGTTACCGGCCTCACCGCCGACTGCACCAAGTTGGAGATTGGCGAGAACCGCGAGTTGCAGATGACTCGTCCCGCCTTCGGTGGCAACCTTATGGCTACCATCCTCTGCAAGGAACACCGTCCGCAGATGAGCACCGTGCGTCCGGGCGTTATGCAGCGCATACCCGTCGACAATAGCCGCACTGGCGAAGTGGTGGACTTTGCACCCAATTTCGACATGGCCAAGATTAACCGCGTTAAGCTGGTCAAGACCGTGAAAGAAGAGAAATCTGTGGCCGACATCTCCGAAGCCAAGATACTCGTCTCCGGCGGTCGTGGTGTTGGCAACAAGGAAGGTTTCCAGAAACTCGAGGCTCTGGCCAAAGAACTTGGCGGCGAAGTGTCGTCGAGCCGTGCCATGGTCGATGCCGGCGTTATGGAACAGAGCCGTCAGGTGGGACAGACGGGCAAGACCGTGCGTCCGGGCCTGTACATGGCCTGCGGCATCAGCGGTGCCATCCAGCACCTGGCCGGCATGGAAGAGAGCGACCTCATCATCGCCATCAACAAGGACAAGTTTGCTCCCATCTTCAGCGTGGCCGACCTGGGCATCG
>Ga0310697_10004657_pt1 | contig 13466 bp, 9 predicted proteins | sample 172DNAGHGlowgp2_FD_203883 | JGI IMG/M metagenome (GOLD analysis project Ga0310697, IMG submission 203883) | Sheep rumen microbial communities from Palmerston North, Manawatu-Wanganui, New Zealand - 1728 DNA GHGlow gp2 (v2) (version 2) | ecosystem: Host-associated > Mammals > Digestive system >...
CAGTACATGGTTATCGCTGTTCTACAGCAAACTGGATATATCAATGCTTGGAGCGATGAAAGGAGATACTGCTGTAGGATTGTATTCTACGGCACACAGGGTTATCTTCATGATTGTTACTGTTTCAACGGCGGTCTCGAATGTGTTTTTTCCCAAAATGAATGTTCTTTACAAAGAGAATTATGATAAGTTCTGTAAGCTGATCACGGCGGGAATTGAGTATATTTCGGCGATTGTCTTTCCGATGATAATCCTGTGCATTTATTACGCCGGAGAGATGATAGTTTTTCTGTGGGGAGAGTCTTTTAAGGGGACGGAATATATTTTATTGTTCCTTATTCCGATTGCTTTTTTTCAGAGCTTTGGAAATTTGTTGTGCTATCAGCTGATGATATGCATAGGAAAAGAAAAAGAGCGTATACCTGCATATGCAATCGCATGTATTTTGAATGTTATATTGAATATATTGCTTATTCCAAAGTTTGGGGCGATAGGGGCAGCCATAGCGTCGTCTTTCTCCGAGATGTCAGTGAATCTGGTGCAATTTATTTATGTGAGAAAAATAATCAATATAAGGGTAGCACCAAAGAGTGTACTCGGAATTTCGACTAGCATTTTTTTAACTTTTGTTATTACGGCTTTTATTCACCATATTGTGACAAATTTTATTCTGGGAATAATTTTTTCTGTTGCCGGAATAGCGACAATTCAAGGAATACACGCTATTTTTATAGATAATAGCAATATTAAGGATAAAATATTAGAAAATATTTAAAGTAGCTTTAATTGTGAAAAAAATTTGAAAAATACGAATAGAAGTTTACAAAGGATAAAATTGTGCTATTATAAGACACGTGCGAAAAGCAGAAGATTCTGTTTTTTCGTAAAAAAATAATAAGGGAGAGCATTTGTTATGAGTATTAAAACATTTAAGAGAATTCTTGCAGTAACAATAGCAACTTCAATGCTTGCTATGCCTCTTACTGTAGGAGCGACTGACTCAGCTGACTCAACAAGTTCTGATTCATCGGTGACAAGACACGAAGCAGCCTCTGTTAAGACAACCAGCGAAGTCTCTGTTAATGATTCAGTAGTACAGAACGAACTTCCTGGTATTTTTGAGATTACTGCATCGCCTGCGGTTACAGGTATTGCAGTAAGAGGAACGGCAGCTCAGATTAAGCAGAAAGCAGGTCTTTCAGGTAATGAATCACCTCTTGTAAGAGCTTATTCGGTAGAACGTAAGAAAAGCCCTGCAGTTTATGCAAGCTTTGATGCAGCAGCATCAATTGTTGGAGGTAAACTGGTCGGCGGAATCAATGTTGACCTTGGTAAGGTTGCAGAGGGAAAGTATACAAAGCTTCCTGCAGAAGTTTCTGTTCCTGCAACAATTGGAATAAAGAATTATAATCCTAAGCTTAATTATTATGTTGCTAAAGTAGTTTCCGGTGGAGCAATCGAACTCATTCCCGTAAGTGTTGAAAAGGGAATGGCTACGGTTGATATTACCGGAGGATTGGCCGGATATGGTCTCATAGTAAAGTAATCTTTATGACTTTGAGGAATATACAATTTTATATTGGAGGGGGAATGACAGATACAGTCATTCCCTATTTTATAGTGAGGGGTGCATGAATATAAAAGAAAGCAGCTTTAGCTACATAGCGGTAGTTGCGGTAACTTTGGTTTCTCTTGTGTGTTTGTGCATGTATGGTATTCAGGGAATATACAGCTTTTCGTTGTTCCCTGATGAATTCGGCTATTGGGCCGGTGCGGCAAAGGTTTTGGGATATGATTTTAGTGAGATCACATCAATCGGATCATTTTATTCATTTGGCTATTCTTTGATACTTATGCCTGTAATGAAGATTTTTTCTGATTCCGTGCTTGCATATAGGGCAGCAGTAGTTGTTAATTTACTGTTGCAGGTTTCATCTTTTTTTATCTTTACTAAAATAGCGGATAGGTTATTTGAAAATACCGACAGACTGACCGGGGCGATTCTGAGCGGAATTGCGGTCTTATATCCTTCGTGGGTGTTTTATGTACAGATGACTATGTCCGAAGCGTTGCTGTTCTTTATGTATACGCTTGTAGTTTTTCTCATGATGTTTTATTTGGATAATCCTTCTGTTTATGCGGGAATTTTAGTGGCGATAGCTGCTATATATGTATATTCCGTGCATATGAGGACAGTGGGGATTCCGATTGCGGTTATTTGCACTATTTTGTTTGATTGTGTTTTGAGGCAAAAAAGACATGGATCCGGCAAGTGTTTTTTAATTGCAGGCATGTCTGTGTCACTTATTATTTGTGGTTTTATCCTTTGTCTTTTTCTAAAAAAATACATGATTGGAGTTTTGTACTCCGGTGGTGCCAAGAATGTTACGGCAATAAATGATTATTCCGGACAGATGTCCAAATTTGCCGAACTTTTTACCGTTGCCGGGATAGGCAGATTTTTTGCAGCCATGTCAGGCAAGGTATTATATCTTGGATGTGCAAGCTTTGGAATGGGTTATATTGGTATCTATGCCCTTGTTAAACGCGTAATACGCAAGGATGTGAAGGCATTATTTGTTTTGCTGGCATCTCTTTTCCAGTTTGTGGTGATGTGTATTTATCTTATTCACAGTGCTGATGTTGTAGAGGAACGGTACGATCTTTTTCTTAACGGCAGATATATTGATTATGTTGTACCGCTTCTGACAGTGATAGGGATGAATGAAGTTTTGCATTGCCGCGTAAATATAAGGATAATTGCAAGTCTTGTATCAGTGGTGATAAGTTCTGCTGCGATTTCCTGTATGGTGGTTTTGAGAAATAAAGTTGGGATGAGAGATCCGCATGGGATGCTTATGGTAGGCATGAGCTATTTTATGGATGAAAAAAATGTCAGACCTGCACGGACGATTATAATCAGTACCGTTTTTGCATTACTTGTCATGTTTGTGATGATGGGGATTGCATTGTTTTATCAAAAGAGTGGAAATTTTTATGTTTTATGTATTATTCATCTGTTTCTTATTGGACTGTCTTATAGTGCGTGCGATCATTTTATTTATATCGGACAATCATATATATATGGCGACATACAGGTGGCTGATGAAATTGCGGGTTTACGTAAAGAAGGACATAGTGGGGACGTAATTTTAGTATATGAAGGCGGACTTGAGTATATTGACACAGTTCAGTTTAGGCTTCGTGATGAACATATCGGAGTGGTCTATGCCGATACTCACGAAGAGTTGTTGAAACTTAAGTACGATGATCTTGTTTTGGTTGATTATGAAAGTGATCTGAATGCAGAGCTTTCTAAAAAATATGACAGTTCATGGGAATCGGGACATTTTGAGCTATATTACAACAAAGTTGGGAGAGAAAATTAATGAAGCTTATTATTCAGATACCATGTTACAACGAGGCAGAAACGCTTGAAGTTGCGCTTAACGACCTGCCAAAACACATAGATGGAATTGATGAGATTGAGTATCTTATCATCAATGACGGAAGTAAAGATAATACAGTAGATGTTGCCAGAAAATGGGGTGTCCAGAACATAGTAAGCTTTAAACAGAATCAGGGGCTTGCTAAAGGCTTTATTGCGGGACTGGACGGATGCCTTAGAAGTGGCGCGGATATTATTGTAAATACTGATGCAGACGATCAGTACAAAGGAGAGGATATCGAGAAGATTGTACGCCCGATACTTGACGGTGAAGCGGATATCGTTATCGGAGCAAGACCTATTGATGATACCGAGCATTTTTCTTTTGTGAAGAAAAAGCTTCAGCATTTTGGAAGCTGGATAGTAAGAAAGGCATCGAGTACCACAATTCCCGACGCACCGAGCGGTTTCAGAGCTTTTTCAAGAGAAGCTGCAATGAAGCTCAATGTAGTAAATGATTATACATATACCTTAGAGACCATTGTTCAGGCCGGAAGAGAAAAAATCCCCATGACGAGTGTTCCGATCAGAACAAATGCCGAACTTAGACCGTCAAGATTGTTTAAGAGCATTTGGGGATATGTAAAAAAATCAATGATAACCATACTCAGAGCATATGTCTTATATAAACCTCTTAAGGCGTTTTCATTGTTGTGCCTGCCGTTTTTGACAGTAGGAATGGCTATAGGTGTAAGATTCCTTTGGTTCATGGCTCACGGAACAAGCGGCGGACATGTTCAGTCTCTTATACTTGGATGCACGCTCATAATAATCGGCTTTTTGATTTTTGTAATAGGTGTTATGGCTGATACACTTGCTGCAAACAGGCGTATTTTGCAGGATGTGCAGTTCCATGTAAAGAGTATGGAATACATGAGAAGAGCCGGTGGGAATCAATTTGAGATATAAAAATTGGGGAGTTGAATAAATGATATCATATGTAAAAAGAATTGAGAGAATCAGAATTATAGTCGGATTGTTGCTGTTCTTTGGTGCTTTGTGTTGTTATTGCCTCAATATATCAGCTTCCGAGCAGGTAACCGGGAGTTTACAGACGGTAACGGAAGACATAGTTGCATACGATTCAATGGATGTATCTTCGGGAAGAGTAGATATTAAAGCGGGCGAAATAATACTTGTTGCTGACGAAGATTCGGAATGGTTGCATGTTTTATATCAGGGAAGCAATCTGTATATAAAGAAAACTGATGCTTCTGCCGTTGGAAAACTTGAAAATGAGGACGCTGCAAAGGAACTGGAGAAGACTGCACAGATGGATAAATCCTGGATAGAATCCTATATTGTGCAGATGAAAGCTATAAGAAGCGGAAGGATATGGAGAACTGTCATAGCGGTAATGATCGTAGCGGTCATTGTATTTATAGTGATGAATAGTATCAGAAGAAATACTTCTGGAAAAATAAAGTAAAGGATAGTTATACGTTGTAGTTCTGTATATTTTGCTATGAAACGAGATGAGAAGAAAGTAGATTATTGTTTGAATCATATAAGCGGAGGGAAAGATTCTTTTGAGGATTTAAAAAACAGGATATATGAATATATTAATCCGGAGCCTGACAAAGGCTCCGATTATCTTGTTGATTATCTGGTAAGAGTCCTTCTTTTTTTGTTCCCGTTATATGTTTATGACAGTGTCGGAGTTATGGGGATATCCATGAAAGATATTCTTTTTGGCATTGTTGTTCTTATTATGACCGTGCGTTGTATAAGAAGTTTGCTTCGGAAAAAGATCTGTTTGGGAAAGAAAGAGCTTTTTATACTTGGAATTTTTGTAAGTGTGCTGGCATGTTTTTGTATACAGACAATAGCGCTGAGTGCTGAGGTTTCGCATACATATTTTTATGTCGGGATGTTTCTTTTGCCGTTTTGTGTAGGCTTTATTGAACGTAGCAAAAAATATTATATGAATATATTTGTTTCATCATACATCATTGTATATCTGAGTATATTTATATATATCTTTACAGCGAAAGCGACGTTTCTTGGTTTTGAAGAATATCTTGATGAAAGTTACAGGCTTGTGCCTTCTTTTTTACTTAGCAGTGCTGTTTGTGCCTTTTTATATATCATCGAAGAAAATAAGAAGAAGCAGATCTTATATCTTGTGCTGGAAGCGGTCGGATTGATTGTCCTTTTTCTGTACGGAGATACGGTGGCATTTATGATGCTGCTTATTTTTTTGATGTGTCTTCAGTTTGTAAGAAGAGCGACAGTGAACTTTGTTAAGAAGAATCTGATTCTTTTGTTTGTATTTGCCTTTTGTGTATCCAATGTTCCGATACTTGCGCGTTTTGGAACAATCGGGATCAATAGATCGTTTAATCTTAAATATAGTATTTGCATAGATATGTTTATTGCGATAGCCTGCTTTTTTATTGCCGGATATTGGGATCGTATTCCAAAAGATCATAAGGAAGATTGCATTGTTATGGTGAAATTTTCTGCAATATTTAAGCAAGCTGTTCTTATACTGATTGTTCTTCTCGGTCTATGCTTTGTTTTTGGAAGCAAGGCGGATAGTCTTTTGGGAGGATTCGGAGGAGAGGTTTTAACGGGATTTTCCGGGGCTTTATGGGATTCTGTCAGCAGTTCATACGGTGAATTGTGGCATGTGCTTGAAGTATATGGAATTGTCGGAAGTGCGGTGCTGATCATATTCTCTGTGTTTATCTTGAATATACTTTATAAAGCCTGGAAGAATCATGAGACAACAGAAGAAGAGAAGGGATATATCATGATAACTCTTCTTTTTATAGTGCAGAGTTTATTTTATCCTTTTACTTCTGTGTCAATGCCTTCATTTCTGATATTTGCGGGATTTGCGCTTAAGGCGGTATGGAAGAGTAATTACATATCGAAAGATGAGAAAACGGATTCAGGCAACAGTTTTGATGCGATTTCAAAAATGGAGATTTTCTTTATAACAGTATTTTCATCGGCACTACTTGTTTTGGTAGCTTTTGCATTATATAGGACCTTTGTTCCTGCAGGCGCCGAAGGCGGTGACAGCTCGCTTGTGCAGTCGGTGATCGAACAAAAGGGACAACAGACTATAACTATGGATGAGAAAGAGAATAATAATGAAGAGAAAGAAAATGGCTTATAGGAATAAAAAGCTTGGGCGGGGATTGTTTATTGGATTAATGTGCCTGATAGGAATAACCATTATTATCGGAGCTGCGTTTATTGTGCTAAGGCCTTACAAGATTACACTTGATCTTGGTGACGGATCGGCACCTATGACAAAAATATACACGGTAAACGCGGGAAAAATAGATTTGGGTATACCTAAACGTTCAGGGTATAGATTTACGGGATGGACAGGTTCGAACGGAACCAAACCGCAGATAGATATTGCAGTCGGAAACGGAGTGCTTGGAAATCTCTGCTATACAGCCAATTGGTCAACCAATCTCGATGTTACATGTCAGGACTGGATAGTTGATAAGAATGGAAATATGATACGAGAGATAACTGATGAAGTCGATCGGTTTCTTGATGAAGGCGGAAGCTCAAAGGAATATACTGTCCAGAAAAGGACTGTTCAGGTTAAAAAGGGAACGGTAGTGAGCGCGTCGAAATGGGGAGAAGACAAGGATTATAAAGCATATTCCGACAAATATATGTATGTCGGTGCATCAAAGGATGTTACCGTAAATGAAGACGGAGCGGTGCTTTTTAGATATTTTTATCCGATTCTTGATGTGAATTATGCTTTAGATGGCGAGAATGCCACAAATAATGCTGATATAGCTTTTTTTGATCTGTATGTAGACGGAGAACTTGTAGATGAGGGTGCTTATGATTTTTGTGGTGCCATACCTTACGGATCGGAATATAAGATTGCATTAAAGAATGTCAATCCTCTTTATCAGTACGACAGTACGAAAGAAATTGCAGGTAAAATGTCTGATTCAAGAGGTGTGGCAACCGCGCGTTTTATGACCAGAGAAGGTAATTGTAAGGTTACCTGTGAAGATTGGGTTATAGACGCATCGGGCAAGAGAATAAAAGAAATTACTTCTGAAGTTGATAAATTCCTGGCTGAAGGTAAGAGTAAGAAAGAGTATCATTCTCTTGGCAGAAATGTGAATTTTAGCAAAGGTGATATTGTCAGCGGAGAACTTTGGGGATGTGATAATTCCAAAGGAGCTTATAGCAGCGGCTATGTATATGTATCTTCTTCAAAAGGAGTTTCGGTCGATGAAAAGGGTGCGAAAGTATATCGCTATTTTTATCCGGTTCTTGATGTGAATGGTGAGCTAAACGATGAGGTCTTAAAAAATACAAGTAAGATAGCGAAGTTTAATGTATATGTCGATGGAAAGGCTGTTGCGGAAAATATTGCAGATTTCTTTGAAGGAGTTCCTTATGGATCGGAGTATGAAATAAAAGATATTAAAACTGAAACCGGATATGAGCTTTTAAAAGATGACTATTCGGGAGTAATGGGAACTATAGAGAACTGTGTGGATTTAAGATTTAAAGCTACAAGCTGATAAAAAATGAAGGTGCTGTGAAAACGATTTTTGATATTTCACAGCACCTTCGATTTTTATATTATCTTGTCAGGTTCTTCAAATCTTCAAAGAATGTAGGATAGGAGATTGATACGCACTCCGAATCCTGTATGACGGTCGGGCCTTCAGCGGCGAGCGATGCAATCGCAAAGCTCATTGCAAGTCTGTGGTCGGCGTGGCAGTTGATGTTTGCACCAAATAGCGGTTTTCCGCCACGGATTATCATACCGTCGTCTGTAGCTTCCGCATCGCAACCCATTGCGGTGAGGTTCTCGACAACAGAGGCGATACGGTTTGATTCTTTTACTTTGAGTTCTGCGGCGTCGCGGATAATTGTCTCACAGTCGGCAGTTGCGGCAAGAACCGCAACTACGGGAAGTTCATCTATCATAGTCGGTATGTCTTTTCCGCCGATAATGAATTTACCGTTTTCGTTTCCGCAGAGCTTACTGTATCTTACGAGGATGTCGGCTCTTGATTCCTGAGAATTGTCTTCGTTAAGAAGAGTGATGTCCGCACCCATTTTTTTCAAAACATTTATGATTCCCGCGCGTGTCTTGTTGACACCGACGTTTTTGATAAGAAGCTCGGATCCGGGAACGATAAGAGCTGCTGCGATAAAGTAGGCGGCAGAAGATATGTCACCGGGTACATTGATGTCGATTCCGTGAAGTGCTCTTCCGGGATGAAGGATGGCAGAGGCTGTTCCGTCAGTTGCAGTCTCATTGTGAATGTCAGCGCCAAAAGCGGAGAGCATTATCTCTGTGTGATTTCTTGAAAGAGCAGGTTCGTGAATGATGGTATCGCCTTCGGCATAGAGCCCTGCGAGTATGATCGCGGACTTAACCTGAGCGGAAGCGACGGGGCTTGTATAATCAATTCCTTTTAGTGTCTTGCCGCCTTCGATATTAAGCGGAGCACAGCCGTTTCCGCGCGCGGATGTTATAGATGCCCCCATAAGTGTAAGAGGATCGATAACTCTTTTCATAGGACGCTGTTCTATTGAAGAGTCGCCTGTGATCGAGGTGTCGAAAGGCTGCGCGGCAAGAATCCCGGACATGAGACGAGTCGTTGTTCCGCTGTTTCCCGTATAAAGAGTCTCGATGGGAGCGGAGAGACCGTTTAATCCCTTTCCGTGAACGGTTATCTTTTTGACATTTTTGTACTCGTCTTCTTCGCGGTCTATTGTTATTCCGAGCTTTCTGAAGCAGTCAATGGTTGAAAGGCAATCGGCACTTTCAAGAAAACCCGTGATGGTGGTATCACCCTCGGCAAGTGCGCCGAACATAATGCTTCTGTGAGATATTGATTTATCGCCGGGAACTGTAACTTCCCCTCTTAATGGACCTCTGGCTTTTTCTAGTGTAGTCATGTGAGTCTCCTTGTTTTTTACAGATAAATGTTATAACCGTTACTTTTAAGTACGCTGTTTGCTTTGTCGAGACCTTCCTTGTCGTGAAGTTCGATCCGTAATGTACCGCGCTCGTATTCCCTGTTGTGCACGATACCGATGTTTTTGATATTTATTTCGTTGTCGGACAAAAGAGTCGCAACTTTGGCAAGTCTGCCCGGATGGTCGTCAATCTCAACCGTTATCTCGTAAACTTTCTGAATGGGGCCACTTGATGTCGTGATAAATGACTCTCTGTATTCTCTTGCTTTTGAGAAAAATTCAAAGAGTTTCTCATTGTCTTTTTCATCGATTGCAAGTTTGATGTCATATAAGGAATCGATGTATTTTGACAAAAGATCTGAGATATTTGCCGAATTGGTCGTACAGATCTGTTGCCACATAACGGGAGAAGATGACGATATTCTTGTTATGTCCTTGAAACCGCCCGCTGCGATGGTTTTCATAAGTTCATCTTCCGAATCGTTGTCTTTTACAAGATTAACGAGCGAAGCGGAGATCACGTGCGGGACGTGGCTTATTGCCGCAGTGATATAGTCGTGCTGCTTATATTCGACAACAAGCGGGATCGCACCGATTGCCTTTACCAGGTCATAGTATCTTTTTAACCTGTCTTCATCCGTGATGCTTGTCTTTGTTAGGATGTAGTACGCATTTTGCAAAAGAGAGGACTTGGAGTTGTTAAAACCGATCCTTTCGGTACCTGCCATTGGATGGCCGCCGATAAATTGATCTTCAAGTCCGAGTTCTTTTATCTTCTCATGTATTCCGTTTTTGACGCTTCCGATATCCGTGAGCGTTGTTTTTTTATTCAAAAAAGGAAGGAGCTTTTGGATATTATCATTGTTGCACTCAACGGGAGCGCACAAAAAGATATAATCGCAATCGCTGAAATCTGCGCCGATCTCATAGAGGGGAGTGTCGATTATCCCTTCGGCATGCGCGGTATCTACGGTCTCTTTGTGAGGAGTGTAGGCGATTATCTTTGAAGACGGCTCATTTTCCTTTATTGCCCTGGCAATCGATCCGCCGATAAGTCCGAGGCCTATAAAACCATAGGTCGTATTGTTCATAAAAGGTAGAACCCCCTAAAATCATGTATTCTTGTGAAAAAACTATAACACTTTAATGTGCGAAAATCAATTATGAACCCTTACCATATGTGGCGGAAAAAGATAATGCAACTTTTGTGCATAATCGCCCAGAATACTTGTTTCAGATACATGTTTTTAGTAAAATATTATTATAAGTCTTTGGGGAATTGTATCATATCTCATACATAATACCCAAAATTGAGCGACTGGAGGATAAGATATGAACGTTTACACAACTGATAAGATTCGTAACGTGGTACTGCTCGGACATGGTGGAGCCGGAAAGACAACCTTAGCTGAAGCAATGGCTTATCTTGCCGGTATTACATCAAGGATGGGGACAGTGGAGGATGGAAATACTCTGAGTGATTTCGATAAGGAGGAGCAGAAGAGGCACATTTCTATAAGCACATCGGCTATTCCGCTTGAGTGGGACGGACACAAGATCAACATTTTGGATACTCCCGGATTTTTTGATTTTGTCGGGGAAGTAGAGGAAGCAATCAGCGTAGCGGATGCAGCGATTATCGTCGTTTCCGGAAAAGCGGGAATTGAAGTCGGAACAGAGAAGGCATGGGAACTTTGCGAGAAATACAAGATCCCGCGCATGGTATTTGTTTCCGATATGGATATAGATGATGTTTCCTACAGACAGGTTGTGCAGGATATGACTGATAAGTACGGCAAGAAGATGGCTCCTTTTAACCTGCCTATCCGTGAAAATGAGAAGTTTGTGGGATATGTAAATGTAATTCAGGAGAAAGGTTTTAAGTGGTCGGGAAAAGAAGTTGTTGAGTGCGATGTTCCCGAGTACAACCTTCAGAATCTTAAGATATGCAGAGATACCCTTATTGAAACCGTTGCGGAAACTTCGGAAGAGTTTATGGAAAGATACTTTAACGGTGAGACTTTCTCAGAGTCCGAGATAAGAGCTGCGGTAAGGACCAACGTGTGCGACGGAAGTATTGTTCCTATAGAGATGGGATCGAGTACGCTGTGTCAGGGTATCTACACGCTTCTTGACGATATCGTAAAGTACATGCCAAGTCCGGAAAATCGCAAGATGGCAGGTATCAATACAAACACAAATGAGATCTTTGAGGCGGACTTTGACTTCTCAAAACCAAAGACAGCTTTCGTATTTAAAACAATGATCGATCCTTTCATCGGTAAATATTCACTCATAAAGGTAAGATCCGGTGTCCTTAAGCCCGATGATGTTATGTTCGTTGCGGATAAGGATATGGAAGTAAAGATAGGAAAGCTCTATGTTCTTCAGGGAAATAAGACAACCGAAGTTTCGGAGCTTCATGCGGGCGACCTCGGAGCACTTCAAAAAATTGACGTCGCTACGGGAGATACTCTTTCAACCAAAGGAACACCCATACAGTATGCGAAGATGGATATTTCGCAGCCGTATACCGTTATGAGATATCATGCACAGAATAAGAGTGATATTGATAAGATCGCGCAGTCTCTTGCAAAGATAGCTGCGGAAGATCAGACGATAAGGGTTGTGAATGATGCGGAGAACCGTCAGACACTTCTTTACGGAATGGGTGACATGCACCTTGAGGTTATCCAGAATAAGTTAAAAGATGTATATAAAGTTTCGATTGACCTGACTAAACCCAAGGTTGCATTTAGAGAGACAATCAGGAAAAATTCCGATGTGGAATACAAATATAAGAAGCAGACCGGCGGACACGGACAGTACGGACATGTTAAGATGCGTTTTGCGCCTTTGGGAGATCCGACGGTTCCGTATACATTCGATCAGGAAGTTGTCGGCGGAGCGGTTCCGAAGAACTTCTTCCCGGCTGTTGAGAAGGGAATCGCAGAGTCGGTTCAGAGAGGTCCTCTTGCGGCATATCCCGTTGTCGGCGTTAAAGCAACTCTTTATGACGGATCGTATCATCCTGTTGACTCGTCCGAGATGGCATTTAAGGTTGCTGCATCAAATGCTTTCAAAAAAGGCTTCATGGATGCAACTCCAGTTCTTCTCGAACCTATAGTATCACTTAAAGTCACGGTTCCCGAGAACTATACCGGCGATGTAATGGGTGATCTTAACAAGAGAAGAGGCAGAGTGCTCGGAATGAATCCATCGCTTACAGGCAAGCAGGTTATTGAAGCTGAGATTCCACAGATGGAACTTTACGGCTATTGCACGCAGCTTCGTTCAATGACCGGCGGAAGCGGAGAGTACGAGTATACATTTAACAGATATGAGCAGGCACCTTCGGATGTTCAGGCAAAAGAAGTTGAGGCAAGAGCAGAAAAGGTTGCTGCTGCAAATGCAGAAGAATAAAATTGGTATTTTACATTAATTAAAATAAGAGCGCGAAATCTTAAGCTTTAAACAGACTTGGGAGGTCGCGCTTTTTGTTTTCGGTTGGGCAGGTACGCTGAAACGATTTTGTAATTAATTATTAACAAAAATGACGGCTCGGAAATGTATAGTTTGAACGAAAATGATTAAGTGTGATTATTTGTGATTGAATATGATTGCAAATTGATTTTTTGAGTGCTATATTTTAATTAGAAAATCACAAATTAACATTTTTGCTCAAGGAGATTATGAATGCTGACTGAAGAGAGAAGAGCACGTATTGTTGATATTGTAAATGAAAAGAAAGCTGTTTCCGTAAATGAGCTGATCGAGCTTTTGGATACATCTGCAGCGACCATAAGACGAGATATAAGCGCGCTTGATCGTTCGCGTAAGCTTATAAAGGTCTTTGGCGGCGCGACTGCACTTGCTTCAAGGAATGTTGATACCAAAGAAGATGCGGTAAAGATGAAAGTTCAAAGGAATGTGCGGGAGAAGGATGCGATAAGCAAATTTGCTGCAGAGCTCATTGAGGATGACGATTTTGTCTATATCGACGCGGGCACGACAACACTGGCAATGATCGAGTATTTAACAAATCACAATGCAAAATACATAACAAACGGTGTTGTACACGCAA
>Ga0310697_10004658_pt1 | contig 13464 bp, 12 predicted proteins | sample 172DNAGHGlowgp2_FD_203883 | JGI IMG/M metagenome (GOLD analysis project Ga0310697, IMG submission 203883) | Sheep rumen microbial communities from Palmerston North, Manawatu-Wanganui, New Zealand - 1728 DNA GHGlow gp2 (v2) (version 2) | ecosystem: Host-associated > Mammals > Digestive system >...
ATACGATGCTGGTGTATGGCATAGCCTGGATAGGTACTCCTTATGATCCGGACGAGTGGAACATATCGACTCATCACTGGTATTTTGATTATCGTGCTTCTTGTAGGTCTGGTTGGGTAAAAAGGCGGCTTCAGGACTACGTCCTCACGCTGGAGCTTCGCCAGCAGGATGGCAGCATACAGCCTGTCGACACAGCCCGGTTCTATGGCGACAGCAGCTATTATAAAAATGTTAGTGACGGGGACAGTACTGTGGTTCCCTTCTATGAGTATTATTTTGACGCACCGCATACTCTGGCAGACACATTCTATGTCAGGTTTTCGATGGAAGATGAATCTTTCCGGAATTGTCCAGACGAACTGGCCTATGATTTCATAGTTTTCATATTAAACTCAAGCGATTATCCTTCAACAGAAGTAATCCGACAAAATCACCTTTCTGCAATTCCTTCAATTCAAGATCAAGAATTGCGATTTGAATTGCCAGATGGCGTCGGCCTGATACCCATCCTGCATGCCGACCGGCCGTATTGCAGTCCGGTGGGCGGATTGCGGCTGGAAGAGAGAGGGGAGGACTGGGCGCGTTTTGTGTGGGACGATGCCGGCGACAGTGTGGAGTACCAGCTGGTGTTCGGGCACGACCACACGCATCCCGTCAACCTGTACGACACGACGTACACGATCAGCGGACTAGACAGCGGCCGCTACTACGATGTGCGATTGCGGAGGGTGTGCCACCACGACTGTCCGTACCATACGGACACGGTGGTGTACGGCGCATATAGTGCGGCGGTGAGGTTCTGGGTGGGGAGCACGGATCCGGCAAACATGGGCGTGGAGGCGGCGGAAGCCGACGGGATGGAGATGACGGTGTACCCGAATCCGAGCGGCGGAGTGGTGACGATAGGGGTGGAGCATCCGGAGGGTACATCGCTGGAGGTGCGCGATGCGGTGGGCCGGACGGTGGTGCGGATGGAGCGGATTGGGCGTGAGACTCGTCTGGACCTGTCGCTGCTGCCGCGCGGCGTGTACACGGTGACGCTTGACTCGCCCGGCGGCATCGCCACCCGACGGCTGGTGCTGCAATGAACAAACAAAAATAAGGCGGCGGAATTTCATGCGAAATTCCGCCGCCTCAATCAATCTTTTCGCCTTATACTTTAGGCACCGATTTTGGCTTTGTAGGCCTCGGCGTCCATCAGGGTGTCGATGTCGGCCATGTTCTCGGGACGGATCTTGATGATCCAGCCGTTGCCATAAGGATCGCTGTTGACGGCGGAGGCGTCGTCGAGAGCGGTGTTGAACTCGACCACTTCGCCCTTGACCGGCATGAGCAGGTCGGCCACAGTCTTGACAGCCTCGACGGAGCCGAAGGGCTCGCCGGCGTCGATGGTCTCACCTTCGCTGGTGACGTCGACAAAAACGATGTCGCCAAGCTCGTGCTGAGCGTAGTCGGTGATACCCACGAAAGCGAATTCGCCATCGATTCTTACCCATTCATCATCCTGGGTGTACTTCAAATTTGCAGGAATGTTCATTGTGTTGAGATTATTGATTATTAGATTGTTTGCTTCTTAATAACGGGAACGGCGGCGCTGTTTTGGAGCCTGATGTTCGAAATGCAAAAGTACGTAAAAAAAATCAATGGCGGAGAAAAAAAGTGAGAAAAATGCATTTTTTTTCCGGGAATAAAAAAAAAGGATTACTTTTGCAACGTCAAAAAGCGAAGGACACAACCTGCGAAACGGTGAATTGTCCTTTGATAATCAGATAGTTTTATATCAATCAGATGAACGACCATCCTCGTTCAGGAAATTACCAATCAGAGTAAGTAGTAGAGAGAAACCTAACTGTAAGAAATGTACAGCAAAAACGAACTCACCGCTAAGGCCCAGATCCAGCTGATAGAGATAGCGAAAAACATGGGTATATCGAAAGCTTCGCGCATGGATGCGCAAGAGTTGATCTACAAAATCCTTGACCATCAGGCAGAAAATCCCGACACCAAGCAGCCGGCAGCGGCCGACGGCGAAGGTCAGCGTTCGCACAAGCGCCAGCATATGAAGCCGAAACTGTTGGCCGAATCGGCCATGAAAAACCCCGAGTTGCATTCGAAAAAACGTGCCGAGAAGGCTGTTGAAAAACCTGTGGAGCCGATGCCCGAATTGAACATCGGGGCGTTGGAAATGCCTGAGGTGCCCGAGGTGCCCGATGTGCTGACTCCCAGCGGACGGCTGATCATGCGCCGCAATGAAAGTGAAGAGGCTCCGGCTGCAGTTGCCGCAGCCACTCCGGCTGAGCCTGCCGCCGAAAGCGTTTCCGCTTCCAAGCGCAAGCGCGGCCGTCCCCGCAAAGACACGCCCGCCGAGGCCGAAAAAGCACCTGCTGTTGTGACTCCCGAGCCCGCCGAGGTGCAGCTGGTGGAATTGACACCCGACAAGCCCGAGGAGAAGGAGGCCGAGGCTGTGCAGCCTGCCGCCCCGCAGCATGTGCAACAGCAGAAACCCCAGCAGAAACAGAAGCAACGCCAGAAGAACGCCCAGCAGCAAAAAGGTCAGGGTGGGCAGCCTGCGCCCCAGGGTCAGCCGCAAGGAGGCGCCAACAACGGGGAGCAGAAAGAAGTTGCCGCCCAGCCGCAGCACAAGGAATATGCCTTCGAGACAGAAGGCATTGTGGAAGCCGAAGGTGTGCTGGAATTGGTCCCTGACGGATACGGTTTCCTACGCTCGTCGGACTACAACTATCTGTCGTCGCCCGACGATATCTATGTTTCGCCCGCGCAGATCAGGAACTACGGCCTGAAGACTGGCGACACGGTGCGCGGCATGGTGCGTCCCCCGCGTGAGGGCGACAAATTCTTCCCCATGGTGAAGATCAACGAAATCAATGGCCTGGCACCCGAAAAGATGCGCGACAGGATTCCCTTTGAGTCAATGACGCCGCTGTTCCCGAACGAGAAATTCCAGTTGACAGGGCACCCCGCCGAGACCATGTCGACCCGCATTATCGACCTGTTCACGCCTATCGGAAAAGGCCAGCGCGGCCTGATTGTGGCGCAGCCCAAGACCGGAAAGACCACCCTCCTGAAAGAGGTGGCCAACGCTATCGCCTACAACCACCCTGACGTCTACCTGATGGTGCTTCTGATCGATGAACGACCGGAAGAGGTGACCGACATGCAACGGAGCGTGAAGGCCGAAGTGATAGCCTCGACCTTCGACGAGCCGGCCGATCGTCATGTCCGGATAGCCAACATCGTGCTCGAGAAGGCCAAGCGCCTCACCGAATGTGGCCACGACGTGGTCATCGTGCTCGACTCGATCACACGACTGGCGCGTGCCTACAACACGGTGCAGCCGGCCTCGGGCAAGGTGCTCTCCGGCGGCGTGGAAGCCAACGCGCTGCAGAAACCTAAGCGTTTCTTCGGCGCAGCCCGCAAGATTGAAAATGGAGGTTCGCTGACGATTATCGCCACCGCTTTGACCGAGACCGGCTCGAAGATGGACGACGTTATTTTTGAGGAATTCAAGGGCACCGGCAACATGGAGCTTCAACTGGACCGAAAGCTGGCCAACAAGCGCATGTATCCCGCCATCGACCTTACCGCCTCGAGCACCCGTCGCGACGATTTGCTGGTGAAGCCCGACATATTGAGCCGCACACTCGTGCTGCGCAATCATCTGACCGACCTCACTCCGGTGGAGGCGATGGAATTCTTGAAAAAGAACATGGTGCACACGCACAACAACGAAGAGTTCCTCTACACGATGGACAAATAATACCCTAAAGATGAAACGAGGTTTTGGAAGCGACAACCACTCCGGCATCAGTCCGGAAGTGTTGCAAGCTATTGCAGGAGCCAACGATCAGCATGCCCTGGCCTATGGCGACGACGAATGGACCCTGCGGCTCGAACACCTGTTCCGCCAACATTTCGGCGATCAGGCACGGGTGTATCTCGTGTTTAACGGCACGGGGGCCAATGTGCTCAACATCGACGCGATGTGCCGTTCGCACGAGGCCGTGGTGTGTGCCGAGACCGCCCACATCAATGTGGACGAATGCGGAGCTCCGCAACGGGTGGTGGGCTGTCGTCTGCTGACGGTGGACACGCCCGACGGCAAACTGACCCCCCAGCTGGTGGCCACTCGCCTGCACGGCTTCGGCTTCGAACACCATTCGCAGCCGCGAGCCATCAGCATCACGCAGAGCACCGAATTGGGAACATTGTACACCTTGGACGAAATCCGCGCTCTTGCCGACCAGGCACACAGCCACAACATGTATCTCCACATGGATGGCGCACGGCTTGCCAATGCGGCAGTGGCTCTGGGATGCTCGTTCAAAGAGATGACCACCGATTGTGGCGTGGACTGCCTCTCGTTCGGCGGCACCAAGAATGGCCTGCTGATGGGCGAAAGCGTAGTGTTGCTCAACCCTGCACTGGATGTCGACATCAAATATCGCCGCAAGCAGATGACCCAGCTTTGCAGCAAGATGCGCTTTATGGCAGCCCAGTTTGAGGTCTATTTCAACGCCGGCCTCTGGCAGCGCAACGCCGCGCACAGCAACCGTATGGCGAAGCTGCTCCGGGACGAGCTGCAGGATGTGCCTGGCGTCAGGATCATGTATCCCGTACAGGTGAACAGCGTGTTCGCCCAGCTGCCGAAAGACGCGTGGCATGCCTTGCAGCAGGAATACTTCTTCTACGACTGGGACGAAGACAACGACGTGGTGAGGTGGATGTGCTCGTTCGACACCACCGAGGAGGACATCCATAATTTTGTGGCCACCCTGAAACGAATAATGAACCAATAAATACGACTATACGATGCAGACAATCACACTCGGCCGCACGGGCCTCACGGTGCCGCGCAACGGCTTCGGAGCTTTGCCCATACAGCGCATCAGCCACGAGGCTGCCATTCAACTGATACGCAGGGCCCTCGACGGGGGTATGTACTACTTCGACACGGCACGTTTCTACACCGACAGCGAGGAGAAACTCGGCATGGCTCTCGAAGGCCGCCGCGAGGAGGTGATCATCAGCACCAAAACCGGTGCCACCACTGCAGAGGGCTTCTGGCAGGACCTGTCCACCAGTCTCAAACTGCTGCGCACCGACTATGTCGACCTCTACCAGTTCCACAACCCCTCGTTCTGCCCCAAGCCCGGCGACGGCACAGGTCTCTATGAAGCTATGCAACAGGCTGTGGCTGAAGGAAAAGTGCGCCATGTCGGCATCACCAACCACCGCCAGCATGTGGCCATCGAGGCCATCGAGAGCGGTTTGTATGAGACCCTCCAGTACCCCTTTTCCTATCTTGCTTCCGACGAAGACCTCCACATCGTGGAACTGACCCGCCGGCACGGCATGGGCTTCATCGCCATGAAAGGCCTTTCCGGTGGCCTGATCACCGATTCCGCCACAGCCTATGCCTACTTGGCACAATTCGATCATGTGGCGCCCATCTGGGGCATTCAGCGTGAGTCTGAGCTCGACGAATGGCTTTCCTATCAGGACAATCCGCCGCAAATGGACGACGCGAAGCGCAGCCGCATAGAAAAGGACCGGAAGGAGCTGAGCGGCAACTTCTGCCGCGGTTGCGGCTACTGCCAGCCCTGTCCTGTCGGCATCCAGATACAGGACTGCAACCGCATGTCGCTCTTCCTGCGCCGTGCACCGCACAGCGTCTACCTCACGCAGCATTGGGCCGACGAGATGGCCAAGATCGACGGATGCCTCCATTGCAACCATTGCGTGGAGCATTGCCCCTACGGCCTCGACACTCCCAACCTGCTGGTGGCGAACTATGAAGACTTCAAGCAGTTCTGGGCCAACCGCGACAAAAAATAGTCACGGAGTGGAGCCGATAGCGCATATCCACACCCCATTCAAGGAGAAATTCGGCGTTCCCCGTCAGGCCGGACTGGCTGGCGGCGAAGGCCGGATTGTCTTTTTGCCGGAATACCGCTCGCCCGAGGCGGTGCGAGGTCTGGAGGAATTCGACTATATATGGCTCCTCTGGTCGTTCCACCTGTCGGAACGTCCCGGCTGGTTGCCCACCGTTCGCCCACCGCGACTGGGCGGCAACGCCAGGGTAGGGGTGTTCGCCACCCGCAGTCCCTTCCGTCCGAACAACATCGGCTTGTCGTCGGTGCGGCTGCTGGGAGTGGAAACAGATGCCAAACTTGGCCCCGTGATCCATGTCGGCGGAGTGGATCTTGTCGACGACACGCCCATCTACGACATCAAGCCCTACATTGCCTATACCGACAGCCACCCCGACGCCCGATGCGGGTTTGCCCAGACGCCCGACCGGCGGATAACCGTCCTGGCCGAAGATAGAATATGGGGCCCTGTGCCCGAAGGACAATGGCAGACAATCGTCGATGTCCTTTCGCAGGACCCCCGTCCGCACTACCATCACGACAGCCGTGGCTATGCTGTGCGTTACGACCGCTGGGATGTCCATTTCCATGTCGAGGACGACTGCCGCCTGGTTGTGGACCGCATCGACGACTGCGGCCTGCAGCGTCCAGCTGAGTGCGACAATGCTGCCCCATCGCACCCACACCACGACAACAACGGTTGATGTACGACTGTTGTACAACAGTTGGAGGGGGGATGGAGCGCCTCGGCGGTGATGAATGCTGCTCAGGAGGCAAGATACGGTATATCAAAAAGAAGAATTTTTTTGCGCGACTGCAACAAAACGAACCGAAAGCACGTCTATAAAGGAAAGTGAGCGAAGAATATGCACAGATAGTGGAGGGCTGCCGTCGAGGCAATGCCCTGGCCCAGAGGAAGCTGTACGATGCGATGGCTCCGATGGCGATGGGTATATGCATGCGATATGCCGGCAACCGCGACGAGGCCCAAGACCTGCTGCAGGAGGGCATGGTGAAGGTGTTTGAGAAGGTGGGTCGGCTGCGTGAGCCCGAGAAGTTGAAGTCGTGGGTGGCGAGGGTGATGACCAACCTGTGCATCGACACGATCAGGAGAAGGAATCGCTCGAGCATGGTGCGGATCGAGGACTGGGACGGCATTGAGGACGAGGTGCCGGACCATTACGCGCTGGACGACATTGTGGCTGCCATGCAGCAGCTGACGCCCCAGCAGCGGCTGGCATTCAACATGTGCGTGGTGGAGGGCTATCCGTACAAGGAGGCATCGGAGGTGCTGAAATGCGAGGAGACGGGCACAAGATCGCTAGTGAGCCGCGCAAAGGCAAGACTGAGGGAAATCCTGACCCAGCAAACAGAAGAAAGAAACAGATGAACCGCGCTGAGGCGCCGATCGGTATAAGCAAAGATATGGAAATGGATCTGAAAGAATACATGCATGAACCCGATGAGGGTATGTTCGAAAAGATAGAGCACCGGCTCAAGGTGCGTCGTGCCGCCAGGATTGGTGGTGTGGCAGGAGTCCTTGTGGTGGCCGGCATAGTGGCGGCAACGATCCTGTGGCCGTCGTCGAACCCTATGGCGGAAGGCACTGAAGTGCGCGAAGCAACGGAAACGGCAGTGGCCCGTGTCGAGATGGAACCGGCCGTGGCCGCACCTTTGGCTGATGAGCAGCCCCAACGTGCCGAAATGCGCGAGACGCATGCTGCCGAAATGCCCGAACCCGTGGCACCCGTGCCCGCAGCGGCGGAAGAAGAGGAGCTGACGGCCGAGATGCTGCCGGAGAGCCATTTCGAGCCAGCACGGGTTGTGGAGCCGTTGGAAACGAAGCATCCCGAAGGCGTGACGGCAATGCCGGAGACTCAGTCGCGCGCAAAGCAGGTGGCCGACAAGGCCGAGCGCCAGACGGCCAAGTCGCCCTCGAAGCCCGAGAGCGTTGTTTGGGCACCCAACATCATCCTTCCCGCGGGTGAAGATGACGAGAACAGGTATTTTCGTGTGAAATCGCCGTCGCAATTGAACGATTTCAAGATATATATCTATAATCGCGGAGGCAGGAAGGTGTATTCGTCAAGCAGTCAGGACTTCGTTTGGGACGCCACCGTCAACGGTGTGCAAGTGCCTCAGGGAGCGTATGTTTGGGTGATCACTTACAGGGATGAAAACGGCACCCGCCAGCAAGAAAGAGGGACTGTTACGGTGGTGAGATAAAACCAGTTTTCTCCAAATCAAAAAAAAGTTGTACTTTTGCAGTCGGAAAACAGCAAGGGCCATTCTATCGCTGGGCAAGACAATTGCCGAGAGGAAAGTCCGGGCAGCTCGAGCCACCATGCTTCCTAACGGGAAGGCACGCGCGACAGCGTGACAGCAAGCGCCACAGAAAACAAACCGCCGTGGCCGCAAGGCCGTCGGTAAGGGTGAAAACGCGAGGCAAGAGCTCACGACAGTGACTGGTGACAGCACTGATGGCAAGCCTCATGGGCTGAAAGACCAAATAAACCGGCAGCGTCTGGCAGGCTCGCCAGAAGTGGACCGCGTTCCGCTCTGCCGGAGGGTAGGTTGATTGAGATCGTCGGTGACGGCGACCCTAGATTAATGATAGAACACGACAGAACCCGGCTTACAGACCCTTGCTTCTTTTCCTTTTTTGACGTGAACGAAACATTGACGCTGACAATGAAAAGGATCTGCTGTTTGCTGCTATTGGCGATGCTGGCGACGGGATGCTCGTGGCGATATGTGGGGCAACCCAAGGAGGAGTTGCTCAGCTTTCAGACATATCCCACCTACGGCAAGCTGTATGATTTGGCCTATGCCTATGGCGAGTCGCTGAATGCGGCCATTGAGGCCGACACCCTGCATCCCGGCATGTATGCCGACTATGGTGTGGTGCTGGCCCTGATGGGACACCAGGGCGAGGCCTGCCGCATGCTCAATGCCGAGGCCAAAGCCTTTCCCCAGAGCCGCAAGATGGTGGACCGCCTGAAGCAGCGCCTGATGCCCGAGATGCTGGCCGACACGTTTGCACCGGTGCACAGGGACACCGTCAACATGGTGCAGCTGCAATCTTGGGGCTACGATTCGGTGACGGCAATGCGCACACTGCCCTATATGCCGCCTGTGATCGACAGCAGCGACACGGCGCGTATCCGGATGCAGACGCCCGTTGACTCGGTGGTCATCCCCATACGGCTCACCGCCAACCAGAAACGTGAGATGCTGGCTCAGGAACAGAAAAGAGCCGAGTTGGAGAAGCAGGCAGTGGCCGACTCGATAGCCCTGGCGAAGCTGGAGCGCGACAAAGCCCGGAAGCAGGCGAAAATGGAGCGCGACAAGGCCAAGAAAGAAAGCATGAAGGCCAAGAAGAAGGCCAACAAGGAGAAGAAAAAAGCCGCCACGAAGAAATCCAAGCAGCGCAAGGCCAAAAAGCCTGCCCAAAAGCAGCAGGCGCAACCTCAAGCCGCTCCCGCTGACACCACCTCAACAGCCAAACCTTAACCGATGAGACGAAGACTGAACACGATCCTATTGTTGGCGGCCACGCTGTTGTTTCCGGCGTGTGACGGCCAAAAGAAGATGGTCCACTACAGCGACATCTATCAGGAACAGCCGCTTTCCATCTACATTGCCCCGCTTAACGACATGGCGATGCGGCGCGCCGTGAGGGAAATGGACGATTCGCTCTACAATGCGTCCATCACGGTGGCAGCCAAACAGATGTACCTCTCGGCAGCCGACCCGCTGGTGAGCCATGGTTACTATGTGCCGGGGCCTTTGTCGTCGGCCCAGATAGCTGCCACCGAAAGCCGTTCCGGCAAGCAGTTGCGCAACGAAAACATCAACGACTATCACGACGATCTCGGTTTCGACGCCATCCTCTTCATCGATATCCTGGAATGGCGCCAGACCTCCTGCACGTGGTCGGTAGTGGCCGAATATGTGCTCCGCTCCACCAAAACCAACAGCGAGATAATGCACGTGTGGGTCGATGCCACCAAACATCTGCCGACCGACTACAAGGGCAACCCCCGCGCTTTGAAGGATGACCTCGATTTTGCGGAGAAATACGGTTGCGATTTTGCCACCGCCCAGCGATGCCGGCTGGTCGAGATGGTGAACAAGTTCGTGTTGAAAGATTTGCCGGCAGGCCAGCGGGCACGCCAGCAGAAATCGGAGCGTTTTCTCAAGTCGAACCCCGAATACTATTATCTCCGCATTGAGCGCGACGGAAGTGTGGTGCTGCTTGACAACAACGAGACTATTGAGACTTCAGAATCCACTAAATCATGAAAATAGAACTGTCACTTACACCCGTACTCTATCCTTTCCGCACGATTCTGGGCCAACATACCACGGTGGCCATCGATGTGTTGCGTGCCACCACGGCCGTGTGTGCCGCTTTTCAGGCGGGATGCCAATATGTGGTGCCTGTGGCCAGTCTTGAGGAGTTGCCCAAATACCGCTCGCTGGGTTACACGCTGGCGGCTGAACGCAATGGACAGAAGGTGGCCGATGCCGACTATGGCAATTCGCCTACCGAATATCTGAAGCATAATTTGGAAGGCACCCGTCTGGTGTACAGCACCACCAACGGAACCGTCACGATGCTGTCGGCAGCCGATGCCAAGCACCTCTACTGTGGCGCATTCGCCAACCTCTCGGCGTTGGTCGACAGGCTGATTGCCGACAATGACGACGTGGTGCTCCTGTGCAGCGGATGGAAAAACGACTACTGCATCGAAGACACGCTGCTGGCCGGAGCCATCGTTGAACGGATGACGGAGAGGACATCGGTTGAATGTGTCGGCGATGCCGCTGCTACAGCCCGAATGCTTTGGGATATGGCCAAGTCGGACCTGTCCGGCTTCTGCGGCACCGCTTCTCATGTGCATCGGCTTCAGAAGTTTGGCGCCTACAAAGATATCGATTTTGCCTTCCGCATCGACACTTGCCCGGTAGTGCCGGAGCTGCGTGACAACCGGCTGTCGCTGGTTCATTGACAAACCCTTCCTTTCGCCGATGAAGCACGCCATCACGATAATTCTTTGCAGCTGCATTCTATGGCCGGCCGTAGCCCAGTGGGACACGGCAAGTGCCCCTGCCCGTGATGGGTTGGTGTCTCCCTCCACGCGCGCTCAGGCTGTTCCTTGGACGGGCATGGTGCTGACCGGTGCAGGTACCGTCTTTGCGCTTCGTCCCGAATGGCACCAATACAGCGTCCAGTTGCGAGACGCTGTGCAGGCCGACAACCACCCGAAGTGCCACATCGACGATTATCTGCAATTCGCCCCCCTGGCCACGCCTTTCGTCCTCAACCTGTGCGGAGTGGAAGGGCGGAACAACTTCAAGAAGATGACCCTTTTGGCGGCATCAGGCCAGGTGCTGGGCTTTTCCGTTCTGGAAGGCCTCAAATATGGAGTGGCGAAGGAGCGGCCCGACACGCATGGGCGCACAAGCTTTCCGAGCGGACATACCTATTTTACCTTTAGTGGAGCCGAACTTCTGCGACGCGAATACGGCCGCGACTATCCCTGGGTGGCTGTCGCCGGCTATGCCGTTGCCTCGTTTGTCGGAGCCATGCGTGTGTACAACAATCGCCATTGGATCAGCGACGTGGCCGCCGGTGCCGGTATCGGCATCCTCAGCGTGAGCACCGTCTATTGGATTGATGAACTGTGGCAGAACCATCGCCGCAAAAAATAACAATATCCCAAATAACTCTTATGATTAAGACCAACAACATCAAAGGCGACATCTTCGGCGGCATCACCGCCGGCATTGTCGCGCTTCCCCTTGCCCTTGCTTTCGGCATACAGGCCTTCAGTGGCGTCAGCGACCCCGAGGCGGCTTCGTTGGGAGCCTATGTGGGCCTTGTGGGGGCCACTCTGCTCGGCTTTTTCGCCGCCATGTGCGGGGGCACGCACAGCCAGATCAGCGGCCCCACCGGCCCCATGACCGTGGTCACTGCCACGCTGGTTTCGGGCGCTTGGGCTTCGTCCAACGGCAGCATCAGCTCGGTGCTCATCTCCATGGCGCTGGCGGCCATCTTCTGCGGCCTCTTCCAGATTCTGTTCGGCGTGATCAAAATAGGAAAATACATCCGCTATATTCCTTATCCCGTCCTCTCCGGCTTCATGAGCGGCATCGGCGTCATCATCATCCTCCAACAGCTCTATCCTCTCTTTGGCCAGAGTGCCGGCGGCTCGATGATCGACCTCCTGGCCGGCTTGCCGGATGCCGTTGCCCATCTTTCGCCTATGGCTCTTCTGCTCGGCATCGGCACCATCGCCATCATCTATCTCTTTCCGCTGATCACCAAGAAGGTGCCTGCCACCCTTGTGGCTCTCATCGTGATGACGCTCGTCTCGCTGCTGTGCAATATGGACGGTGTGCCCATCATCGGCGAGATTCCCGCCGGCCTGCCTATGCCTTTCTTCGCCAACAGCCACGTCGACATGGCCGGCCTTGATTGGGGCGCCATCATCACGGCTGCCATCATCCCCGGACTCACACTTGCAGGCTTGGGCTCTATCGACACCCTTCTGACATCCGTGGTGGCCGACAACATCACCAAGACCAAACACAACAGCAACCGCGAGCTGATAGGGCAGGGGATAGGCAACGCCATTGCAGGTCTCTTCTGCGGTCTGCCCGGCGCAGGTGCCACAATGCGCACCGTCGTCAACGTCAAAAGTGGCGGCCGTACCCAGCTCAGCGGCATGGTCCACGCCCTCTTCCTCCTGGCCATCATGCTCGGCTTGGGTAGCTTGGTCAAATATGTGCCTCTCTCAGTGCTTGCCGGCATCCTCGTCACCGTCGGTTTCGGCATCATCGATTTCAAAGGCTTCAAAGACCTTCTCAAAATCCCGCGTGCCGATGCCGTGGTGCTGCTCGCCGTATTCTTCATCACCGTTTTCGTCGATCTGCTTACCGCCGTCGGCATCGGTATGGTGATTGCCTGCGTCCTCTTCATGAAGCGCGCATCCGACCTCGTCGAAGGCGGCTACAGCAGCCAGGAAATGACCAATTTCGACAAGGAAAGTCCATGGGCCGATGAGGGCGGCATGCCCGACACCGTCGCTCACAGCATCTACATCCAGCGCCTCAATGGCCCCATCTTTTTCGGCACCATCAACAAGTTCAAGGAGGTCATGGGCACCATCCCCGAGTCGGCACGCATCGTCATCATCCGTATGCGCCTCGTCAGCTTTATGGACCAGTCCGGACTCTACGCCATGGAGGAGGCCATCAAGGACATCCAGTCGCGTGGTGCGCAGGTCATCATGACCATCATCCAGCCGCAGCCGATGTACATGCTCCGCAAGATGAAGGTGATCCCCGAACTGGTCCCCGAAGACCACACCTTCACCACTTTCGAGGACTGCACCGCCTATCTGCGCAGTGCTCTGGACAATAAATCAATTTAACAAACCAATATCAATACCTACAATATGGGACGCGCATTTGAATACCGTAAAGCCAGAAAACTGAAACGTTGGGGCAACATGGCCCGCACTTTTACCCGTATCGGAAAAGAAATCGAAATCGCCGTAAAAGC
>Ga0310697_10004659_pt1 | contig 13464 bp, 13 predicted proteins | sample 172DNAGHGlowgp2_FD_203883 | JGI IMG/M metagenome (GOLD analysis project Ga0310697, IMG submission 203883) | Sheep rumen microbial communities from Palmerston North, Manawatu-Wanganui, New Zealand - 1728 DNA GHGlow gp2 (v2) (version 2) | ecosystem: Host-associated > Mammals > Digestive system >...
AATCGGAGGATCCCCGTGAATCCTCCGATTTGGAAAGGAAGAAGGAGGGAGCAGAGTGCAGTTTTCCCGGCTTTTCGGAACCGGGGAAACGGAACGCCGCGAGCTTCTTCTGACGTGGTGCACCAGAGCAATCCAAATCCGAACCAGCAGTTATAACCAAAACGGGAGTCCCGGGTGTAGTTTGTAAAGGAGGAATTTATCCCTCATAAACTACACCTGACTGCGGCTCATTTGTGGCAAAGTGATACGGCAGTTGGGAGAAAGGAGGCAAAATGCCTGAGTAATCGGGCTCTCCCGCAACTGTAAGCATCATTCTACCACGAAAGGAGCCACTTGAATATGGAAATCTCGTATTCTCTGTTTGGAGACTATCTTATTCCTGATCTTGTTCTCCCCAATGAAGAACAACAAACACTTGGTAAATATGGCCGCATGCGAAAGCACTATCTTCAAGAGTACCGTCCAGTTTTGTACTCTAACCTGATTTTGTCCTGCAAACTATTTCAGCACCTGTCAGAGATTGACCATGCCTGTGTTGATCGGATGAATCTGCTTACCCGACAGATGGCTGATCGGGAAGGAGCGACCGAAGCGCTCAAAGCCGTCGATCAATTTGAATGGGTCAGGCACATGAACAGCATCCAGAATCGTGCCGAAGAGATCGTGTTAAGCGAACTCGTCTATTGCTGAGGGGGTGCTGAGAATGCAGGTTCTTGAAGACCTTTACATGGGAGACATTCACCCCAGTGAGCGCAGCTTCAAGAAGGATAGCCAGTATTCCAGGGCACTCAATGAGGTCGTGAATGCCGGAGATGCGCTGCTCGGCACCCTGACCGAGGAACAAAAGGAACAGTTTGAAGCCTATATGACCGCACAGCGTGAGGTAAATGTACTGACAGACTGTGAGACCTTCATCTACGCCTTCCGCCTCGGCGCAAAAATCATGATGGATGTGCTGACTGACGGACAAATGCGGGAAATCTAATAAAACTCTTGTAAAAGCGGCTGCAAACTCGGTAACTCACCGATGCTTGCAACCGCTTTTTTCATGTGACGGGATTCAAAAATGCCTTTTTATTATTTCCGTTTTTTGTGCTTGTCGCGGCAATCGGAAGAACAATACTCCGCATCTGCTTTTTCCGCAAAGAAGGGACGCTGACAGTGCTTGCAGATGCGCAGCGGATTTTTGTCATCTGTCAGCGCCATGCTGAACAGAATCCGGATGTTCAGCAAAAGCGAGTGGAAATCCCAGACAAGCGTCGGATGATCGCGCAGTTCCAAGTGGTAGGTCGGGGTGTTTCCCTCAAAGGAGGCCATGCCTTTGCGATAGAGATCAAGTGTTTCTTCATCAAGGGTATCTTTGTCGGTATAGTAGAGTGTAGCGGTCACCAGGGTAAACGTCCAGTCCTTGAACACGGACACCAGCCAGTCATACTGTTCGCCGTAGTCCCGCATAAAGCTCATTATCTTGGACTGCGGTTCCGTCCTATAGGTCATGATCAACGCCATCATCATGCGGTCGTCGCTATTCCATATGGATTCCAGCCCCTTCTTGTGAAAGTCTGGCTTGCGGAACGGAAAAAACAGGCTGATATAATCTTCCGTGTCAATCGTTTCCGCATAGATGATCTGATTCTTGTTGAAGTATACCTTCTCGTATTCAATGAAGCGCGGCGTCGTAGGCAGCGCGGTCATGATTCCAAGCAGACCGTACCTGCAAGCAAACGCCCGGATAGCTTCCTTGATGGCTTTCTCTGATTCCCGGCGAAACAGCATCAAGCCGATATCTGCGGCAGCAAGAACCAATTCCTCAGCGACCTGCATTGGGTCATAAGGTTTAGGCTCTGCTTTTTCCGTCGGAACGAGATAATCTTTTCCATCAGCTGTTCTCTTCCACGCATAGTCCGAATAGCGGACCCAACTGGAGCTTGTATGTTCAAAAAAGTTTTTCATTCTGTCAAGTCCTCCTGCCTATCGGGGGATGATTCTTTATCCGGATGCCATTCTTGAAGAAATTTCACTTCTTTGGCTCCTGGGGTATATCCATGCTTTCGCATCTGTGTGAGCTGAAGATACATCTTCTTATGGATCTTCCGAAGAACGGTATCCCGCACCTTGCGGATATTCCGGTCTGTCTGCCCTCTCATCATAGCTAGGCATTGTGGGCTGAACTGACGAAGAAACAGAAAATAGAAGATCTCCTTGTGTTCTTCTTTCAATCCCTTGATGATCTGCCTTACGTATTCTTTACTGGTCAGATCGTGCATTTCATAGGGACAGTCAAAGAAATAGTCCAGGAAATAGCCACGCTGCAGCTGCCGCTCCATCGGGTCGTTGCGCCAATGTGGGATGATTGTAGCGGTAAGATAATCCACTTGGTAGTCGATTGGAACATCGCCGCGCAGAAGCTCATGGTATCGTTCCCGGCGCTCACGATTCGCGTCCAGCTTGTCCCATGTGGCATGGATATTCTTGAAATCCTGTACTGTGCGTGCAGATTCCTCATAACGACGAAGTGCTTCCTCCCGCAGTTCTCTCTGCAGGAGCTTCCGCCCCTCGGTTTCCTCCAGCTCTTCCTTTTCTTCTGGCTTCAGCTTTAATTCCAGCGCAACACCATCAAGAAGAAGGTTTTCCAGCGGAATATCTATTGCTTCGTCGTCAGGCTTGTATTCCCGGCCTTCATCGGAATCTTCCCGGTAGGCTTCCCGGATATAGGCCAGTATCTTTTCTTCGGACTCATCCTCCCACCAGGCGCCTTCATCCTCTTCCAGCCCATCGGCATCGTCAGCGGTGCCGGTGGGCTTTTTTTGTTCTTCGTCCAACAGATAGTCATAACCGTACCCGTATTCGTAATCGTCGAATGCGGGCTTTTCCTTTTTGCGTTTCTTTCTCCTCACGTCACCGCCTCCTTTCCCATGGGATGACAACAGTATAACACAGCTTTTGCTTATTTACAAAAAGTTTTTATTTTCGTTTTTAAAACGGTTCCGAAAATCGTTCTCAATTCTCCTATAGATAGAGGGGCCAGTATGATAGCGACGCTCTGCCGGGATATGAACACTCTAATAATTTTTTGTTCGGCGCTCAAAAACAGTTCCGAAATTAGCGTTTTGTTCTCCTATAGGTGGAGGGAGAAGTGAAGTAAATCGCTTTTTTGTAATTAAATAACTGGTGTCACTTTTTTAGAAGGAGGTATCTGCCTATGCACCTGAGCATACCATAACAAGCAAAAATCATTGCCGGTCAACCCGGCTGAAAGGAAATGTCTATGAAAATTCAACACCAAATTCAGAAACTACAAGTGCCAAGAGCACGGAAAGGAGCCCTGTGGAAGAAAAAGCATCCCCAACATTATCCCTGGGCCGAAGGATCGGCTCGACCTACTACACAGTAAACGTACACTTTAGCCATAAAGCCAAACAAACTATGGAGGATAAACTATTGCATATAATCCGAAACGAAACAGTAGACTTTGACGAAAATTGTGGTATAATTCCAATTGCCACAAATGAGCCGCCAGTCTGAAAGGAGAGCCGAATGGCTATCAGACAGACGGAAGAAAAAATAACGGTGCTTTATGAGCGTCTGTCCCGCGATGATGAACTCGCGGGCGAGTCGAACTCCATTGTAAACCAGAAACGCTACCTCGAATCCTATGCCGAACAGCATGGTTACACCAATATCGTCCACTATACAGATGATGGATGGTCCGGCGGCAATTTTGATCGCCCGGACTGGAAACGTCTGATCGGAGATATTGAAGCCGGGCTTGTTGGCACGGTGCTGGTCAAGGATATGTCCCGTGTCGGGCGCGACTATCTGCAAACCGGCTTTTACACCGAGGTGCTTTTCCGGCAGCATGGGGTTCATTTTATTGCCATCGCCAACAATGTTGACAGCGAAGACACCAGTACCAACGAATTTGCACCATTCCTGAATATCATGAATGAATGGTATCTGCGTGATGTATCCCGCAAGGTCAAGGCCGCCTATCAAACCAAGGGAAAGGCTGGCTTACCCACGAACTGCAATGCCATATTCGGATATTTGAAAGATCCCGAGAACAAGAACCATTGGATTATCGACGAAGAGGCAGCACCCACGGTACGCCGTATTTTTCAACTTGCTGTTGAAGGCAATGGCCCGTACACCATTGCTAAAATCCTTACAGCAGAAAAAGTTGAGGCTCCCGGTCCATATTGGGCACGTAAAGGGCTGCGGACACTACCCGGAGATTCCCCACCTTACGAGTGGTACGGGCATACTGTCAGCGATATTCTGTCCAAGCCGGAATATATGGGACATACGGTCAATTTCAGAACGAGTAAAGAGTCCTATAAAAGCAAGAAGATCATTTATAAGCCACCGGAGGAGTGGATGATCTTTGAGAACACACATGAAGCCATCGTCGATAAGGAGACATGGGAGCTTGCGCAGAAGCTCCGGCAGACTGTGCGGAGAACAGATACCACTAAAGAGGCCAATCCTTTGACCGGCTTAATGTATTGCGCGGACTGTGGCGAAAGGATGTATAACCATCGTGCAAAGTACATGACAAAATCCGAAGGCGAGAAACTGCAAGATAATTATGAGTGCGCAGCATACTCCCGTACGCAGCCTCGTTCAGTACACAAATGCTGCAGTCACTATGTTACCACGGCGGCCGTAAGAGAATTGATTCTGTTGACGCTCCAAACCATCTGCCCATGGGCGATTCAGAACAAGGAAGAGTTTGCCGCCCGTGTCCGGGAAGAATCCGAGCTTCGCCAGAAAAGCGCTGTGAAAGAGACGAAGCGACAAGTGGCTTCTATGAAAAAGCGTCATGCCGAACTGGATGTGCTGATTCAAAAGCTGTATGAAACCTATGCACTTGGCAAAATGCCTGAGGAACGCTACGATGCACTCTCTGCCGGATATGAAAAAGAACAGAAGGACTTGACAGCGCGGATTGCCCGTTGCCAACAGGAGTTGGATGCCTATGAGGTGGACAGTGATCGCATTGAGAAGTTCCTGGCTCTCGCTGAGAAGTACACGGATTTCTCAGTGCTGACTACACCCATGATCAACGAATTTATTGATCGGATCGAAGTACATGCGCCGGACAAGTCCCGCGGCAGGCGCGAGCAGAAGATCGACATTTATCTGAACTTCATTGGAAACTTCCCGATCCCGGTTCAGGAGATCGTGCAGGAAGAAACGCCGGAAGAACAGAAACTTGCCGAGAAGCGTGCCAAGTACAGGAAGAAATACCAGCGCCGCAAAGAATTGGCTGCCCAGCGCGCAGCCGAAACGCAAAACGAAACCATATAAGAAGCCGAGAAGGACGGTCTGTGAGTACGATCTCACGGGCCGCCTTTTCACATTTTTGAATGAATTTTTTATTGCCGCTTAGTCGGCAGAAAGGAAACAAACATCATGAAAAATACAAACAATACAGTCGTTATTGGGGTCGATCACGGTTATGAAAATATTAAGACGGCCCATGCAATTTTCAAATCGGGCGTAATGGCTTTTGACGCCGAACCGCTCTTCACACACAACATGCTCGTCTACGAAGACAGATATTATATTATCGGAGAAGGTCATAAGGAGTTTGCCGCAAACAAGGCAGACGATCAAGACTATTACATTCTGACCCTCGCGGCTGTTGGAATTGAGCTTCATCTCCGCAGACTGACCAGCGCTCGCGTGCATCTGGCGGCGGGGCTTCCGCTCACCTGGGTGGGCGAACAGAAAGCGGCTTTCAAGGACTATCTGCTGCAGAACAAGGAAGTGGATTTCACCTTCCACGGCGAGAGTTATCATGTGGAATTTGTCGGCGCAGACATATTTGCGCAGGGCTTTTCCGCTGTGGCGAATGAACTGCAAAAGTTCAAAGGTGTCAATATGCTCTGCGACATCGGCAACGGCACCATGAACATCATGTATATTATCAATGGGAAACCGGTCATGAGCAAATGCTTCACAGAAAAGTACGGCACATTCCAGTGCGCGCTTGCCGCACGGGAGATGGTGCTGCGCAAATTCGGCTTTACGCTGAACGATGCGTTGCTGGAAGAAGTCCTACGTACCGGTGAGGCAGACGTCGGCAAAGATCAGCTCGAAGTGATCCGGCAGGCAGCGACTGAATATGCTGACGGCATCATGCGCCGCCTGCGCGAGCATGAGTATAACCCGGAGCTGATGAAGCTCTATGTGGTCGGCGGCGGAGGCTGTCTGATCCAGAACTTCACAGACTATGATCCCAGCCGTGTCACGATCAATACCGACATTTGTGCCACCGCCAAGGGATATGAACTGCTGGCATCCAAAATGCTCGGTCGGAAAGGCGCATGATGGAGCGGACAACGATCAACACCAACATCCGGCTGAACCTGAACAAGCCGGAGGATCGACAGGCATGGGAGTATCTGCAAAGCATGGATCGGAAGAAATACAAGTCGTACAGCCGTGCAGTCGTGGCTGCAATCAACGACCACTTTTCCCGTGAGGAAAGGTGTGCCAGCGATCCCTTTCTGGAATCCAGAGAAAAAGAGGATGCTTTTCTGCAAAAGATTTTGGATACGATCAGGGAAGGACTGCAATCTTCGGATGCCGGGCTTGCCGGTTTAGCTGCGCTGTTACGAACTGCCCAGTCTATTTCCATGCCCGTACAGGAATCTATGACTGACGAAAATCTGGATATTGCGATGGAGTTTATGGATAGCCTGTAATCCTGCCACTTAGCAGCAGGTTTACTGCTGCTTTTTGAAAAAGTGACTATAAAACACTGTGCAGCTGCTGTCACAATTCCTCTGCTTACACCGGAATCGTGATTGTAGCTGCACTTTTTATGGATTTTGCAGCTACTCTTTGAAAAACTGACAGAAAGGACGGATGAAATTGACAGAAAACGAGAAAAAGCTGATCCAGGTCAAGCACAGGCTGGAGGAAGCGCAGGCCAGAGACCGAGTGAAGGAGCGAAAAGCCCGGACACGAAGGCTGATTCAGGAAGGTGCTTTGATCGAAAAGTATTATCCTGATGCGGCAAAAATGAGCTTGGAGGAGCTAAGTGAGATATTACGAGAGAAAATCACATGACGGATGTTGGGGCGTCCTGGGGGAACCGGGGTGCTCCGTTTCCTTTTTTCCCGAGGGCGCACTTACTCACCACCGAGCCGCAGGCCCGGCGGTGGTACTGCCGCGATGCGTCAGACGCGCGCTCTGCGAGGCGGATTGCGCTCTCTTCGGAGAGCGCCAGACAATGCCGCCGTGCCTGCGGGCCACGGTCGCCATTGTCTGCGCTGAGGGAGAGGTACACCTCTCCCTCAGCCTGCGAAAACCTGCACCCGGCAGCTTTATCGCAGAGGCAGGCCATCCCAAAAGTTTGGCCTGCTTTCTCTTTTGCGAAAGAGAAACAGAAAAACATGGAGGTGAAAGCGACTGGCAATATACCACCTGGAAGCGAAGGTCATCAGCAGAGGCACGGGCCGATCTGCTTGCGCAGCATCGGCCTATATGAGCTGTTCCGCCATCTATAACGAGTACGATGGCGTTCAGCATGATTATACACGAAAGCAGGGCCTCGTCTGGGAACATGTTTTCCTCCCGGACTGTGCCCCTGTGGAATGGCAGGAGCGCGCAAAGCTCTGGAACGCCGTGGAAGAAGCTGAGAAAACGAAAGACAGCAGACTGGCCCGCGAATTCGTTGCCGCCTTGCCTATCGAGCTGGGCAAGGACGAATGGGTCGATCTGCTGTCGAAGTTCATTCAGGAGCAATTTGTGGACGATGGCATGTGCGCAGATGTGGCGATCCACGATACAGACGGGCATAACCCCCATGCCCATATCATGCTGACCGTGCGCCCGCTCAGTGAAAACGGCACCTGGCAGCATAAGACAGAAAAAGAATATCTCTGCGTGAAGGACGGCGAAGAACGGGGCTTCACCGCCGCTGAATATAAAGAAGCTCAGAAAGACGGATGGGAGAAGCAGTATCAATACAAGGTCGGCAAGAAGAAAGCATTCATGACACCATCCGCAGCCGAGGCGCAGGGGTTGGAGCGCGTATCCAAGTACCCGAAGAGTACCAAGTATGGCAGGCAGAATCCGATTTCCGAACGATGGAACAGTGAGGAGCAGCTTATAAAATGGCGTGCTGCCTGGGCAGATGAGGTAAATCTATGCTTGGAGCAGAAGGGGCTTGACGAACGAATCGACCACCGCAGCTTTGCCGAGCAGGGCAAGGATGAACAGCCGACGATCCATGAGGGCGTAGCTGCCCGCGTGTTGGAGAAGAAAGGCATCATCTCGGATCGCTGTGAGTTGAACCGGCAAATCAAGCAGGATAACGCCCTGTTGCGGCGAGTCAAAGCAGAGATTCAAAGCCTGATGACAATTGCGCAAAACACTGTCCTTGCAATAGCGCAATCCATGGAACACATGCGGGCGAATATGATAGTCATGGCGTATCAGTTGCTTCATGCGCGTCGGATGCGAAAGCAGATTAAACTGGAGATCAGCCAAATTGCCCCAAAGCTCAACAAGTACAATGAGCTTGTCGCACAGATCAAGGCCACACAGAAAGAGAAGAAAGCGCTGCTTGTAAAGAAGCGGGATGTATCTTTATTTCAGCCGTTTGAACTCATTAAGCTCAATGCTCGGATTGCAGAAATGACTGAGAATCTGGAGGAACTGAAATCTGAAAAGGAGCGACAAATTCTCTTGATCGGCGAGAATGACGATGAAGGGCTCAAACGTTCAAAGGCTCGTATCATGGCAGAACGAGACAAATTGTTGAAAACGGAAAGAGTCGTGGCACGGCGCACTGGTGATTTGGACATCGCCGTTGAGGAGTTCCATAAGCTCGAAGCACAGGCCGTCAAGTTAGATCAGGATGCGCTGATGGATGCCCGCCGTGCATTCCGCCCGATGGAGGAGGAACGTGCTGCGTCTGCTATTCATGAATACTATGCCTTGAACTACGATGAAGCTATTATCCAAGCGGCTAAATCCGATGTTAACAATCTACTGGGCGAAAACCGTGTTGTCACTCAGTACCGCTCTCTCCATGAGAATCTCGGACAGAAACGGGATGGTATCCAGCATCAGGAAAGGCCGCAGAGGAAAAAGCCGAAGGAATTGACCCGATAGTATTTACGAAAGAACAGTATAAAAATTGTGGTTCATAGTGAAGCTTCATCACCAGTCTGTTCGGCAAGCAGTTTTTGAAGAGCCTCCTTGCTGGGCAGGACGGTTTCATATTTGCTGGCAAAGATTTGCGCATTGTCCTCCGGCAGAGTCATTTCTACAACAGCGTTGTTCTTGTCTTTGCATAGGATAATGCCGATGGTAGGGTTCTCTTCAGGCAGCTTCACCATGCGGTCATAGTAATGCACATACATTTGCATCTGCCCGATGTCCTGGTGTTTCAATTCTCCGATTTTCAAATCAAAGAGCACAAAGCAGCGTAGAAGCCGGTTATAGAAAACCAGATCGACACGAAAATGTTCCTCATTGAAGGTAAAGCGAACCTGCCTGCCAATGTAGGCAAAGCCCGTCCCCAGCTCCAACAGGAATTGCTGCAGATGGTCAATGATCCGCGTTTCAAGATCCGTTTCGGAGTACTCCGGCAGCTCCGGCAACCCCAGAAATTCCAGCACATATGGGTCTTTGACAGCGTCCTTCGCGGTTTCCACAGTTTGCCCCTGAAGAGCCAAGCGATAAACCTTATCCTTATCCGTACTGAGGGCAAGGCGCTCATACAAGGAACTGTTATACTGCCGTTTCAGTTCTGACAGGCTCCAGCCGTTTTTTGCCGCCTCAATTTCATAAAAATGACGCTCATCCTTATTCTCGATGCGCATGAGCTTCAGATAATGCGACCAGCTCAGATAAAATTTTCGGCCATTGTCCACAGTGGGCAGGTTCACAGATTGGCTAAACACTGTTTCGCCAATCTGATCATTGGAATACACGAGATAAAACTGACGAATGTTTTTCAGATTAGCAACAGAGAAGCCTTTTCCAAATTGCGAGGTAAGATATCGTGACAATTCGCTCAAGACCTGCTGACCATAAGCAGCTCTCTGTTCGCCCTGCTGTTCTTCCAAAACGATGCGTTTGCCGATCTCATAATAGGCATAGACCATGGAGAGATTGACCGCAGTTTTTGCACGTTGCCGTGCCTGTTCCAGAATATTGGAAATATCGTGGACAAATTGATCGTTCATAGTAGGACTCCTCGGAATTACACTTTGCTTTCTCTTGTCGGCTCTGATTCAGAGCAAACTATAGAAGGGGTAGAAGTGGAGTTTTCTGATGCTTTGATTTGCTCCTCCGCCTCTTGATCTGCCTCTAATGCCAGTCTATATAGTGTTGGTTCAATCAAGATATCATTTATTGGCCGCAGGGAAGGGCTGTACGCAATTGTTGCGCGCATGAGACTGAGGTTAGTTTGAAATCTTTTGCTGACAAATTCCTCTGTGCTTTTTGAGCGAAATACAGTCCGTGAAAGCTCACAGTAAGATAAAATTCCTCGCAATGCCTGAATATCCTTTTCACATATAACGCCCATTTGCAGCAACACAGCTTCTTGACCAAGAATCATAATGACTTGCTCTGCAATCGCATCAAAAAACTGCATAAGATATTGATTATAGGCTGGAATCACAGATGGGTCTTTTTCAATCTGATGATACGCACAAACTATCCAATCGTGCCATTTTCTGGGCGTATCGTCTCGAATAAACTGTGCTGTGTCATGTATAATAATCTGAAGGTCGGCATCAAAAACAAAGTAAAGTCGTTTGAAAATAATCCTATAGTTATTATCTGCTTCCTGCGCATCGCGTTTACAGTTAGCTTCATCAATCAACCAAGCCACAAGGACGGAAGCAACGCATCCGCAACTCAACCCAGTCGCAATTGTAAACATTTGTCCGTTCTCTTCTGAAATATCAAGACATAAAAGCATAAGCACAAGCGCACAGATAAAAAGCCAGAAATAGAATTCACGATTCGGCTTAAAGCGTTCTTTTATATCAGGTGTTTTACTACTCGTATTTTTCACATCTCCCACACGGTTTCATCTCCGCAGATGTTGCGGATTTTCAGGCGGAGGGGTTTGGCGTCGCTGGTGATGGTGCCGTCCCAGAAGGTTTTGGTCTTGCTGCCGTTGCGGATGACATAGCCGAGCTTGTCGATTTTGACCTCGCTGTCGGAGTGCCATTCGCCCGAGGCAGCGGTGCAGTCCAGGCTCAGGAACTCGATCAGCTCCAATCCCTCGTCGCTGATCTCGATAGGCTTAAAGCCTTTCTTGCCGGCGTTGAGCTGGCCTTTCCAGTTATACTCTTCGATCTTGCCCATGACCCGGTCACTGAGGAACTTGTCCACGGTGACGCGCCAGCCGCCGCGCAGATCGTCAGTACGTTCCTCGGTGTGGAACTCAGCATAGTCCCCGATGACCACATCATCCAGAACCGCTTTCAGATCGCGCAGCTCGATTTCCACGGCGGTGCTGTCATCCTCTTTGATGAAACGCCGGATCTCATCCTCGCTGGTAATGTCGATATAGTAGACGATGACCTTCTTCACATTGCCGTCCAGCTCCGGGATAGCCTGGTGGATGATGCGGTTCATGGTGACCTCGTCCAGCAGCTTGGAGGAAGAGTCCATCAGATTCGGCACGTAGACCGGAACCATGCCGAGTTTGCTGTCGGAGATCGCGCCTTCCCAGAAGGAATCCAGAGAGTCCTCGTTCTTCAAGCCCGGAATGAGGGCTTTAATCTTGTCCATGGTCTGTACCGGATTGCGGAAAAGCTGAACGCCGTCCTTGATTTCCAGCACGTCAAAGGCTGCGCCGTCAGCTTTCAGCCGGTCGCGGGTGGTCTGGATGGAATTGAGGCCGATGTCGCAGTGAATGAAGCGCCGCCCCAGCTTGGAGGCGACAGCCGCCGTCACGCCGCTACCACCAAAGAAGTCGGCTATAACAGAATCACTTTTACTGGCAATCCGTTCAATACGATCAAGAAGATTAAATGGTTTTTCGGTTGGATATGTTGATCCGCCTTTCATTCGGCCACATTCTGTCCAAATTGTTTGAAGAAGCTGACCTTCTCTTTCATCTAAACAGCTTACTCGGCATCGGCAGGCACCTTTTTCGGGATCTCTAAGATAGAATTCTCCCCTTGCGACGGCAGCATCCATTTCCTCCGGAGAATTATATGGCCAAACTCTTTTGTCAGATGGTGTTGCACCTCTCCAGTCAAATTTGTTAGCGGCCGATTGCCCTTTCCATGTACAGTCATCGAGCTTAAAACGGCGGCTACCTTCTGGGTAATGTTGATCTTCTTGAAACGAGACAATGTTTCCGTCGGGAAGCTTTATCAAAGAATATTCTTTTAGTGCTGCTGATGACAATGGTTCGACAACAGCATCCCAATTATAAGTATAATCTTCTCCATATGAATACCAGAAGATTGTGTCGTGGATTCTTCCAAGCCTATTTTTAGCGTCGTTATGTGGATCAGTACGTTGCCAAACTATTTCATTAACGAGATTGTCTTCTCCGAATATTTCGTCGAGAAGGATTTTAACATAATGAACGATATGCCAATCCAAATGTACGAAGATAGAAGCAGTATCACTCATGATGCTTTTGATTGCAATGAGGTTTTCATACATCCAGTTGAGGTACTTCTCCTTGTCCCAGACATCGCCGTACATTTTTTCCTCAAAGGCTTTAAGTTCGTCAACGTCCAGCTCCTGCTCAGCCTGGGCGATGGCTTCTGCCACCTTCGGATTGCGGCGGATATAGACCTGCTTGGCATAGTCGGCGCCGCTGGCAAAGGGCGGGTCAATATAGACCAGATCCACCTGGATGCCCTGCGCCTTGAGGTAAGCACAGGCAGAAACGCACTCACCCCGGATGACCATGTTGCCGTCCGTGTTGTCGCCCACGGTCTCCTGCTTTTCCATTTCATACAGGGGCATACCGCGCTGCAAGACCATGGAAACATCATCCGCGCCCTTGTATTTCAATATCCGGTTGAAGTTCCCCAGCACCGCCTGTCCCTCAACCGGCTCCGGGATGAAAGGTATGTATTTAATCGGCATTTGTCGTAGCCTCCGTTTCGGACTGTTTCACAACGAGCACCATTCTGATTAGGATCCCGGTCTGATAGAGTAAGAATTCAAGCAATCTTTTATCTATCAGATCGTTATGTTTTACGTATTTGTCGTTTATGTTTTTGTAAGTGTTTATCAGTGGCTGAAACAGGCCTGCAATTTCACCATCGACTCCAACTGATCCTAAGTACCTACAGATTTCGGTTCTGTTGTTTTCTAAGTTTTTCTTATTGCTTAAAACTTCCCACATAAAAAGTGGCTGCAAAGCCGCATGAAATCTGGGAAAGCCGCCTCAAGGTAGTGTCAAGCGGCAACGGAAGAGTGAGGAATTCCGAGTGCCGAGCGCAGATGCTGTGG
>Ga0310697_10004660_pt1 | contig 13459 bp, 9 predicted proteins | sample 172DNAGHGlowgp2_FD_203883 | JGI IMG/M metagenome (GOLD analysis project Ga0310697, IMG submission 203883) | Sheep rumen microbial communities from Palmerston North, Manawatu-Wanganui, New Zealand - 1728 DNA GHGlow gp2 (v2) (version 2) | ecosystem: Host-associated > Mammals > Digestive system >...
TGGCCAAGTTCCGTACCACCCCGCCCACCGTCATCGCTGGCGAAAAGGTCATCGAGACCCGCGACTACAAGCTTCAGGAAGCAAAAGACCTGGGTACAGGAAAGATCACACCCATCACGCTGCCCAAGAGCGACGTGCTTCAGTTCTTCACCGAAAGCGGTTCGAAGATCACCATCCGTCCATCGGGCACCGAGCCGAAGATCAAGTTCTACTTCAGCATGAAGGGTGACGCCTCGAATGGTCTCGAAGCGGCCATCAAGACGCTTGACACCAAACTGGAGCAGGCAGCCAAAGAGCTGACTGAATAAGATTTATGGAAACAAAAAAGCGGAAAAAACATTTTTTCCGCTTTTTTTGTTGACCGTAATAAAAAAATGTCTACTTTTGCACCCCGAAAGATGGCGGGATAGCTCAGCAGGTTAGAGCGTCGGATTCATAACCCGGAGGTCTCGAGTTCAATTCTCGATCCCGCTACTGAATGAGAGCAAGACAATAAAGTCTTGCTCTTTTTTTGTCCTATGACAAATAAATCCCTTTTTTGTGACATTGTAACATAGAAAACCACTATTTTTGCAGTAACAATTCAAAAACTAAAACCGATGAGACGATTTGCATATAGTTTCATGTTTTTGTTCACTCTCTGTCTAATGGCAGCTTGCGGTGGTAGAAAATCCACTGAAACAGAAGAAATTACAACCGACCCCGTCGTTGTTGATACCCTTGAGGCACAGCCTCAAGTCGTGCAGTCGAAGCCCTTGGAGGACTACGACGACCACGGCATCAAAGCCGCGACAGTGGACACCATGCTGATGGTCATTGACCGTCAGGGCGAGGTGTTGGGACGTTGGATCAGCACCAATGCCAGCACCTATACCGTCAACATACAAGATGCAGTTGAAATTCCGAAAATCGGCAATAAACTCGTTACTTTCCGCGCCAGAGACGGCAAAGGCATACTGTTCACACGACGCACCCACGTCAACATTCGCCAACAACCCGACCTGAATTCCGTGGTCATCTGCCAGATTTCAAACGAGGGCGACGGCGTCCCCGTGACCTATCCTTGTCTTGGGAAAACCAACGAATGGTACAAAATCAAAGTGAACGGCAAAATCGGCTACGTCCGCCACGACCTTGTGGAATGGGACGGAATGAATACTTTCTAAAGATTTACGCCCAAAGCAGCAACCCTGAACAGATAATCAAGCCTGTTACAAACAGGTCGATGATGCAGAAGCCCATGATGTCTTTTGCATTCAGTTTGGCGATGGCCAAAGCCGGCAAGGCCCAGAAAGGTTGAATGAGATTGGTCCAAGCATCACCCCAAGAGATGGCCATACCCGTTAGTCCAGGTTCCACTCCCAAGGCAGCTCCCGCAGTGAACATAATCGGGGCTTGAATAGCCCAGTGACCGCCACCTGATGGCACAAACATATTCAGTATGGCAGCGCAGAAGAAGGTAAACAAAGGATAAGTCTTTGGTGTTGAAATGGATACACAAGCGTTGCTCACCACCTCACCTAAGCAAATACCCGACTCACCTACTCCCGTGATGATGCCCATGATGCCCGCATAGAACGGAAACTGCAGCAAGATGCCTGCCGCACCACCCACCGACTTGCCGAAAGCTCTGACGTAGGCCAATGGCGTGCCATGAAGGATGACACCCAAGAACAAAAACAGCATGATGACCGAGCCGAGGTCGAACGTACCGCCTTTGAAGAACAAGTGAATGACCAGATATGAAAGGCCCAACATGGCGATGACCCACGACAAGACACGGCTATTCTCCAGTTTCTCGGCCGGTGTTGTGGCTTGTGGCATTGCTTTAACCTCTTCCTCATACAACAACGAAGGTTCGATGGTCACCACATGTTCTCCCTTGGGATGCATCAGCGCGTTAACCACCACGATGGCCATGATGGCCACCGCCACCATAATGAGGTTCTGAGGCGCCAAGATGGTCTGTGAAATCGGGATAGGATCTACTAACGCGCCTTGGGTGACTTTCTCCAAATTCGAAGTGGAGGTGGCCATCGTCAGCGGGATGGAGCCCGAGAGTCCAGCATGCCACACAACGAAGCCACTATAGGCCGAGGCGATGAGCAGACGGTAGTCAACGCCACGCAGTTTCTTGGCAATTTCCTTGGCGAAGATGACACCCACGATGAGGCCGAAGCCCCAGTTGAGCCAACAGGCCAAGGCCGAGATGCCCGTCACCAAGGCGATGGCACCAGCAGGCGTCTTAGGCAAGCCTGCCATAGCACTGATACCTTTCTTGATGGATGGCGCTGCCGCCAATGCTGAACCTGTCACCAACACCAAAGCCATCTGCATGGCGAAGGCCAGCAGCGACCACACGCCATTGCCCCAGTGTTCGACAACTTCAACGGGCGTTTGTTTGCACACCGGCATGGCGATGATGAAAGCCACCATAGTCAGCACCACGGCAAAGATAAAAGGTTCAGGCAGGTATTTCTGGACTAGCTTGACGCAAAAACGGATAATCTTTTGAAACATTTCAGATTTAAAAATTAAAGATTTAAAAATCAAAATTGGCCGGGCCTTCGATGGGATCATGCACCTTCAACTATTAGTCGGAATCAGGTCCCTAAGACTGTCGAAGGGCCTGTTTTATAAGCTACTTCTTCAAGGAACAGCGCATGTGCAGGTACCGAGGTGCCGGCCTCGCAACGGTCCTTACGCTCGATGACGGCACGGAACTCATCCAAGGTCATGCGCCCCTTCCCTATCTCCAGCAAGGTACCAACAATGGCCCGTACCATGTTACGCAAAAACCTGTCTGCCTTGATGTGAAACACAAGCAAGCCGTCCTGCTCAAACCAACGCGCTTCCATGATCTTGCAGTTGTTGGTCTTCACTTGGGTATGTACCTTCGAAAAACTCGTAAAGTCCTCATACTCAAAGAGGATATCGGCGGCTGCCTGCATCTTATCGAGGTCTAAGTCGCCATACAGAAAAAAGGCATCGTTGGTATGGAAGGGATTTTTCGTGCGCGTGATATAATAATGATACGTGCGCGACATCGCATCGAAACGGGCGTGCATGTCGGGTGCCACCTGCCAAATCCTATAGATGACGATGTCGTCAGGCAGGAAGGCGTTCATCTGATGGGCAAGTGCGTCGGGGTCTGCGATTTCACACTCAAGGTCGAAATGGGCGTAATAATTACGTGCATGGACACCTGTGTCGGTGCGGCCACAGCCTGTGATAGACACCGTTTGTCCCAACTTCAGGCTCAGGCATTGCTCAACCGTGGCCTGCACGCTGTCGGAGTGCGGCTGTATCTGGTAGCCATGGTATCGGCTGCCGTTGTAGGCCATGTGGATGAAATAACGCGGCATCGTTTTATATTGAGCCGCAAAAATACGTATTTTTGCGGCTCAATTGACCGTCATGAACATTTTGTACCAACTCAACGACGATGACTGCTTCTTTCCGCCGGCGGACCGTGCCAACAAGGACGGCCTACTGGCTTTTGGCGGTGACCTCTCGCCACAGCGCCTTGTGGTGGCCTACGCCAACGGCATCTTCCCTTGGTATAGTGAAGACGAGCCTTTACTATGGTGGTCGCTCGACCCGCGTCTGATCATCAGACCTGGCGAGATGAGAGTCAGTAAGTCGTTGAGACACACGCTGAAATCTGGGAAGTTTGAGGTGAAAACCGACAACAGCTTTCGTGAGGTGATGCTGCATTGTGCCAAGACGCCCCGCAAAGACCAAGACGGTACTTGGATACAGGACGAGATGGTGGACGCCTATTGCGAACTCCACGATTTGGGCATCGCCCATTCCTTCGAGACCTATCAAGACGGTGAGTTGGTCGGTGGTCTGTATGGTCTAGCCATCGGAAAGGTGTTTTTCGGCGAGTCGATGTTTCACACCGTCACCGACGCCTCCAAGGTGGCGTTCTACCATTTCCACCAGTTCCTTCAAGGACATGATTTTAAGCTCATTGACTGCCAACAAGAGACAAGACACCTCATGAGTCTTGGAGCCTATTCCATTCCACGCAGTGAATTCCTCGAAGAACTCAAGACTTTGACGAAGGAGGCCTCTTGGGTGGGCAACTGGGGAGCAGGAAAATGCGAGGAATTGTATCTCAACATCCATCAGCCTGAGAAACTGCATTTCAGGACATACAACATGGACGAAGACGCCTCCTTATCCGATGATTGACAATACTTTAAACCAAAGCCTTCCGTTTTTCAACTTTTTTCCTTGATTATTGGCGGATTTTGGCTAATTTTGCACCGATATTTTGAGCAAGGCAAAACGTCGTGCTCATATTGTTTCATCAAAATCATCTTTATGGATTCCCGACGAATCAATGTTAGTGTAAACTCAGAAATTGGCAAGCTCCAACACGTTCTGATACATACCCCAGGCCCGGAACTGGAAAAAATAACCCCCGAAAACGCACATTTTTACCTGTTCAGCGACATCCTGAATATGCAGGTCGCACAAAAAGAATACGGTTACTTCAAAAAAGTTTTACAAAAAGCGACGCAAGTCCACGAGATTGGCGACCTTTTGACAGACATTCTGACTTTAGACAATGTCAAATTCAACCTCGTCGACCGCATTTGTAAGGCGGAGAACAAAGTCTTTTTGGCTGAATACCTGAAGTCGTTGACGCCCCAAGACCTCTCCAACAAGCTCATCGAAGGTCTCTTCCTCGACGATGTCACCTATATCAACAACGAGAAGGCTGCGTTGACGCCAGTGCCCAACCTCTTCTTCATGCGCGACGCTTCGTTCACCATGTTCGACAACATCATGATCAGCAACATGGCCACCACGGTGCGCGCCCGCGAATGCATGATTCTCGATGCCATATACAACCTCCACCCCATGTTTGAGACCAAGGTCATCAACCCTGTGCTGAGTTATGAGACCCATGGCATAGGCACCGTGGAAGGCGGCGACGTGGAAATCATCCGCGACGACGTGGTGATCTGCGGCTTGGGTGCACGCACCAACATGCACGGTGTGGAAGCCTTAGTAGAGCACCTGAAGACCAAGCCCGGGGTGAAACACCTCATCTTCCAAGAGCTGCCTCTCACTCCTGACTCCTTCATCCACCTTGATATGGTGTTCACCATGCTGGATGTCGACAAATGTATGGTCTATAAGCCTGTCATCATGAACAGCGCTTACAAGACCTTCCACATCACCATTGATGGACAGAAGGCTGTCGGCACCGAGGTGCCCGACCTGCTGACCGCTCTCAAGAGCGTTGGCATCGACCTTGAGCCAGTGTATTGCGGCAACGGTGACGACACCTTTGCTGCTCGCGAGCAATGGCACAGCGGATGCAACTTCTTCTGCGTCGCCCCCGGTCAGTTCCTCGGATATGGCCGCAACCAACGTACGCTACAAGCCTTGAACAACGCAGGCTTCAATGTGGTGACAGCTGCCGATGTTGTCAACAACAAATGGGACCTCAGCAACGGCAAGAAATGCATCGTAGCCTTCGAAGGCAACGAACTCTCGCGCGGTGGCGGCGGCGCCCGATGCATGACGATGCCGGTGCAGCGAATGGCTGTGGAATGGTAAACAAAACGAAAATGGCGCTCAACCAAGCGCCATTTTTTATTCTATCACCACCTCATCCACCATAATCCAAGCCTTGTTCCCCGCATAGGGATGCCAGTCAGGCAAGACACCTTGGTTCTGCGCTTTGACGCGGACAAACTTTGCTTGGCTTACGCTGACAAGGGCGCGGGCCTCTACCCTTCCCATTCCAGCCATCGGGTCAGGCATGTCGTAAACGGGCAACTCGGCAAGTCTCCATTCAGTGAATTCCTTGCCGTCTTTGGAGAAGCTCACCCACACCGCCTTAGGCCACACCACCCAGTCGTTAGGCTCATGGCACAGGCCGACTTTCACCGTGCTGATGTCGGTCGGGACGGCCAATTCAATCGTGGCCTCCAAGTCTACACCCTCAAAGCCGAGCCAGTCGTTGTAATAGTCGCCGGGAAAGCCTCTCTTGCCATCCATCAGGGCGATGTCAGCTTCCTTGCCATAACGCTCCGCTGGCGGGTTGACGAAGCTCGTGCCTTTGATGTTCAAGCGGTTGAACTGGCGCAAGGCCACAAAAGAAGATACGCAGCCTTTCTTGAAGGCCTTCGCCTTGACGGTGGTGTTCTTGAGGATGATGAACGACTTGCTATAGAGCGGCGACTTCGCAGTAGGCTCACAGCCGTCCGTGGTGTAACGGATTTCGGCATCGGGTTCAGCGCAAGTCATCGAAATCGTGAGCGGGCGGTTGAACATGCGGAAGTCCTCCTTTCCGGCCATCGTCGCCTTGATTTCGGGCATTGGGAGCATCAAAGAATCCACATTTGGCACTTGAAAACGGGTCAGTTCTATCGGGTCCTGTGTCTTGTCGAAAGCACGCAGCAACACCGTGTATTCATACACCTGATTGCCCAGCACATGTTTCTCATCCACGCCTGGGCCACAAGTAGCCGTTCCGATGGGAGCCAGCCTGTAGTCTATGTTCACAGTCAGGAAGTCTTTGGGCTCCAGTTGATTGATGCGTCGGGCAGCGGTGAGGTTGTCGTCAGTGTAGTTGTACAAACTGAAATTGAAGGGTTCCTGCATCGTCACGAACAGCCCTACATCGCTCTTGTCGCTTGTCAAGGCCAACCATCGCGTTTCGGCATGGTTGCCATTGTCTTGCGGCACAACGTGTTGCTCAAACAAACTCAACGCATCCACTTTATATAAGCCCATTTTACCCGAGGCATTACGGTCGGGATAGTTTTCGGTGTCCTTGCCGAAATAGGCCAGATTCTTGTAATCTAAAGGCATGCTGAACTGCATCCCGACCTTCGGGAAAGAAGAGACCGACTCCATGGGTTCCACGAGGTTAGTAATACTGATGTTGCCTTCACCGTCAATGAGATATACCTTGTTTACAACAATTTGCAACTGACCTATGCTGTCGTAATATTCCACATGGGCGTTGACTGCCACAGTATTGGCATCCAGCCGTTCGTAATGAAAGCCTCCGTTCTTGGCCGTCAAGTGCTGCAGACCAGCCTTCTTCCAGCGGGGCAAAGCCCAAGAGTCGACCTCGTCGTTCAAAGTGGGTGCACGCCAGAAGTTGTCTCTCAATTCACCTTTCAAAAGTTCCTGACCTTTAACGACATAGGAATTAATGGCACCCGTAGTCTTGTCGAAAGTCACCGAGAAATCATCATTATAGACCAACCCGCTACCCGAATTGAACTGAATCGGTTTCTCCTTCAACCAAGGCTCCAGTGGAGCCGAAGGCCAATCCAATTTAAACTCATCGTAAGCCACCTCCGTTCCGGCAGGCATAAAAGGTTTGTCTTCTTTGGTCTTCACCGAGAAACGAATGAAAAACTCCTCGCCAGGATTGCCATAGATGCGTAGGCGTTCAATGTTAATATCTTGTGTTCCAAATGGTTTAATATCCAAATCGATTCTGCCCTTTTGCAAGGATTTTTCCGCCGAGAAGATTTCAAAATCGCAATCGAATGCTGAGGCATTGGTGAACGAGAGCCAGTTTTTGGCCTCGAACTTACCCCATGTCAAGTCTTTTGCTGTGAACTTGATTGGCTGATACACTTTTTTCACCTCGGCGGCGTGATGGTGCGGTCTTCTGTCTGAACTTACAACGCCATTGGCGCAGAAAGCGTCGTCGTCACCCACTCCATAAGCGTGACCAAAATCACCACCGACCGCCAACCAATCCAAATCCTTGTCCTTGTCGTGGACGATGAAACTCTGGTCCACCCAGTCCCAGATGCAGCCGCCTTGCAGTTGCTCGTTGGCTTCAATCACGTCCCAATAGTCCTTCAAGCCACCCATGCTGTTGCCCATCGCGTGGCAGTATTCCACCATAATGAAAGGTCTGCCTTGCTTGTCAAGGCCTTCGTCCACAAACTTTTGCAGATACTTTGGGCTGGCATACATCAGGCCAATGACATCGGTGTTGCGGTCGTATATGGCTCTCTCATAAGTCACAGGGCGGGTTTTGTCGCGGTTCTTCATCCAGTCGTAGGTGTATTCAAAGTTGACGCCGTTGCCGCATTCGTTGCCCATAGACCACATAATCACCGAAGGATGGTTCTTGTCACGTTCGAGCATGTTGCAGTTGCGCTGCCACACCATTTCCTTGTATTGCGGGTCTTTGGCGAGGCTCTTTTCTCCGTAGCCTTGGGCATGGGATTCGCAGTTGGCCTCGTCCCAAACGTAAAGGCCATACTTATCGCAGAGTTCGTACCAATACGGGTCATCGGGATAGTGACAGGTGCGCACCGTGTTGATATTCAGTTGTTTCATCAAGGCAATGTCACGTTCCATCGACTCGCGACTGACGACATGCCCTGTGTAAGGGTCGTGCTCGTGGCGGTTCACACCTTTAATTAATACATACTGCCCGTTGATGAGCAACTTGCCGTCCTTGATCTCAGAGGTTCGGAAACCGAACGACGAAGTGAGCTTTTCAATGGTTTTGGCTTTCTTGTCCATCAGCGACATCCGCAACTGGTACAAGGTCGGACTTTCCGCCGACCAAGCCTTCACCTCCCCTATCTCCTTGCTGTCGACCGACAATTCCGCATCTGCATAATAATAACCATCTTCCGCCTGCGTAAAAGCCAATTCATTGATAGGCTTGGTGAGCTTGAACAGGATATTCTCGGGGAAGCCCTTTGTCTCAGGTCCCTCGTATGCTCCGACAATCAAAGTGCTGTTTTTCGGCAACTTATTGGTATTGCTTTGCAGCTTAACCATGATGGCAAAAGTGCCGTTTTGGTAGTTCTTATCCAATCCGGCATGGATTTCATAGTCATAGACATTCAATGTAGGTTTGGAATACAGCATCACATCGCGCTCAATGCCGCTCAAGCGCCAGAAGTCCTGGCACTCGAAGTAAGAACCATTTGAAAAACGATAGACCTTCACCGCCAATGTGTTCTTCCCCACCTTGACGTATGGCGTCAGGTCAAACTCGGCGTTGGTCTTGGCATCTTCCGTGAAGCCCACAAACTGGCCGTTCACCCAAACATAGTAGGCCGACTTCACCGCGCCGAAGTTGATGAAAGTCAGGCGGTCTTTCCATGTTTCTGGAATCTCAAACTCCGTCAGATAGCAACCTACGGGATTGTCGACCGTCGGGACAAAAGGCGGCTCGTTGGGCCGAAACTCGTTGTCCACATTGACGTAGATGGGCGTGCCGTAGCCGTTCAGTTCCCAGTTGGCTGGCACCTTGATGGTCTTCCATCCCGAGGCATTATAGCCTTCCTTAAAGAAGTCAGCGGGGGCTTTTGTAGGTGAGTCGACCCACTGGAACTTCCAATCGCCGTTGAGGCATTGCGACCATTCTTCCCCAGCGGGGACAACATTCGTCCGAGGATACAGGCGGTTGATTTCGTAGATGTTGACATCGTTCCAAGCGTTGAGCTCGGTGTCGGTTTGGGCTTGAAGGCCGACGAAAGCCAGAAGGCTGACTAGGGTAAAGAACAGTTTTTTCATGGTCTATTACTTGTTTTAGTTTTGGTCGTCATTGCGGAGCGTAGCAAAGCAATCCAAAATCCAACTTAGCCAGGATTGCTTCGTTCCTCGCAATGACGCAAAGCGTGTCATACAATCTCACTTTCCAGCAGCTTCCGTTCGTGATCGGGTATCCGCTCCGACTTATTCGCATTGCGGTCAAAATAGACCACCACGGCGTGGCATAAGGTCTTGACTTCGTTGGTCTTGGTATCGCGCAGGCATTGCTCCATCTTGAAGCTGGAGTTGCCCATCTCGGTGACGCGGCTCTCGCAGACGATGGCATCATGGAAGTGGACGGGCTTGCGGAAGTCCAAGTCCACGTGGACGAGGACATATTTGAAAGTGAGCCAGTCGATTTCCGTCTGGAAGACATGCTCGAAATAGCGGCTTCGACCCATATCGAAGTAATGGCATTGCGACCCGTTGTTGACGTGATTGTAGGGGTCAAGGTCGCTCATGCGGATTTGTATCGGGCAAGAGAACATTCGATTTTATAATTGAGAATTGACAATTGATAATTATGGTATTCACTTCATCTCGAAATGCGGTATCGGCTGCAGTTTGAAGAGGTTGGTGATGTGCTTGTGGTCAATGAGGGCTTTGGTCTTGGGATCGTTGCAGACACCTGTGCGGATGTAGTTATCCAACACGGCATAAGTGAATCCCAAGTTATCCTCGTCGCTCTTGTTGGTGAGACCATCAGATGGGGTCTTCTCCACCAACTCGATGGGCAAGCCCAACTCCTTCCCTATCGCCTTGACTTCCTGCACGGTAAGGCCACCCAACGGGGCGAAATCGCCGGCGGCATCGCCATAGCGGGTCGAATAGCCAACCCAGTCCTCGGAGAGGTTGCAAGTGTTGGCCACACGACCGTTCATCGACTGAGAGACGGCATAAAGCGTGCTCATACGCAAACGCGGCGGCAGGTTAATGGTGGTCTGACGGCTGACCTCAGCATCCAAAGTGCCGAGCTGTTCTTTAACGGCAGCAATCAAGGTATTATAGGTGTTACCGATGTTGACGCAGCAATGGCGAATGCCCAGATGGTTGATGAGTTTCATGCTGTCGTCGATGTCGGGTTGCACACCATTAGGCATGGTCACGCCGATGACATGGTCCTTGCCGAGGGCTTCGGCACAGAGGGCTGCCACCACGCTGCTGTCCTTGCCACCCGAGATACCGATGACGGCGTTGCAGCCTGTTCCGTTCACTTCAAACCAGTCGCGGATCCATTGGATGACTTGGTCTTTTACTTGTTTCGCATTAAATGAATACATGTTGTTGAATTGTTAATCGTTTAATTGTTGAATCGAAGAAGGTTGCTGAGCCTGTCGAAGCACTGTCATTTAGCTGTCGGCCCTTCGACCCTTCGAGGGGCCTCAGGGACCGCAGGCTCAGGGACCTTGGTTTTACATAAAGCTACTGCCGCCGATAAACTGGCGCAGCATCGATGTGGCCGGAATCTCCTTGTCGGAGACAGGCGTGAAATAATGCAGGAAACGCAGCAGACGGTGTGCTTCTGTGTATTCGGGGCTGTTGTTCGGCACGGTGGCCAAGATGCTCTCGGCGTGGTTGCGCATGACGGCAAACTCCAAGAGATAGGCCGAGTTGAACATCACATCGGCATTTTCCTGATAGGGATCAATCCATTTCTCCTCAGCAGCACGTACACTGGCCCACTGGCTTATGGTCTGGCGTGCAGTAAACGCTCCCTTGTTATAGTCACGCACGATGCGGCGCAAGAGGCGGTTGTCGTCAGTCGGGATGATGTTGTGGTCATCCAGACCGGTGCTCGTCAAGGTGGAGATAAAGATACGGAACTTGGTCGACTCGGGAATCTGCTCCGTCAGCATGGGGTTCAAGGCATGGATGCCTTCAAGCAACAAGACGCTGCCTTCCTTCAGCTGTAGTTTCTTGCCCTTGTATTCACGCATCCCAGTAACGAAGTTATACTCGGGCACTTCGATTTCCTCGCCATTCAGCAAGGCGATCAAATCGCGCTCAAGAGCGGCATGATCAACGGTGTCGAAGTTATCGAAGTCGTAGGTACCATCGGGCAGTTTAGGCGTATCGACACGATTAACGAAGTAATCGTCCGTCGAGAACGAGATAGGCTTCAGTCCGCAGGCTTTCAACTGGATGCTGACACGGCTGCAGAAGGTGGTCTTACCACTACTGCTCGGTCCAGTAATCAGCACCAAACGGACGGGGCTCTCGCTATGATAACGGCGATTGATTTCTTCCGCAATCTGTACGATTTTCTTTTCCTGCAAGGCCTCTGCCACCTGTACGAGCTCACGGGCTTGTCCGTTTTCGCAGGCATGATTGACGTCGCCCACGGTACTCAAACCCATGATGTGATTCCACTTCAGGCTCTCCGAAAACACCTCAAAGGTCTTAGGCTGGTCTTCCATCTCCGCCAGACGGTCGGGATGCTCGCGGTCGGGAATACGCATCAAAATGCCGTCCCGATAGGATTCGATGTCCCAGACATTCAGATATCCCGTGGATGGCACTAAACGACCATAATAATAGTCGGCGGTATCATCCAAAGTATAATAATCGGTATAGGATTTACCACTGGTTTCCAATAGTTTAACCTTATCCTCTTGTCCCATGTCGCGGAACATCTTCACGGCATCTTCGATACGGGCCTCATGGCGGTGGAATTGGATGTCGTCGGCCACAATAGCCCTCATCCGCAGCCTCAGGGCAGCGAGATCGTTGGCATCAAGTATCTTACCGTCGTTCTTCCTGATACGGCAAAAGAAGCCCTTGGAGATAGGATGGTCCATGTTCAGCTTGCTCCCAGGGAAAAGGTCTTGCGCCGCCTTGTAGAGCAAGAATGCCAGTGACCTGAAGTACACCAGACGTGCCGTGTGGTGAGTAAGGTCGAGAAATTCGACATCGCGGCTGTTGTAGACGCGAAACTTCAGTCCTTGTGAGACGTTGTTGACTTTGGCCGAAACGATAGGATAAGGTCTGTCGAACTCAAACTCGGGCAACATCTCAAGCAAGGTCATTCCCTCCTTGAACTCTTTGGTTGTCTTGGTGTTAATGCAATAAACTTGAAGCATGATTAAAAGTCGGTTCGTTTATTCTATTTCTTGGTTTTGGATGCGATTGATGGCATCGATGGCAAGACGATAGTCAGGCTGAATCTTCAGCACTTCCTTGTAAATCTCCATGGCCTGCGCGTAGTCGCCCATCTGTTCGAGCACACGGCCTTTGTTGTACTTGGCGTCGAGGTAGTCTGGCTTGATTTCCAGCGTTTGGTTGAAATAATCCAACGCCGCCTCGTTGTCCTCAAGATACACATAGTTGACATAGCCCTTGTTGTACAGCACGATATAGTTGTCGGGACGTTGCATTAGCAGGGTGTCATAATGTGCCAAAGCCTCTTCGGGATAGCCGTGGCTTTGCAGATAGAGCGCCAGTTCATAGCGTGCCGTAGGCATGTCGGGAAACTGCTGCTGTGCTCTGCGGAGATAATCCATGGTATAAGGCGGTTCCTGAGCGACATAGATACGGCTGATTTGCTCAACGGGGTCGTAGAAGTTGGCGTCTTGTTCCGATGCCAGTTGGAAATTCTTCAGTGCACTGGCCGTGTCCTGCTTGGCGGCCATATAACACATGCCCTTTACAAAATAGGCGCGAGGGTTATACGACGAAAGTCCCAAGGCCTTGTCGACATAGCCGATGGCGAGGTTGAAGTTCTGCTGTAAGAGGTTCAGTTCTGCCAGCTTCACCAGAGGGCGGGCATCCAAGGTGTTGATTTCCGCGGCCCTGTTAAGTGTCGAAGCGATGTTGTCCTGGTCGCCCAAGGCATAATACACGTCGGCAAGCAAGAGGTAGGTGTCGACATTGTTCGGGTCGAGTTGCAGCGACTTGTTGATGTCGATCA
>Ga0310697_10004661_pt1 | contig 13458 bp, 8 predicted proteins | sample 172DNAGHGlowgp2_FD_203883 | JGI IMG/M metagenome (GOLD analysis project Ga0310697, IMG submission 203883) | Sheep rumen microbial communities from Palmerston North, Manawatu-Wanganui, New Zealand - 1728 DNA GHGlow gp2 (v2) (version 2) | ecosystem: Host-associated > Mammals > Digestive system >...
GGTCGGCCGCCAGTTCGGCGTCCCGCTGCAGGACGGTCTCGCCGCCATCGCGGCCTATACCCCGTCCAACAACCGCTCCCAGATGACCCGCACCGAGCGCAACGTCGTCATTGAGGACGCCTACAACGCCAATCCTTCCTCCATGGCCGCCGCCCTGGACAACTTCGCCCTCCTGCAGGCCGGCTGCAAGATCGTGATGCTCGGCGACATGCGCGAGCTGGGTGAAGACTCCGTGAAGGAGCATGTCAAGATCCTGAAAAAGCTGGACGACTGCGGCCTCACACACGCCTGCCTGGTCGGGGAGGAGTTCAAGAAAGCGCTGGACGAGGCTGGCACGCAGGACTATGTGAAGTGGTTTGCCACGGCCGACGACCTTGCCGCCGCCCTAGCAGAGCATCCTTTGACCGGCGCTACCGTCCTCGTCAAAGGCTCCAACAGCATCCGCATGGGGAAGGTGCTTCCGACGCTGTAGGCTATTCCATCCACTTCCGGATCACCCCCCGGGCGAGAGCCGCGCATAAAAGGCCGACGGCCAGGCCGAAAAGGGTCCCCACGAAAATGTCGCCGAAGAAATGGGCCGCCATCATGACGCGGCTCAGGGCGACGAGCGCCGCCCAGAGGAAAAAGCACCATCCATAGACCCGGTAGCGGTGCGTCTTGTCATTGAGGCGGAAGCCCAGCCAGGAGCACATGGCGAAACCGAAGGAGTTACTGGCGTGGCCGGAGAAGAATCCGAAGAAACTGGAGCGGTTGACGGGCCAGTGCAGGCCGCGTTCCAGCAGGCTTGTCGTATAATACGGACGCAGGCGGTCGATGCCTTCCTTGATGTGGTAGGAGATCTGGTCGGCCAGGACGACGCAGAGGATGCAGGACAAAATGACAACGAGTCCCTTCTTCCAGCCCAGGCGATAGATCATCAGGCCCATGATGACCCCGTACATGGGGAACCAGATGCGGACATCGGACAGGAACATCCAGAACTGGTCGCTCCACGGGCTGTGGAAACCGTTGAGCCACAGGGTGATTTCCTGGTCGATACCGATGAGCCGCTCCACGATGCTACTTGTTCAGCGCCTTCCAGAGTTCTTCCTTGAGTTCGTTCAGGCCCGTCTGCGCGACGGCGGAAATGAACACGTGCGGGATGTCCGCCGGGAGTTTCTTCTCGATCTTCTTGCGCTCTTTCTCGTCGATAAGGTCCGTCTTCGTGACGGCGAGGACGCGGTCCTTAACGAGCAGTTCGGGGTTGTACTCCTTGAGTTCGCTCAGCAGGATGTCATAGGCCTTCGCGACATCCGGTTCGTCGGCGGCGACCATGAACAGGAGCACGGAGTTCCGTTCGATGTGCCGCAGGAAGCGCATGCCGATGCCCCGGCCCTCGTGGGCCCCCTCGATAATGCCGGGGATGTCGGCCATCACGAAAGAACGGTCGTCATAGTATTTGACGATGCCCAGGTTCGGTTCCAGGGTGGTGAAGGCGTAATTGGCAATCTTCGGCTTGGCCGAGGTGATGGCGGCCAGGAGCGTGGACTTGCCCGCGTTCGGGAAACCCACGAGGCCCACATCGGCCAGGACCTTCAGCTCCAGGATGAACCAGCCTTCGACGCCTTCTTCGCCGGGCTGGGAATAGCGCGGCGTCTGGTTGGTGGGCGACTTGAAGTGGTCGTTACCCCAGCCGCCGCGGCCGCCCTCGCACAGGATGTACTCCTGCCCGGGTTCCACGATCTCCGTGATGACCTCGTCTGTCTCCGCGTCCTTCACGGTCACGCCCAGGGGCACTTCCAGGACGATGTCCGCCCCGTTCTTGCCCTTGCGGAGCGCCGCCCCGCCCGGCTCGCCGTTCTCCGCCCGCACGACCTTGCGGTAGCGCAGGTGGATGAGCGTCCAGAACTGCGGGTTCGCCCGCAGGATGATGTGGCCGCCCCGTCCGCCATCGCCGCCGTCCGGCCCGCCCTTGGGCACATATTTCGCCCTATGCAGATGCATCGACCCGGCCCCGCCGTGTCCGCTCGCACAGAAGATCTTGACGTAGTCTATGAAGTTCGATTCAGCCATCGTCTGGTAGGTTTATACTGCAAAGATAAGGATTATTTCCCAAAGGAAAGCCCCCGCCCCTCGTCCTGCGTTCGGGTATGCTTTTTTAAATTTTTTATTTGATATTATAATTAAAATTTTTAGATTTGTTCCACCTGTGTATATATTGTGAATATAACCATTTGGAAACCAGCGTAAAAATGAAACTACAAATTGTGACTTCAGTCGTCGCGCTGCTGCTTTCCGGGTCCTTGTGGGCCCAGAATTACACCGTATCCGGTACGGTCACGGATCAGGAAAGCGGGCAGCCGGTCGACTTCGCCACCGTCGTCCTGACCTCTTCGGAGCAATGGGCGGTCGCCAACGCGAAAGGTGAATTCACCATCAAGAACGTCCCGGCCGGCGACAATGTGCTCTCCGTTTCGTGCCTCGGGTACGTGACCGTCACGCGGGACCTCTCCGTGAACGGAAACATCACGGACCTGAAAGTGAGCCTGGTCCTGGACAACCTCCGGCTGGAAAGCGCCGTCGTCACGGCCCAGGAGAACAGCAACTCCGCCGCGACGTCGAGGACCATCGACAAGACGGCCCTCGAACACGTCCAGGTCATGAATGTGACGGATATCGGCGGCCTTCTGCCTGGCGGCAAGACGGGCGCCTCCACCCTCACCAGTACCCAGACGTTCTCCATCCGCGGAGGCGGTTCCTTCGGTACCGCCGTCGAGGTGGATGGCGTCCGGCTCACGAACAATGCCTCCTTCACGAGCGTGTCCGGCGTCGCGACGAACAACATCGCCTCTTCCAACGTGGAGTCCGTGGAGGTTATTACGGGCGTTCCTTCTGTGGAATACGGCGACATGACTTCCGGCGTCGTCAAGATCAATACCCAGCGCGGTAAGACCCCTTGGGCCCTGACCATGTCCACCAGCCCGCTGACGAAGCAGGTCTCCGTGAACAAAGGCTTCAGCCTCGGCACTTCGCGTTCCGGCGCTTCCCGGGGGGTGCTCAATTCGACGCTGGAGTACACCCGTTCCGTGAGCAACAAGATGTCCCCGTTCAGCTCCTACGACCGCAAGCAGCTGGGTCTCACCTACAGCCGTCAGTTCGCCGAGGGATTCTTCGCCGACAAGCCCCTGCGGTTCTCCGCCGGCATCACCGGCAACCTGGGCGGTTATGACGACAAGGCCGATCCGGACCGTCTCCTCGAGACCTTCTCTACGGGAAAGGACAATGCCATCCGCGGCAACATTTCGGCCAACTGGCTGCTCAGCAAGCCGTGGATTACCAATCTGGAATTCAAGGCTTCTGCCGTGTACAGCGACAAGCAAGTCCGCAGCCGCAGCCGCTACTCGGAATCCACCAGCAGTATCAGTATGCACGCTACGGAGGAGGGTTACTATATGGGCGCTCCCTGGGTCAAAGGCGGTGACAACCTCGCCGTTATGCTCGCTCCCGGCATCTGGTACAACACGATGGCGCGCGACGACCGCCCCCTGAACCTCCGTGTTTCCCTCAAGGCCAACTGGGCCAAGAACGCGGGCCGGATCAACAACAAGGTCAAGGTGGGTGCCGAATGGACGGCGGACAAGAACTACGGTATCGGCACCTTCGCCGAGGAACCCGAAACCGCACCCACGTGGCGCGAATACCGCTACTGCGACATCCCGACGATGTCCAACATCGCGGTGTACATCGAGGACAACCTGATGTTCCGTCTCTCGGACGACTCCAACCTGAACGTCATCGCAGGTCTCCGTAACGACAATACCATCATCCCCGGATCAGCCTATGGCGTGACTTCGAGCATCTCTCCGCGTTTCAACACGAAGTGGACGGTGTTCACCGAGAAGAGCCACGGGGACAGCTTCTTCAAGGAGCTTTCCTTCCGCGCCGGCTGGGGCGTCGCAGCCAAGCAGCCTTCCTTCGCGGTCCTGTACCCGACTCCCGGCTATACCGACCTGGAAATGTTCCATTCCACGGCTTCGTCTGACAACACGGTCTACCGCGCCTACTATGTGATGCCGCAGACCATCCAGTACAATCCCGGCCTGCGCTGGCAGCGGGACCATCAGACGGAAGTGGGTGTCGATATGAACCTGGGCGGGGTCCACATTTCCCTCGCCGGATACTACACCAAGACGATCGGCGCGTACAGCACGATCGAGAACTACAACCGCTTCACTTATACGTTCACGGATCCCAATGCCGTCCAGGGCATCGAGATCCCTGTCGATAACAGAGCCTTCGTCATCGACGGAAACGGCGTCGTGACGGTCAGCGACAAGACCGGCACCCTCCCGTCCGTCGGCCTCGACGGCATCGTCCGCAAGCAGTTCGTCCCGACCTATACCGAGGACAACGACGACAACCCCGTGACCAGGATGGGTCTGGAGTGGGTCATCGACTTCCCGCGTATCAAGGCCATCAACACCACAATCCGCTTGGACGGTAACTACTATTCCCAGCGTTCCGTCTATACCGACCTGCTGCCTTACTACCTGAACAACCGTCCGATGAAGGCCGACCAGAATATGCTCCTTCCGTATCTGGGTTGGTACTATGGCGGCCACAACACCAACAACGGTTCCGAGAGCCGCAGCGTCAAAGGAAACCTGACCTTCACGACCAACATCCCGAAGGTGGGGATGATCCTTTCCCTGAAACTCGAGGGCAATCTCTTCACCTATTCCCGCACGCTCAGTGAGCGGGCTGACGGCTCGGCCAGAAGCTATGTGCTCACGGACAAGACGGATCCCCTGTCGTTCATCGACGGAAAATCCATCTACGACGAGGAAGGTTACACGGTGTTCTTCCCGGAGACCTATTCCACCTTCGACGATCCAGACACGAAGATCCCTTACCTCGAGAAACTCCGCTGGGCCAGGGAGAACGATTCCGATCTCTATACTGACCTGACCAATCTGCTGATCACCAACACCACGGAGAACTACACTTATATGAAGGACTATCTGTCGCCTTCCTTCAACGCCCATTTCAGCGTCACCAAGGAAATCGGCAAGGTCGCTTCCATCTCCTTCTACGCCAACAACTTCATCAATATGCGCAACCGCATCTGGTCCACCCGGACGAAGACTTGGCTGACCATGAATCCTTCCGTCTATTACGGCCTCACGCTCAGGCTCTATTTTTAATCCCTTCCCATGATGAAAAGATTGTTCAGCATTCTGATGCTGGCGGGAATCCTCCTTTCCGTCTTCTCCTGCCAGCGGAAAGAGAGACAAGTTCCCCTCAAGATCGGTGTCCAGCTGCAGTTTGAAGGCGCTTCCTTCGATGTCGAAGGTATTGCCGTCACCCTGTCCGACGCCGGTGGAACCGTCGACTACCAGTCGGTGACCAACGCCTCCGGTTATGCGGTGTTCGAAGTCCCGGCGGGAGCCTACAGCGCTACATCCGTATACAAGTTCGTCGAGGACGGTGAGAGAATCGCCTTCAACGGCACCAACGCCCGCATCATCGTGGACGAAGGAGCCGGGTCAGATTTCGTCATCAACCTTCTCAAGGTCGTGAGCCAGCAGGTGATCATCAAGGAACTCTATAACGGCGGATGCCTGTCCGCGGACGGGCTGGGCGCCTACCAGAGCGACCAGTATTTCATTATCTACAACAACTCTTCCGACCCGGCGGACATCTCCAACCTCGTCTTCGGCATCGGGTGCCCCTACGAGAGCTACACCGCCAATAACTACTATGCCGGCGGCAGCGAACTGATCTACGAGCATCTGGACTGGATGCCCGCCTGCGGCGCGCTTTGGTGGTTCTCCGCCGAAGAACTGACGCTCGAGCCCTATTCCCAGATCGTCGTCGCCATCAAGAACGCGATCGACCATACCGCGACGAATCCCAATTCCGTGGACCTCAGCAACCCCGACTACTATTGGATGTGCAATTCCGGTCTCGGGATGATGTATGACCGGGCAAGGGGTTACAACGTCCACGAGAACATCCCCAAGGAGCATTACCTGACCGGAGCGGCCTTCGCTTCCTCGCCGTCCGGATGGCCCATGTCCACGGGTTCGCCGACCTTCTTCATCGGCAAGATGCCCCGCGAGCAGGCCAAGGCCCTGTGCCTGAACAACGACGAGCTGGACAAGACCCAGGGCGCAATGTTCGCCTGCGTCAAGTTCCCCAAGTCCTGCGTGTACGACGCCCTCGAGATCTGGGCCAAGGGCAACGAGGCGAACAGCCACGTCCGTTTCTCGGCTGATGTCAACTCGAACTACGTCCTCCAGACCCCTAAGATGGGATACAGCGTGTACCGCAACGTAGACAAGGAGGCGACCGAGGCGCTCGAGGAGAATGCCGGAAAGCTTGTGTATAATTATGCCGGCGGCACCGAAGATGTGGAGGGTTCCACCGATCCTTCCGGCATCGACGCGGAGGCTTCCATCGCCAACGGCGCGCACATCATCTACTCGGATACCAACGATTCCTTCATCGACTTCCACCAGCGGAAAGTCTTTTCCCTTAAGAAATAATGGATATGAAATTACGTTCACTCACCATATTCGCGCTCGCGCTCTGCGGTTCCTTCACGGGCGCCGCGCAGGGCTACGAAGGACTTCGTGATTTTGATTATGTCAAGGCGACCACGCCGGTCCTGAACCTTTCCAACCCGGCCGCCCTGGCCGGATGGGACGGGAGGATTTCGCAGGCCGTCGTCCGCTTCGACAAGGCCGATGGCGCTCTGGCTTCGCTGACGCAATCCAAGGACAGCTACGAGGTTGGGGCCGGAACCGAGTCCTACTACCGCGTTTCGGACCGGATCGCCTTCTTCGGCCACATCGACTGGTCCTACTTCGACGGAAAGGAAATGGGCGGTCCGATCCTGATCGACCCCGAGTACAATCCCGTCAATTTCTACGAAAACGATCCTGCTACGCTGGGAATCCGCAAAAGGGAATCCTATTCGCTCAAGGGCGGATTGAGCTACAGCTTCTCCGACCGCTGGGCGGCGGGCGTTTCCCTGAAATTCGACGGCCGCGACCAGACCAAGCTCAAGGACCCGCGTTTCCTGACCTACTGGACGGACCTCGCGCTGGACGCCGGCCTTTCCTTCCAACCCGCCTCTGACCTTCTCATTGGCGCTTCCGGTTTCTTCCGGAACACGCTGGAAACGGTTCAGGGCGGCATCTACGGCAAGACGGATCAGTCCTACTTCTTCCAGGTTGACCGGGGCGGCTTCTTCGGAACCGTCTCAGAGCTGGTCGGCGAACGCGGCGCCCTCACCACGAGGGACAAGCGCCCGATGCACAACAACCTGTACGGCGGTGCCGTCCAGCTGGCCGTTTCGGACCGGCTCTTCAGCGAGGTGACCTTCACCCTGCGCGACGGCTATTTCGGCCGGAAATCCAGCTCTTCCCCCGTCTTCTTCGAGTTCTCGGGCTATGAGGTCCGATACAACGGCGCCGTCATTTTCCCGTCCGGAAACAGTAAGCACAGGATCAGCATTTCCGCCGGATACAGCTATCTGGGCAATGAAGAGAACACGTTCGAATACATCACTCCCGAAGGCGGTGTGACCTATGTGGAATACACGGGCAAGCGCTTCAACACGGAGATGACCGTCCTGGACGGCACCCTGGGTTACCGCTGGTACTACGGGGGAAGCGGGCAGCGTCCCGATCTCACGGTAGGCGCCGACGTCAAGGCCTATTCCAAGCGGCAGGGAACTGAGATCTATCCGTTCTACCGGAATCAGGATCTCATTCGGATCGATGCGGACGTCTTCGTTTCGAAGGATATCCGTCTCGGAAGCAAATCCGTCCTCAATGTGGGTGTCCACGGCCTGTATCACACGGGCTCCGGCACGGCCAAGGACGACGGAATGCGTGCACAGGCCACTTCGTCCCTGATCCGCAGCTTTGATATGTGGCTCGACCCTCAGTTCGAGTTTGATACGGCTTCCCGCGCCGGTGGCCTGGCGTCCATCGAATGGATCCCGGTCCTGAAGAAGGCCGTGACACCGTACGTGCGGATTTCGGATTCCTTTATGAGGCTCCTCCAGGAACCTGTCTCTTTGAAAGGCAAGACCCGGAACATAGCAAGCGTGACCGTCGGGGTCGTCTTCTGATCCCGGTACATTAAAAGGCCTTAGAGGAGGGGAGAGAGGGTCTCGGCGATCTTTTCTCCCCTCAATTCCCTGGCGACGATCCGGCCGTCCGGACCGAAGAGGATGATGTGCGGGATGGCATTGATGCCGTAGATTTCCGTCGGAATGCTCTGGGCGTCGTAAATGACGGGCCAGGTGATGCCCAGCTCCGGAACGATGGCTTCCGTGTCCGCGCGCTTGTCCGACACGGCGATGCCCACGATTTCGAATTTGTCGCCCTTGAAGCGCTTGTACACTTCCTTCAGGACGGGCATTTCTTCCTTGCACGGGCCGCACCAGCTGGCCCAGAAATCGACCAGGACATACTTGCCTTTGCCCACATAGTCAGAGAGGCTGACGGGGCTGCCGTCCGCGTTGCCGTGTTCGATGGTGAAATCCGTGAACATCGCGCCGATGGCGGTCCTTTCAAGCTGGTCCAGCCGCTCGTGCTCCCGGACGATATCGGGATGGTTCCGGACGAAATCCCCGGCGAGCGCGTACAGGGAGTCGAAGACCGGCTTGTTGCCGCGACCCAGCACCAGCATCGGGCTGACGCCCAGGATATCGTTGGGATGACCGGCGAAAAGCTGCCGGTTGTAGCGCGGGCTGCGAGGGTCGTCGATTTCGGCGCGCAGGGCGCTCAGGTCGTTGTTGAGGGGAGTCCCCTTGGCGACCGTCATTTCTTCGGAGACCGTGACCTGGATGGTGCCCGGCTCGAGCACCACGGGCCCGTTGGGCTTGGGCATCTGCGGGCCGAAGACGATGACCCGGGCCACTTCCGGCTCTTCCGCAACGCCTTCGAAACGGAATTTGCCGCCCTGGACGACCGACGTGTCGGTCGTCCGGCCATGGCGCAGATAGACTTCGCATCCTTCACAGTCCGCGAGCCGGACCGTTCCTTTGATGACATAGGAGGAGGAGTTTCCCTGGCAGGAACAGACGACTGCAATGAGGGCAAGGAGGGGGAAAAGGGTTCGTTTCATATCAGGATTCGTTTATTTCAGCGCAAAGTGCTTGGTATCCTCGTAGGCATTCCAGTTGCGGAGGGCGAGGGTGAGGGCCGACTGGTCGTAGACGTTGCTGAACTGGGTGTCCTCGACGGTGCCGTTGTCCCAGACGAGGTCCTTCCAGTGGACCTGGGCGAGGCATTCCTGCGCCTCGTCGAAGGTGAGGACACCGTTATGGGCAGCGAGGTAGGCGCCGGCGGTCTCGTAGCGCCACCAGCTCTTGCTGTGGGGGTTGCCCACGGCCGGATCGGGCTCGGTGGTGTAATACTTCTCAGATAGCAAGTGGTTGGTAACCAGCATATACGGCGCGCCTGCTTCCTTCCGGACAACCATCGTCTTCCAGCCGTCGTCCTTGTCGAACTCGACGACGGCGCAGTCGCCGTTCGCATCGGCCACCATGTAGTGGTAGCCCGAACCCACGGCGGCATCGTGGCAGACGTCCACGGTCTCCAGCAGGTCAAGCGCCTCCTGGACGGTCGCGCAGCGGTCCAGCCACAGGCGCATGATAATGGTCGTGCCTACATTGTGGCGCTCGGTATCCTGCTGGGCGGCCTGTTTCGGGAGGGCCATGATAGACGTGCAGAGGCCTTTCTCGTTCATGCCATCCACGGGTGCATAGATGGATGCGAGGCAGCTCAGCGAGGCCAGGAAGGAGTCCGGGAGCTTCTCCAGGGAGTAACCGAAGTGGGACATGTCGCTGACGGCGATGGACGCGTAGCCCTTCTTCGGGTGGGAGACGGTCACGAGCGACGGGTTCTTGAAAAAATCATAGTTGCGGCCGAACCAGAAGCCGTTCCCATCGGCCTTCCTGGCCTGGAAGCTGGTGCAGTTGAAAGTCGCCAGTTCGCCGTTCTCGTCGGCCACCTGCGCGCTCTTGATCTTGAGGGGGAGGCCCTTGCCGATGCGGCCGACCACGTAGTCCAGCAGTTCCGCGTTCGTGTCTACGTCCTTGGAAATCACTTCGTCCAGGTCGTAGGCGGCCTTGTACTCCATTTGATACAGGTACGGGTTCCCGTCGACGGACTCGAGGGAAGACAGGGTGCGGATTTCACCGCCCCAGATGCAGAGGACGGCGAGAACGAGGGCGACGAGGATGCCGAGGATCCACAGAAGGACTTTTTTCATGCTCAGTCAGTTTATCATTCAAAGATAGCAAAAAATGCGTAACTTCGCGGTCGTTTTTGCGTTACGGGATGGAACAGGAAAGAAAGAGCTCACTTATCGGCAACCTGGCGTGCTTCGCGGCCTACGCCATTTTCGGGTTCAACATCATCAGCTGCAAGAGCATCGCCCTGGACGGGAATGTCACGCCCATGGCGCTTTTCTGTCTCCGCTCCTTCGGCGCGACGGCCCTGTTCTGGCTATGGTCCCTGTTCACGGCGCCACACGAACACATCCACAGAGAAGATGTGTGGAAGGTGGTCATTGCCTCGTTCCTCGGGCTCTTCATGACCCAGCTGTCCTTTCTGTTCGCCATTACGAAGACGACCGCCATCGACGCATCCATCATGAGTACGCTGAGCCCTATCATGACGCTTGTGATATCGGCCCTCGTCATTCAGGAGAAGATTACCTGGAGCGGCGTCGCGGGCATCGCGCTCAGCCTCGTGGGCGTCCTGATCCTCATTTACAACTGCGTCTCCATCCGTTCCGGGGCCGATTCCACCTCCATCTGGGGCATCCTGGGGATGCTCGTGAACACCCTCTGCTTCGCCGCTTACGTGGGCATCTTCAAGCCGGTCATCCGGAAATATTCGGTCGTGACCTTCATGAAGTGGATGTTCCTCTTCTCGTCCCTCATGGCCCTGCCGTTCAGCTTCCGCGCCTTCCAGGCGTCGAACCTCGCGGCCGTGCCCATGGACGTGTTCTGGCAGATCGCGTACGTGGTCGTCTTCGCCACTTTCGTGGCCTATTTCCTCATTCCCATCGGCCAGAAACGGCTTCGCCCGGTGGTCGTTTGCATGTACACCTATGTCCAGCCTGTCATCGCGATGGTTATTGCGCTGATCATGGGCCTGGACCATCTCACCGCCCTCAAGGTCGCCGCGTCCCTCCTGGTCTTCATCGGCGTGGGCCTCGTGAACTTCGTTCCCAAGAAATAATTGATTATCTTTGTGGATGTAACCAAACGGTCGATCCATGAAGAAGAAAAGATTCCTGGTCTTGGTGTTGGCGCTGATTGCGCTGATTCCGGCGTATGCGGTGCTCAACGAGAAAGACCTCTCGCAGACGCTGTCCGTACTGCGGTACGAGCTCCGTTCCGCCTGGCAGGCGTCCGCGGAGCGGGCCCAGCGGACAATGAGCCGCGGCGCCCGGCAGCGGGCCCAGCTCGTGGAGATGATGCAGCGGAGCAATGAACTGTCCCTGATGCTGTACTCGCAGAAGCAGGACTACACGTTCGACATGACCTATGCCCTGAACGAGGTGTCCCGCCAGTACGAAGAGTTCGCCTCGCAGAAACTCCCGTTCGACGACATCATCACCCGGCTGGACATCGACATCGACCGGTACGACCGCCTGGTGCATACGCTCAAACGGCTGCCGCCGGCACAACTGATGGCTTACCGGGACAGCACCGGCCAGCTGGTCTACCTGGACCGGGATGCGTGGCGGCAAAGGCGGGATTCGCTGCGCCAGCGGCGCGGGGAAATGGCCACCCGGCGCGCGATGGACACCACCGGCCGGACGCGCCCCTTCATGCTGGATTCACTCGGCCAGGTCGACCGGGACAGCTGCATCTTCTATGCGCAGAGTCTGCTGGATGCCTGCCGGATGCAGAAGGAGCAACTGGTGCGCGACAGTACGCATTACGCGGAGACCGCCGCACTCCTGAAATCGAGCTACGACTACGCGCAGCAGCGGTACAAGACCGTCCAGAACCGTATCTTTATCGAGGGCCAGACGGCGTATGGCGCCCTTCTTAAGTCCTTCCCCCGGTATTGGCAGCAGGCGACCCGTGACGCCATCGATAAGTACAGTCCCAATGCGATCGGTGACGTGAACAGCCAGTGGCGCGGGCCGATGGTCACCGGCTTCTCGCTTTTCGTCCTGTTCTGGCTGGTCATTTCCGTGCTCGTCAGCATCCTTCTGACGCAGTTCCTGACCCGGAAAGTCCCGTTCTTCCAGCAGGACCGGATTGCCACGCACCGGTTCGAGATGACCCTGATCCTGTCCGTGGTTATCTTTGCCGTGTCGATCATGATTGCCAGCTGGGCCGCCAAGCAGAACTTCTTCGCGATGGCCTCCAAACTCCTCGTGGAGTTCGCCTGGATGCTCGCGGCCATCTTGGTTTCGCTGGTTATCCGCTTGAAGGATGAAGGAGTCCGCAAGGGCATCGGCCTGTATTTCCCGATCCTGTTGCTGAGCCTCATCGTGATCTCGCTGCGGATCGCCTTCATTCCGAACAGCCTGCTGAACATCCTGTTTCCGCCGCTCCTGCTGGTCTTCACCCTGCTGCAGGGATGGGCCCTGTTCCATTATCGGAAGTCGCTCCCGGGCTGGGATGTCTTCTATGGCTGGGTGTCCCTCCTGATCCTGGTGGCCACGACGGTCGTCGCCTTCTTGGGCTATGTCCTCCTCGGCGTGCAGCTCCTCATCTGGTGGATCTTCCAGCTGACCATCCTCCAGACAATTACGGCGGTCTATGACCTCCTGCATATTTACTACGTTCGGCATATCCGCGATGCCAAGCAGCACTTCATCGACGAGCATCCCAACCTCCCGAACAAGACGGACGAAGACCTCATTACCGTGACGTGGCCCCACTCACTGGCGAAGCAGGCGCTGCTTCCCATCTTCATCGTCCTCTCCATCCCGTTCAGCCTCTCCCTGGCTTCCGGCGTGTTCGACTTGGGCAGCGTGTACGAAGAATACTACCACTATCCCTTCCTCAACATCGAGGGCTACATCCATCTGTCCTTCTCGAAGGTCATCCTCGTGGTCACGCTGTTCTTCGTATTCCGCTATCTGTCGTATGCCCTCAAGGCCTTCTACCGCCTGTTCAAGATCCGCTCCATCCTGAAGGGCTCCAAAGAGCGTGTCTTCCACGAGAACCAGGCGAACTTCACCCTGGCGGAGAACATTATCGGTATCTCCCTGTGGGCCATTTACATTATCGCGGTGTTCGTTCTCCTGAAGATCCCGACGGGAGCCGTCAAGGTGGTCGGCGCCGGTCTCGCAACCGGTCTCGGTTTCGCGATGAAGGATATCCTGAACAACTTCTTCTGCGGTATCCAGCTGATGTCCGGACGCCTGCGGGTGGGCGATTTCATCGAGTGTGACGGCGTTCGCGGCCGGGTGGATGCCATTTCC
>Ga0310697_10004662_pt1 | contig 13457 bp, 9 predicted proteins | sample 172DNAGHGlowgp2_FD_203883 | JGI IMG/M metagenome (GOLD analysis project Ga0310697, IMG submission 203883) | Sheep rumen microbial communities from Palmerston North, Manawatu-Wanganui, New Zealand - 1728 DNA GHGlow gp2 (v2) (version 2) | ecosystem: Host-associated > Mammals > Digestive system >...
GATATTGCCACTGCCGATGTGAAGCGCTTAATAGACAAGTGGTTGGATATGGGATTGATTGAGAACTGACATTGGCTCTTTTAGCATTGCGATATGGCCTTTGCTCTTCTGAACGACAATGACAAATTCCAAGTAAGAAATCTGACCTTATTGAGGTAGCTGACGATGGAAGGACTGGTGAGGTACCTGAAATGGCTTTGGCATAATATGCGCGGCGTTCGTCTGAACGATGCCGTGCGTATTGTTCTTGGTGTTTCGCGCGTCTTTCTCGGTTTGTTTTTCATCTATGTCAGTAAGCATTTCATCGATGTCACTACAGCCATGGGCGGTAGCAGTGAAATCTGGTGGGAAGTGGCCTTTCTTGCATTCTTGAGCCTCCTGAATATATTCCTCGGCCAAGTGCAGTACTATATGCAGGTCAATGGCAGTGCCTTCCTTAATAATAGAATCCGCCTTCGAATATTCTCCCATCTCTTTGAACGGAAGATGTTTGATGCCAAGGATATGCATACTGGTGACCTCACCTCTCGTCTTGGTACCGATGTGGGCGTGGTGACCGATGCCATCATCACTCTGATTCCAGGCTTCTTCATCACTTTCTTCCAGCTTACAGCGGCTTTTTATTTCATGACCCGCCTTGACGCTCACTTGGCATGGATACTTGTGATTCTCACCCCCGCTGTGATAGGACTGGGTAAGTTCCTGTCTTCGAAACTCAAGCGAATGACCAAGGACATACGGGAGCAAGACAGCCGGATTCAGGCATTGCTGCAAGAGGGATTATTGCATAACGCATTGCTTAGGTCGCTGGAGTCTGGCACATCCGTCATTGGCAACCTGTCAGGCATGCAGACCGACCTTATTTCTAAGATAAGGAACCGAGCAAAGTTCACCCTCATCACCCGCGCACTCGTTTCCGTATGTTTCAGCATGGGCTATCTGGTCGCTTTCGTATGGGGTGGCTTGCAGTTGAGAAACGGCGTCATCACTTTTGGTGTGATGACCTCCTTTCTTCAACTTGTTGGCCAGATACAACGCCCCATTATTGACCTTATTGGCATTATACCTTCTTTCATTCACGCAACGGCTTCCATTGACCGACTTGACGAGCTTGAGGACCTTCCCATAGAAGAACAACTGGAACCGGTTGAGTTGAAGGGGCAATTAGGTGTGAGAGTAGAGGAAATAGATTTCAAGTATGTAAGTGGCGAGGAAGATGTCCTTCATGATTTCAGTCATGATTTCCAGCCAGGCAGTCACACTGCCATCGTTGGACGCACAGGAGCGGGTAAGACCACCCTATTCCGCCTTTTGCTCGCTCTTGTCTCACCCAGTAAAGGAAAACTTACCCTTTACAGTGAACAAGAATCTCATCCTATCGATGTGTCCACTCGTTGTAATTTTGTTTTTGTACCTCAGGGCAACACGCTTCTCAGTGGCACCATACGTGAGAATCTGTTGTTAGCCAATGCCTATGCTACAGAAGAAGAAATGCTCAACGCGCTACATACAGCCGCAGCCGACTTTGTCCTGGATTTGCCGGAAGGATTGGACACCAAATGCGGTGAACGTGGAAAAGGACTTAGCGAAGGCCAGGCACAACGTATAGCCATAGCCCGCGGGTTGCTCAGGCCTGGCAACATCCTCTTGCTCGACGAAATCAGTTCTTCGCTCGACATGAATACCGAGAAGGAAATGTTTGAGCGCTTGTTCCGCAATTATCCAAAGAAAACGATGATTTTCATCACCCATCGTGAAAAAGTGGGAGAGCTTTGCGAAAACCGCTTACGTATTGGCAACGACTAACCACGTAAAATCCCATATGTCAACTACCTGCAAATTGCCTTTCAGATGATTATGAACAGACTTATTGTAACGGCATTGATTATGCTCACAACATTCCAATTCAGCTCCGCCCAACAAGTGGTCGATATCGACCTTTGGCCTCAGGGGCTTCCCAACACAAATGGCATCGACAGTTCAGAACCTTTCGATGACACCAAGCGCAATTTCAAGCCATCCATCCGTGTGTATCTGCCAGATGCTGAAAAGGCAACAGGCGCTGCGGTCGTGGCTTGCCCAGGGGGCGGTTACGACCATCTTGCGCTCGACCATGAAGGTTATGACTGGAGTTCTTTCTTCACAGAACGTGGCATAGCATACGCTGTTTTGAAATACCGCATGCCCCATGGAAACAAGGATGTGCCTATCAGTGATGCTACAGAAGCCTTACGTGTGATGCGTGAGCATGCTGTGGAATGGCATGTCGATCCACAGAAAGTTGGCATTATGGGGTCGTCAGCAGGTGGTCATCTTGCCACCACCATTGCCACACATAGTGAAGCATCTGTGGCGCCTAACTTCCAGGTGCTTTTCTATCCTGTAGTAACATTCGACCTCCGTTTTACTCACAAGGGTTCGCGCAACAACCTTATTGGTAAAGATGCCGACGAGAGTCTTGCTAATCAATATAGCAACGAGAAGCAAGTTACAGTAGACACACCGCCTGCCATCATCCTTCTCTCCGATGATGACGGGGCAGTTCCTTCATACAATGGTGTCGGCTATTATCTCGCACTGAAAGAGAAAGCCGTACCCGCCAGCTTGCATGTCTACCCATCGGGAGGCCATGGCTGGGGCTACAGGTCAAGTTTCAGGTTTCACGAGGAAATGTTGGCAGACCTCAGCGCATGGCTGAAAGCCATGAATCTTTCGAAATAGACCTTTCTTCATTATTTGTGAAAAAAAGGACATCATCCCCTCTGTTTTTTCATGAAATTTCTTACCTTTGCATAATCAAGCAACAAAGATAACAACTAACTTAAACACACATTTATGAAAAGATTGACAACGACATTGTCCACTATGGCCTTTGCGCTGGGTATTTGTGCGCAAAGCCATCAGCTTGACATCAACACCACCAAAGTTGGTGCTCCCGTACAATCCACAATGTACGGAATATTCTTCGAAGACATCAATTACGCCGCCGATGGTGGTTTGTATGGTGAATTAGTGAAAAACCGCTCGTTCGAATTCCCTGACCCATACATGGGATGGGATGTCTATGGTAACATCCAGTTGAAGAACGACGGTCCATTCGACAAGAATCCCCACTATGTTCGCTTGGGTTATTCTGGCCACAGCGACAAATTCTCGGGTTTGGAGAACGAAGGTTACTTCGGTATCGGTTATGAGAACGGCGCCGAATACCGCTTCTCTGTATGGGCTCGTGTGCCAGAAGGTGGAGAAGCCCAAGTGCGAGTCATGCTCTGCGACCCCGCCACAATGGGTGAGCGCCAGCAGTTCGCTGAACAAACAGTGAAAGTTGACTCCAAAGAATGGAAGAAGTATCAGGTGGTGCTGAAATCAAACAAGACCGTTAACAAGGGTACGCTTCGCCTGATGCTTGCCCGCAACAGTGCAGTGGTTGACCTTGAGCATATCAGTCTTTTCCCTGTGGACACATGGAAAGGACGTGAGAACGGCATGAGAAAAGACCTTGCGCAGGCTCTTGCAGACCTCCATCCAGGTGTGTTCCGCTTCCCAGGCGGCTGCATCGTTGAAGGTACCGACCTTGCAACCCGCTACCAGTGGAAAAACTCGGTGGGTCCTGTTGAGAACCGTCCACTCAACGAGAACCGCTGGCATTACACCTTCGATTATCGTTTCTTCCCCGACTACTTCCAGAGCTATGGTCTTGGCTTCTTCGAGTACTTCCAGCTCTGCGAGGATTTCGGCTCTGAGGCTTTGCCTGTGGTTAGTGTAGGCCTCTCTTGCGAGTTCCAGAATGGAGACAGGATGAGCAATGCACACGTCCCACTCGACCAACTTCAGCCCTACATCGACGACGTAATCGACCTTATCGAGTTCGCCAACGGAGACCCTGCCAAGAATCAGTGGGCAAAATTGCGTGCCGACATGGGACACCCAGAGCCATTCGGCTTGAAGTTTGTCGCTATCGGTAACGAGCAGTGGGGCGAGATTTATCCTGAGCATCTACAGCCGTTCCTCGACCAAGTGCGAAAGGTACATCCGGAAATCAAGATTATCGGCACCTCTGGTCCGGATTCAGAAGGCAAGCAGTTCGACTACCTCTGGCCAGAGATGAAGCGCATGAAGGCAGACTTGGTGGACGAGCATTTCTATCGTCCCGAGTCATGGTTCCTTGCCCAAGGCAACCGTTACGACAACTACGACCGCAAAGGTCCTAAAGTGTTTGCTGGCGAGTATGCATGTCATGGCCGAGGCAAGAAATGGAACCATTTCGAGGCCGCGCTTTTGGAGGCTGCTTTCATGACTGGTATGGAGCGCAATGCCGATATCGTTCACATGGCCACTTATGCACCACTCTTCGCTCACATTGAGGGTTGGCAGTGGCGTCCCGATATGATTTGGTTCGACAATCTCCGTTCGATGCGTTCATGCTCGTATTATGTGCAGCAGATGTTCTCTCTCAACAAAGGTTCGAATGTCATCCCTCTCACAATGAATAACAAACCTGTGGCAGGCAACGCTGACCAGGATGGACTTTTCGCCAGCGCAGTGGTGGAAAAATCCACAGGTGAGGTAATTGTGAAAGTGGTGAACACTGGTGACAGAGCCCAGGAGGTAACACTCAATCTCAAGGGACTCAAGGCCAAAGTCACATACGATGCAAGCCTGACAGCTTATTCGGCTGACAACATGGATGGAGAGAACACGCTCGACCAACCGACAAAATATGTGCCAAAGACCACCAACTTGAAGATAGAAGGCAATACTTACACAACGTCTGTACCTGCCAAGACATTCTATATGTTTAAAATCAAGAAGTAAGGTGGCATGAGCCTATAACACAGCAACACGGGATGCGGACGAGAGCCTGCATCCCGTGTTATACTTATAAAGTTTGAATAATAAAAATGGTAAAAGTCCTACAGGTAGCAAGTCGTTGGCTTGCACGCTACACATCTCATTTCATCATCGGCATAGCCGTACTCACATTCTTTGTCCCTGGCATCTTTGACTGGGTAAAAGGCAACATACAGACTGCCATTCTCGGTTTCATCATGCTTACGATGGGACTAACTCTGTCGACCGACGACTTCAAGGTCTTGCTCAATCGCCCTCTCGACATCTTTATCGGCGCCTGTGCCCAGTTCATTCTAATGCCGCTGATAGCCTACACATTGGTCCACGTCTTCCATCTCGACCGTCAGTTGGCCATAGGCATACTGCTCGTAGGATGCTGTCCGGGTGGGGTATCGAGCAATATCATGTCTTATCTTTGCCATGGTGATGTGGCTTTCTCTGTAGGTATGACTTGCGCTTCAACACTCCTTGCTCCGTTGATGACGCCCTTGCTCATGCAACTCACTGCAGGTGAGATAGTGGAAATCGACACAGTGGGAATGTTCGTCAACATTTTGATTGTTACCATCATTCCTGTGGGTATCGGCGCCATGCTCAATTATATCTATAGCCGGAGGAAAGAATTCTCCACTCTGCAGAGTGTAATGCCTGGCTTCAGCGTCCTTGGTCTGGCATGCATCGTAGGTGGAGTTATCAGTGCAGTCTATGACCGTCTTATTGCCAACAGCTGGGAGGTGTTCCTATGGATATTCTTTGTGGTTCTATGCCACAACAGCCTGGGCTATCTCCTTGGTTACACCACAGGCCGACTGTGTCATTTCAGTACAGCAAAGAAACGTACAATCAGCATAGAAGTGGGCATGCAGAACGCGGGCCTTGCTACTAATTTGGCATCTAACTTCTTCCTTGCCACCAACCCGCTATCGGTGGTGCCTTGCGCCATCAGTTGCGTATGGCATTCTATCTCTGGCACCATCCTCGCAGGACTGTTCCGCGCAAGGGATGAGAGGAAGATGTCTCAGGGCAATGACGATTCTCGGTAGATGGTGTTCACATCCTGTTTGCCTAATAGGAACTTGTCAATAAATGCTTCTACCACTGGATACTGGTTTTCAGGAAGCCTGCAGTGTGGGTGTCCGCCTATGATGGAATACCCCACACGGTCCTCGATACCGAACTTTTTCCATACATTGATGGCTGCGTTCATCGACACCTGTGCGGATGGGTCGGCAAGCCATGTGTAGTCAGGATTGCCAAGCATCAGCAACGCACGGGGACAAACCAGTGCACAGAGCGAATGATGGTCATGGGGAAGCAGATAGACTTTGTCCTCAGCGAAACGCTCTTTCATGCTCTCCTTGAACCAATGGTAGTCGGTCTTGTCCAGGCATTCCACGCTGTCCATCTCATGCGACACTCTCCAGGCTGCGGCGCCACCGCCTCCTGGCTCCTGGGCGATAGTTAATGCCACTCGCTCATCGAGTGCTCCGCAGAAAAGTGCCATCTTGCCAGCGTAGGAACAGCCTGTCACTCCTATATGAGACAAGTCAATACGAGTGGTTTCCTCACCCAGTTGCTGTAGTCCGTCAATCAGACGACTGAATCCCCATGCCCATTGGCTATAGGCGCCATTTTCCTTGAGATGTGGGTACAGACGGTCGAAGTTGTGCTCGCCTCGTTCATGATGTTGGCGCCATTGCGAATAGTCGTTTACTTGTGCCTCATGGAAAGTCATAGTAGCTATTCCCTTTTTCTCTATCAACTCCATCGGCAGCGAAATCATACTCGTTCCTATCATCAGCGGGTAAGGAGCATGGCCGTTCTCTGGGTATCGGATGGTGGATTTGAGCAACAGGTGCTGCCCGTTCACAGTCACATCAACCAAGAGGGTGTCGCCCGACATGGAGGCCTTGATGTCTTCTGGTTTGACAGCAGGTTTTTCCCCGATTTCGTATTCCTCGATATCTGCGATGATTTCATCTCTGCGGTTTTCCCATTCAAAGATGTTGTTCACTTGCTGCCCTGTGCCTCGTGCGATGAGTGGGTCGGGTAAGGACTTGTTCGGTTTCAAAGCCGTGAATGGAGTGGAAATGGCATCTACGACACTTGTTTTCTCTTTGTTGAAAACGAAAGGTGGCACTGCATCCTGTGCAGAGGCAACATTAGGTGTCAACAAGCATATAGCCAGTAAGGCGGAATGAAAAATGGAATGTGACATTGTTTCGTTTATTTAAGGTTGTCTTTGTGTTAAAGCATAAAAGGCACTCCCCAACATTTTAAGATGGGTAAGTGCCTTTTCTGAATGATTTTGCTATAATGTTTTCTTTACTTTTGTGGCTTTGACGAAGTAGATGATAAGGAGGATGTAGGCGACAAGGCTGAGAACCTCTGACAGGGAATTGTTAATCCATTCGTCATTGACCAGATTGATGCCTCCGAATCGCATCAAGGCACTGACAACACCCATCAATGCGCCGCCGGCTATGAATCCAGAGGCGATGAGCGTGCCTTTCTCTCCTCGTTCCTTGTTGATAGTCTCGTCCTTGGTGCGTGTGGTTACATACCAATTGATCAGTCCTCCCACAAACAACGGAATGTTGAGTTCCATTGGGATAAACATGCCGAGGGCGAAAGCCAGCGCCGGAACCTTGCACAAGGTCAGGATGATGGCCAGCGCGGCGCCGATGCCGTATAGCACCCAAGGTGCCCCGACACCGTTCATCAGTGGCTCAATCACAGCAGCCATGGCATTGGCTTGAGGTGCGGCCAGTTGTCCGCTTGTGAAACCGTATGTCTTGTTGAGGATAATCATCACACCACCGACGGTTGCGGCCGAAACCAAGGTACCGAGGAATTTCCATGTCTCTTGTTTGGCAGGAGTGGTACCGAGCCAGTATCCAATCTTCAGGTCGGTGATGAAGCATCCTGCCATGGAAAGGGCGGTGCATACCACACCACCCATGATGAGGGCGGCCACCATGCCACCTGGACCTTTCAAGCCAACAGCCACCATAACCACACTGGCAAGAATCAAGGTCATAAGGGTCATGCCCGACACTGGATTCGAACCCACGATGGCTATGGCGTTAGCGGCTACAGTGGTGAAGAGGAAAGCTATAACGGCCACAAGCAGAATGCCCACTATCGCCTGCACGAGATTGCCTTCGAACACCCCAAGCAGGAAGAAGACGAACGTGGCGACAATGGCTATGACGGTGCCGATGATGATGAATTTCATGCTGAGGTCTCTATTGGTACGGCTTTCCACTGTCTTTTCCACTCCTTTGTTCTTCATCTCACTGGCGGCCAGTCCGACAGCGCTTTTGATGATGCCCCATGAACGGATGATGCCGATGATTCCCGCCATGGCGATACCGCCGATGCCGATGCTCTTGCCGTAGGAAGTGAATATCATTTCGGGAGTCATGTCACCCACAGCAGTCGTGATGGCTGGGTTCCATTGGTTGAGCACTGTGTCGGGGAAGATAAGTGCCATGCCGGGAACAAGAATCCACCAGACGAAAAGTGAGCCAAGGCAGATGATGACAGCGTACTTCAGACCTATGATATAACCAAGTCCAAGTACTGCCGCTCCGGTGTTGACCTTGAACACCAGTTTGGCTTTGTCTGCCAGTTGTTCACCCCATCCTACCACGCGAGTGGTGAAATTCTCATTCCACCAGCCGAAAGTGGCGACGATAAAGTCGTACAGACCGCCCACCACACCGGCAATGAGCAAAGGTTTGGCTTGGCTTCCGCCTTTCTCGCCGCTCACAAGAACCTGTGTGGTGGCTGTGGCTTCGGGGAAAGGATATTTGCCGTGCATCTCCTTCACGAAATACTTGCGGAAAGGAATGAGGAAGAGGATGCCGATGATGCCGCCGAGAAGTGAACTGATGAACACTTTCATGAAGGAAGCGGTCATTTCCGGGTATTTTGCCTGGAGGATGTAGATAGCTGGCAGCGTGAAGATGGCTCCTGCCACCACTGCTCCCGAACAGGCTCCGATGCTCTGGATGATGACATTTTCACCCAGGGCTTTGTTGCGCTTGGCGGCAGTGGAAACACCCACGGCAATGATGGCGATAGGTATGGCGGCCTCGAACACTTGGCCTACCTTCAGACCTAAATAAGCGGCAGCTGCCGAGAAGACAATAGCCATGATGATACCCCATGTCACCGACCAGCCGTTCACTTCGGGGTAGGTCTGCCCTGCTTTCATGATTGGTGCGTATTCCTCGCCCTCCTTCAACTCGCGGAAGGCGTTTTCAGGAAGTTGCATTTCTTTGAATTCTTCGTTTTCCATTATTGTTGATTGTTGTTGGTTTCTCTTGAATGCAGGGGGCATCAGGTCTGGGCATTATGCCTTGATATACACCTCCAGCATCTTGCAGTTGTCCACAGGCTCTATTACCACCCCCTGTGCCGTGGCGGGAATCAGTATAGTGGTGCCTTGTCTGATGTTTCTCTGTTGCTGCCCTTCTGCGCCCTGCTCCGTAATCGTCGCGCCTCCGTTCATGCACATCAGTACGACAAAAGAGTCCAGACCTCTGTAATCAGCGTTGAAAGTCTTCGTGGGCTCAATCAGGTTGGTCGTGAAGAGCGGACAGTCCACAAGTGTCACACGCTTGTCAAACTCTCCCTTGTAATGCGTCTGATAGTCCTCCTGCACGCTGTAGTCTATCACGTCCTTCGCCAACTGGGTATGCAATTCTCGCTCATGCCCCTCGGCATCCTTGCGACCGTAGTCGTAGATGCGGTAGGTGATGTCGCTTGTCTCCTGGATTTCGGCGACGAACACTCCTGCCCCTATACTGTGGACACGTCCGGGAGGAAGGAAAAAGACATCGCCTTGCTTCACTTTTTCTTCGTTCAGCACCTTGGTGATGGAGTGGTCCTCCACCATACGGTTGTAGTCTTCTTTGCGCACAGGTTGATTGAACCCAACCTTGATGTGGCTACCCTCATCAGCGCTGACGACATACCACATCTCACTTTTTCCGCGTGTGCCATGCCTGAGCATCGCTGTAGCGTCGTCGGGATGGACCTGGATGGAAAGGTCGTCACGTGCATCAATAAACTTAATCAAGAGTGGAAATGTGTCGCCGAATTTGGCATACACCTTTTTGCCCACAAGCTTTTCTTTCTGTTCGTCCAGCAATTCCAGTATGGTCTTGCCTTGGTCTGCACCGTCGGTCACTACCGACAAGTGGTCTTTGACGGCTGAGATTTCCCAGCTCTCGCCAATGGAGTGCTTCTCTGTTTCTACATTCTTAAATGAGGCGATTGCCTCACCACCCCAGATGGTTTGCTTTAACAGCGGTTTGAATACGTACATCTTATCTTGTTTTGTATTTCTCTCCAAACTACAGGACAGGCTGATAAACACCTGTACTGCTTCTTGGCGCTTTTGTTTAGTTCGTTTTCAATTGCGCTGCAAAATTAGCGAAAACTTTCCTCTTTCACTGACTTTTTCTTTACCTCTTTACACTTTGCCCCCATAGCAGTGAGGGGTGGGGTATAGCATGTCATTTTGTGATTCCCTTTTCCAGGTATTCAGCGAGGTTTGTGCGCATCACTCCTGCCACATGGTCAGCTGCCACCTTCTGCATGTCGTGCTTCACCATGATGCTCACCAGTTGCTCGAAACTGGTGGATTGCGGGTCCCATCCCAGCTCTCTCTTCGCTTTCGACGGGTCGCCAAGCAGGTTGACAACGTCTGTAGGACGGTAGAAGTCCTCGCTCACCTCCACCAGCGTCTTGCCCACCAAGTTGGCTGGTCCGGCCACGCACACACCCTTCTCGTCGATGCCCTCGCCCCTGAATTCCAGTTCCATACCAGCGGTCTTGAAGGCCAGGTAGGCGAACTCGCGCACCGAGTGCTGCACTCCGGTGGCAATGACGAAGTCGTCGGGCTGCTCCTGCTGCAGGATGAGCCACATGCACTCCACGTAGTCCTTGGCATAGCCCCAGTCGCGAAGCGATGAAAGGTTGCCGAGGAAGAGTTTCTCCTGCTTGCCCTGTGCGATTCGTGCTGCGGCCAGTGTGATTTTACGGGTCACGAAGGTCTCGCCCCTTCGTTCCGACTCGTGGTTGAAGAGAATCCCAGAACAGCAGTACATGCCGTAAGCCTCACGGTACTCCTTGACAATCCAATAGCCGTACAACTTCGCCACAGCGTATGGCGAATAGGGGTGGAAGGGAGTCAACTCGTTCTGTGGCACCTCCTCAACCTTGCCGTAGAGTTCGGATGTAGAGGCCTGGTAGATGCGGCAATGGTGTTCAAGGTGGTTGGTGCGCACAGCCTCGAGGATGCGCAGCACGCCCACTGCGTCTACGTCGGCTGTGAACTCCGGTGCGTCGAAGCTCACCTGCACATGGCTCTGGGCCGCCAGATTGTAGATTTCGGTGGGTTGCACCTTCCCCACCAGTTTTACCAGCGACATGGAGTCGCCCATGTCGGCATAGTGGATATGGAAGTCGGGCTTCCCCTCAAGATGGGCGATACGTTCCCTGTAATCGACCGACGAGCGCCGGATGACACCGTGCACCTCGTATCCCTTGCCCAGCAGGAACTCGCTCAGGTAGCTTCCGTCCTGCCCTGTCACTCCTGTGATGAGTGCTATCTTTTTCTTTTCCATTATCTTGATTGATTGTTCAAAATGCGAATAAATAAGCGTGAGCATTTTAGGCTAAGCCAATAGTCAATGGTCAATGTTCTAAACTGTTCTTATACCATTCGAATAGTCTGTCCACGCCCTCCTCGATTTCCACCTTGTGCGTCCATCCCAGCGAGTGCAGTTTGCTCACGTCGATGAGTTTGCGCATGGTGCCGTCGGGCTTCGACGCGTCGAACACCACCTCGCCCTCAAAACCGACAGCCTCCACCACCAGTTCCGACAGCCTGCGGATGGTCAGTTCCTTGCCCGTGCCCACATTGATGTGGCAGTTGCGGATTTCTCCCAACTCAGGAATCGCCCCGCCACGTCCTGCGGAGTGGTTGCGGTCAACGGCACCGTCCGTGGACGCACCGTAATGCACGCTGCTGTACTTCTCGATGCCGATGATGTCACTGAAATCAACGTTCAGCAACACGTGGACAGAAGCGTCGGCCATGTCCTCGCTCCACAGGAACTCCCGCAGAGGAGTGCCTGTTCCCCAGAGTGTCACTTTGTTGTTCTCGATGCCGTATCTTGCCAGCACCCCCAGAATGTCCTCCTCGCTGGCCAGGCCGTCCACACCTTCCACAGGCCGGGCGCTTAGGTCTGTTCTAATCTTGTCCCACTCACCGTCGTGGATGAGTTTGGCCAGATACACCTTGCGCATCATCGCCGGCATCACGTGCGAGTTCTCCAGGTGGAAGTTGTCGTTCGGCCCATAGAGGTTGGTCGGCATCACGGCGATGTAGTTGGTGCCGTACTGAAGGTTGTAGCTCTCGCACATCTTCAGTCCCGCAATCTTCGCGATGGCGTACTCTTCATTGGTGTACTCCAGTGGAGAGCTGAGCAGGCAGTCCTCACGCATCGGCTGAGGCGCGTTCTTGGGGTAGATGCAGGTGGAACCGAGGAACAGCAGTTTCTTCACCCCGTGGGCGAACGCCTCCGAGATGATGTTGCACTGTATTTTCATGTTCATCATGATGAAGTCAGCCCTGTAGAGCGAGTTGGCCATGATGCCGCCCACAAAGGCGGCCGCCAGCACCACTGCGTCCGGTTGTTCCTCGTCGAAGAAATGCCTCACCGCCAGTTGGTCAGTGAGGTCCAATTCCCTGTGTGAGCGTCCCACGAGGTTGCTGTAGCCACGTTGCAGAAGGTTGTTCCAGATAGCAGAACCAACAAGCCCCCGATGCCCAGCTACATATATCTTAGATGATTTGTCAAGCATTTCTATTTATCGGTTTCGCGACAATTTGTCAGCAAAGTTACGATTAAGTGAGCAAAAAGCCAAATTTTGGAGCATCGAAAGCAGGGCATACGTTGAAAAACAGCGACGGCTGCAATTCCATGAAAATCGATGAAATTGCAGCCGTCAGCTTTAAGCCAGTCTCGCTGTTGGGGAACTTGTTTTAGTCGCCCTGTCTGTTCTGTCCGCTCAGTTTATCTGTTCTTGTACATGTCGTCGTAATACCTCTGGTAGTCCCCGCTGGTCACGTTGTCCATCCACTCTTGGTTGTTGAGGTACCATTGTACGGTCTTCTCGATGCCCTCCTCGAACTGTAGGCTGGGCTGCCATCCGAGCTCCCGTTTGAGTTTGGTGGAGTCGATGGCGTATCGCATGTCGTGTCCGGCGCGGTCGGTGACGTAGGTGACGAGGTCGAGGTCAGCGTCCTCCGGTCTTCCGAGCAGGCGGTCGACGGTCCTTATGAGGACGTGTATGATGTCGATGTTCTTCCACTCGTTGAATCCTCCGATGTTGTAGGTCTCGGCAATGAGTCCTTTGTGGAAGATGGTGTCGATGGCGCGCGCGTGGTCCTCCACGTAGAGCCAGTCACGCACGTTCTCCCCCTTTCCGTAGACGGGCAGCGGGCGGCGGTGCCGTATGTTGTTGATGAAGAGCGGTATGAGTTTCTCGGGGAACTGGTATGGTCCGTAGTTGTTGGAGCAGTT
>Ga0310697_10004664_pt1 | contig 13456 bp, 7 predicted proteins | sample 172DNAGHGlowgp2_FD_203883 | JGI IMG/M metagenome (GOLD analysis project Ga0310697, IMG submission 203883) | Sheep rumen microbial communities from Palmerston North, Manawatu-Wanganui, New Zealand - 1728 DNA GHGlow gp2 (v2) (version 2) | ecosystem: Host-associated > Mammals > Digestive system >...
CTGCTGCTGATGACCGAGAAGGAGAGCCGTCGCGGCGAGGTCAGCCCTTGCATCCGTTGTGCCAAGTGTGTCAGCGCCTGCCCGATGGGTCTGGAGCCTTACCTCCTCGCTTCCTACACCCGTCTGAAGAACTGGGACGGCTGCGAGAAGAACGACGTCACCTCCTGCATCGAATGTGGCTCCTGCGCCTTCACCTGCCCCTCCAACCGTCCGCTCCTCGACAACATCCGCGTTGCCAAGCAGACCGTCATGGGCATCATCAAGGCAAGGCACATGGAATCAATAACAAAGAAATAAAAGAGAATAAGAGAAAAGAGAAAAATGAAACCAGTTATATCTTTATCCCCCCACGTCCACGGCGGCGACTCGGTGCAGAAGAATATGTACGGCGTGTGCATCGCGCTGATTCCTGCACTCGTGGCCTCGCTCTATTTCTTCGGACTGGGGGCTGCCATCGTCCTGGCGACGTCTGTGGCAGCCTGCGTGTGCTTCGAGTGGGCCATCACACGCTTCATCCTTGGTCGCAAGCAGCTGACCATCTGCGACGGCTCCGCCATCCTGACAGGTCTGTTGCTGGGCTTCAACCTGCCCTCCAACCTTCCCATCTGGATTATCCTTATCGGTGCGCTCGTGGCCATCGGCGTCGGCAAGATGACGTTTGGCGGTCTTGGCACCAATCCTTTCAACCCCGCCCTTGTGGGTCGTGTGTTCTTGTTGATTTCCTTCCCCGTGCAGATGACCACCTGGCCAGTCAGTGGTCAGATGGGCTATGTGGATGTGGTGACTGATGCCACGCCCCTCTTCCTCATGAAGGAAGCCATCAAGAGCGGCGATGCCAGCATCCTCAGCCAGCTGCCCTCGTCCCTCGACATGCTTATCGGCCAGACGGGCGGTTCTCTCGGTGAGGTCAGCGCCTTGTGCCTGCTTATCGGCTGCATCTTCATGCTCTGCCGCAGGATTATCACCTGGCATATCCCCGTCTCGATTCTCGCTACCGTGTGGTTGCTCGCTGGCCTCTTCCATCTCATCGATCCCAGCTATGCTGATCCTACACAGGTTATCCTCTCTGGCGGTCTGATGCTTGGTGCCTGCTTCATGGCTACGGACTATGTCACCTCGCCCATGACCGCTAAGGGCCAGCTCATCTATGGCGTTGCCATCGGTGTGCTGACGGTGCTCATCCGCGACTTCGGCAGCTATCCCGAGGGCATGAGCTTCGCCATCCTCATCATGAACGGCTTCACACCCTTAATTAATACATATATTAAGCCCAAGCGGTTTGGAGAAGTGAAGAAATAAGGCCCCCCTCCTCACTCCCCTTAGAGGGGGAAGGTGGTTACCTTTCAAGAAATGATTCATTTTTCATAACAATAAAAAGTAATGACCCTAATAACCTCTGCCGCTCAAAAGCATTCAACTCTCCCCCTTGAGGGGGAGCGGGGAGGGGGTCCGCTATTATGAAAAAACTACCATCAACATTACCTAATATGCTCTGTGTGCTGACCCTTATCTCGGTCATCGCCGCAGGTGCTCTGGCCTACGTGAATGAAGTAACGGCAGGCCCCATTGAAGAGAACAAGGCCCGTGTGCTGGCCGAGGGTATCAACTCGGTGCTGGGCGTTTCCGATGCCAAGGTGGAGTCAACCACCGAGGCCGAGGACGCCAACGGCAACCCCGTCATTCTCTACACCACCGATAAAGGCGTGGCTGTGCAGGCCATCGACCCCAACGGCTTCGGCGGCAAACTGAAAGTCCTTGTCGGCTTCGACGAGGTTGGAGCCATCAAGGGCTACACCGTCCTCGAACATGCTGAGACCCCGGGCCTCGGCGCCAAGGCCGGCTTCTGGTTCCAGAAAGGTGAGAAGGGCGACATCATCGGCAAGAACCCTGGTGAGAAGGAGCTGACCGTCAGCAAGGACGGCGGCGACGTGGATGCCATCACCGCTTCCACCATCACCTCCCGTGCCTTCCTCCGTGCCGTCAACGTAGCCTTCCACGCCTATGCTGCCGGCGCTGCCAATGCCGATGGCCAGACGGGTGCTTCACCACAACAACAACCTAAGAATTAAAAATGAAAAGTGAAAAATGAAAAATAAAAATATCTCTTGCAACTCGTAACCAGCTCAAAGGTAATCCTTATTTTTCACTTTTCACTCCTTCACATTTCACTTATAAGATATGAAATATTTTTCTATTCTTTGGAACGGCATCCTCAAGGAGAACCCCACCTTCGTACTTCTCCTTGGTATGTGCCCCACGCTGGGAACCACTTCCAGCGCCATCAACGGTATGTCGATGGGTCTGGCCACGATGGCTGTGCTCATCTTCTCCAACCTGATTATCTCCTGCATCAAGAGCCTCATTCCCGACATGGTGCGCATCCCCTCGTACATTGTGGTGATTGCCTCGTTGGTGACAGCGCTGCAGATGATTATGCAGGCCTTCACCCCCGAGGTCTATAAGACCCTCGGCCTCTTCATCCCCCTCATCGTGGTGAACTGCATCATCCTCGGTCGTGCAGAAGCTTTCGCTGCTAAGCACGGACCCATCGAGAGCCTCTGCGACGGCATCGGCATCGGCCTTGGCTTCACCATCGCCCTGACGCTCCTCGGCGGCATCCGCGAGCTCCTCGGCACTGGTAAGCTTTTCGACACCGTCATCTACTCGGAGAACTACGGCATGCTCCTCTTCGTCCTCGCCCCCGGTGCCTTCATCGCCCTCGGCTATCTGATTGCCATCGTCAAGAAGACGGCGAAGATATAAGAGCTCGCTTACGCGAAGTTTAAAGTTTAAGGTTTAAGGTTTAATGTAAATACCTTTAGACTTTAGAAAACTTAAACGGCAAACATCGCAATCGCAGAGCAAACCTCATTAAACATTAAACGTTAAACCTTAAACTACGGGCTTTGCCCGTGAAAAAGAATGGCATACCTATTAATCTTTTTCTCAGCCATCTTCGTCAACAACATCGTCTTCTCGCAGTTCCTCGGAATCTGCCCGTTCCTCGGTGTGTCGAAGAAAGTGGACACCGCCCTCGGCATGTCCGCCGCCGTCGCCTTCGTGCTGACCATCGCCACGATCGTCACCTATCTGATTCAAGGCCTCCTGGTGAGCTATCATCTCGAATACCTGCAGACCATCGCCTTCATCCTCGTCATCGCCGCCCTCGTGCAGATGGTGGAGATCATCCTGAAGAAAGTGTCGCCTGCCCTCTACCAGGCCCTCGGCGTGTTCCTGCCCCTCATCACCACGAACTGCGCCATCCTCGGTGTAGCTATCCTCGTGGCACAGAACACCTACAATGCTCAGGGCCTTGAGCCCAACCTGCTGACAGGCGTTGTCTTCGCCGTCTCTACAGCCCTTGGCTTCGGCCTCGCCCTCACCATCTTCGCTGCCATCCGCGAGCAGCTGGCCATGATGGACGTCCCCAAAGGCATGCAGGGCATGCCCATCGCCCTCGTCGTGGCCGGTCTCCTCGCCATGGCCTTCATGGGTTTCGGCGGCATCGACAACGGCCTCGCCAAGGTCTTCGGCCTATAATAGGTTGATGAAAGACTTGAAAGAGAATAAGGAATATATTGTTCGTTTGCGACAAGCCGTCGAGGAGATGGCTTGTCGCAAAATGCTTACCCCCAAGGATTTCGACTACCTGTCGGAACTGATAAGGGAACGTCAGGGTGATCGTGTGAGCGCGAGCACCCTTAAGCGTATATGGGGCTATGTCCACAGTCCCGGTATGCCCCGTCGCAACACCTTAGACGTACTGGCGCAATTCGTGGGAAGTAAGGACTGGGATGCTTTCTGCTCAGGCGATGCTGCGTCCGTCGAGGAGCCATCCTCAGATGAGCGCGTGCCGGGCGCTTCCGATGCCGTCAAGCCTTTCCGGCGAAAAACACTCTACACCTTCATCCTCCTCGCCGTCCTCACAGCCGTGGCGCTTGCGCTGACACCCCTGTTCAAGCCACAGCGCCAGTCCACCTCTGCTATTGTTTTTCAATCAGGTCAATTGTTCTCAACACCAGACGAATATCTCAGTCTCTTTGGCATCTTCGACTGTGGCGATAGGCCTTGGAGTCAACCACTGCCGCATCATCAGGGTATCATTGTCTGGGGCCCGGAGTACCAGCATCCCGACTGGCATAATGAAGGCTGTGCCGACAGCCTTATGCCTACCATCACAGAATATTGGCAGCCTGCCGATACCGCGGGCCTTTCTCCTGCCGTCATAGCGATGCGCAATGCCGACAATTACCTTCGAGCCACTTCCTTTGGCGAGTTGCGCATCACGTTTATGAAAGGTCTGTCATCTGATAGCTCCTACATTTTCCTCGGTATCTATCGCCTTGATACAGCAGCTTCCGACTCCACGCGCCTTGTCTGGCGGCGCGTAGCTATGGAATGTGACCTTTTCAACCTCGACGATCTGGAACAACTGCGTCGCTGAACGCTATCAGCAACCTCAAATAAATTCGCGCCTGAGAATCATCAAAATTCACAGACGCGGATTTATTTGATGGCTTTTGACTTATTCCCTATAGTCGCAGGCCTGCCACATTATAGCGTTTGCCGTTTTTCACGATGACGATGCGGCCGTTCACCATGTACTTGCCATTCCGAAGTTCCTCGGCTTTGTTGAAGGTCTTGAGGGGGGTGATTCCCGTGACATCTTCTTGGCCGAGATAAGTGAGTCGGAAGTTGTCGAAGCATACCCATTGCTGTGTCGCCGCACCACTCACGCCTAACGTGAGGCTTTCTTCCGGATTCACAAAGAAGCGGACAGGTTTGATTGTATAGACGCCCTCACTGAAGGCTACTGAGGCATCGTTCATATCGTTTTGATGATTGTCGTTGGCATCAGGTAGCACGCCCATCTCGTCAATCGTCTGCACCTGTGTGCCGAGGAAGAAGAAGGGAGCGTCCTCCGTCAATCCTTCATCCTGACGATAGAAGCCCTGTGCCGTCAGCTCGTATGTGCCGGCAGGAATATTACTCAGTGTCTGGCTGATGGTGAATGTTGAGTGGAATGATTCAGCGCAGTTGTTCACATTGTTACCGCCGTTGAGGTCCTTGTTGGTGCAGTCCTCACTCACCTGCCATGCGCTCACACGCTGGTCGTTGCGGTTAAAGTTCGGGTTGCCGAGCATCCATGTAACATCCACAGGGTAACTCTCTGTAGCTCCCGACAGACTGGCCATGCGCGCTTTAATCACCGCCTCCGCACGAACAAACCTCCACTCCATAGGTGTGTCGCTCATCACGAGATTGTCATCCGCATCTACACCGATATATTGTGTGCCGTTGCTGATGCTGTAGCCCATCTCGTTTATTGACTCCACCGTCCATCCGTAAGCACTGGAATCCATGTAGAGGTTAGAGCCAAGGTAGTGGTTGTCTCCACCATTGTTCACGCGGGAGTCCAGCGTCACTTTGCCCTCGCCATTAACAGCTGCGATCAAGTCGAGGCCCGTTTCATTTACAATGCCACGAGTGCCCCAGTCATGTCCGGCTGCCATATACTTGCCATCTGCGCTCCTCACATAGTAGGTGCCATCAAACGTAACATGGTTGACTGCATTGAAGTCGTCCACAGCTGAGCGCAAGGCATCAATGGCTGCCTCAAACTCCGCAATGTTCAGCCTGTTGTTCTCCAGTGCTGTTTGGGCGGTGGAGATGGCCTCCGTCAATTCTGCTTTGCCATTCAATTTATATGGATTCTCGCTGAGAGCCTGAGCCTCTGCGATGAGAGCCGACATCGTGACCTTGTCCTGGGCGTAGAGCGTTTTGGCTGTGGTGAACCACGTGAGCTGGTAGATCTGCATCGTATGCCAGTTGGTGCTCTTGTCCTTACCCTCAGCCTTTGCCATACCAAGACGGATGGTGCCGTCGGTCACCTCCACATCCATCTCACGGAACTCATTCTCCGTGGTGCTTGTGGCTATGTGGGCAGCGATGAAGGCTTGATGGTCGTTGGCAAACACATAGGCCACATCCTCAGCACCGTCTGCCATGGTGCATTCAAAGCCGTCGCGGCCAGAGGTAGAGAAAGCGTTGGCATAGAAGCCTACTCTATAAGAACCGTTTGTCAGACCCGTGATGTCCTGATAGATGATGGTGCCAGTGCGGTCACCGTTGCCCTCAAACACTTCTGCCAGTTGCACCCCGGTGCGTCCATCGTAAGTGTCGATGGCTGGGGCATACTGTGTGGCACATACATTTGCAGCCGAGCCGTCAAACTTCTTCCATCCGTTGGTTGCCACCTTGGCTGTCTCGTCGCTCTCCACGTCGGCATTGTTCTGTTTGAATTGATTGATGGCAGCCTGTAATGTTGACTTGTCTTCATTGGTGGCTTCTGTCACAGCATAGGCCTCCGTAAGCGCATCCCGCAGCAAGCCCACGGCCACTGCATCATCATCGGAAGCCAGAGACTCAGCCTCGCTCTTCATGATCTCCCAGGCTTCATTCACAGGCCCCGTACTCTCCGTGCCCAAATATGTGAGGCGGAAATTATCAAAAATAACCCATTGAGATTTGGCCGTCCCCCTCACGCCCAATGTAAGGCTTTCACCCTCGCCGACGGAGACATGTATGGGCTCAATTCTATAACCGCCCTCGCTGAAGGCCACTGAGGCATCACTCATGTCGTTCTTGCCATTGTCGTTGGTATCAGGCAGCACACCCATCTCAGCAAGTGACTTCGTCTGCGCACCGAGGAAAAAGACAGGGATATCTTCCGTCAATCCTTCATCCTGACGATAGAAGCCTTGAGCCGTCAGTTCGTATGTGCCGGCTGGAATATTACTCAGTGTCTGGCTGATGGTGAATGTTGAGTGCCATGACTCGGCGCAGTTGTTCACATTGTTGCCGCCGTTGAGATCCTTATTCGTGCAGTCCTCGCTCACCTGCCATGCGCTCACACGCTGGTCGTTGCGGTTGAAGCCTGGATTGCCGAGCATCCAGGTTATATCAACAGGGCAATCCTCTGAAGCACCGGACAGACGGGCCATGCGCTCCGCAATCACCATCTCAGCAGGCACGAACTTCCACGCCACGGGCGTGTCGCTCAGCACGAGATTGTCATCCGCGTCCACACCTATATACTGTGTGCCGTTGCTGATGTTGTAGTCCGTTTCGTTCATCTTCGTCACAGACCAGCCGCAATCCATGGCATCCATATATAGATCAGAGCCAAGGAAATGCTTGAAAGTGCCGTTGCTCACGCGAGTATCCAGTGTCACCCTGCCCAGGCTATTGGTTGTAACAATCATATCAAGGCCCGTCTCATTCACGATGCCGCGAGTGCCCCAGTCATGCCCGGCTGCCATATACTTACCGTCTGCACTCTGCACATAGTACGTGCCATTGAGTTTAGCAGAGTTGGCTGCTTTGAAATTGTTCACCGCCGTGCGCAAGGCTTCAATGGCAGCCTCCACTTCTGGAATATTCACCTTATTGCTCTCCAACACTTCGCGTGCTGTCTGCAAAGCCTGACGGAATTCCTCCTTACCGTTCGTCTTGTACTCATCGTTGTACAGGACGTCGGCATCATTCAGCAGCGCCTGCAGTTCTGCCTTGACTTGAGCGTACCGATTCTTTGCTGTCTGGCCATTATCCAACTCGGCATTGTTCAGTATGAACAAGTTGATGGCGTCCTGCAACACAGCCCGATCCTCATCGGTAGGAATCGTCACGGCCTTGGCCGTCGCAAGAGCATCCCGCAGCAACCCCACAGCCACTGCATCGTCATCAGCAGCTAGCGTTTCAGCCTCCGACTTCAGTGCCACCCAGTCATCGTCTGCTCCATTGACCGTCTTGAATGTTGCGACTGCATTCTTCAGGGCTTCGATAGCCGCCTCCACTTCCGGAATAGTCACCTTATTACTCTCCAACACTTCGCGTGCTGTCTGCAGTGCTTGACGGAAATCCTCTTTACCGCTCGTCTTGTACTCATCGTTGTACAGGGCATCGGCATCATTCAGCAGCGCCTGCAGTTCTGCCTTGACTTGAGCGTACCGAACCTTTGCTGTCTGGCCATTATCCAAGTCAGCATTGTTCAGATAGAACCTATCCACAGCCGCCTTCAGCGCTGTCTTGTCCTCATCAGTAACTTCTGTCACAGCCTTGGCCGCCGCAAGAGCATCCCGCAGCAAGCCCACGGCCACAGCCTCGTCATCAGCAGCTAGCGTTTCAGCCTCCGACTTCATTGATTCCCATGCTCCATTCGTCATCTTAGAAGACATATACATAAGGCGGAAGTTATCAAAGGCAACCCATTGATATTTGGCAGTCCCCTTCACACCTAATTGAACACTTTCACTTTCACCGACGAAGATATAGATAGGCTCACTGGAATAATCGCCCTCACTGAAAGCTACAGAGGCATCGCTCATATCGTTCTTGCCATTGTCGTTGGTATCAGGCAGCACACCCATTTCGCCAAGGGTCTTCGTCTGCTTGCCAAGGAAGAACACGGGATCATCCTCCGTCAATCCAGCATCCTGGCGATAGAAACCCTGTGCCGTCAGCTCGTAGGTGCCAGCAGGAATATCGCTCAACGTCTGGCTGATGGTGAATGTTGAATGATATGATTCTGCGCAGTTGTTCACATTGTTTCCGCCGTTGAGGTTCTTGTTTTTGCAATCCCAGCTCACCTGCCATGCGCTTACACGCTGGTCGTTGCGGTTGAACCCCGGATTACCGAGCAGCCACGTAACATCCACAGGGCTATCCTCTGTTGCCGTGGAAAGCATGGCCATACGCTCATTTCTCAAGGCCTCCGGCAACACAAACTGCCAGTTGGCAGGTCTGTCGCTCATCACCAGGTTATCTTCGGCATCCACGCTGATGTATTGTGTGCCGTTGCCGATGCGGTAGGTGTCAGCACCCGTCTTCTCCACCACCCAGGCATAGGAGGGGGCATCCATGTAGAGATCTGAACCGAGATAGTGATTGTCCCAGCCATTCGACACTCCTGTGTCAAAGGAAACCTTTCCATCATCGCTGATAACGGTTATGAAATCGAGACCCGTCTCGTTCACAATGCCTCTGGTGCCCCAGTCATGTCCGGCTGCCATATACTTGCCACTCTTGCTCTTCAAGTAATACGAGACACTGACGATATTTCCAAATGCTCTCCACCCGCTATCTTCTGCACGATACGCGCTTAGAACAGTACTGGGTACGTGGAGAGTAGCAGAACTCAACGTGACGCCTTCGAACCCGCTATAAGACAGCATCTCATTTGCGAGAATCGTCAGTGAACGAAGATTCGTGGCACCACGGAATGCATACCATCCTATGGACTGCACACCCTTACCGAGAATATAATCTCTTACCTGTAAACCGAACTTTCCGACAATATTATTAGAAGATTCATAATCATAATACGCTGATACGATAGCATCAGCATTTAAGGTCACCAAAGTAAGATTGGAACAGTTTTCGAATGCGCCGGCTCCTATACTCGTCACGCTCTCGGGGATTGTTACCGAAGTGAGCCCGGTACAACCATCGAAAGCATAGTCTCCTATACTCGTCACGCTCTCGGGGATTGTTACCGAAGTGAGCCCGGTACAGCCGCCAAAAGCAAAGCTTCCTATTCCCGTCACGCTCTCGGGGATTGTCACCGAAGTAAGCCCAGTACAGCCATAGAAAGTTGCGGTTCTTATAGACGTCACGCTCTCGGGGATTGTCATCGAAGTGAGCCCAGTACAGCCTTCGAAAGCGCCGGCTCCTATACTCGTCACGCTCTCGGGGATTGTCATCGAAGTAAGTCCAGTACAGTTTAAGAAAGCATATTCTCCTATACCTATACTGTACTGTACACTCTCTGTACTCCACTTTACACTCTCAGGGAGGGTCACCGAAGTGAGCCCTGTACAGCCTTCGAAAGCATAGTCTCCGATAAACGTCGCACTCTCGGGAATTGTCACCGAAGTGAGTTCGCTGCAACCCTTAAAAGCATTTCGTGCAATACCCGCCACATTATAAGTAACACCGCCGTAAGTGACCGCCTCAGGAATGATCACCTCACCGGAATATGCGGAATATGCCACTTCTGCATTTCCGGTATCACGTATAATTTCGTCCTTTCCATCGATTACAATATGACCTATCGGATATGTAACAATATAGGTAATACCATCTACGCCAAAATAATCACCTTTGTTGAGAATAGTTATACTATGGCCTTTAGCCGTCAACGAAGAAAGTGGTATCAGCGTAATAACTAGGAAGAAGATGAATCTCCGAATGAATAATTTTTGAATCATAATATGTATGTTTTTTAGTCCAACTCTGTTCAGCGTTTTCGGTGTTCACCCTATTCACGCGTTGCAAATATAGAGGAAAAGGATGAATTGCGCAAAGTTTATTTTAGTTCAATTTGGTTCAAATAGCAATTTATATTGATACGAACCCGTTCAAGGGGCATAAATGAAGTACTCCATTTTTCAATAACCTCCTCCTCAGCAAATAGTCGTGCAATTAAAAGAGGGACGCGTCGCATCGGCCATCACGACGCGTCGTAACGCGCTTTGCGACGCGTCGTAATTATTTTAACGTGGCGGCGATGGCGTGGGCGACGGTGTGGGCGGTGGTCCAGGCGGCTTGGAAGTTGAAGCCGCCGGTGATACCGTCGATGTCAAGGAGTTCGCCGGCGAAATAGAGGTGGGGGCAGTGGCGGCTCTCAAGGGTGCTGGGGTTGACGGCGCTGAGGGCTACGCCGCCGCAGGTGACGAACTCGTCCTTGAAGGGGGCGCGCGAGGCGATGGTGTAGGCGTCGGCCGTGAGGAGGGCGACGAGGCGGTTCAGGGTTTTCTTGGAGAGGGCTTCGGCGGGTGAACTGGCGAGCGTACTACTGGCAGGGGCTGAGGTGCTGCTGGCTGTTGCCTTTGACAGCAGGTAGTGCCAGAGGCGCGAGGGGAGGCCGAAGGGACGGAGGGTGGCGAGCTGCTTGCGGGGATTGGCGGCGAGGAGGGCGGTGAGCTCGGCGCGCGCCTGCTCTTCGTTCAAGCCGGTCCAGTTGATGGCGAGGGGCGCGCGGTAGGCGTTGTCGGCCAGATGGCGGGCGGCATAGCTGGAGAGCTTGAGGATGGCGGGGCCGCTGACGCCCCAATGGGTGATGAGCAGGGGGCCTGTGGCGCGGAACTTGGTGTCGGGGATGGAGGCGATGGCGCTTTCGACGACGGTGCCCATGAGGGCGCGCAGCGCGGGATCCTCGATGCTGAAAGTGAAGAGGGAGGGTACGGGCGGCTCAATCTCGTGGCCGAGGTCAGCGAGCCAGCGGAGGCTGTCGAGGCGGGGCTGGCCGCCAGTGGTGAGGGCGACGAAGTCGAAGCCCTCGGGAGAGCCCTCGGGAGAACCCTCGGTTGAAACCGAGGGAGTGGTGGCTGAGGAGGGAGTGGTTACTAGGAGGGGAGATGCGGGGGTGACGGAAGTGATGGGGGTGGAGAGGCGGAGGTCGATGGAGAGACGGCGGGCGTGGCGGAGGAAGCAGTCGATGATGGCCTGCGAGTCCTGGGCAGCGGGGAAGACGCAGTGGTCGGGTTGCACGGTGAGGGGCACGCCATGGCGCTCGAACCACGCGTAGGCATCGCGCTCGGAGAAGCCCTTCATCAGGCGCTTCATCAGGCGATGGCCACGGGGATAGCACTCGGAGAGGTCGCGGATGTCGGCAAAGGTGTTGGTGCAGTTGCAACGGCCGCCTCCAGAGACCTTGACCTTGCGCAAAGGGTGCTGGCTGCGTTCGAAGATGGTGACATGCATCTGCGGACACAGCTCCTTGAGCGTGATGGCGAGGAAGAAACCGGCGGCGCCACCTCCGATGATGGCCGTCTTCATGAGGGGTTATTGGCGGGTGCGCTCCTTGAGGATGCCGTGGCGGTAGGCGTAGAGGAGGTGCTTGAGTTCCTGGATCTGCGAGAGGAGCTCGCGGCCTTTGTCGGTGTCGCGGACGCGCAGGCGGCGACCGCTGAGCTCTACGATCTGCTTGCTGGAGACGATGTCGGTGCCGCGACGGATGGCGTCGTCGGCGCTCTCGAAGGGTTCGTGCTGGATGAGCTCGAAGCCGCGGCTATGGAACACGAGGGTGTAGCCGGCGATGCCGGTGGTGTTGTGGTAGGCTTTGGAGAGGCCGCCGTCGATGACCATCAGACGGCCGTCGGCCTTGATGGGACTCTCGCCGCCTGCCACGCGCACGGGGACGTGGCCGTTGATGATATGGCGGTGCTTGCCCTCGACACCGAAGGCATCGAGAATGCGGTCGCAGACCTCGGCGTTGTCGCGAAGCTGGTAGTAGTAACCCTTTCGTTCTTCGTGAGTTGACTTATCGCAGAGGAAGTAACGCTCGAAGGTGGCCATGCGGTCTTTATCGAAGAGCGGGGAGTCCTGTCCGCACCAGAGATACCAGAAGTAATCCTTGGCGAAGCGCTTCTCCTCGCGGGGCGTGTCGGCGTTGAAGGCGGCGCGCATGGTCATGCCAATCTGATGCAGCAGCTCGCGGCCGCTGTAGCGCTGGCCGTTGAGATCCACTTCCTTGAGGGTGCCGTCGGCATTGAGGGGCACGCTGGCGTGGAAGAGCAGGTTGCCGTTGTAGATGGCGTACATGCAGCCGTGGGTGAAGAGGCATTTGACATGCTTCTGCAGCTTGTCGCTGACGCGGAAGGAGTGGTGCAGCTGGCGCACGAGTTCGGCCTCCTCGGGTGTGAGCTCGAAGGGGTGTGCCGGGTCGAGGGTGGGAAGGAAGGTGTCCTTCATCTCGTAGTCCTGCCCGTCGCGATGGAAGATGCCGCGTTCCTTGTCGATGCACTGCAGTACGAGGCGGTCCTGCATCTGCCATTCGGGACGGCGGAGAATCATCTGGGATTCGAGCTTGAACTGGATGATGGAGATGGCCTTGTGCATCTGTGCGATGAGACGGCGCGTCTTCTCGTTGTGCGTGGTGTCGTCCTTGTCCAAGCGCGGGCCGAAGAGGTCGCAGGGGTCGCTGGCGTAGGTCTCCATAGCGAAGGTGGCCAACGGCACGAGGTTGATGCCGTAGCCATCCTCGAGGGTCTGCATATTGCCATAGCGCAGCGACAGGCGCAGGACATTGGCGATGCAGCAGTCGTTGCCGGCGGCAGCGCCCATCCACAGCGCGTCGTGGTTGCCCCATTGGATGTCGAAGCTGTGGTGCTGGCACAGGCGGTCCATGATGATATGAGCGCCCGGGCCGCGGTCGAAGATATCACCAAGGATGTGCAGCTGATCAACGGCCAGCTGCTGGATGACGGTGGCGAGGGCGATGATGAAGGCGTCGGCACGACCGGTCTCGATGATGGTCTGAATGATGCGTGAGAAATAGGCCTGCTTGTCATCGTCGGAGGGCGACTCATGGAGCAGCTCCTCGATGATATAGGCGAACTCGGCGGGCAGTGCCTTGCGGACTTTGGAGCGCGTGTACTTCGAGGACACCGACTGG
>Ga0310697_10004665_pt1 | contig 13455 bp, 11 predicted proteins | sample 172DNAGHGlowgp2_FD_203883 | JGI IMG/M metagenome (GOLD analysis project Ga0310697, IMG submission 203883) | Sheep rumen microbial communities from Palmerston North, Manawatu-Wanganui, New Zealand - 1728 DNA GHGlow gp2 (v2) (version 2) | ecosystem: Host-associated > Mammals > Digestive system >...
TCAGGTACTAAATCTCATGTGCTAATCCGTTTTCTTTTTCCCTTTTGTTAAAATGTCCTATTTTCCCTATGCAAAATTTGGAAATTAGCACAGAATCTTGCTACCATCAGGACGCAAGAAATCTGTGGTGAAAGAGGTAAATTCGTTGTTATAAAAAAGGAAGAAATACGTTCCTTTGTAGGATAAGAAGTACTGTACACCCTTGCGTACCAAAGGAATGAATTATGCTTTACACTGGAGAACAGGCACATCAGGTCGTTGGAATAATACTTGAGAGTGTCACTACTGACAAGAACGGCAACTCCAGCTATCCGGCACATAAAGGCGACCAGGACTACTACAAAGAAGGTGGTAAGTGGGTCTTTGATAATTCCACTTGTGACTGCTGGGTAGAGGAGTTCAAGACAAGGAAAGAGGCAATTGGTTGGTTAAACAATTAAATTGCCTTTTTTGCGTTATAATAATATATTGATGAAAGCAATATGGGAATTACACCAAAGGAAGCATGTAAGAAACATCGGGGAGAAGCAATCTACAAGGTTTCAGTCCATGATGTTAAGGATAAGTCAAGTTTCTGCAATCAGTCAAAGCTCACGGATGATGTGTATCTTACGTTTGAAGAGGCTAAAGAAGCAGCGAGACGTGTGGCTTACAATATTGCATGGGGGCATCAACTCCACAAGCTTGATAACCCTGATTACGATACAGAATCCTTTGTCTATCTTGCTTGTGTAAGAGAAGGTAAGAAGGTGAACAAGCAAGGTGTCATCTATGGCTTTTCTAAAATCGTCTATGCCATATCTCATCAGACCAAAGAAGTTACCGACAGGTTTGAGTTTGACAAGCGATTCAAAGGGCTTCAGCCAGACGAATACACTGAGAAGCCTAATTTGACGAAGGATATGTTTTATCAATGGGGATGAGGAGGACGAAGATGAAGAATGAATGGCATTGGTGTTCCAGAGATTTAGAGCCTGATTATGTGAATTGTAGAGATTGTGCTTTAAGTTGCGATCCTGACACCTGTCAGCATTGTTACGCTATCCATGCTGATGCGGTAAGGCGGTGTGATGATAAACGTAGAGTTGAAGGATTGCCATTGATTGCAAATGATTTTGACTTAATGAAAGAAAACTTCAGAAAGAAAGAACTGTCAGCGAAACGGCAGGAATCTGAGGAATATGAAATAAGCCTCTCTGAGTGCACGAAACGTGAGGCCAATCGTCCACCTCAGTTAATAAAATGCGACATGACGCTTCAAATGGCTCTTAGTGGCATTGGAGTGTTCATTGTATTGGGTTTTCCAATGGCGTACATCGGTCAGTTGTTCCAGCTGTTCACTATGTTTATTTTTGACATGCTGGGGGTATTTATGTCAAGCGGTCCTCATCCTGAAGTGTGGTCAGAATCTTATAAGGACAGTTTCTTCTATGCCAACTTCTCCAGTCGTTATCTATATTGGACTTCACTAATGATTGCAACATGGAGCTGGATAAATTATGACCCAAGATATGAAGCTGGAGAAATTGAGCGTAATTTAAGAATTGGAGGTACAGGATTATTCTTGATAGTGGCATTGATGAACTTCAACTTGTTTGTCAGTTCAATTGTCGGTCCGCTATTTCTAATTGTTGGGCTATTCATCACCGCCAAGAGGAGGTGACATGGCATATTACGTTGGATGGGCAACTGAGAGCTTCGGCTTTTGGTTGCCCCTAATCCGTGAAATTCGTGAAATCCGTTGTTTTTTAAAGAAGAAGAACCTTCGTTTGTAAGATGAAAAGTGTGGAATCTCGCGAAAACCCCTGTTTTACTGCGGAAACGCGAAAATTCCACTTTTCCACTTTTCCGCATTTGCAACATTTCACCTTTCAATTCCCAACCTTCAATTTTCCGCTCGACCTCTGGTCGCTCGCAAGGCGAGAATCTTCAACTTTCCGCAAGGATCAGACTGCCGACGAGTATCAGGAGGAACAGCAGCTCGGCGCAGCGGTTCACGCACACCGCTATTTCCATGTCGGCCGTCGTGAGGGGGCGGTCGTGACGACCGATGTAGGGCTTGGGGAAGAGCACTCCGAAATAGTAGTGCGGACCGCCGAAGCGACAGTTGAGAATGCCTGCCAGCGCTGCTTCGGGATAGCCGCTGTTGGGCGAGGCGTGACAGCGGCCGTATTGGCGGACGAAGGAAAAGAGTGAAGAGTTGATAGTGAAGAGTGAAGAGTGAAGAGTGAAGAGTGAAGAGTGAAGAGTGAAGAGTGAAGAGTGATGAGTGATGAGCTGAAGACCATAAGCCGAAAGAATCATCAGCAGGGCGGTCAGTCGGGCAGGGAGGTAGTTGGCTGCATCGTCGATGTGGGCAGCCCAGCAGCCGAAGTCGCGGTAGCGCTCGGTGCGGTAGCCGATCATCGAGTCGAGCGTGTTCACCATCTTATACGCCAGCATGCCGGCGGGGCCTAAGAGCAGGAACCAGAACAGCGGGGCGATGACCCCGTCGCTGAGGTTCTCGGCCAGCGTCTCAAGGGCGGCCGTGCGCACCTCCTGTGCCGAGAGCTCTGAGGTGTCGCGACCCACGATGCGGGCCACCTGCCGTCTTCCCTCTTCAAGGGAACGGTCGAGGGCGAGAAAGACCATGCGCACCTCGCGGATGAGCGTGGTGCCGGCCAGACAGAAGAACACCGTCAGGGCGGTCAGCACGGCGTAGGCCACAGGCCAGGCCGACAGCCACCGGAAGAGCAGGTAGGACAGGCAGAAGACCCCCGCAATGAGTCCTGCCGCCCAGCAGCCACCCTTCAGCAGTCGCTGACGGCCCTTGTTCAGCCGCTTCTCGCCCCAGGCGATGACTTTTCCGAAAAGCACAATGGGGTGGGGCAGACGCGACGGGTCGCCGAGGTGGAAGTCGAGCAGCCATCCTGTGAGCAGGGCTGCTATGACGAGGAGCGGAGAGACGAAGAGGAGTTCTATCATAAGAAGAAGTTGTTGATGGCCTTGACGAGGGCGTCGTTTTCCTGGGGTGACTGTGCGGCGACGCGGAAATGGCGGGCGGTCAGTCCGCGGAAGTTTGCAGCGTCGCGGATGAGCATGCCGTGTTCGCTGGCCAGCCATGCTTTCAGTTCCGCCGCCGTATGGCTGTGCATCTCGCATAGCATGAAGTGCGTGTGTGTCTCGCTGACGGTGAGCGCACCGGTGGCGATGAGTGAGCGGCGCAGGCGCTGTGCTTCGGCCAGGTCGGGGCGGGCGGGCTGTCCGTGCTCCATCAGATACCGGCCAGCCTCTATCGCCAGGGCATTGACCGACCAGGGGCGCAGGTAGCGGCGTATCTGTGCTGTCAGTCGGGGCGAGGCCGTGATGTAGCCGATGCGCAAACCGGGTATGCCGTAAGCCTTGGTGAGCGAGTGCAGCTGTAGCACGTTGCCCATGTCGACGGCCTCTTGGGGTGAGAGCATCGGCGCTGCGGTATAATCCTCATACGACTGGTCGATGACGAGCAGGTCGTGCTGTCCGGCCAGCCTGCGCAGGTCGTCGGGGGTTGCCGCACAGCCCGTAGGGTTGTTGGGGTTGCAGAGCCAGAACGAGGTGAGGGGGTGCTGAGGGGGAAACATGCGGCAGGCATCCTCGTACTCGCTGAACGTAGGGGTGGGGATGGTGTGCCGGTAGGGGAAAGCCTGTGCCACGAGGTAGATAGCCTCCGTGGCGCCGCTGGTCACGACGACACACTCGGCGGGGATGTTGTGGCGGCGGGCGATGAGCCGCTCCAGCGACCACGCCTCGGGCTCCGGATAGTTGCCGATGAGGCAGAGCCTGTCGGCCAGATGGGTCTTCAAGGCCGAGAGGTCGGCAGGCTGGCAGATGTTCGACGAGAAGTTCATCTGGATCTGGGCATACTGGTAGATGTCGTCGCCGTGTCCTTTAATCATCGGTAGAGAGAATTTGATAGAATCGTTCCATGTCGACATAGCGGCGCACGTGGTCGGCCAGCAGGTCGTATTGCTGGTTCTTGAAGTCGGCATAGCTCTGTGTGGGGCGTGTGCCGCCGGCCTTGTTGCGCAGGAGATAGTCGATGACGGGCTGGTTGTCGAGGAAGCCGTGTAGGTAGGTGCCGATGCAATGGTCGGTCTGCAGGATGGCTTGGCGGGTGTCGCTCACGCCCTGGTGAATCTCATAGCCCTGACAGTCGTGTCCTTCAAACTGGAAGGTCACCTGCCGGGTGGTCTTTTCCTTCCCCATCGTGGTGTGGATGGGGAGCAGGCCCAGGCCGGGCAGGCTTGTGATGTCGCCCTCGATGCCGTCGGGGTCGTCGATGGTCTCGCCCAGCATCTGATAGCCGCCGCAGATGCCCACCACCGTTCGCCCCTCGCGGTGAGCCCTCACGATGGCCTGGGCGCAGCCGTTGCGACGCAGCTCCAGCAGGTCGTCGAGCGTAGACTTCGTCCCAGGCAGGATGATGATGTCGGATTGGGCGAGGTCGGTGGTGTTGTTGGTATAGAACAGGTTCACGCGAGGGTCGCGCTCCAGGGTGTCGAAGTCGGTGAAGTTGCTGATGTGGCGCAGCAGCACCACGGCCACGTTCACCTTCCCCTCTGCCAGCTGGCGCTGTTTCTTCTCCAGGCTCACGCTGTCTTCCTCTTCGATGTGGATGTCTTTGAAGTAAGGCACCACGCCCAAGACGGGGATGCCGCAGATGTCCTCGAGCATCTGCCGCCCTTTCTCGAAGAGGCGCAGGTCGCCCCGGAACTTGTTGATGATGATGCCCTTGATGCGCTTGCGGTCTTCTGCCGTCTGTAGGGCGATGCTGCCATAGACGGAGGCAAAGACCCCGCCGCGGTCGATGTCGGCCACGAGGATGACATTGGCATGGGCATAGCGGGCCATGGGCATGTTGACGAGGTCGGTGTCACGCAGGTTGATCTCGGAGATGCTGCCCGCCCCCTCCATCACGATGGGGTTGTAGCGCTGCGACAGCCGGTCGAAGGCAGCACAAACCTCCTTCCTGAATTGAGAATTGAGAATTGAAAATGGAGCGCTCGACCTTTGGTCGCTTGCTACCGGAGGGACGCAAGAATAATGATTACTTTTTTTCCAATAGTCGTAGGCATCCTTATTTCCGATGGGTTTGCCGTGGAGCACCACCTGACTGGTGTGGTCGCTCTGGGGCTTCAGCAGCAGGGGGTTCATGTCGGTATGGCAGGGGATGCCGGCGGCTTCGGCCTGCACGGCCTGTGCACGGCCTATCTCCAGTCCGTCAGGGGTGACATAGCTGTTCAGCGCCATGTTCTGTGCCTTGAAGGGCGCAGGATGGTAGCCGTCCTGCTTCAGAATGCGGCAGAAGGCAGCCGCGATGATGCTCTTGCCCACGTCGCTGCCAGTGCCGGCGAACATTACGGGGGTTAGTTTAGAGTGAATAGTGAAGAGTGAAGAGTTTGCTGCCGCATCAGGGTTTAGTGTAGAGTTTAGAGTTGAAAGTTTAGAGTTTGCTACCGCATCAGGGTTTAGTGTAGAGTTGAGAGTGTAGAGTTTAGAGTTTGCTACCGCTGTCCGCTCTCCGCAACCACCTGATGCGGTAGCAAACTCTACACTATCCACTCTACACTCTACACTCTTCTCGCTTGACTCTTCACTCTTCACTCTACACTCTACACTAGAATAAACGTGTGTATAGCTGGCCAGGACGTTTTGGTGGCGGAGCACGGGTGTGCCGACGGGGTTGTTCCGTGCGTCGTAGACCTGGACGATGCTCTGCGGTGTCTCTCCTAAGAACTGCGTATAGTGGAACTCATGACCGCGGTACTCCTTGCCGTCGAGCACGAAGCGGCGATAGCCCAACGACAGCCGGCGGTCGGCCTTTCGGGCGGTGATGGAGTAGGGGAGCACGTCGCACATGGGCCACTCACCTTCGTCGTCGACAATGCTCCGGCAGAGGTACATCATGCCGCCACACTCTGCCTGAATCCGCCCGCCCCGCTCGGCAAAGGCCTTGACGGCCTTGCGGCAGGCCTCGTTCTTGACCAGGGCTTCCACGTGCTTCTCCGGGTATCCGCCCGGCAGATAGAGCAGGTCAACGTCGTCAAGACAGGGCACGTCGTGCTCAGGGTCGAAGAACGACACGTTCTCAAACGAGTCGATCGTCTCCTGATAGATGAAGGAGAACGACTCGGCGTTGCGGGCAATTAAAGTTCTAAAAGTCTTTCCCATTTCACATTGCGTTCTAACAGTTCTGTGAGTTCAGCGCTCTCTGCCTTTTCCGAGAAGTCAAGGCCTAAATAGCGTGAGCCCTGTTCGAGCGAAGCCGACTTGGGCAGGAAGCCCAGACACTCCGTCTGCAGGTCGTCGCACACTTCGCCCAGCATCTTCCGGTGCTTCTCGCTGCCCACCTTGTTGAACAGCACACCAGCGATGCGCAGATCGTTTCTGAAGTTCAGGAAACCCTGTAGCAGAGCCGCCGTGGAGTAGGCCGCCGACCGGGCATCGACCACCAGCACCACAGGCAGGTTGAGGGTGCGGGCAATCTCGTAGGAAGAGCCCCGTTCGCGGTCGTAGCCGTCGAAGAGCCCCATCATGCCCTCGACGATGCAGACGTCGGCATCGGCACCATAGCGGGCAAACAGCCCGCGCACATGCTCCGGCGTGGCCATGAACGTGTCGAGGTTGATGCTCGGACGGCCGCAGACGGCGGCATGGAACTTCGTGTCGATATAGTCGGGGCCGCACTTGAAGGGCTGCACCGTGTAGCCCTTCTTCACAAACAATGCCATCAGGCCGCGGGCAATGGTGGTCTTGCCCGAACCGCTCGTGGGAGCTGCTATGAGAAACTGTGTTTTCATCGGCTGCAAAAGTACGAAGTTTTTGCCATTCGGCCAAAGACCTTTTGCAATTTGTACTGAATCAGCCTGCAATTCGGCCTGAATTGAGGGCTCATTCAGGCCGAATTGCAGGCTCATTCAGGCCGAATTACAAGCCCCTGAAAATGAAAAAGTTACGAAAACCTTTTGCGGGTCGCAAAAAAGTTGTACCTTTGCACCCGGAAAATTGGCAGCCACGGCGGTTGTAGTCCGTGTGGTGAAAGGGAATCAGGTGAGAGTCCTGAACTGTTCCTGCAGCTGTAATCCTCATTGACAAGGCTTGCTTGTATGACGCCACTGGCCGGAGCGCCGGGAAGGTAAAGCAGGCTGAGGAGAGTCAGAAGACCTGCCAAGAAACGCATAATTAGGATAGTACGCTTGCTCAGGAATAAGCGAGTCGGAAAAGTGATTCTTATGAAAAGACTGTTTGTGGGATGGGCATTCCTGTGCCTTTTCCAGACATTTTCAGCACAGACGCTCCTGAAAGAAGATTCGCTTCAGGAGGTGGTCGTCACGGGTACTGGAACGCAGCATTTGCTGAGGCATGCACCCGTGCAGACGGAGGTCATCACCAGTCAGATGATCCGGCAGTATGGCGGCAGCTCGCTGCAAGACATCCTGAGCGGCCTCTCTGCCTCGTTTGCCTTCAACGAGGGCGACATGGGGTCGCAGATGCAGATGAACGGCTTGGGCAACGCCTATATCCTCGTGCTTGTCGACGGCAAGCGCCTGCATGGCGACAACGGAGGCGAGAACGACCTGAGTCTCATCGACCCCCACAACATTGAGAAGATAGAGATTGTGAAGGGTGCCTCGTCGGCGCTCTACGGCTCTGATGCCATTGCCGGTGTCATCAACATCATCACGAAGAAACACCGCGACGCCCTGCTGCTGGAGAACACCACCCGCTACGACCTCTATAATGGCTTGCAGGTGCACGACGGTATCGGATGGACGCTGGGCAGGCTGAAAAGCTACACCAACTTCCAGCTGCAGCAGTCGGACGGCTGGCAGAACACGACCATAGAGGACCCGCACCAGACGGAGTACCTCATCACGGACTCGAAGAACAAGACGGTCAATGAGCATGCGAAATGGCAGTTGTCGGAACGGCTCGACTATGAGCTGACGAAGCGCATGACACTCTATGCCCAGGGAAGCCTCTACTGGAAGCGCATCTACAGGCATTCCGGCAACCATCCGGGGGTAGACAAGAAGACCTACGACCTGCGCTACAACAATGCGTCGGCAGCCGTGGGCGGCAAGTGGCAGTTGAACGCCGGCAGCTACGTGACGCTCGACGTAGACTGGAACCGCCATGCCTATTACTATGACTTCACGGCCATGACCTTGACCGACGGCGTGGTGAATGGCTATCTTACCCACTTCTTCCCTTACTATCCCGGACAGTGGCAGCTGCAGAGCGACCAGCGCCGGACGATGGCCTCGCTGAAAGGGGTGCTCTCCCTCTCGCCGACAAACACGCTCAGCGGCGGGCTGGAGTACCGCTATGACTGGCTCAGGGCTCCTAACAGGGTGAAGGACGGGACGGTGGACGACCATACGGAGGCTGTCTATGTGCAGGATGAGTGGACTCCCGTTTCCCGTCTGCACCTGACAGGCGGCCTTCGGCTGGCCAGGAACAAGCAGTTCGGCTTCTGCCTGACGCCGAAGCTGTCGGCTATGCTGGAAATGGGCGACGTGGTCCTGCGCGCCAACTGGAGCCAGGGCTTCAAAAGCCCTACGCCCAAGGAGCTGCACTATCGCTATGTGCGCGACATGAACGGCACCTATCTCTACCTCGGCAATACCTCGCTGACTCCTCAGAGAAGCAATTATTTCTCCGTGGGGGCAGAGTATTCGCACGGAGGGCTGACGCTCTCGGCTACGGGCTATCACAACCGCGTGAAGAACATGATTGCGCTTGTGACCATTCCGAACAACGAGGCACCTGCCGACCTCTATGCACAGTACATGCCCCTGAAGACCCGGCAATACAAGAATATGGAGTCGGCAAAGACCTGGGGATGCGACGTGGACGTGCGCTATCGCATAGGCACAGTATGGACGCTGGGGGCAGGCTATAGCTATCTGGACACCGACGCCCAGCTCTACGACAGCGATAGCGGCACACTCAACAAGGTGACCATCGACGGCATGGCTCACCATAAGGCCAGCTGGGTCGCCATGTGGAACCACACGTTCTCGCCTCTCTACAAGCTGGGCATCGGAGTCTACGGCCGCATGTCGAGCAAGCGGTACTACCAGTTGAATGGCGACGGCAAGGGCTACCAGCTGTGGCGCCTCGCAACCACACACGACATCACCTACGAGAAGAAATCGGCCATGCGGGTGGAAGTGGGCGTCGACAATATCTTCGACTATGTAGACCGCACCTATCATGGCCTGCATCTGGGTACGACCACCCCCGGCCGCACGTTCTATGCCTCGCTGACCATTCGTTTCAATCAGGGAAAGAAACTTTCTAACAATTATAAGTCTAATTTAAAAAACAATGAGAACAATGAACAAGATTAAGTTTTTGATGATGGCTGTAGTGGCCGTCGTGATGGGGCTGAATCTCTCGTCGTGCAGCAAAGACGAAGACAACAACACGTCGTACAACGACACCAAGTTCCAGCAGGAGGTGAACAACACGGTGAAGAAGCAGAAGGCCAACGACAAGGCCATCCTGATTGTGGCCTTCGGCTCTACCTGGGAGCAGGCATTCGACACCTTCGCCAAGGTGGAGGAAGAGTACAAGGCAGAGTTCGGACCCAAGGGATTCGATGTCTATCTGGGCTTCTCGTCGGCTATCTGCATCAACAATGCCTATGGCGACGGCAAGAAGGGGGAGAACACGGCATCGAAGACCTATTACGACCCCGAACACTGGCTCAATGCCCTTGGACTGGCCGGCTATAAGCAGATCGTGATACAGTCGCTGCAGGTCATTCCCGGCGAGGAGTATCGCAACGTGCGTGATACCTATGTCAAGAACTTCATGAACAACCGCGGACAGCGCTTCTCTTCTGAGTATATGAAGTCGCTCGACCACAATGTGGTCATTGGTACGCCGCTGATGGCCGAGGAGGAGGATGTGCAGAAACTGGCCGACGTGCTCCACAATGAGAGCGACGTGAAGGCAGCGCTTCAGGAAGGCATCGTCGCCTTCATGGGCCACGGCAATCCCGTAGGACTCGACTACTACGGCGGCAACATCCGCTATGTGCAGCTGGAGCAGGCTCTGCGCAAGAAGAGCGCGAACTACTACGTGGGAACCGTCGATATGGACCAGACCTATGTGGATGACGTTCTGGAGAACATCAAGGGCCGCGAAGTGACCTATGAGGTAGGCAAGGTTGAGCTGACCACGAACTATGAGCCCAACGCATCGGCAAAAGCACAGCTCTTCGTGCTGATGTCTATTGCCGGCGACCATGCCCACAACGATATGGCCGACGATGCCGACGATGAGAGCTGGTTCTCAAAGTTCAATGCCGCAGACATTGACACCAAGGCATACGAGACCAACTTTGCCGAGCCTTGCTGGACAAACAATGCCGAGATCAAGGCTAAAGGCTACATCCCCGGCCTGGCAGAGCGTAAGGCAGTGCGCAAGCTGTGGATGGCCCACACCGCAGATGCCATCAAGAAACTCGGCACCGAGGAGGCCCTCTCCACACCCACCACTGAGCCTGACGAAGAGTAATCGCGAATGAAAAGCAACATTACGACCGTTATCATGACAGTACTCCTTTCGGGGAGTACTGCCTTTGTTCAGGCACAGACGGAGCGGGGCGATTCTGCCCTGAGGCATCAGGAGCTGAACCCCGTGGTCGTCACCGGCACGGGCACCTATCATCGGGCCGACAACTCGCCCGTGGCCGTGAAGGTGGTCACACAGCAGGAACTGCAGAACACGCAGGCATCGACCCTGCAAGAGGCACTGACCCGGCTGTCGTCAAGCATCACCACCCACACCAACGGGATGGGCACGTTCCTCAACTTCAACGGCATCAGCGACGACTATGTCGTGATTCTGGAGAATGGAAGGCGCGTCAGCGGCGATGACCGCTGGAACCGCCTGAGCATGGACAACGTGAAGCGCGTGGAAATCTTCAGCGGCGCTGCCTCGACCCTTTATGGCAGTGACGCCATTGCAGGCGTTATCAACATCATCACCGAGGACGGCCGGCAGCCCGTCGCCGCCGCTGTTGGCACCAGACTGATGAGCAAGGGGCGCATGGATCATGACATCAATGTGGATGTGAACGTGGGAAGACTTTCTTCGCAGACCTCTTACACCCGCCATCAGGCCGGCAACTGGCAAGTGAACCACTATGAGGCTTTCCAGGAGGAAGGCACAGGGCAGCAGGCAGACGGGCAGACCGTGCTGAAGCTGACGGGACGCCCCATGTCGATGGGCTTCGCCAGCGACAACATCAGCGAGAAGCTGGAGTGGCGCTTTAGCGACGAGTGGTCGGCCTATGTGCGAGGCTCCTATTATGACTATATGACCCGGCGTCCACAGGCCGCTTCCTATTTCACACAGAAACAGGACAAAAGCACCAAGGCTTATTCCTACACCGAGAAGACGGCCTACGCCTATGACCTGCACCACATCTCCTATCTCTATGGAGGCGGTCTGCGCTGGGTCCCAAACAGCCGTACACACGTCTATCTCGATGTCTATAGCGACAACTTCGTCTCCAAATACGACTATTGGCAGACGGCCAAGAGCGAAGCCCGCGACGAGACCCGCAAGCGGACTCACTACGTGAACGAGACGCTGCGCGGCATCTTCCGGCTTGCCGAGTGGAATAAGCTGTCGGCAGGTCTGGAAATGATACAGGAAAGCCTGAACAGCGAGAGCGACGACATCAGCTTTGAGACCACCAGCACCTATAATGTCTTTGCGCAGGAAGAGGTGCAGCTGACGAAGCAGCTGGAGGCGTTTGCCGGGCTGCGCTACACGCAGAACGACCATTTCGGAGCGGCCTTCACACCCTCAGTGGGATTGTTCTTCCATGCAGGCGGGCTGCGCCTACGTGCCAACTATGCCGGGGGCTACCGTACACCCACGCTCTCGCAGCTCTATGCCACAGACCAGGCAAAGACCACCATGCGCTACACCATCTTCAACCACGACCTGAAGCCAGAGAAGAATCATTTCCTGACGGCCAACGCCGAATATGGAACCCACTGGATGACGGCCTCGGTGACGGTGTTCCACAACAAGATTCGCGACATGATCAACTATCGCACCATGACCAGTGCGGAGATTGCGGCCGATGCTGCCCTTGCTGCCTTGCAGAACGACGGGTGGAAGACCATCCGCCAGCGTGACAACATCGACCGTGCCACACTGAAGGGCATCAGTGCCTCGCTGAAGCTGCTCCTGCCATGGGGACTGACCCTCGGAGGCGGCTATACTTACACCGACTCGAAGGCGGAGACGCAGAAGCTCGACACGAAGACACAGCAGTATGTCACCTCTGAGTCGCCAGTCGACAAAAGTGTGCGCAGTGTGGGCAATGTCATGGCCTCATGGAGCAAGGCTTGGAAAGGCTACCGGGTGAGCGTCACCATCGACGGCCGCATGCAGGGACGGCGCTATAGCAGCACATACGGCTATGCCGATGCCGTCAGCCAGTGGAACCTGAACACACGCCATACCGTCGTGCTCAAGCACTGCCAGCTGGAACCGAGCTTAGGCATAGACAATATCTTCAACCAGCGGGACACCTCGCCGTGGAACTCGAACTTCTCGACCATCAGTCCGGGACGTTCGCTCGTGGCAGGCCTCCGTGTGAAATATTGACTGTCAGTAACGATTGCAACTGTTATGGCAAAGATTATCGTGGCAGGCATAGGTCCTGGTAGCAAAGATGACATCACTCCCGCAGTATTGGAGGCAATCAGCGGGGCTGATGCCATTGTTGGTTATAAGTATTACTTTCAGTTTGTCGAGCCCTACGTGAAGCCCGGCTGTGAGTGTATCGACACGGGCATGAAGCGTGAGCGTGAGCGGGCTGAGCAGGCATTCCGCCTGGCCGAAGAGGGCAAGACAGTAGTGGTCATCTCTTCTGGCGATGCCGGGCTCTATGGCATGGCGCCGCTGGTCTATGAGATGCAGCGTAACCGTGTGGCTGGCGGTTCTGCCTCCGACATCGACGTGGTCGTTCTCCCTGGCATCTCCGCTTTCCAGAAGGCGGCTTCGCTCTTAGGGGCACCTATCGGTCACGACGTGTGCCTCATCTCGCTGTCCGACCTGATGACACCTTGGGAGGTGATTGAGCGGCGCATCAAGGCTGCTGCTGTGGGCGACTTCGTCACGGCGGTCTATAATCCGAAGTCGCATGGCCGCTATTGGCAGCTCTATCGGTTGGTAGAACTGTTCCTGCAAGAAGGACGCTCGCCTGAGACACCTGTGGGCTTCGTCCGTCAGGCAGGTCGCCCTGAGCAGGAAGTGACGATCACCACGCTCGGCCAGTTCAATCCAGAACAGGTAGACATGTTCACGGTTGTCATGATCGGGAACAGTCAGTCGTATGTGGCTGATGGCAAGATGATCACGCCGAGAGGATATTATAATAGTGAAGAACGGAGAGTGGAG
>Ga0310697_10004666_pt1 | contig 13453 bp, 8 predicted proteins | sample 172DNAGHGlowgp2_FD_203883 | JGI IMG/M metagenome (GOLD analysis project Ga0310697, IMG submission 203883) | Sheep rumen microbial communities from Palmerston North, Manawatu-Wanganui, New Zealand - 1728 DNA GHGlow gp2 (v2) (version 2) | ecosystem: Host-associated > Mammals > Digestive system >...
CTACAACGCAATTCGTCGCAACGCTCTCCTCGAGAACGTAACTGTTGACGAGAATGGCAAGATTGACTTCGCTGACAAGAGCGTGACTGAGAACACTCGCGTGAGCTACCCAATCGACCACATCACCAACATCGTGAAGAAGGTGAACGGCAAGAGCGCTGGTCCTGATGCTAAGCAGGTTATCTTCCTTTCTGCAGACGCATTCGGTGTGCTCCCTCCAGTATCTATCCTCAACCCTGAGCAGACTAAGTACTACTTCCTCTCTGGTTTCACAGCTAAGTTGGCTGGTACAGAGCGTGGTATCACTGAACCTACTCCAACATTCTCTGCTTGCTTCGGCCAGGCATTCCTCGAGCTTCACCCAACAAAGTATGCTGAGGAACTCGTTAAGAAGATGCAGAAGAGCGGTGCTAAGGCATATCTCGTGAACACTGGTTGGAACGGTACAGGCAAGCGTATCTCTATCCGCGACACTCGTGGTATCATCGACGCTATCCTCAACCACTCTATCGATGCTGCTCCAACAAAGCAGATTCCTTACTTCGACTTCACCGTTCCTACTCAGCTCGACGGCGTAGCTTGGGGTATCCTCGATCCACGCGACACTTATCAGGACCGTGGTGAGTGGGACAAGAAGGCTCAAGACCTCGCAGCTCGTTTCATCAAGAACTTCAAGAAGTACGAGACTAACGAAGCTGGTAAGGCTCTCGTAGCAGCTGGTCCAAAGCTCTAATCGAAAATTTGGAAACATTCATTCATCCAAATAATTTCTCCCCGATTCTCCATAAGAATCATTTTTTCTGGCAAGGTCGTTGTGAAACGACCTTGCTTTATTTATGAAGTGGTGGAAGTGGTGAATCATGGTTTTTCCTCGCTTACTTGAACATTTTGATGCAATTCGTAAACTTTTTTAGAGGGTTTTAGGAAATAAAGGAAAAAAATTGCTATTTTTGCATCATACATTTAGGGTACAAACAATCCTTCCTTACCTACATATATATTTATCATACACCGATGTTTTCCTTCTCGAAGAAAATAGCATTATGTCTGTTGCTTCTCACTGCATGCATTGCCGTGGATGCAGATGACATATACACGCTTGATTCCATCGAGGCTGTTTGGTATGACAACACACGAATAGCCCACGAGCGACTGGACAGCCTGGGACGACGCGAAAAAGCCAACGGGTGGGAGAACTGCAAGCAAAGCGATTGGGAAATCACCAAGGGAATCTTCTACCTCAATGAAGACAAAACAGGAAAGGCTGCTCCTTACATTTACGATGCCTACAAAGATGCGCTGAAGGAGGGCAACCACCACACTGAGTTGCGTGCTATCATGGCAATTTGTTCCATGGAAAGCCACATGGGGCACTTGCATCTGCTCTCGCGCAATGCACAACTCATGAAAAACCGCGCGCAGGAAGTGGAAGAGGAAGTGGAATCCTCCCACTACTACGAATCCATCGCCTATCAGTTCCTTTCCTATTGCACCTGTGTGCTTGATAGCAACATGGAGGAAAGCCAGAAAATGCTCGACAGCGCCAAAGTGGCAGCACAGGCTTGCCCAAGCAAATTCGACCAGCAACTGCTGCAAAAGTCTATCCATTTCCAGAAAATCTACAACTATCAAAAAATCGACAGCAACTACATCGCCTATCACGAAGGAAAGAAACTCTTGCAGCAAATCGAGAAGCATATCCAAAATGATGATGAATTCGCCGATATTTCCAAGAATTTTCAACAATCCATCTGTGCCAGTCTCATGATTACAAGTCAGAAATTGGGCTACACACAGGAGGCGGAAGAATACTATCTGCGGACCTTGGAAATGATGGACCTATACGACCACACCGAAGACATTCTTCCTTCGGTGGCTGAATACTTGGCACTCTCGGAGCAATGGGACCAACTCGTGAATATCGTGGAACCCATGCTGGAAATCTCCCATCCATCGTTTCTTTTACTGAACACCACCCAATACTTGATGATGGCTTACCAGAAACTGGGCATGAAAGACAAACTTTATCCCGCTTTTGAAAGGTATGCCACCTTGATGGATAGCATCCGTGAAGCCGAAAACGATGCCATACCGATGGAAATCAACACGGTATTCAATACGAACGAATTGGAAAACGCGCTCAAATCCAGAGAAAGACTTTTGCTGAGCAACAAAGTCATCATGATTCTCTTCATTCTGCTCATCCTCTCCCTCATCGGTATCATCTTCATTCTTCGCTACCGCAATCGTCAACGGATGAAAGACAATGAATTCCTCTTCAATTCCGTGAAGAATTCCAACAAAAGGAAATTGCCTCATCACCCCACAGAGAAAGACACCAACAAGGAGAAAAGCGTGTATTGGCAAGTGATTCAACTCATTGAGGAGAACGACAATTACCGAAAGTCGGAGTTCAGCATCAAGCCTCTCGAAAAGCAACTGCTCATGCGCTCTGCCGACATCGAAGCACAGTTTGAAAAGGAATGCGGAATCAGTTTGAGCGATACACTGCTGCACTACCGCTTGCGCCATGCGTGTGAACTGTTGGAAAACACGGACTACATCCTCGAAGTGGTGGCAGAAGAATCAGGTTTCGGTTCTTCCCGCACGTTCTATCGACAATTCCGCAATGCGTATAACCTCACACCGAATGCCTACCGCACCATGAGCCAAGAGGCAAAAAACAATCAAGAAACAGCACTTTGAGTTCAAGAGAAAAATGCCTGTTGGAATCAAGAACAACCACAAATTGATAGAAACACAAAAACCGCAAAACTACCGATGAATTCGAGTATTTTTGCGGTTTTTGTATCGTTGAATTCGACTATTTATGCATTATTCCCATTCGCGGCTTGACGACGCTCCCACTCTTCCTTGGTACGACTCCATCGCTTATGAGTCCAAAGCCAAAGATGCGGATTTTTCTTAATGTCTTCTTCCAACATACGCATGTACTGGTCCGTTGCTTCGTAATCTGGCACAGACTTGCTGTCTGTCGAAATAGGGATTATATCCAAATGATAATAGCCTCGACGAACACGAGACATTCGACCATAAGCCAAAACGGCATCGAGTCGCTTGGCGATATGTTCTCCGCCGATGAAAACGGCAGTTTCATGATTCAGGAAAGGTGTGAAATGATGAATTGCCTCCCACTTGGGTTGTTGGTCGGCTATAAAACCACAAAACACTTTCTTTCCTTCTTTCTTCAACTGATACAAGCGACGAAACGTATTCTGCATCGTGATGCACTCACCGCCGTATCTCTCACGAAGATAAAGGAAAAGACGCTCACTCACATCGTTGTAAAGCTTGTGGTAAACCTGCGAAACATTTATTTCGGGAAACGAATACAGAATCGATGCAATCCATTCCCAATTACCAAAATGCCCCAAAAATAGAAGTACGATTTGGTAATCTCCTTTCTCAAAACCCTCCTTCAACCACTCAACATTACCGAAAGTCATGCGCTTCATCATTTGCTCCTTCGACATGGAGAAACACTTAATGTCCTCCACGAAATAGTCGCAAAACGCATGGTAGAACTTACGCTCTATCTCCCGCAACTCCTTTTCCGTCTTCTCTGGAAAAGACTCTCTCAGATTCTTTCGTACCACCTTTCGGCGATAACGTACCACGAAGCGCACAAGAAGATACATGAAATCTGAAAACACATAGAGCATTCGCAGCGGAAGTAGCGAAATAAGCCAACAAAGTGAGAAAACGATGCGATACATAGAAAAGTGAAGAGTGAAAAGTGAAGAGTGAAAAGTGAAGAGTGGAAAGTGAAGAGTGAAGAGTGGAAAACTTGGAAACTAAGCAAGTTTTACTTCATAAGAAGTTTTTCGAGAATCATCTCGGGCGTGATGAGATTCATGCAGCGAAGGTCGCCGAACTGACAAGGCTTATCTCCATACACGGAACATGGACGACAAGGGAGATTCTCCATCTGAATGATATTGTCAAGCGGTTGGTGCCAAGGCGTGAAACCAGCCTTCGGATGCGTTGCACCCCAAATAGAGACAACCCGTGTGCCTACCAATGCGGCGATGTGCATATTGGCTGAATCCATCGCCAACATCGTGTCGAGTTTCGACATCAAGAGCATTTCATTGTGCAGTCCTCCCAATTTGTCGCACACACTGATGACGTTTGGACCTTCCCAGCTTGTTAGCACGCTCTTCTCTTCTTCGCCTGCGCCAAAGAGAAACACATGCACATCGTGGTTTGCCAAGGTCCGTACCACTTCGTGCATCTTCTCCAACGGATAGATTTTATTGACATGGGCGGCAAACGGAGCGACGCCAATCCACACTTCACCTGCACGCTTGCGTCCTACACGATTGAAAACAGGAGCATAGTCCTCATCGCGAGGGTCGAAAGCACGGTCGTAATTGAGCGTCACCTCAATGCCCAGCTTGTTCAGTACCTGCACATAGCGTTCTGTCATGGGAATCAACGCTTCGTTGCTCATTCCTTTGCCCATGAGTTCTTTCTTATCCTCGCGCCCTTTGTCGATTTTCGCAGTTTTCACGCCACTCAACTTGAAGCGAGAACGCAAATATTTGGTGCGGAGCACATCGTGCAAGTCTGCCATCGCATCAAACTTCCGCTTTTTTAACTCATTAAAGAGTTTTTCCAGTCCGACCACTCCATCATATTTATTCACATCCACACCAATCACCTCCACGTTGGCAGGCATCCAATCGAAGAACGGTTTCATTCCCTTCTTCGTAAGCATGGTGATGCGCATTTCGGGATGCTGACTGGCAAGCGAATGCACGACGGGCACTGTCATAGCCACATCGCCTATAGCTGAGAATCGTGTGATGAGTAATCGAAACATACTTATTTCTGTCCGTAAAGTATAGGGTTGGTACTTGGGTCGTTATACATTTTCATTTGCTTGTACACCTTCATGTACTTGCGTCCAGCCTCGATGTCGGCAAGCAACTGGTCGATAGCCGTGGAGAGGTCTTTCTGTTGCTCCAACAGCACATCCAGTTTCTGCTGACATTTGGCAATGTGCTCTGCATCGGCATCCTTGCGATTCACCTGCTCCTTCATGTGATAAATCTTCAGTGCCAAAATACTTAGGCGATCCACAGCCCAAGCAGGACTTTCCGTATTGATGGTGGCATCGGGCAAAACCTCCACATCTTTGTATTTATCGAGGAAATAACTGTCAATCATCTCCACGAGGTCCGTGCGGTCCTGATTGCTCTTGTCGATTCTGCGTTTCAACACGAGAGCTGCCTCAGGGTCGATTTTGGGGTCACGAATGATGTCCTCGAAATGCCACTGCACGGTGTCAATCCAGTTTTTCACATAGAGATAGTATTCAATCGTTCCCACTTCGTATGGATTCTTCAAAGGCTGGTCCACATCGTCAACGACATGATAATCATTGATAGCTTGCTCAAAAATCGGCATGGATAATTGCGTAAAAGTCATACTCTATACTCGTTTTTGTTATGATTACAAATGCAAATCTAAGCATAAAAACCGACTTTGCCAAAACCTTTAGTATTTTTTTACACTTGTGTTATTTCAAAAACCGCTATCTTTGCACCCATGAAAGCTGTTATTGACGACAAGATTCCCTTCATCAAGGGAAAGATAGAGAAACTCGTTGACGAAACCGTCTATCTAAAGGGTAGCGAAATCGGACCGAAGGACGTGGCTGATGCCGACATCCTCGTGGTGCGTACTCGTACGCATTGCAACGAAGCATTGCTCAAAGATTCACGTGTGCGCTTTATCGTCACTGCCACCATTGGGCACGACCATCTCGACAAAGATTATCTCAAGCGCGCTGGCATCCAATGGACCAACTGTCCTGGCTGTAACGCTTCCTCCGTATGCCAATACATCCACAACTCACTCCTTGTTCTTGGTCTTTTGAAGAAAGGGCTTACCGTGGGAGTCGTTGGTGTGGGACACGTGGGCACACTCGTTGCCAACGATTTGGAGAAAAAAGGAATGCGAGTGCTTCGTTGCGACCCTCCCAAGGAGAAAATGAAGAATGAAGAATTCTCTTCATCGCTTCACGCTTCACACTCCACGCTTCACGCTAACTCAAATTCTTCATTTCATTGGTATTCTCTCCCGCAATTGGCAGAAGAGTGCGACATCATCACCTTCCACACGCCACTCACCAAAGATGGAGAATACCCCACTTACCACATGGCTGATGCTACTTTTTTTGCCTCACTTCGCAAAAAACCGCTCATCATCAACTCGAGTCGAGGTCCTGTGGTAGATAACGAAGCACTGCTCCACGCACTCGAAAGCGGACAAGTGAGCAACGCCGTCATCGACACATGGGAAGGCGAACCAAAGATGAATCTGAAACTTCTCGAAAAAGCCATCATCGCCACTCCCCACATCGCCGGCTATTCTGCCGACGGCAAAGCCAATGCCACTCGCATGTCGCTGCAAGCCATCGCCCAATTCTTAATAAAGAATGAAGAATGTAGAATGAAGAATGAAAAAAACTCTTCATCGCTTAACGCTAACTCACATTCTTTATTTGTCGTCAATCCGCCACGCTTGCCAAAGCACTTTTCTTACGCAGACACAGAGCCAAAAGTGGAGATAGACCCACTCATCAATGGAAAAGCACCAAACGGTAAGATTTCCCTTTATGACCCTCGAGTGGATACCGCCCGACTGAAAGCACATCCCGAAGCCTTTGAATCGCTCCGTGGCAACTATCCTCTACGCAGAGAAGTGAACGACAGCACCGCCCTTCGTCGTTTCTTCTTGAAAGTCCAAGCATGGTTGCAAGGACTTTCGTTCCGCACGGGTGTCATCGTCCTTCTCAGTTGCATCCCTTTCTATATCCTTTCCTTCGCTCAGATGGCACTCCCAACCAGTGGCGCCACCAAAACCCTCCTTTGGACCATCCTCTTCGGACTCGCCAAAACCGCCCAGTACTCAGGCCTCACCATCCTCGGAGTAGAAGGTTATCGCCGTCTCAAAAACTATTTCAAGAAGAAATAACAACAACTTGATGAAACATATAAAGGTCGTCCCATGCAAGAATCTCCTGCATGGGACGACCTTTTTTCTCACATGTCTTTCATTCACACAAGTCTTTCAATTTGCTTATCAGAAGCATTTGGCAAGATGCTGTGCAAGTGAGCCAAGATGAGTTGGCGGGATTCCTCGGGGGAACGCTCACACTCACAAGCGTCTTTTCCATAAAGTTCCTCAGGCGTGGTGAGCAAGGACCATCCCCAGCCATATTCGCGCCCATGCTTATCGGTAGGATAAACGAAGTCCTCCGTCACGATATGGCAACCCATCTGCAAACGAGTGATATAGCCATCGAAACGACTGCGCATATTGGGACCCGTAAAACCACAAGCCGCACGCAATTCACGCGTGATGAGACTCCCATGCATCTGAAGCACATTGAGAATCGTGTCCTCAATACTCCCTTCGGCAGGTTTCGGATTCACACTGCGTCGATAGTTATAGAAATCCGGCCACCATTCTCGACTAATGAATCCCGCTTTCTTATTGAAAAACTTGCCATACATGCAACCGCCATCAGTCACCACCTGCCCTTTCCATTTCCACAGTGGCCAGTCCCATCCACCATCCGGAAAGACGACATAACGACAATCCTCATCCACCACATCCTCAGCAGAAAAACCACGGATGCCACTATCCAGCAGAGGCAGAAATCCCACCTCATGAACATACTCAATCAGTTGTACGCAAGAATAAATCATTTTATCACAAATTTTTGACAACCCATTTACCATCTTTACGACCACCTTCACGAGTAAGGATGCCTTTTTCGTGTAGTGATGCCAAGTCTCTTTGAATAGTTCGTGTCACCATACCTGTCTTTTGTGACATCTCACTGGCACTCAACGAAGGGTTCACTTTTATTAGTTCTAGTATTTCCTGCTGTCTATCAGTTAGTTCTATTACGACATCTTCTGTCAGAGCAGATTAGTAACCACGATAATCTTTTATATTTATTATTGTTCTATTCTCGTCATATTTTTATTGAAATCTCTTATTAACTAACTCGTGAGAGTTAACCAGTAACTCAGATATTCACATTTTGATTTAGTCTTTCTTCCAGAATGTTGTCCAACCGACTAACAAACAGTCCTTTTTTAAGTGAACCATTCCGAAGATATTCAAAATATTCAGCATAATTGGTTGGTGACAAGAAATTGAAAAGATAGAGTTGTTTTATACCTTTATTTTTCAATTCATCATTCAAGAAGGCAAAGTGCTCTTTAGCATATTTATTCTTTTGTACATTTTCGTCACAATCATCGTCATCAGCTTTAATCTCAACAACGGAAATATATTCCATGTCACCTTTTACTATTCTAATAAAAAAGTCCGGACTAAACAAATGGTTTGTCGAATGTGAACCTTTTCGAATAGAATATTCTAAAGAATAGAAACTCTGATTATTAGATTTTACCCAAGATGATATGCATTGAGCATTCTCATTGCGGAGCAATTCTTTTACGAACCTTTCTTCTGGATTTCCATGAGTGAAAATAATATCTACAGGAGTTTTGAAAGCATATACATTTTCTTCAAATAGATTCCCTCGGTATTGGCGATCATCACTCAATGCTTTCAATAAATCTAAACTGTCTTTATCAAGGATTTCATTTTCATACTCAGAAGAGTAGAAAATACTCGTATCATTCATGAGTCCTGTAATAGACACACTTTCAGACTGCTTACTACCTGTCATAATCTCAAACAAATCATCAGGAGATTTGTTGATAGTAACACTTTTAGGTTTTTTCCGCAATAAAGTATTGAATGCTGAGATAACCTTGTCCCTGTTCGATTTACCAAGGTAGTCACCAGAAAGCCCCACTCTTTTCATTGAGTTTCTAATCATGGTCTCAATGACTTCTCTTGATGGAAGGTTTTCTTCTGAAAACTGCTCTCCATCAATATTAAGCAATATTCTTTCATGCTTTCGAATTTTGAAACTTTCTTCAATCTTATCTATAATATCAGAAATTAAGAATCTCTCTCTTTCAATACTATATGTTTGTTTAAAAGGAATTTCTTGATTTCCGACCTTTATATATTCAATTTCGCTTTCTTTATGAAATACTTCTGAATCAAAATTGAAATAGGACTTGTAATTGAAAGTTTGTACTTCCTTTTCTATTACAACTTCCTGTTTTTCCTTCTTGTATGATATATTATGCAGGGTAAAGTGGTATTTGCTCCTGTCTCCATCTAAAATAGCCCCATTTTTAATTGTTGTTTCTAACTCAAGAACTTCTTGCACGAGATTTTTTATATTTTTGCTCCATCTGGAATGATTGAATACTGTTACTTCTGCTCTTGGGTAGTCCTTGGGAATTCTTAAGCCTCTACCTAATACCTGCGCAATTAATAATTTCGAATTAAAAGCTCGGTCTTCCATTGGAACTATCTGCAATACGTTTTTTACATCCCATCCTTCAGTGAGCATAGCAACAGAAATTATCCATTCTGTTGGATCATCTTTATCGTCAACAAAAGGTAACCTTAAAACATTCTTTTTGTCTTCTGGGTCAGAAGTAACACGCAAAACTTTATCTTCGCTTCCAAACTCGCCATCTTGTTCTAAGAACTCTACCAGTCGTGTCCTTAATTGTTTTGCAGCTTTAATGTCTTTTGTCACTAATATAGTAAGAGGCTTAATATTACTATAAACTTCCCGATTTTTTCTGTGATTTGCCAATATCTTTTGGAACTTCTCATTTTCGTTTTCATCAGAGTTCTTATCAATATAGTTTACTCTTTTTACAAAGCCATCCGTTATGGCCTCTTTTAGAGAATATCTATAGATAACATCATTAAAATAGTCATTGTCTATATATGCTGTTCCTGTGAATCCTATGATATATTTAAAGTTGTACGAATTATCAAGCAAGAACTCTCTCCACTTCTTAATAGATTTGCTTTCAGTGCTATTTCCTGACACTTTGTTATATGCATGATGGATTTCGTCGTTTAGAACAAGACAACTAGTGCCATTATAGGCTAAACTATCATGGATTGACGAATTTGCATTCGAATAGACTGCGTTAATATTCTCTACACAAATACAATTGCTAGTTATTGTTCTATTTGCATCAATGATCTCAACAGACTTACAATAAGAACTTTCTGGTATGGCATTTCTTAATTCAGGCTTTGATGATAGCATATTAAATTTATCTGTTAATCCTTTTTCAATAGTTGTACTAGGAGGCCCTAGAACTAACACCTTATCAACAATGCCTAATCCCAATGCTATTTGAGCTATTCCATATATCACATAACTTTTACCTGTTCCTGTCGCTAAATCTATGCACCCAGATTTCCTGCTTGGCAGCTGTAACTTCTTTTTGTAATTTTCTATTGTATTAAACTTTTCTCGTAATGTGTCGTTTTTATTAAAGTTTTCCTCGATGACATCTTCTATGGTGGTATATTTATCAGAAATAAGGTAAATAATACAAGTCTTTATTGCTTCTTTTTGGTAGTCTCTATCTCCACACAATATGTCAATGAATCGTTCCCACTCGTGAAGCGGGTAACGAGCACTATCAAATGAGTTCTTTTTAATATTTAATACTAACTCATTGGTCTTGAATGTCTTTGTTCCAATCATACTATTTAATTTTAAATACTTGTTTAAACTCATTTCCATATATATCGACAAACACTGCACAGATCTTGCAGCCTTCTATCTCAATAGGAATTACAAGTCTCTCTTCCTCAAATGTGATATCATCTTTAAAATAGCAACTGCTCATTACGAATTCTTCATCATTATAATTACTGTCAATAACAACCATACTGAGACTTTCAAAATTTGCCATTTCCTGCTTTGTTTCTTCATTTTTAAAATTTGAAACAAATTTCGTAACAACAATTTGATTGTTATCAAAATGAGCTTCCACGTCTGGTTGATACATGAAATGGAAACCAATAGCTTTATCTAAATCATTAATATCATTCCTGCTTTGAGGCTGCCGCATCTTTGCAAATTCAACAGGATGCAATTCTCGAATAACTTGATATGGTATTTTCAAGAAGTAGAAGTTGATGTCACCAACTTTATAATTATCTTCAATGAAATCAACAGCATTGGCTGGTGCAATAATATAAATACGTTTAGATACACCATTTCCTAAATTATTTGCTATTTGCATTAAGTAGTGCTCATCAACATTACTATCTTTATAGTTCCAATAGTCCCAAACAATCACGGGATAACCGTCTTTCCGTTCACCTTGAAACTCAATTCCCTTAATAGAAAATGGTTTATTAACTACCTCAAAAAGTTGCAAGGCAAAACTAATATACCTTTCTTTTTTAAGGTTTTGCATCTTATTCAAATCATATATACCCGTATAAATAGTTGAAAAGCTTTTTGCCATTCTACCGTATTTCTGTTTAGGATTTGTAAGAGATTTAGATTCGTCAATTTTTAGTATCCTCTTTTGAATGGTATAAAAACTATATTTTCCGATGTCACAGGTAATCCATTTTCTGTTTGTTTTTTCTGCTACCGCTGCAGTTGTACCACTTCCTCCATAAAAATCCATAATAAGGTCACCTTCATTCGAAGACGCCATAATAATTCTCTTTAGGAGATCTTCAGGCTTTTGAGTAGGATAATCATTATCATCTGTTGGTGTATATGCATATGTTCCTACAGGAATATCATTAAATGCTTTTGCTAGTTCTTTCTTTCCAATCCACACATCCCATGCTGTTTGGGGCCTTTTTTCGGTGGCCTCTCTTATGGCCTCTTCTTTGGATATTAGGGGATTTTGGGAAATATATGTTTTTAAACACTTTGTTCCGCCACTACTCTCTTTTCCCCGTGTATAATACCAACCAATCTCATCCAATTGTAAAGCCTTTACAATTCTATCAGAGTAGCCTAATCTTGAAGGAGGGTAAAAAGGAGCACTTTTGCTTTTGTAACAAAAAATCGTTTCATGTGATTTGGGATAAAATTTGCCGTGTCCCATAAGACCACACACCCATATGATTTCTGCAAAATCAAACCCACAAAATATTTCATCCATTATTACCTTAACAGGATGACTTTTCTTCGAATCAAGATGTAAATATATGGTACCATCTTTTGCAAGAATCTCTTTCGCAACAATTAGCCGGCGGCGTAATGCCTCAAGAAAATCTGCACCTTCCTTTTTGTCAGAATAAGCCATCTGACCTGAATTAGATTCAAAATCGCTGTCTGTTGCAAAAGGAGGATCAATATAGATTAATTTGACTTTACCTTTGACTTTATCTTTAATTAAAGGGTCTTCGTTTTTATAGATAGTTTTAAGAAACTGGAGATTGTCTCCAAATACCAAGAGATTACGCCAGCCATCATCAAATGCCTCTCGTTTTCCATTGTAAACTTTCTCAACTTGTAAAGGAACAGCAAATGTTCCATCTTCATCAGCCAAGATGTCACTCTTGCGCATCTTGCCTGCATATTGGATTTCATATTCTCTTTTTACAACAGGGAACAACTTTTCCTTGAAATCCTCTGGAATATCTTTACCGTTAGCAAGACATTCTATCAAATATTTTCTTTCACTATCGTTTATCATATTTTCAGTTTATTTCTTTGGAGGAAGTTTCGATGTGTCCTTTTGCATGCTTTTCTCATCTTTGGCGACACGCCGTTCCACTTTCTTTATGTCCTCTGCTGGTGGAAGATCCTCAGGCTTTATTCCACGTTGACCCAACATGCCACGAACGCTACGGTTGTTCTGTACGTGCTCGGCTGTAATGCTTGCTTCACCATAAAGATCTTTTTGTTCGACATTGTAATTGGTCATTTCCGTGGCAAGATTCTTAGCAGCAATTGTCAGTGTAGGAAGAAAATCTGCCAAAGCACCACTTTTGATGCCAAGCCTCTGCTTCATTTGTTCAGTTGAAAGACCTCCAAACAAAGCATAGTCACCTTTTGAACGAATACGACCAAAGCCTCGATCATCCACTCCACGTTGATAAATATTACGACTTAACTGTTTTTCAGAGGCTCGTAAACGTTCACGTGTATTCAGACGCGCTACTTCGTTTAAACGCTCTTCAATAAGTTCTACCTTACGAGTCTGGACAGCAAAGTAACTTTGCGCAAAAGCTACTTCTTCCTTCTTCGGGTCGCCATTTTGCGCAATCAAATAACAGGCATATCTTGTGAGCATGAAGTCTTGAATATCGCGCTGTGAACCACTGCCAAGCTGGACCATTTTCGTGACCTCACGAAAATGGTCATCAATGCTGATTCCCAGTGTTTTACATGATTCCATAGCACGACCAATGGCTACCACAAAATTCTCCCATCGTGCATAGCCTAACACTTGTTGCAGCTCACGTGCATACCATACTTCGATGTTGTTTCCTTCATCATCATTGATGTTCTTTGCTATCAAGTCGAAAGCCG
>Ga0310697_10004667_pt1 | contig 13453 bp, 19 predicted proteins | sample 172DNAGHGlowgp2_FD_203883 | JGI IMG/M metagenome (GOLD analysis project Ga0310697, IMG submission 203883) | Sheep rumen microbial communities from Palmerston North, Manawatu-Wanganui, New Zealand - 1728 DNA GHGlow gp2 (v2) (version 2) | ecosystem: Host-associated > Mammals > Digestive system >...
TTGGAGGGTTTGCTATATGATGTCAGATGATATATATTATAAATATGATAAGTTGCTGAATAGTTTCTGTGAAGATAACAATGTAATAATTAGAATACTAGATGATTATGATAATTATTACTTATATATAGAACAAGATAACAAGTCAGTTAGAAAAGCAATCAATAAAATAAAATGGTGTGATTGTTTAAATAAAGAGGTTATGCTGAATAAAATATTACATGACATGTATAAAAAGATATAAAAAATTCTTCAATTTTATTATGAAATTTATAAAGAAAAGTTCATAATTTTTGTTCTAAAAAATTATTGATTTTTGGAATTATTTGAGGTATTATAATTATAGAAGATAAATAAGAAAAGTGCTAAGCACACGGAGGTAAAAATTATGATGACATTAATAACAAATTTAGTAGTAGGTTTTGTAGTAAAGATGCATGAGCTTACAATTGAGGCTCTTAAAGAGGAGGCTTAATATGACTGATGGAGAACTTTCAACATTGATTAGAAATGAGGAATCAATGAAGATTCTTCAGGAACAAAAGTTAATAAGTATCAAGCCATTATTATTTATAATAGCTTGTGTGTTGTTAGTAGTAGGAATACTTATACATGGTATAAGAGTACCTGCTAAAGTAGATAGTATAATTAACAGTTATGAAGAAGAAGTTACTACTAATCTAAACAGTTTAATATTGGAGGATAACTAATATGATGGAAGTTACAAAGATTGAGAAATTATCTACATTCGGAATAGAATTAAAGGTCAAGGTCAGAGTTGACAATGTACCTTTAGAAGTATCTGAAGTATTGTTTAAAGACACTTGTAAGGTTTCAGAATACTCTGAAACTGAGGGATACTTAGTATTTGTAGATACAGATACTAATAAGACAATCTGTTTTACAAAGAAAGTAGACTGCTATAGAAATGTTAATGACAATGCTTTTGAATATATAGCTCCTTGTGAATTTTGCAAGGACAATGACAGAATTTAATAGCTATTAACGTCACTGCCATGACGTTGGTAGATGACTGTGAGCTCAGTAGTGTGTCAAAGCACTACTGAGTATTATAAAGGAGATAACAATATGTTGAATAGAATATATAACAATATGAAAAGAACACTTGCAGTAGAAGTAGTTATATTGATAGTTGCAATAATAATTAGGTTACTATTGATTCACTGAATCATTTAAAATAGTAATATCCCACACAAGTTGAACCCTACACTATAGTATATCTTGGTGTAGGGTTTAACAAAACATAAGTTGTTATATGTGATGTAGAACAAGAGGTACAGAATATGATAATAATACATTTAATGGTACTTATATATTGGTTCTATTTAAATCCATTAGATAATAAATTTATGCTTAGATTAGGATTAATAGCTGTTATAATATCATCAGCAGGACTTATATTAGAATTATATAGACTTTGATTGGAGGAAAACAATATGTCAGATATAAAGGTGAGAGTCATAACTGAATATGATGATATGCTTAATGAATTTAAAAAGAATAAACCTGTTAGTTTAATATGTGAAGAGATAGTGACTCCTATGAGTTGCTATAGAAAAATTATTATGAGCTATAAGGACTACAGATTGTCCTATATGCTAAATAAACAAGATATAATTAAGTCAAAGCTTGAAATAAAAGAAATAATAGATTACATTCTTGACTACATGTGGTCAAGAATGAGAAAGGAGTTACATATATGTTAAAACCAAGAAAACTAATAGTACATAATACAATAGAGTTGTTCTTCCTTTTATTTAGAGAATTTGGTTTAGATATTCAAGTACTTGACTTTGATGAAGTCAAGTGGGACAGTATAAGATATCATTGTATTATAAATAAAAGGTTTGATTTATATAATTATGCAGCTCTTTTAGCTAGAGCTGGCATTATAAAAATATTGGATAGCTCAACTGATATGATGTTAGAACTTAAAGAAGAAATTGAGTCTGAAAAGTAAACAGTTTATTATAAGAGGAGGTATTATTTATGTCATATAAATATGTTAATGAACAATTAAAAATTAAAAAAGGCAGGCCAAGAATTAACTTGGCTGATGATAAGGATACTATCATTGATATGTATGTTAATAAACATATGTCATTAGTTAGTATAGCTGAACTATTTAATTGTGATTATAATACTGTCAAGAATAATCTTAAGAATTGGAATGTTTATATTGTTAATAGACGTTTCAGAAAATAAGATAAACATAATATAAAATAAGATACTTATAAGGCTAGTATGATATAGCATTCATACTAGCCTTTGTTTAATAATAAGTAAATTAAAAATTAAATAAGTTAATAGTAAAAGGCTATTGACAGATTTGATTTTTAATAGTAAAATAATAATAATAAATAGAAAAGGTTAATCTCCTAAGGGGAGAGAAAGGATGAAAATTATGATGATAAAAAGAGTACAGGTAACAAACAGAGTTGTAGAGTCAGGTCTTGTAAATAACCTCGTTAGCTCTATAGAGGCTATTCAGGAGAATAAGAACACTATAGTCGTGTTCTTTGACAGAACACGATGGAACCACGATTTATGTATTTTTAAGCATAATAGCGATTGTTACACTTTGATTAACAATCGTAAAGATAGTGAGTTTGATTATGATAGGCTCACTTTGCCTAGAGAAAAAAGATTTACATGGAGTTATGATGGCGGACAAGGAAGTCTTGCTACATATAGACTTCTATCAATAGTATATGATATTTTAGAACATGACGGGTTAACAAGGGAGTCTTATATTGGCTTGGAGGCTAATCATAAGCTTCCAAGGGTATACAAGGTTATTAATAGTGTCAATAATCTTGAGGTTTGTTCTCAAGTAGAAAACTTGAGACATTATGCTGCTTGGAGAAAACTCCAGAGTGGTCAGGAACTTCTACCAATAAAATTCTCAGCTCTTAGTTTAGAGCTTATAGCAGATATATTGTATATCAATACAGAGATATATAGATTTGATGACAAGATCATTGTAAGACGACCCTGTCAGGATGAAAATATAATAGAACATGTCTGTCGTCCACAAGATGATGGAACATGGCAATTCAAGTAACTCCTATGTATTGATAGTTTCTATAGGATACCCTGCTAGTAGTAATACTAGCAGGGTATTTTTGTTGTTACATTATAAAAATATATTTTTAGAACTACATTATTAAAAATGATTAAAATTATGTTACATTGGACTATTACTGTGTGATAAAATCAAGTTACACGAATGTAACATAATTAAACGCAGGTTGGGCGGGTCTGGTTTAATCTAACATTTAAGATATTTATAATTACATTATATATTTAATTTATGTGAGCCTCTTTTTCGCCTACATCTAGCATTTGTGACACTACGGTGTGTAGTAACTATAGGAGTCATACATTTATTATAATCCTTGTTTTTTATAGCTACTATGCCTATTTCATTACATAATTGATTAATAATATAGTAGATTTATTAAAATAGGAGTAATCAAAATGGATGAAAAGAAAAGCACAAATTTCATACCTAAATATAGAAGAAATAAGTCTCATAGTCTAAAGAATGATTTACCATCACGTATTTCAAGTAATAGAGTGGATACGGGAAGTAAAGTAGACCTTGCAAAGAAGCAAGGTGTTTATAATGCTATAAAGTATAAGATACGTAAGACTAGAAAAAATGACCCAGACTGTACATTTGATGATGTTATGCAAGTTTTGTGTCAAAGCTTTCCAAAAGTATTTGGCAAGTTTGAAGAAGTAAGAAATACACGTAATATAATTGAGTCAGATAATGGATGGTCAATGGCATTTTATGACTATGATGATAATATAGTAGATAAGATTGAAGCAAGGATGGAAGATATTTTACTTAGTGACTCTGATACTGATGCAGAGATTATGGCTAAGTATGATTTAATTAAGAAATATGAGATACTTAAGGATAAAGCTATAAGCGAAAGAATTAAGTGTAAAGCAGAGTTGCAAGAAGCAGAGAATGAGTGTAAGAGACTTGATAAATTATTAGATAAAGCAGCTGATGAGGCTACTGGAGATATGTTTATAGATACAATTATAATAAATGGGGATGATAAGACAGATGATAATCAATCTTGATAAGAATATATTAAAACCATTTAGAAAAATAGTATTAAATGCACTAAATAATAAGTATTATAGACTAGTATTTAAGGGAGGGCGCTGCAGTACTAAATCCACAATAGCAGCTATGATTGTAATATTAAGAGCTAAGATATTTAGGCATAGTGCATTATGTGTAGTAAGATATTCAAATAATGTTAAAATGAGACTTACTACTCAAATAATTACTGCACTTCAGTATTTAGGATTAAGTCATCAATTTGAGTACTTAAAATCAACGAATGAGTTTATATATCTTGATAAGAATGGTAAAAGAACAGATGTAGTTATATATTGTCGTGGTGCTGATGACCCTAAGAGATTGAGGTCTATAAAGGATGCCTCTGGTGGATTTAGTACATTATGGATAGAAGAAGCTGCAGACTTTAGTTGTATGAATGATTTAATTGACCTAGAGTCTTCAGTTGGACGTGGACAATCAGACTCATTCTTGAGTGTTATTTCATACAATCCTTCCCAAGCCCCTACACATTTTCTAAACGAGCAATATGAGACAGTTTCAAGTGATGCAGAATTGTTAGAGCATTATAAAGAAGATGATACATTATTTGAATATAGAGTAGATAAAACAGTAACAAGTGTATTTAATTATAATATAGAGTTAGTACAATGTGTTGTGCATTGTACTTACAAGACTTTAATTAAAGAGGGACATATAGATTGGATATCTAGAACAGACTTACCTAGAATTCAACTTGGAGAAAAAACACAATCAGACTTTTATAAGTGGTGGTATCTAGGTTTAATTGTTGGTTGTGACTCTATTGTATTTAGAAATATAACAGACTGGAAATTTGAAGAACATGAATATGATAGGACGTATCGTGGGATGGATGTAGGCAATGGAGGTTCGGAAAAAACAGGAGATCCATGGGCATTTACACGTTGGTATTTTGATAGTAAACAAAGAGATTTATATTGTTTGGATGAATTCAAGTTACCAAGTAGAGTATCCTATGAAGATGTCAAGAATGAATTTAAAAAGCATAATCCTCATAATTTACTAACATATATGGATAATGCAGTAGGAAACTTTGTAGATCATTTAAGTGGAAGTCCTTATAAATTAAATGTAACAAGAGTACATAAAACAGTAGAAGTTAACTCAGGTGTACAGTGGTTGAGAAGTTGTAATCATATTTATATAGACCCTATTAAATGTCCTAATACATATAAGGAATTTAAAGAGTACTCATACATTATAGACAAGAACGGAGATGTGACGACTGTACTACAGAAGGATAACAATCACTTTATAGATTCAGCCAGATATGGGCTGTGTGAGATACTAGATTATGGAGAACCTATTTGGTAAGGAGGAAAAGCAATGTCATTTAGTGTTTATGATTATTTACATAAGGGTGAATATTATACAGACTTTAGCTTCTTAAATAAGGGTGAGTTATTTCCCTCTAAAGAAGTAATAGGTCGTAATATTGTTTATAAGTACAGACATAGACAGTACACTGGACAATATAGTTATAATAAGAACTTGATTATAAGAATGAATGATAAAGAGATGGAGATACCATACAAGGTATTGTCTACCAATTATTTTAAGCTATTAACAAACAAAATAACAGATATAATTTTTAACAATGACATTATAGTAAAGTCTGGTGATATTGAGAGGGATAAGAGAATACAGGCTTTAGTAGAAAATACACAGTTCTTTGATAAGATTAGGTCAGGGTTTAAAAAGACTACAGAATTTGGTGATGCAGGTATCAAGGTATATAAGAATGGATTGTCTGTCTTTAATATGACAAGAGCATTTAAGGTTGTAGATGCTAACAATGTTGAAGATATTAAAGGTGAGGTATTATATTATCCAATATTTGGAAAAAGAGATACTTACATTGATTTTCAGATATATAAAGAAAGTAAAGTATTTGAGATAGTCAAGAAGTATTATGGAGCAGACAAGGAAACTTTTGGATTTGTACAAGGAACTATTGGTGAGTCAGTTGATTATGAGATAAAGGGAAGAAAAATCCCAGCAGGAGGAATCTGGTTTGACACTGGAATAAGTGATGCAATACCTGTAAATATTATGTCAATAAATCAAGAAGCCAATGGTATATATGGTGAGTCATTATATCAGGACATTCAGGATATTGTTTACGGAATAGAACAGAGACTTTCAGTTAATATGCACTTACTTGATAATTCAATGACACCATTTATTATAATTGGACAGAGTATGATACAAGAGGACGAGAGTACAGGAAAGAGATCATTGAAGTTAATAAATGGTCAGTTTATGGTGTCTCGTGGTGATGATAAAGCACAGGCAGTAGAACTTAACTACAATCTTGATAATAGTAATGATATGTTAGCTACATTAAAAGAGTTCTTATATGAACTTAGTGAAATGGGAAGAACATTCTTGTCAGGTGAGATGACCGGAAATCCAAGCGAGGAGACCATAAACAATGTGCTAAAATCAAGCATTGATAAAGCTAATAGACTCATAACAGAAGTATATTACGCTGTTAGGAATAGTCTTTACTGTTTATGCTTACTTAATGGTATAGATGTAAAGAAAAGTGATCTAAACATAATATTTAATATTGGACGTACTGATTCTGATAAAAATATCGCTGATGTTTCTTCAGAATTAGTTAATAACAAGATATTAAGTAGAAGAAGCGTGAGACAGAAGTACTTTGGTTATAATGATGAACAGAGTGACCAAGAAGATATACAGATAGCAAGGGAGGCAGAATTAGCTGTCCCTGATGAATCATTTGAGTACAGTTTGGATGAAAACACTTAAATATTCAAAAACATACATTGCTAAGTAATTGGTTATTATTAACTTTTAAATAATAGGAGGATAAACAAATGAAGCTATCAGACTTACTTAAGAAGTTAGGACTCAATCTTGATGATGACATTGAGCTTAACGAGGATGAAAAGAACAAGGACAAGGGAAAAGAAGATGGTACTAAAGGAAAAGAAGAGGGTACTAAAGGAAAAGAAGAAGAGAATACCAAAGGTAAAGAAGATGACAAAGGCAAAGAAGATGACAAGTCTGGAAAAAATGATAATCCAGATGATAAGCATGAAAAAATAAATAATAGTATAGATTTAAAAGATAAGAAAACTGAGGAGGTAAACAAAGTGAAGATTGAATTTGATGACAAGACAGGTTTATTTAAGACAGATGGACTTGAAGATGTTGAACTTAAAGAGACATTGGAGAGAGCAAATACTTACACAATTACTACAAGAAACAATGTAGCAATTGACAGAGCTTTTAATGATAAGCTTGGTACTCTTAAGTTAAGAAAGGGTATCACAGTTGATGCAGTTAAAAAGCTTATTGATCTTTCAAATGTCAAGGTTGATGGAGAAAAGGTTTCAGGCATTGATGAAGCCTTTGAGAATCTTCAAAAAGAACAATCTGGTCTGTTTGTGAGTAGAAATACACCAGAGAGTTCACCACTTCTTGATGGATTTAATCCAGCAAATGATGGTATGAATGATACAAAGAGTAGCATGGATGCTGCTTTAGCTAGTTTAGCTGCTAGTCTAAGTAATGGTAACATTTAAAAATTAACATAAATAAGTATTAAAGTAGTCATAAGGAGGAAAATAATTATGGCAGTTACAAAGAACGTTTTTCCTGACGTTGTTCAGAAGGACATTGTGAATCTTACAAGGGGCAAGTCAAGTTTAGCAAAGCTTTCAGATGCTACACCTATTGATTTTGTAGGCACAGATGTGTTTACATTTTCATTTGACAATAGGGCTTCTATCGTAGGAGAGAATGAGGCTAAAGCAGTTGGTGGAGTCACACTGCAGCCAGTGCAGATAAAGCCTTTCAAAATTGAATATGGAGCAAGAGTGAGTGATGAGTTCCTCATTGCTTCAGAAGAGAGAAAAGTAGAAATACTTAAGGGATTCAAAGAGGGCTTTGCTAAAGAGCTTGGTTTTGCTCTTGATACTGCAGCACTTCATGGTATCAACCCTAGAACTGGTTTAGCTTCTACCGTAATTGGTAATAATCATTTTGATTATATAATTGCCAATTATGCAAGTGGAGCTAACATTATTACTTACAATGCTTCAGACCCTAATGCAAATATGGAGGCTGCTATTGCAAAGGTTATGGATGCAGAGCACGAGGTAACAGGTGCTGCTTTTGCTCCTTCATTCCGTTCTGCACTTGCCTCACAGAAGAAGAGTAACGGTGATGCCATGTTTCCTGAACTTTTGTGGGGAAATAATGTAGATGTACTTAGAGGTCTTACTGTTGACAGTAACCCTTCAGTTTCATCCTATAGTTCTAAGGATAGAGCAGTTGTTGGCAACTTCAGAGACTTCTTTAAGTGGGGAGTTGCTAAGGATATTTGGTTTGATGTTATTAGATATGGTGACCCTGATAACACAGGTGTTGACCTTGCTGGTCATAACCAGATATATCTTAGAGGTGAGGCTTATCTCGGATATGGTATCCTCGTACCTGCTGCTTTCTCACTGGTAAAGGAGGGGGAATAATTGCCACTGATGGTTTAGATGGACTTAGCATCAGTGGGTATCAAATGAGTCCAAACTTTGCTAATGATGTATATCAGTATTCTGCTGATGGTACAGATGCAAGTGTAGAAGTTACTGCTGAGGCAGTAAACGAAACAGCTACTGTATCTGCTACACTGAATGATACTGAGGTAGATCTTAGCAAGCCAATAGACATTCCCGTGGGAACAAGTTCATTGGTAATTAATACTACGGAGGCCTAAGAGCCTTAGATGTAAAGAGGCTAATACATGATTGTGTTAGCCTCTTTTGTTTAGAGAGGAGTTTAGACATGGCAGAGAATAGACAATATGAAGTTACAATGAATAATAACAATAAAGAAGCTGGATTGACACTTTACTTCAGTAATGAACAGAATGGCAGAGTAAGTTATTATAATAGACTTGGTAGAGAAGAAAATAAATCCATCAAGGTTATGAATAACTGGTCAATGGCTACAGTAGGATTACCTTGTATAGAAGATAAATCAGTTACACCTACAGCTGTACTTTCACTTGATAATACTGATAACACTGCTAATATATATAATACTGAAGATGTAACTGGAACAAATCCTGCTATTAAGCTTGGTATTAAAGTTACTGGTGGAGTAAGTGGACAGAATTATGAAAATGTAGACACTATTAAATTAACAATTACAAATGGAGATGACACTACAGAATATAGTGGTGCAAAAGAATTTATAACAGAGCTTGATATTGCAGGTGCTGAGACAAGTGTTTATAGTGGAGATAAAGGTGATATTAAGTGGAATGGAGCTAAACTTAGTACACTTGGTTCAAGTATTGGTACATTTGAATATACAGACTCTACAGGAACACACACTGGTGATATTGATTCTAAAACAGTTATGAAGTCACTTGTTGACAAGGCTGTTGAGATCTATGGTGACAATGGTGGAACAGTAAAGATTAATCTTTCAGCTACTACTACACCAGTATTGAAAGATGCTTATGGTGTTAATATATTACCTTGTAAGAACTACAAGCAAGTTTATAGTGGTGTTGGAGTAGATGGAGATCAGGCTTTATATGCAGGTATGAAAGCATATCAGGTAACTGATAATCTACAGGATATTGATGTTGCAAATAAAGTAATACCTAATACTGATGGTGATATAACACTTATTGACTTTACTTCAGCAGTAAGTGCTACTACAAAGTACTTAGCTATTATGAATTATAATGGTTCAGAAACACTTACAATTAAGAAAAATGCTGACACAGTTGTAGCTGAAGTTGTAGCAATATTTGAGATAACTTATACACCTTAATAAAGAATAATTGTTTATGGGAGGAGACATAATTTCTTTTGTTTCCTCCCTGTAAATATTTTTGGAGGGTAATAGGATGGCACGTAATGATATAGCTCAAAACCTTGAAGATAATAAAAATAACTGGTTAAATTTGAAAAATGCCATAGAAGATAAAGGTATAAGTACTACTGGTATGACCTGTTCTGATATGGTTGATGTTATAGATAATATGCAAATAGCTAAGCTGACTACATTAAATGTTAATCCAACTACAGAAAGTCAGCATTTAACTCCTACAGGTGAGTTTAATGGTTTCAGTGAAGTAAATGTTAGTGCAGTTGATGCAAGTATAGACAATAATATAATTGCAGGAAACATAAAAAGTGGAATTGAGATATTAGGAGTTACAGGTGATTATAGTGGTGATACACCTAATTTACAGAGTAAAACAGTAACACCTGACTTTAGTAATGGTGATGTACAAGTACAAGCAGACTCTGGCTATGATGGTTTAAGTGATGTTACAATAGTAAAAGATAGTGACTTAATAGCTAGTAACATTAAAAAAGATGTTGAACTTTTTGGAATAACTGGTAGCTTAGTTACAGAAGAAAAAGATTTAATTGGAAAAGAATCATTAAATAGTCTTCCTGACTATGATTTTACAATGGCAGTTTGTGATTATAATGGAAAGCTTGAGTTCTTTTTAGATTCAAAGCATTTTGAATATGACATAGAGAACAATACTTGGTCAACAGTTGCTACTGGTGTTTCAATAATAGGATTCAATTATTTTAGTAGAGTAAATGGTGTATTTAACCCTGGATTTTTAATAGGAAATAAACTGACATTCTTAAAACTTATAGCTACTGCTAGTGGATATAATTATGTTACACTTAGAGAATATGATATGACAAGTCACACTGCTGCAGACAGAGCAGGCGGTTCTGGAAGTGCAAGTGCTGATTACCCTTATGCTTATACATTGCATAATGGTTATATTTATGCTTCATGTAAAATAAATGGTGCATTTGTAATAATAAAAATAGACTTAAATACACTTACATACACAGTTGTTGTAACAAACACAGCTAAGTCTTATAAGCAAATTGAATTTGTAGGAGATACATTATATGGTATCAATTCAAGTAATGGACTTGACTTGATTGATATAACCAATGACACAGTATCAACATTATTAACACTTGCAGGTGATGGAAGAAACTTAGTAGCTACACCTGATGATTTATATGTGATGGGTAATGACTCAAATCATCTCAATATATATAAATTAGAAAATAATGCTTTGACATTATATTATAATGGAAGTACAGGATTTCTGTTTTCAAGTATATATTATAATTATAATGGAGTACTTTATCAGTTTACTAATAAAGGCTTTGTAATTAATTATGGTGCTAGCATAATAAGAAAAGTAGGTACTAAATTTCATAAAGAAGTTACAGTAGGAGCTACTTCAGGATTAGAAATAGACACTAAATATATAACTAAAGTAACTTTAATTTAAAAATGTGGAGTTTAGCTAGGAATTATGTCATATCATAGTACATAATTCCTAGTAATCTATATAAAATTTTGATAGGAGGAATTAAGAATGTCAATAGTACTTGTAGTTGGAGAAAACTGTTACTTTGATGTAGCAGAAGCAAACCAGATGATTGAAGATAATTTTCTTTCAACAGAAGTTGAATATACTACTTGGAATAGTTTATCAGATGATGAAAAAACTATAATAATTTATAGAAATACACAGTTCATAGAGAATTACACTATGCTTTGGAAAGGTTGTAAAATATACAATTCAAATCCAATGCAGTGGCCTAGGAATGTGGATTCACAGACAATGCAGATACCACAGATTGTCAAGCTTGGCATATTACTAAATGGTATTAAGCAAAAGATTGAGTCAACAGATACAAGTAATTTAAAAGAATATAATGAGATGATAAACAATGGTATCAAAGAATATAAGATTAAGGATGCCTCTGTAACATTTAAGGATGATGCAGTTGCTAATAATCAATATAGCAAGATGCCAGGTTTAGATAAGATTTATAAAGATATATTTGACAATTATTTTGCAAGGTATTCATTATTAGTATAAGGAGGACAATCAGATGATTAAGAACAAGATTCTTAGGGAGGTACATGATGAAATGTTGAGAGAGACAAGGAGAATACAGGCAGAACAAGATGAAAAATATAATGAGTTTGCAAGTAGAAATAAAAAGGCATTTGAGGAAGCAGAGAGTTCACGAGACTTTATTATAGAGCATTTTGATAAGAGTCTAAAGAATGTAGCTGATACATTGTCACTGAGTTTAAACTCAGTCAAAGAAGATGTGGGTGAAATAAAAGAAGAAATTAAAAAGCATTCTGATTCTATTGAAAGCATCAATAAAGATAAGATCAGAATGGAAGATGATATTAAACATTTAAATGAAAAGATTGACAAACAGGAAGAAAAGAATGACAAAACTAAATGGTGGGTGTTAGGAATAGGAGCAGTAGTTATAGGCTATGTCATTCAACATTTATTAGCAATTCCTGGTCTGTTTTAATTATAAGACATATAATATATAACAGTATTAAATTTCGACGATTATGTTGTTGTTAATTGTCAATTAAAGATAATAAGTTATATAAGCATTATAAAAATAAAGTAATTGAAAGTAATAAAGTAGATAAACATTTCAAAAATTTTGAATTAACATATAGATAAAAATCTGGTGTTACATATATAAAAAATTTCAGAGGGATTTTGGGATATGAAGATAAGCATTGAGAAAGATAAGAAACAAGTAAATAAAAAGCCAAAAACCAAAAGACAATATAGCAAGATTTGGATGACAATATGGCAATGCTTTGTGATGATTTGGTTGAGCATTTATTTTATAGTAGATATTGTTTATTATAAAGCAATAAACATAAATAATATAATAGATAGATTAGTACTAACAATAATAGGTACAGTAATACCATATTTTATTAAAAGTTACCTTGAAACAAAAGCGGAGAAAGCAAATGAAATATACTTAAATAACAAGCAGCAGTTAGAAGATGCAATGAATAATTTAAGTAATAACAATGATGATGAAAGTGAGGTAGGATAACATGTTACAAGTTGTAGAGTTTGTTACAAATTATTGGTATGTGATTGTAGGTTTAATAGCTATTGTAGCCTTGGTGGTTGCTAGGGTAAAGGGCTTTATTAAGTTACCTACAGATAAGCAGATTGAGAGAGTCAAAGAGTGGCTCAAGTATGCAGTGATTGAGGCTGAGAAAAAACTTGGTACTAAAACAGGGCAAGCCAAATTAAGACTTGTCTTTGACATGTTCATTCAGAGATTTCCTATATTTTCAAAGTTCATAACATTTCAGACATTTAGTGATTGGGTAGATATAGCACTTGAGTGGTTGAATAAGCAATTAGCTACAAATGAAAAACTTGTTGAATATGTATAT